>Ga0209390_10005905_pt1 | contig 16850 bp, 16 predicted proteins | sample BON01_FD_187212 | JGI IMG/M metagenome (GOLD analysis project Ga0209390, IMG submission 187212) | Freshwater microbial communities from Lake Bonney liftoff mats and glacier meltwater in Antarctica - BON-01 (SPAdes) (version 2) | ecosystem: Environmental > Aquatic > Freshwater > Ice > Glacier...
AGGTGATAAACAGCTTCTGGATATTGGTGTCTCAACGTTCTTGGCATGTCAGGACAATGACGCGCCTGAAGCGGCTAACAATAAAAATGTTTAAATGAGACACCTGACCCTAAAAACAAAGAACGGCGACAACATGCTCGAAGCGTTCAGGGCGTATGCGGAGCGTCTTGAAGAGTTCGAGGAACTTCAAAGCCTCGCGCAGCCCGTCAAGCTTCCACACGACACGCTCCTCACCGGGAGCACGGGTGAAGCTCTCGATCCAACCCACGTCAGCAAGACGCTGGAGCGTGGTATTCAAGACTTCGGAGTTGCGAGTAAGGTCGTCACGCCAAGTTGTGCGGTCGGACTCACAGGGTGGCAAAAGGGGTTGCATGATTTTGATATGGGAGGTGTCGATTGAATTATTTAACGAACGATTCAGAACAGCCGCCCCGGTGAGTAGCCCGATTTAATCAGACGGCTTCCTCGGGGTCGGCTGCTTCGGCTTGTTCTCCGTTCTTCGTCTCTTCGATTCTACGTAAAGCGCGTCACCTGCGCATGAGTGGTGAGTTCGGAATGCAGTCCGATTTAAAATTATGATAACTGCCTTAACGTTTGACTTATCTCTGATGGAAGATTCCGAATCACTTCTGCAACCGTTGTTCCGTCAGGCTGGATTCGAACACCTACTCCCGGCGTTCGCATCTGGCAGAGTGGTTGTAACAGTTCCTGGAGAACCTGCATCTCGTCCTCTGACGGAGGGGCGGGGAGAAGAAGTTCAATGGTCAGATGCGCCGGAGTTACCGGCTTGATTTCGAGTTTGTAGTTTGAGGCCATGGTCTTTATTGTATTTGGAGAACGATTTAGAACAGCCGCCCCGGAAAGAGGCGCAAATTGATCAGACGGCTTCCTCGGGGTCGGCTGCTTCGGCTTGTTCGGTTTCTTCATCTTTGGAGTTTGAGACTGAGTGGGAGATAGAAGCGCGGATAAGAGAGGAATACAAGGGGTGTCTGATTGGTAGATTCGAGAGCGAGTATCATCAGCCAATATTCCGTTCAAAGTATCCCACGGTAAAAACAGTAAAAGAGAACGCCAGTAGCCGAGACCAAGTGACAAATCCAGACAACGCGCCATTGCCAAACGGCCAGCATCTCCCCTCTACGCCTGATGAGCCACATGCTCTGAAGGTATCCGAGAAACCCAGAGAAAATCGTGTGAACGCCAATCAGTGGAATAAAGTAACGCGTGTTGCTAGGAAGCTCTTTGGTAAAAAGGAGAAGAAGTCCCAACAAAGCCAAAGACAGAAAGGCGGGGAAATATCTGGTGTCGAAAGACATGGGCAGCTTGTCCAACATGGTAATGTAGTAAGTGATGAAATTTCTTTACCGAACGTCAAAGGACATCCGCGCCGCGCAGATGCCCGATTTGATCAGACGCCTTCCTCGGCGTCGGATGCTCCGACTTGTTCGATTTCTTCATTTGAGGTGGCTGTTTTGGAGGATGAACGCGGAAAGTATGCTCTTCATCCAGAAACGGGAAATCGCGTCAACATGGAAGGAATGGGTCAAGACACTCTAAAGTGGCGCCCTCTATCGACTCAGGAAGAATACGAATACAATCAACGGACTTCTGATCTAGTGGAATCGTCTGCATCTGATGCACTCCAGTTAAACCGTCCGGTGAAGTCCGAACATAGATAGTAGCTACGAACATGCCCTCCTTCTCATACGAAAAATCAATTATTAGCTCGCCTCGCCCATCAGCAATGCCTAGGTGCGGCGGATCACCTTGTGCGCTCCTAACTCGAAAACGGATCATCTTCTCGTTCAGATCTTCTCTCGCAAAGGGGATGTTTACTGGTATTTCCATGGTCTTAAATTCTTTATCGAACGTCAAAGGACATCCGCGCCGCGCAGATGCCCAAATTGATCAGACGCCTTCAACGGCGTCGGATGCTCCGCCTTGTTCGGATTCTTCATCTTCTGTGGTGGCTACTTCAGAAGGATATTCAGCCTCGGCTGATAAGCCCGAATCAGCTCCGCCTCCATTGCCTCCCGCGTGGCCTCCTGCGCAACTACCCGAGCATGAACATGAGTGGCCCCAACCAGTAGCGCCTCATCCCAGCGTTCATGTGACGAAAAGCGAGATTGAAAACTGTCCGCTTTGCCAATGTATAACGCCACCCACTGCCCTTGCGAGTTCTGACCAGTGAAAATGTAAATGCCGCCGACATCGTTCCAATTCGCGTCCCGCGTATAAACGATAAATTCTCGATTAAGCCAATTAACCGTAGTATTCATAATGAGTGATTCTTCAAATTATCTTCCGAACGATCCAGTGGAGCTACCGCCGAATGGGTAGCCCGAACTCGAACAAGGACGTGATGGCGGTTAGCTCGCACGCCTTGTTCTCGCTCTTAATTCCGAACCGCCAACCAACTCCGAACCACCATGAAATTCCGCAAGAAGCCAGTAATCATTGATGCCGTCCAATTCACGGATGAGCACGTCGCCGCCTATGTCTTCGATAAAACACCGCTCCCGGATGGAGTCGCTATGGGATCTGCCAGCTACCACACTGAGCGCCGCCAAGTAAATAGCTTCACTGCCCACATCGAGACGCTTGAGGGTAGGATGCGCGTGATCGTCGGAGACTGGATCATCAAAGGAGTGAAGGGCGAATATTACCCGTGCAAGCCCGACATCTTCGAGGCGACTTACGAGCCAGTGGATTTTTCCGAGAACGTCATAGGACAGGCGCGCCGGTGTTGAGCTTAAAGAAAATCAGACGGCTTCCTCGGCGTCGCCTGCTCCGACTTGTTCTACATCTTCGTCTTCCGAATGACCTAGAACATCCGCCTCTGCGAAGCTCGCGAAGAATCTCGTCACTGTCCATGGGCATAAGCAAAGCAGAAGAATCTGAGCAATGCCAGCGAAGAATCCCGAACGATGCCGAACACGGAAGCCTAGCCCAAACCCGAGCCGATTCGAGCGAAGAATCCCAACGCCTGCCGGGTCTCAAGCCGTGCAGCATAACCTCAGGAAATCCGTGCAAAGAATCTAGCCGCTGGCCTTGGTCGTAAGCTATGCCGCACAACCTTGGATATAGATTCGGAACACGAAGCACTGGGAATTTCTTGTAGAACAGATTAGTTTACACGCCGGCATATCAAGAATTGATTTCTGGAGCGGCTTTCATTAGAGGGAAATTTTGAAAATAAAACCTTATCTGTCAACGATCTTCTGTGCTTATTTCGCAGAGGAGTAGGTGGGCAATTTACTTCGGGGTTTCTGAATATTCGGAAATATGTCGCATCTCGATATGCTTGTTACGGATCTCCGTTACATCTAGTAGTCCGTAATAAACCGAGAAAGAAATAAAATGAATTTCTCGTTCCGAAAGGGTATGCTGGATGTTTCGTGGGAAGATACCGGTAAGCAAGGTTCCACCGTAGATACCGGTGGCGGACAGCCGTTGGGCGGCGGGAGGAGGGATTTAGAAATCTTCCTTGGAGTTTGAGATTTGAAATTTATGGTTTTTTTCATGAAAACCATTCACGGCGCGCCCTCTTTCTCTCTTTCCTCCGATCTTGTCTCACTGCACGTCACCCGCGATGGCGGGCAACTCGGGCCGGTTAGGTTTACGCTGGGAGACCGTAGCGTCTCCCCTTACTCAATTTCACCTTGGGAGCCGGTTGAGGTGGACGCGGAACTGCCGGTGCTGTTGCAAAACCTACGCGGTGATTTCTTCTGCCTGCCCTTCGGCCCACAGAAAGGGGGTGAACCGCATGGGGAGACAGCGAACCATGAATGGAGAACGGTTTCCACGACAAATAACTCGCTGATTCTTGAGATCAATGTGTCAGATGTTTCTGGAAAAGTCACCAAGTCCATTTCGCTACGTGAGGGTCAAACGGCCTTGTATGTCGAGCACCGGATCGAGGGAGTGCAGGGCGATTGGTCCTACGGCACCCATCCAATCCTGGATCTATCGATGATTCCCGAGGGCGAGGGACGCCTTAGCATCTCCCCTTTTAGCTGGGCTTCAGTTTATCCCGAGGTTTTTTCCAATCCTTTGGACGGTGCGAATCAGGCACTGAAAATTGGAGCTATTTTCTCCGATCTCTCGGAGGTTCCGCTGACCGATGGTGGCACCACCGATCTCACACGCTACCCTGCGCGCCCCGCCACCGACGATCTGGTGATGCTGGTTTCCAAGCCCGCGAGCGCTGACCAACCCTTCGCGTGGTCCGCGTGCCTGATGGATGGCTATGTGTGGTTCGCGTTGAAAAACCCCGCCGATTTCCCTGCGACCTTGTTCTGGCTCTCCAACGGTGGGCGCTCCGCCGCACCATGGAACTCGCGTCACACCTGCCGCATCGGCATCGAGGAAGTATGCTCACATTTCTGCGACGGTGTGGATCTCTCCCGCAAAGACCTGCTGCACAATCTAGCTGTGCCCACCACCCGCAGCTTTACCAAAGACACACCGGTCACGCTCCGCATCATCCAAGCCGTCGCCGCCGTGCCGATAGGTTTTGGTATGGTGAAATCCATTTCTCCGGACGGAGATGGGAAGGTGAAAATCACTGGAGAAAACGGCGCAGAGGTAAGCGTGCCTCTGAATTGGAAATTCCTATAAGTTGAAAATCACACCAAGATAAAAGAATGAAGACACCACGAATCTCACGAATCAAACGAATCCGAAGAAATGATTGCAGCCGGGAACTCTTCGGTTCTCTAGTTCTTTCCTTCTCCCATTCGTCAGATTCGTGGTGCCTTTCGTTTTCGCTGGAATTATTTCGGAATACAGAGCATTTGTGATTATTGGAAACGGCACCAAAAAAGGAATTCCTCTTCCCACATGGATCACGCAGCCTGAGCTTTTATGAAATCCAAACCCAGTGCAGAGAGAGAGATCAAAGCCTTCATGGCGGGCCTAAAAAGGCGCAATCCCGGCGAGGGAGAGTTCCACCAAGCGGTGCGAGAGGTGATGGAAACCCTCATTCCCTTTACCGCCGAGCACACGAAATACCGCGACGCCTATATCCTTGAGCGGATGACGGAGCCGGACCGGATCATTACCTTCCGCGTCACATGGGAGGACGACAACGGCGGGATCCATGCGGACCGCGCGTGGCGGGTGCAGTTCAACAACGCCATCGGTCCATACAAGGGAGGCCTGCGATTTCATCCATCGGTGACCCAGAGTGTGCTTAAATTTCTCGGCTTCGAGCAGGTGCTGAAAAACAGCCTGACGGGCCTACCAATGGGCGGCGCCAAGGGTGGCTCGAACTTCAATCCCAAAGGCCGCTCCGATCGGGAAATCATGCGTTTCTGCCAATCCATGATGATCGAGCTTCACCGCCACATCGGCGAGGATGTGGACGTTCCCGCCGGCGATATCAACGTGGGGGCCAGGGAGATCAGCTACCTTTTCGGAACCTACAAGCGACTGGAAAACCGCTTCGCTGGCATCCTTACCGGCAAGGGCCTTGCCTTCGGCGGTAGCCTGGTGCGCAAAGAAGCGACCGGCTACGGCGCGGTGTATTTCATGAAGCACATGCTTGAGCACTCAGGCGAGGGCATCATCGGCAAGACCGCCTTGGTCTCCGGATCGGGCAACGTCGCGCTCTACTGCATGGAGAAACTCATCGAACTCGGTGCGAAAGTGCTGACCGCCTCGGACTCCTCAGGTTTCATCCACGATCCCGATGGCATCGACCGCGAAAAGCTCACTTGGCTCATCGACCTTAAAGAAAACCGCCGCGGCCGCATCCAGGAATACGCGGAGAACTTCGGCTGCAAGTTTTATGAAGGAAAGCCTCCGTGGGGAGTGAAAGCAGATCTCGCCTTTCCCTGCGCCACCCAAAACGAGCTCAACGGGGAAAACGCCGCAGCAATGGTGAAGAACGGCGTTAAAGCCATCGTCGAGGGTGCTAACATGCCCTGCACAGCAGAGGCAACCAACCTTTTCCTCGAACACGATGTGCTTTTCGGCCCTGCCAAAGCAGCCAACGCGGGTGGGGTCGCGGTCTCCGGCCTGGAACAAAGCCAGAACCAACTACGCATCAGCTGGAGCCGGCACGAAGTCGATAAACGCTTGGTCGATATCATGACAGACATCCACGAGAAATGCGTGCGATACGGCACGCGCGAAGACAAGCCAGTCGACTACCGGGCGGGCGCAAATATCGGTGGTTTCGTGAAAGTCGCAGATGCGATGCTCGCCTACGGGGTTGTTTGAACTGATGCCAAATTCCCTTACCAAGCGAACCGAGATTGAGGACCAGTTTTTGAATTGAAGTGCTTCATCGCAACAATTTTTCAAATTCCCTCATTCTTCCCATATTTTTTCTATCCCCCCGGTGCTTCATACCAGTCTGCTAATGGCCGTTGTGTGACCCATTGCTGGGCGATCTGCTGGCCAGCGATTATCACTCGAAATGTTTTTGCGCAATAGAACAGCCACTAATACCTTCCTACGATCGCCCTTGCGTAACAAGACAGACTGCTTAATTTGTAAGCAGTTAATTTCCCACCGTCCTTAAACCTCGCTCTAGCCGGATTGAGATGAATGTAGTCCGCCGCGATCCGGTAAAAATATGGACTCTCCACCGCAGCGCTCACGGGGACGGATTTGTAACGCCCTTGGAAGACATGACCCCGCCGCAACCTCCTCGCGTTCCAACTCTGGCTAAACGTCCCAAGCAGGAATATCATCCCCCGAGACCGGATTCGGCTCGGGCGTCTCCAAGAGCAGGTGGAAATGGTTACCCATCATCCCACGCATGGACACGCCGCCCGTGGCTGGCACACATCTGCCTCAGCCGGAACAAGAATGCCTTCCTGTCATCATCCGCTTCGAAGACCGCTTTCCCGCTGTACCTGCGTGCCATCACATGATAAACAGCTCCAGGATTTTGATGGCGCAACAACCGTGGCATGTGATCGCTTCATCCCGTATTTGAATGAAAACAAGAAATTTTTTAATGCAGGACCTACCTCAATTAGCAAACCGGGCTCTTTGTTGGAGGCGGTTCCCGAAGCACCGGAAGACACCTCTGAAGAAATTCTCGTGGATTGAAATGGACAGGATTCATCACTTCATCAGACTAACCCCCTCGACCTCATGACATTTCGAATACTCCCATTCACGCTGATTCCACTCGTTTTGATTGCGTCCTTTTCCTGCACTGAGGAAAAAATCAAAACCTATCGTATCGCATCCGAAACAACGGATGAAGAGCCCCCCCCTTTGCCTGAAGAGACAGCTGCTGCCGGAACGCTCCGCTGGGAAGCTCCAGATGGATGGAAAGTCGAAACACCAGGGAAATTCCAAACCGCTCTTTACAGTCTCGGCGACAATTCTCGAATCTCAGTTTCATCGCTCCCAGGGGAGGCCGGCGGAATTCCGGCGAACGTAAACCGTTGGCGTGGACAAGTCGGCCTTGGCCAGCTCGAAGACGTCGGAGGCGAAACGATGGCGACTGAAAGTGACGGCGTCACAGCTCAGTTATTCAAACTAGAGGGCGAGAAAGAAAGCATCCTCGCGTCGATCATTTCCCTCCCTTCCGAAACATGGTTTTTCAAACTCAATACCCTAACCAGCGAACTCGACGAAATACGAGAGCCGTTCACGACCTTTCTCACCAGCGTGCATTTTGGATCCGCTACGGCACCTCCAGCCACCGCCTCAATATTAGCTCCAGAGCAGCCAGGGATTGGGCTCGACGTCCCGGATGGCTGGAAGAAAAGCGAAGGCAGCTCAATGCGGGTCGCGAGTTTCAGCATCCCGGGAAACGGTGGACCGGACGGTGACGTTTCCGTTATTCCCTTGGGCGGTGATTCCGGAACGATTTTCGAGAACGTCAATCGCTGGCGCGGCCAACTTCGGCTTCCCGATCTAGAGTCCGATGAAGACCCGGCCTTGGGCAATAACCTCGACGGCGTATCCGGCCCGGTTTTCATCACTCACATGGTCAGTGAAGAGGCGCTTTTCGAGGACAAAAAACTCGGTGCAATGAGCACCGGCGTCATTAAAAAAGGGGACACCACTTGGTTCTTCAAACTCCTCGGCGAAGCAGAACTGATTGCGAAGAATCGTGAGAAATTCGAAGCCTTCGTGCTATCCGCAAAGATCCCTTGAGCAAGCCCTCGCGTAGGAAGGGCATTCTAGTCAAAAGTTTTGGGCTATTGAGCTCGCCACGCCTGACAGTAGTGCTTCACGGGATATCCATGATCCTGATTTTTGCAGCCACCGTGTTGCAGGTCCCGCTGGGTATCTACGAGGTCCAACTATAGTATTTCCGGTCGTGGATCGCTTGGTTGGATGTGATCCCAAGCGAAAAGGAATCTGAGATCCCCTTCCCAGGCGGCATGTTGCTGGGCGAACTACTGCTGCTCAATCTGCTCTCCGCCCACATCCGGCGCTTCCAACTCCGGTGGCACAAGGCGCGGGCCTCATCCTCGTCCATGCCGGCATCATTCTCATGTTTCTTGGCGAACTCTTCACCGCAACCTTTGCGGAGGAATCCATGATGCGGATCGATGAAAAACAGACCCCCAAATACTCGACCAGCTTTCGCGAAATCGAACTCGCGATCGTCGAAACAGAAGCCGACGGAATCGAGACCGTGAAGCCCATTCCCTTAACCCGTTTCGAGGACGACGCATTTTTCAAGATGAACGGCTTCGAGCTACGAGTCATCCGGTCCTAATCTGGATTTTTCACATTATCTAATCAAAGCGGTGGACCGTCGACGCCGTAAATCGGCTCCATGAATTTTCGCTTGGCTCGCCAAGCTCGCTTCCGAACCGATCACCGCCGACTAGCTCACGGTTTTCTTGGTAAAAAATGACGAAGTCCTCGGCCTTCTGGAACTCAGTCAGGAGGAAGCGAAAACATTCGCCTTCATTCACATCGGCCCTCACATCGATGAAATGGCGGGCAAAGCCCCGCGCATCGCGATCAAAGATTCCCAGACATGGAGTCCGTATGAAAAAGCTTTGATGCGCTAGCGGCGTAATCTCGGCTACTACCAGCAACTCAAGTGGCGCGCGGCGCTTCGGCGATTCCACAACCTTCAATTTCGCAGTTTCTGACTACCAGTCGTGGCTGCAAAAATACTGCCCAGATGCCTTGCCGTCTGGCGACCGAGAAAATCGTAATTAACTAAGACCCCAGTCCTGCTGGGATGAAAAATGGAGAGTCATCCCTCACTCTTGATCACCTACGGAAATACTGTATTGCTATGCCTGAGACGCCGACCAGAAGTATTGATCGAAATTGGGTAAGATGCCGCGAGAAATTCTAAATTAAAATCGAATTCCAAAATCACTCGACAGGTCGCAGCAAATAGTCAGCTACCCATCCCCGACCATCGGCTTGGTTCTCACACCAGTGCCAGCCGTGGATTTGCTGGAGAGAGTTGATTTTGTCCCCGCGTTTGATTTTGAGAACTGTCGGATCGAAATCTCTCATCGCCGCCCACCTGTCCTCGCCGAGTGGTTCGAGAAACTCCGCCGGGACATATCCGTTGCGCCCATTGGAGTCGGTAGCCCAGATCCAGCCGGGCCATGCCCGGTCTGCCGGGCCACTGGTGACTTCTTGACCAGCTTCGAGCCTGATCGCGAGGGTGTTATTCTCCTCGTAATCGGCGGTTGCGACGAATTTCGTACTCTCCACACTCATTCAACTCCAACGGTTTCCACGTCAGGCTTGGACTCTTTATCGGGACGCAAGGTTTCGAAGATCAACTCTTCGGAATCCGTTTTCCGTGTCACGCTGACAATATCGCCAGTCTTGACCGTGCCACGGAGCAGAGCCTCGGCGAGCGGGTCTTCGAGGAAACGCTCGACCGCACGACGCATCGGACGTGCACCGTAGTTCGGATCGAAGCCTTTCTCGGAGAGCAACTCGCGGGCCTCCTCAGAGAGGGCCATATCAATTTCTTTCTCCTTAAGACGAGCGACTAGTTTTGAAACCTCGAGATCCACAATTTGGTTGAGATCGACTTTCTCCAACATGTGGAACACCACAAGATCATCGAGGCGGTTGAGAAATTCCGGTTTGAAATAACGCTTCGTTTCCTCCATGATTTTTTCTTTCATGCCCTCAAAATCGGACTCGTCCGCGTTCATCGCACCGAAACCGAGCGTGGTCTGACGTTTGATCGTCGATGCACCGACGTTTGAAGTCATGATGATGATCGTATTGCGGAAATCGATTTTCCGACCCATCGAATCAGTAACCGTCCCATCCTCAAGAATCTGAAGTAGGAGATTCATCACATCTGGGTGGGCTTTCTCGACCTCGTCAAAAAGCACCACCGAATAAGGACGACGCCGAACCGCTTCAGAAAGCTGGCCGCCCTCTTCATAACCCACATAACCCGGAGGCGAACCAATCAAGCGGCTGGCTGTGAATTTCTCCATGTATTCCGACATGTCGATCTGGATCAGCGCGTCTGCATCTCCGAACATGAATTCCGCAAGATTACGGGCGAGGTAGGTCTTACCGACACCGGTCGGTCCGAGGAAGAGGAACGAGCCGATCGGACGCTTCGGATCTTTAAGATCCGCCCGTGAGCGACGTAGTGCTTTCGAAATCGCGACAACCGCCTCGCTCTGGCCAATGACCCGGCTCTTTAGCTCATCCTCCATTTTTAGAAGCTTCTCGGTTTCCTTCTGCTCCATGCGCTGTAGCGGGACCCCAGTCCATTTGGATACCACTGACATGATGTCCTCATCATCAACGATGACGATCTTCTCTTCCGAAGAGGCGCGCCATTCTTTAAGGGTCTCTTCGAGCTCCTTTTTGGCTTTTTTCTCATCGTCACGAAGTGCAGCTGCTTTTTCAAAATCCTGTTCGGAAATCGCGGCGACCTTTTCCTTATTGATCCGCACGATCTTCAGTTCGGCTTCTTTAATCGATGGCGGACGGGTCATCGTTCCTATGCGTGCGCGGGCACCCGCTTCGTCGAGCACATCGATAGCCTTGTCGGGAAGGTAGCGGGCGGTGAGATAGCGGGAGGTGAGTTTCACCGAGGCCTCGATCGCTTCCGGAGTAAACGCAGCCTTGTGGTGAGCCTCGTATTTTTCCTGCAAGCCTTGTAGAATCTGGATCGCATCTTCCACCGAGGGCTCATCCACTTTCACCTGTTGGAAACGGCGCTCAAGCGCGGAGTCCTTCTCGATGTATTTACGAAATTCGTTAAGAGTGGTCGCGCCGACACATTGCAACTCGGAACGGCTGAGTGCGGGCTTGATGATGTTCGATGCATCCATCGCACCTTCGGCGGAGCCAGCACCAACGATGGTATGTAACTCATCGATGAAAAGGATCACGTTTTTCACTTTCCGGATCTCGTCCATCACAGCTTTGATACGCTCTTCGAACTGTCCGCGGTATTTGGTTCCCGCGACCATGAGCGCGAGATCGAGAGTGATGACCCGCTTGTCACGCAGAAGCTCGGGAACGTTTCCAGTGACAATTTCCTGAGCCAGGCCTTCAACGATGGCTGTTTTACCAACGCCGGCCTCTCCGATCAAAACCGGGTTATTCTTGGTCCGGCGGCAAAGAATTTGGATGACTCGTTCGATCTCGTCCTCACGACCGATCACAGGATCAAGCTCGCCATCCTTGGCCATTTTTGTTAAATCACGACCGAATGCCTTTAGTGCGGGAGTCTTGATTTTTCCTTCAGGAGGATCGCCACCTCCACTAGCTTCCATCGGGTTGTTGCCATCCTCATCGAAGGTTCCGAGATCGTCATTATCGTCGTCGTCATCGTCCATGTCTTCAGGTGAAAAGTTTGGATCGATCTCTGCGAGAATCTCGTTGCGAGTGCGTTGGATATCGACTTCTAGGCGCTTCAGCACGCGTGCCGCGACACCCTCGCCTTCGCGCAGGAGCCCAAGTAGAAGGTGTTCGGTCCCGACATAGGAATGGTTGAGCGCCTTCGCTTCTTTGTTGGCCAGCGCGAGGACCTTTTTCACCCGAGGAGTGTAGGGAATGTTGCCGGCAGATTTTTGGGGTGGGCCGGAACCAACTTCTTTCTCGACCTCCATCCGCACTGTTTCGAGTTCGAGGCCCATGCGTTCAAGCACGTTAACCGCAACTCCCTGACCGAGTTTGATCAGGCCGAGGAGTAGATGCTCCGTGCCGACGTAGGCGTGATTGAAGCGGTCTGCTTCTTTGCGTGCCAAGGCTAAGACTTGCTGCGCTCTGGGTGTAAAATTATTCATGGTTACTTGGTGTTGCCGTCTTCGGGGGAACGATCGGTTTGATCGTTCTTCGTAGGTAGATTATGAGGGGAATCGAGTGATTGCAAACGAGAGCGCATGATTTCCGCGCGGATCGAGTCGCGTTGTTCTGGAGAGAGTTTCATTCCTGCGTGAAGTTGCAAGTGTGCTTGTTGGATATCCATCAGCAGGGCATCGCAGAGTTGCACCGTCTCTTCAGGGAAGATTCCTAGGTTTCCGCCTAGGCGCAACAGCGAGAGATGGTTCAACGCCTCCTTGGAATCGATCAAATACGCGTGCCTGAGAACGCCGTATGCTCGGCCAATCTTGTCCGCCACCATTTCAGGATCGTCCTCCATGAGTTTTTCCCTCGCGTTCTGCTCGTGACTAGCAACCTGAGAAATAACGCGCTCCAGCCTACTAATGATCGTTTCTTCGCTTTCACCTAGCGTCGATTGATTAGAAATCTGATAAAGGTTTCCCAGAGATTCCGTGCCCTCGCCGTAAAGCCCGCGCACCGCCAGACCGATTTTGTTGACTGCCTGCAAGACTTGTCCGATCTGATCGCTGAGCACCAAGCCCGGCAGATGCAACATCGCCGAAGCGCGAAGCCCTGTTCCGAGATTCGTTGGGCAAGTCGTAAGGTAGCCGAGGGAAGGATCGAACGCATAATCCAGCTTCTCCTCCAGTTCACTGTCCAGCTCTGAAAGCGCTTCATAAGCTTCTTTTAGCTTCAGCCCCGGACGGATCGCCTGCATCCGCAGATGGTCCTCCTCGTTGATCATGATGGAAAAACTCTGCCGCCTCTCGATCACCGCTCCGGAGCCTTCGTTACGAGCTGCATGCTCCCGTGAAATCAAATGGCGCTCCACCAGCACTTGTTTCTGCAGGGAACTAAGATCGCCGAGTTCGCGGGAAAACGCATCCTTCATCGGAGCCAATTCTTCCACCGCAGGACGCAAAATCTCCATGGTCTCCGCTCGCTCGCTTTTTTTAGCCCATCCGGGAAATGAATGACCTTTGAGGTTTCTCGCAAGCCGGATCCGTGAAGTGATCACCGCGCATTGGTCGACCTCGGTTCCGATCATCCAGTCAGCCGGATGCCGCAGCAATGTCGAAAAGCGCATCATTTGCCCACCTCCGTTTCATCCAGTTCACTGATCTCATCGCGCAGTTTAGCTGCGTCTTCATAACTCTCGGAAGCGACCGCCTGATCCAGCCGTGAACGCAGCTCCTCAAGTTTCTGGCTTCTGTAGTGCGATTCCATCAGACCTTCTGGAACCTTCCCGACATGGCTCACTCCTTTGTGCATTCCAAGAAGCATCGGATTCAATTCACTGGCGAAAACCTTATAGCAGTTCCCACAGCCAAACCTCCGAACCTTTTGCAAATCGTCGAATGTGAATCCGCATTCCGGGCATTCTTTCGAACTGCCGCCGGATCGCCCTTTGTTCTGGGCGTTGCCCTTGGCTCCAATGTCTTTTTGGAAATTTCCGAGCAGCATATCTGCGAGCGAAAATCCCGTCGGGTCAGTAACACCGCGCTCCGTCGCACACCCATCGCATAGACAGACCTTTTTCATCTGTCCTTCCGCGAGTTGTGTTAGGAACACAGTCGCTTTTTTGTCGCAGTAGTCACATTTCATTTTTCAAATAGAACCTAGCACATCATGCAAACGGGGTGCCAGTGTTCATTGTCAGCTCGTGAAACTCCTCCAGAAACTTCTTCGTAACCTCGCCCGGCTTACCGTCGCCAATCACCCGTCTATCCAGCGAAACCACAGGAATTACCTCCGCAGCCGTGCCTGTCAGGAAGCACTCGTCTGCGATGAAAACGTCATATCTCGTAAGCGAGCGCTCATTGACCTTCACTCCTAGCTTCTGCGCGATCTCGAGAATCACCGCCCGGGTGATCCCGTCCAGAGCACCGTCGGAAATCAGCGGAGTGTGGAGTTCGCCTTTCTTGATCAAGAAGAGGTTATCGCCAGTGCACTCCGCCACGTAGCCCTGCTCGTTGAGCATCACAGCCTCGAGCGCACCGCCTTGGATCGCCTCGACTTTCGCCATGATGTTGTTGAGATAGTTGAGGCTTTTCACCTGAGGCATAAGCGCGCCCGGTGCCGGACGACGGGTCGCACAGGTGATGATCGCCAGGCCGTTTTGGTAATGTTCTTCAGGATAGAGCTTGATCGTTGAGGCGATGATAAACATCGAAGGCTTCGGGCAGAGATAAGGGTTCAAACCCAACTCCCCCGCCCCACGTGTCACCACCAGACGGATGTAGCCGTCGGTCAGCCCGTTCGCGGCAACGGTTTCACAGGTGTATTTGCAAACCTCCTCCTGCGTCCATGGCATGTTAAGCAGAATCGCCTTGGCCGAATCGTAAAGCCTGTGGATGTGGTCCTCCAAGCGGAAAACCCTCCCATTGTAAAAACGAATCCCTTCGAAAATTCCGTCACCATACAGCAAGCCATGGTCGAAGACCGAAATCTTCGCCTCACTCTCATCAACCAACTTCCCGTCTAACCAGATCTTCATACTTTCTCTGCACAAATCCTAGGCAGCCCACACCCCGTGGCAAGCGACAGATGGGAAAATCTTTCTTTATTCGACGTTCAAAGTTGGACGTTCGATGTCCGATGTTTAAAACTCCCTTCATGTTCCAGACCACCGCAGCCCTCAAAGCCCTTCTTCTGAAAAAATCCGTCCGCACCGGGAACTTCACCCTTGCCTCTGGTAAACAGTCCGATCTTTACATCGATTGCCGTGTTACCGCCCTCGATCCCTTCGGAGCAGCCATGATCGGTGATGTCGGCTGGCACGCGGTCCGCTCAAAAATCCATTCCGAAAAACTCTCCATCCAGTCGATTGGCGGCATGACCCTCGGGGCCGACCCGATCTCCCTCGCCATCGGCATGGCCTCCGCCCGCCAACACCCGGAAGAAGCCCTCCAAGTCTACACCGTCCGCAAAGAACCCAAAGGCCACGGCGCCGGCAAACAAATCGAAGGAAACTTCGCGTCCGGCCAGAACGTCATCGTCGTCGACGACGTCATCACCACCGGCGGATCAACCCTCAAAGCCATCGACGCCATCGAAAAGGAAGGCGGCCACGTCAAATTCTGCATCGTCCTAGTCGACCGTGAGGAAGGCGGTCGCCAAGCCATCGAAGCCCGCGGCATCCACGTCATCTCCCTCTTCACCCGAACAACCCTGCTCGACTGAATTCTTCACTAGAATGAAAAAAGGACAACTCGTCCTCAAGTGGGCAGAAACCATCGAGGAAACGTCTCTCAGATCCCTATATTGGCTTCCCGGGGGAGCGCATTATCCCGATTGCGCGATGCTATCTCCAGAGGTGGATGAGGAAAAAATCAGGACTTCCCTTTAATCGAAGGGTTTGGGAGAATTTCAGCTTGATGAAGCGGATTCATAAAACCCGACCAGGCAGCCCCATCCAACGGCGCGAAACACTCCGCAACCCGTCGTCAGAGTAGATTTGAGACATCAATCGTATTTTTTTGAACAAATTACTCATCTGGTGTAAATAAACATGACAGTTAATTCATGACACAGACTTCATACCCAGATTCACTGCTGGCCATCTGCCCACTCACGACGTTCTGCGTCGGGGGAAAATTACGAAGACGAACGCAATCATTTCAACCCATCCTTGATCCTTTCCCTAGCCCATGGCAAACAGTAGCCCTGACCTGACGCAGCAAACACCTGCCAAACCATGAAAAGATACAAAAGACTCATCGTTCCGCTCGGCTTGCAAGATCTCGACAGTGGCGCCATTTCCTGGGCGTCTCGTATATCAGTGCTTGCCGGCTCCGAGCACGTTCTCTTCATCCACACATCGGACACTTCTGATTTCCCTCAGAAACCAACGGAGAAATACCCGTGGCTGGCCGCCCCTCTGGAAGAGACGATCCGCGAGAAAATGCAATCTCTTGTCGATGGAATCTGGGAGGGTAATCCCTCCACGGCAATTTCCTTCGAGGTGGCGACGGCAAAGAGTGACTCCATCGCAATTCTCGAAGCGGTCATACGCGACAACAGCGATCTGATCATCGTCGGTCGTGGCGCTTTCGGCGCCGGGACAGCTGTAACACTGGCCCGGAAGTCCCCCTGCTCGGTCGTGTCCGTGCATACCGACCGTGCGAAAAAGCTCGAACGCATCCCTGTCCCTACAAACCTCTCGGAACTTTTCCGCAACGCTTTCGATGTCGCTGCCGCTTTCGCAGCATCGGAGGGACTCACCCGCATCGACAGTGTCCACGTCTGCAATATCGGCGCCGTCCACGGTATGGTGACCCTGCCAGAGGAGGAACGGGTCTTGCGCGCACAGGATTTCGCACCGGAGCGACACCGGGATTTCCTGAAAGAGGCTGATCTGCGTGGAGTCAAAGTGGAGCCGCATCTTGTGGTCGACCGTTCGGTGCCAATCGCGGCCAGCCGTCTTGCCCGCGAACTCGATGTAGATCTCATTGTCACCAGTTGCAGGGGGAAAAACGCAATTTTTTCTTGGCTACTTGGCCGTAATGCCGAATCACTGTCAGAGCGACCTCCTGTTCCGGTTATTGCTGCGAAAGTGAAAGGAACGGGCCGCAATCTGCTTGATG
>Ga0209390_10005908_pt1 | contig 16838 bp, 18 predicted proteins | sample BON01_FD_187212 | JGI IMG/M metagenome (GOLD analysis project Ga0209390, IMG submission 187212) | Freshwater microbial communities from Lake Bonney liftoff mats and glacier meltwater in Antarctica - BON-01 (SPAdes) (version 2) | ecosystem: Environmental > Aquatic > Freshwater > Ice > Glacier...
CAGGGCAAGAAATCAAAGGAGGCCAATTGAAGAAAAAGTCTGCATGCAGAACTTTGAGCATGCGAACAAAATAATGTGACGGGTGGCGCTTCCCTCGTGTAAAATAAAGTGGTTCAGGTCCTGACTCACACAGCCCTACTAGCCTTGTCACAAATAATCACCTGCGCGGGGCTACTTCTTTCTTTTGAACTGATCTTACGGTCAAAGACCAGGAGGTCCTGGTGGGAAAGCACCGTAAGCTGAGGCGCAATCGAGGCGATACATTTACACGACACAAGACATGAACGCGCACAAAAGGAATATTGCCGCGGACAAATGCACCAACACGCAATTCATGCAAGCGCATTGGCATTATTTTCCTAGCGGAATAGGGGCGCTTTGCACGCATGCATACAGCAGACAAACACAATTATAAGCTCGTTGCAACCCCATGCCATATTGCCATATCACACAGCAGTAGAGCAGGACAGGAGCAGGAGTAGGGTAATACACACATACACGAGACAACACACAACAGACCAAAAGGCATCATTACGGACAAACACAAACCGACGCGTCACGTAGCGCAGGCGGGGCAGCCAGGATGAGGGCGGGCGTATAGCACGCATACACACACAAACATATAAAAGACATGACACTTGTCATATTCCTGATCCGTTGCTTAAGGCTATTTGCTGGTAGGGGCCTTGGTATGGGGTGCGGCGCCATGCTTGCAGTAGTACTTGTTCGTCCTCCCGCCAGCTTTCTCAGTGCACGCCGGGGTGATGTCGAAAATCGAGTTGCCGTCAACGGTCAAGACAGCCGTCAGAGGCGTCAGTACAGGGTCCTCCGCGAACTCCTGATAGCGGAAGACACCCGAGACCTTGTAATACGAGGAAGCGCTGTGCGAGGTCTTGTTGTGGGCTTTCTGCGCAGCGGCAATGGCGTCCTTGGGGACCCTGTTGGTCTTCCTGACCGAGAAGCGGGCGCCCGTGGTCTTGCAAATGATTCCCTTGTTGTTGTTGAGCGTTTTGCATTCCTCCGGATCGAAGGTCACGCCATCCAGGGTATCGAGGGCCGAATCCTGAAGCTCCGCGTCCAAACCGTACTCAGCAATGCCGTCCACAAAGTCGGCGTCAGGAGCGCTGATGTAGCCCTTGACTGACCAGGAATCCTTATTTTCACTGGCCGAGTCGACTGCCTTGATGGAGGTGAGGGTCAACACCGGCTGAGCCGCCGTGAGGGCGATGGTGATGCCGACGGCAAGCAGAGAAAAGGCGCGACGCATGTCTCTCGAGAATGGTGTGTTTGCTGTAGGAATGTGAGGTGTGGAGTAGAGGAGTTGAGTGCTATGGGTAACTGGTAGCTTGGGGGAGTGTTTAAAGTGCAAGAACCCTCTAGGCCAAAACAGGTGTGAGGGAGAGAGGCAGCACAGACACAGGTCACTTTGTCCTTTTCTGCTTGATGTGTCTACAAGAAAATGCACATTAGGCATCAAACACGCAGTTCGAAAGCCTGCCCGTCCTCCTCTGTCGTCTGTCTCTTAGGAGTCGCACATGGGAGTTACTAAAAAGGACGGAAACGCAGGCTCGCCACATGCATTTGGCTCTTTTCTAGTGTCACGGGAAGTGCATGCAGGACGTAGTAAATAGAGGGACACGCGCTGGTCGACATGGTATTGGTCTCGATCGGATCGATCGATCGGAGCGCCAAGCACGCACGCAGATGACAGGACAGCATATCAACAGCTGAAGTCCAGCATTGCCGATGTATTTGACCACCAAAGTGGGATGGTGGACAGTCTTCACACAGGGCGTATAATATGAACAAGCCATGGAAAATATGCATCATAATGGATATAGTGGGTGGGGAAACAGATAACAATGCATCCAGTCGCACACTCACAACATTCACGTTTTTATTTTATTTGTTTTTATTCTCTTGTATATTTCAATTTATTTGATTTTGTGCAAAACTGGAGCGCATTTTACATTTTTTATTTTTATCTATTTCTAATTATGGAACGCATTAAAATGTTTTTGGTTTCAAGGGGAAAAAAGAAATAAGAAATAAGAAAAAGAAAAGTGAAACTGTCCAGCTTCGACCGCCGTCCTTATTGCGTCTCGTCCAGGGAATGGTCGAACTCGCAAAACCCGAGTTCACTTCTGAACTCGAGCTCAGGGACCCCGAGTTCGAAAAAAGTTCGAATAAAGTTCGATCAATATGAGCATATGAGCAAGGCCATTGATTCACCCGTTGAGGAGAGCCACGACACGCTCCCGTTCCAGCCGTTTAGACGATACCATAAGCGAACAGGCCCACGCACTGCCGAGGCGCAGGTGGCCAACTTGGAGCGCAAGTGGCGGAGGGCGTTGTTTTTTCGTTTGAGGCAGCATAACCCTAACCAGAGCGGTACTGCCTGCTTTCTCTTGGAGGGAAGCCGCCTTAAAACTTGTTCTGCTTCTCTTGTCTTGTCTTGTCTTGTTTCTTTAGAGTGCATCCTCTGGGAGGGCTTTTTCTGGCGCACGCCGAAGCAGGCCTACACTGTACCGTGCGGAGCGTCACCCCCCCGTGGGCAGGGTGCTCAGGTCTCATGCACTTGAACCATCTCGGGGCATTGTGCGGCTCTTACACATGTATTGCCCGTCCTCGACCATAAAATTGTGGAAAATACGATACGTTCCGATCTCTCTATCAGTCCCATCTCTCTAGAAAATGCCCAGATCCCAATATATTACTCCTCCCAATTATACTTCTAAACTCTCCCTTTGGATAATATCTCTAAAAAGCGAAGCCAGGCATGCCAAAATCGCCTAAAACCAGAAAGGCACAAAGACGGCAGTATGATTTGGATGCCGCTTGGTAGTGTGATTTTGATTACAAAAAGAAATGTATGAAAGCGGAAGAGTGAAATTTGATGTCTCTTTTTTATTTTAAGTCGATTTTTGGATCACTAAGATAACAATAAAAGTCTGTGGACTTCAGGAGGTAAATCACCAGAAGGATAATGGTTCATACAAAATTTGTACCAGCTTTACGCCCCGTTTGTTCAGAGAGATAGATAATTGTAGACCAAGTCAACAATTCAGTGAGGGGTGAGGCCAAGGCTTCGGCTGGCAAGGTCCGTCAACCTATGAGTTCGGACGAATGTCGAGAGAGATACTATATAAAATGACAAACCGAACGTAGAGTCGTCAAACATTATATTCTGGTCACTTACTTCTCCCCGATCAATCTATCCACAACCCACAGGGGTATTTAGCTCATTTCGATTCAAGGCGTCTCCGGCAATGATCTCAATACGTACGCGAGCCTACTGGCAACCTTTGACCTATTTCATGGCGCTCACTTTGTTATGCATGATCGTCTGGCATGTCTGCAGCAGTGCAAATTTTCTCTCTAAAGTAGATTTTCTTACCGAGCGAATGTCAACCACGGATATATGCAGCTTTGACTACCCAGGTCCCCTAAAGTATGAAAGCTTGAACTGCTTTCAAGATTTTTTGCCCTTTGCCAGCGCTTTGAGTTTCCCCAGCTACGCCAATAATTCTTATACTTTGCGCGGTCTCGAGTGGAAGGATGGACCGGCGCCCATCCCTATTTTTATTATGTTTAAAGACCGCGTCTCCGTGCTAATGGAAACCCTTCGGAACTTATACCGCTACATTCGCACTCCCTTTGAGATCATCATCATCAACGACAACAGCACATTCCCTACCGCCGTCGCCTTTCTGCAAAGGCTTCAGGAATCGGAGGTCCGTGTACACGATAACCAGGAGTCCTGGGGAGAAGACTTCAATCATCTGTACGGAATTGTGGCGAATTTTATCGAGGACTACATGGGCTCATCGAACGCTTCGCATTTCGTGCTAACGGACGCTGACTGTGCTTTGGATTCCGCGCCTTGGAACATATTAGTTGTCTACCAAAATATCTTAGACGGTTTGGGAGTAGATGTTGCAGGGGCTGCCATACGCTGGGACGACTGGCCGCCGGAAGCACCGAATTGGGAAGACAAAGTGGTGTCACTTCCGGCCGAGGCATACGAATTCGGGGGTCGTAATTATTACTACAATAATGCATCGATAGACACGACATTTGCGATGTACAGAGGGGACCGGCGATTAGATCGACTGCAGGGCCGGCATATCCGAATCCTCCCTCCATTAGCTGTCCGGCACGTGGACTTCTACTTGGACAGAGAGCACTTGCCGGACGATTATAAATACTACCACGCGATTGCCAGAGCCAAGAAAGTCAATCATATGGGTCATTTGGATGTTGAGGGCCGTGAGCGATGATAAAATTTGTGTTTCTGGCCAAATGAAGTGTTCTTTCAACATACAATCTCCGTCTACCCTCTGGTGGTTTACGTCCTGAAGTCCACAGGCTTCTATTGTGTCCCGTCAGTAACTCCTGAATCAACAGATCCTCAGAAAAAAAGCATCAAACTCCAGTCTTCCTTTTCCACTACATTGGAAACTGCACTTGAAATAAGATGACCAAGCGGCATCAAAATTTATACTGCCGCTGTGCTTTTTGGTTTTGAGCAATTTTGTCCTCCCCTTGCTTCTTTTACTCGAGTTCGCCGCTCAGCATGGCAAAAACCCGCGAATGATGTGCTCCACCCGCATCAAATGCCAGTACTCTGTTCTGTACTACGTACTACGTATAACACATTTGACTAGGAAATTCTTGTCCAAAAAAACAAAACAAGAAGTTCAAGAAGTATCTTCTCAGGAATTTACGAGTCGTACGTACTATGTTCATTTCTACGTACTACGTTTAACACATTTGACTCGGAAAATTGTGGCCTTTTTGGTTTTGGCCTTTTTTTTAACCTCCCCACCCCCCCGAGCTGAAAGCAAAAAAGACCAAAAAGACGCCAAGAACGTATACATTATTGCTTCTTTCTCCCACAATTTGTTTATTTACATCTACTACTTGAAGGATGCCAATGCAGCCTTCTCCTCCTTCGTCAAAATACACACTTCCTGGCCGTCATCATCCGGACCCCTCCTTTGAAATGAAAAATTCAGAATCTCCTCGAGGTCTCAAGCATCCAACGAAGCGAACTTCTTCATCGACAAACATCACACATATCTTTGATGTATGTATGTCTGCCTGTATGCTTGTATGGTAAGGTTTACAATTTTCAAAGAGATGAAATGAAAAATTCAGAATCTCCTCGAGGTCTCAAGCATCCAACGAAGCGAACTTCTTCATCGAAAAGGCGATCAGTGCGACACGTGCTTCGCAAAAGGCAGCGGAGCTCTTGTCCACGTTCCACGAATTTCGGCGCGCGACCGTGACGCCCGAGACGGCCATGTTGACCGTTCAATTCATCGGGTACACGCGGGGAGTTGGGTTGGGGAGTTGGTTTCACGTTCACAAATCCGCGGTCCCAAGGCCCAGTACATCGGGAAGTACCGTGTCCTTGCACATCGCCTGCAACGTCCATCCCTCGCTTTCGCCACCGACACTCATATAAATAATCAATCATGGGACAGACAGGTGTGCGCAAATGCAGTCCGTTGTCGGTACTTCGCATGACGCGTCTCCCAGTCCCTATGGCGGAAGAGACGCACACAAACACACCATTCCCAAACGCAATCGCATTCCACTGATTCTCCTCCAGAGGCAGTGCGGCATTATGGTCCGGGCGGTATTCGATGCGCCACATGTGCGCTATTCTCGGTCACGTACGCCAATTTTTCCTGTTTCGGGTGTCGCAGGGGGACCGAGAGGACCTCGCCCAAGGTCAGGGGTTCCTTCTTCTACGGAAGTAGGTCTGCCCTCTTGCAGTTCCATTGGGAGCCAAGACTCCGCCGATCCATTTATTAGACCCACTCAACCCTGTGATACTCGTCCAATCAGTCGTATTTTCCGGGAAGTAGTTGTTGCTTTGAAAGGTGTCCAGCGTGTCTCTCAAGTGGATTGTTTTGTAGGTGTCCATCTGTAGTTGTCTAGTAAACCAGATAAAAAAAGCCAGCAGATGCGCGGATGATGTCCGCGTGGGCGTCGAGATCGCGGCTTTCGTACTCCGGATTATAGGAAGAAGCAAATAACTCGATGCTCGGCGAAGCAGAGTTAAAGGAAAGGATTCGATTCCTGGAGCGTCTGCGGATTAAAAAGGAGGACATTTGCCACGTTACCCTTACGCTATTATTTTATTTGAGCAAAGTGCGTTTCATTGCCAGCATTATTTTGCTCTTTTGACAAGCACTTACCACCTCTGAGATTAGGCTCTCCTTCTTGAAGATAAAACGCGGTTCATACCTTTCAAGCGCGCGAAGAACTTCTTGATGCCTGTCCTGGATGATCTTGGTACGTTGTTGTATCTTCAGGTCTAGCATCTCTGTTGTGAGTTTAAATATAGCGTGGTTCTACCAAATGATAGGAGCATTGAACAAGCCATTCTTTTTCGATATATGGGCGGAAATATATTCCAGCCAGTCGTCTTCAAGGTCAAAAATACGTGGCAACATGCGTTACCGATGCACACGAAATGCGAAGAGCCATTCGACAGAATATGGGAATATTTTTCGGGGGCATTTGGAGACTCGCCTCAAAGGCGGGGTGCAACCCCCGCCGTGGCACAAGAAACACATACGCCCCCAAGCCAATCGCGTTTAGATACTCTCGTACCGAAATCCGAAAATCGTTTCCTTTTGCAAGTAGGCGAGGCGCAGTGCCGCCATCAAGCAGTTCGAGATGATGGTCAAGGATTTCTTGCACGAGGACGAATACGCCGGCAATTACACCTCCCACGACTCTCAGATTGCCTGTTCCGACATCAAGCGTCGGCCCGATTTCATGCCGAAATTTTCAAGATACTTCCTCATGAGGCGGAGGGGACACTCTGGAAGTTGCTGCATGAGCGCCATTCAAACAAACGCACGCGAACCACGAAATCATCTCTGACATCGGGTCCGGACTCAACTTTAAGCGCAAGGGCGCGGGTATGTGGGTCGAAGTGAATGCCGGTGGCTACGGTAGCGCCAAAGTCGTGGTGAGCGGAACGAAGAAGTTCGACCGAGACGTCTTCGTATTGTGCGGTCGTGCTGCAAAGACCGGCGTGACAATCCGGTTGATGCCGATGCCAATGCCAATGTCCCCGCCGCCGTCCCCGCCCTCGACGAGGAGGTGCCGGACGAATATCTATGTCCGATCGTACACTGCGTGCGTTTGTTTGAATGATTCAATTTGTCGGTCGAGGTCGCCCTTTTGTTTTGACGAGCTGACGCGGCAATATGCACTCCCCCCTCGCCGACTGTTTCAGTCGGTGACGGACTTGTTCAAGGACGTCGGTCGAGAGAATGATTGACTGGGTCGAGGGCGGGGATTCGGACAAGGTATGGAAAAACAAGCAGATCGTATGCAAAGCAAGGATTGAGAACCTCCAAATTACATTCACGCAGGGACAATTGTTATGGGATGAGGAGCAGCTTTCATTCATTCGCGTAACGTCTGTGCCTGTTGTGTCGTGGGACGAAGGCGGATTTTCTGACACCGCACAAGGCTTTTTGACATATCTTCGGATTCCGTGGTGCCTGCAAGAGAAGGAGAACCTTGTACCGGTCGCGGGGAACGTCTGGCCGCCGCATCTGTCCTTTTCCCCCAGTAACCCGGTGCGGTGTAAATTCGCCCCCCGCGGTCATGATGAAGACGAAGGATCTTCATCACCACGTTCTCCACCGAGCCTGATTCATCGGCATGCTTACTATAACACGGATCATCATTACTTTCACTACACTTCGTATCTTAGGCACATCTTCTCCCTCCCGATAACAGACAAGGGCAGATCTGAAAATCCACTCTTCCTCAATCACCATCTCCTGCATAAAAGACAAGAAACTTGCCCTCGCCGCCCCTCGCCCTTGACGACAGCCTTGCCCCCTCCACGGACTGCTTCGGCAGCTGGGCGATTTGTGCAAGGCGGAAACGGCCGCGGCATGTCCAGTTTTTGGGCTTGTCGTCCGAGTACACCTGGCGCTGCTCTTCGCCCGCGCGCATCAGCACCCAATCCCCCACCCTGCACTCCGCCAGCACGGCCCGCCCCCGCTCAAAGTCGCCTCAAAACTGCTGCGCTTTTCCTGGATAGCCGGAACGAACGCATCCAGCTTGTACTGCTTCCCCTGTCCCCGCTCCCTCGTGGCCACCAGCTCGCATTCCCCGTACTTCATCGCTCTGCAAGGCCGGCACGTGCAGGAGGTAGGAAACATCAAGATGCACCCGCCCGCCGTCACAAAGCAATAATTGGCCTTGATGCCCCCCATATCCTTCACCACGTCCCTGTCCACCCCCACCAAATCCATAAACATGAGCGTGCGCGACTTGCTCTTCAGCAGGTGTTCTGCTCGAGATGAAGTTTCAGTCGCTCGCTGGCCAGGAAAGTTGCATACGCCTTGTTATCATTCATCTCCTTGTGTCTCACCCTGACAATCATAGACTGCCCACCCTTCAGGCGCGCCTGCTCGCTCACCACCACCGCCATGTCCACCTCCTGCGTCAAGTCCACGGGGCCATAAAGGCAATGCCGCTTCTTCACCGTCTTGCCCTCCACCACCTCACCTCGCGATATCTCACTAAAATATACAAAGTCGTCGTCACGGCAAAAACGTACTCATGGGTCTTGAAACCCTCCTCCTTAACCCCCCCCAAGCACTGATGGACGTTGTCGCCCTGGTAGGGGCTAGTCCTCGAGGCCCCCTCCACCCAGAAGAGCTGCTGCAGCAGTGCCTCGGCAACGTATTTGTCGTTCTTGGTCTTGAAATCAGCGCGGTCGTCATTGAACACAGTTTCCTCCCGGAAGCACGACTCGTCCAACACCTTCCTCCTTCCCATCCCACTCTGCATGGCAGCGGCACCAATGCCAAGGCGCCTCATCACATACCCCATCGTCCCGCCATCCTCCTCCTTCCTGGGGTCAGCTACAGCCGTGCACAGGGCCTCGTAGACCTGCCGGCCGTGCGTGTGCCTGCGGTTGGCCTTGGCCCACTGCACCACGACATGCAAGCGCTCCACCAGCTCAGTCTCACGCACGTCGGCCTCGTTGTGGTAGGGATTGAGGCCAGCGTCAGAAAATGCGTCCTTGACCTGCCTTGCCCTCATTACCACCCCCCACGAGAGCCCAAACCCCGCCCCGCTTTCTTGGGCCGAGGCGACGATGACTTGGGCGAGAGACGCGGCCCGTCGCTACATGGTGGACTTGCTGACTCCCTTCTCCTCCCCTCCCTCCACCCGCTCCTTGGGCTGCTTCCCCTCCTTGAGCTTCCTGGTGTTGATCTGGGCCTTGCCAAGGTTGACCCTCTCCTTCTCCAGCGCCTGGGCCTGCTGCATTGCCTTTCCTTTCCACACCCTCCCCTCCTCCGCCTCGCTGCTCAAGCGTTCAACTTGCATTTCCAGATCGCCCACTATGGCCCGGAGCTCATCTCGATCCTTCTCCACCTCACCAAAATCCTCGATTGTCTTCTCAAGCTCCGCCACCTTTGATGCCTGGAAGCGCAGCTCCTGCCGGGCTTGGGTGAGGGAAGCAACAACCTGTGCCTCCACGCTAGCACGGGCATCCATGCGGGGCTCGTATTTGCCCGCATGACCTCAAGCTGCTTCTCGTACTCCGCCAGCTGCTTCCTGCTGTCCTCCTGCCACACCTCGCTGGCGATGGTGAAGGCCATGTTTTCTGCCCTTTTTCTCCACTCCTCCTCTCCGTCCTGCGACCCCTTAACACGGCCGTCATCTTCTTCGACGCCGCCCTGTACGCCGCTGCCCAAGCTTGAAGTCGCTCGGACGCCAGAGCATCTTGAGCTGCCATGATCTTCATCAACATTTCCCCCGCTAGTCTGCCTTTCCTGTTCCTGTTTGGAGGGCGGGTGGGTGGGAGAGGAGGGGAGGAATTAGAAAAAAGAAAAAAAGAAGGGAACATAAGAAAGAAGTAAATGAATAACGAAAGGAAATATGGAAGGGAAGACGCACTTTTTTGTGTGAATTGTACACCCCCCGCAGTCTGTTGATTTCACGTTCCATGCCTCCCACTTTCTCCTTCCAATAGCCAGAGAGAAGTTCCTCCTCCGGCGGTAGCAAGGCCCGAAATGTCTTCAGATATCGTAGCTCCCGACGAAGTTCCCCGTCGGTGTCCCGGATGTCCTCCGCACTGAAGGATAGCTCCCTAACCTCTTCCTCCTCGTCTTATTCCTCCTCCATCCCCTCCATGTCCTCCTCTTGTTCCTCCCCCTCCTCTACCCTTTTTTTCTCCCCCCGTACCCGCAAGGCCATGGAGGAGGTTAGAGGCAAGGTTGACCCGGCTGCGCTTGACCCCGCCGCAGCCGCCAGGGCATCGGCCGCTTTCTCCTGCTCGTCGCTACATGCTTCGCAGTCTGTCGGCAGCCGCTTGCAATTTCCCTGCTCCTTGCGCCTGCAATAGCGGCAGTGTTGTTTGTGGTTGCAAGCATCGTGCGTTCGCGGCTTTCCCCGGCGATTTCCTCCCTCTGGCGCCGTCTGCTGGAGCGCCGGTGGTGCCGCAGGTGGGCAGAAATCATCAGCCCCTGCCATGGTGCACCTGGAGAGGCTATGGGTGGTGATGTGGTGGTGTTGTGTGGTGTTTACTAGGGGTGCAATGATGGCAATGGGAAAGATAAGAAACAAAACTTCAAATTCTTTGCGCCCGCAATCCAAAAACCGCTAATTCACTTCCGAGTCATATTGTAACATCGTGTGTGAGTAAATCGCCGTGATTCCATGATAAAGCTACCCGGCCGAGTAGGACCCCTACTGAGGCGGCCGCGCAAATTAGTCGCAAAGCCCCGGTAACATCGCGTGAGTAAATCGCCGTATTTTTATGACAAAGCTACCCGGCCGAGTAGGACCTCTACTGACGCGGCCGCGAAAATGAGTCGCAAAGCCCCGGTAACATCGCGTGAGTGAATCGTCGTATTTTCATGATAAAGCTACCCGGCCTTGTAGGACCCCTACTGACGCAGCCGCGCAAACTAGCCGCACAGCCCCGGTAACATCGCGTGAGTAAATCGTCGTATTTTCATGGAGATGATACCCGGGATGAGGAAGGCAAGACTTTGTGTCACTATTTAATAAAATTCAATGAACCACCGGACCGGCAAGTCCCCGGACGCTTCCTCGCTAGGCATCTCCCAGGCCTCCTTGCCTTGTGTGTTGTGCACCTGTGTGGAGCGTGGAGGGGGGAGAGCGTGTTTAGAGCTTTGCTAGGGCAAGGGTTCATAGCAGGCAAGGGGGGAGGTTGAGTTGCTTCTCTTTTCCCTTCGCGCAATTTCCGGCTCGCGTCGCAAATCGTGTGGACCCACGAGAAGAGGTCGCCGAATTCCATGAATTCCACGCATTTGCCGCCGCGCATGCCAACCCCGCGAACGAACGCCGCGGTCGCCGACATTCATGGCACCTCCCGCCGCTCTCTTTGCACACTGACAACTACATGGCATCGCCGCGCACCACATTCACCCACACACTACAGGCCCGCTTAAGGACGCAGGGCCGCGAATTACACGCAGAGGGGACGGGAGCATACTGCTGTCAAGGAAGAGGATCCCTCGCCGCAGAATATGGCCTTCATGCATCGCGGCACCTCCCGCCTACAAGCAAGAGGCGCAACCCCACCCGCGCACAAGCAAGAGGTGCAACCCCACCCGCGCACACACACACATCATCCCAGCACACAGGCGCGCTCGGCGCCTCGAATCACACGCAGGAGCTCAATCCCGGCTAGTGACGGGGGCGCTCCTTCCGCCGCAGAATTCGCTGCGTTTGCCCGCACTAGTCAACCAATACCCACGCATCACACGCATTATTACACGCAGATTAATAGCAGCAGCATTTGGAAAACAATCATGCTACCAGCGGGGACCCCGACGGCAGGGGATGGTGATATATTGAAGGGGACGAGCTTGGGATTTCCCAGGGACAGTGGGACGGACAGCACCAGCGGCGGCACGAGCGACAGCACCAGCGGCGGCACGAGCGACAGCACCAGCGGCGGCACGAGCGACAGCACCAGCGGCGGCAATGGCGGTGGCAGCAACAACAGCAGCAGCAATGCCAGCAATCACGGCGACAGCAACAACAGCAGCAGCAATGGCACCCGAGAAGATGAACCCCTTTTGTTGAGAACTACTACATCCCCTACGACGTTCAATTACCGACCCACGAGCAGCCATGCTGACCCCCTAGCGACATGGTCCTTGGTAATCGATTTGTCCCCGAATGGCTTCAATTTAGGTACATTAGAGTTCAATCTAAGGAACGCCATTGAGAAACGAGATGAAGCCTGCATGGCGGCATGTCTCACAGAGCTTTTTCGGCACTTCGTCTATTTGAATCGTCCAATGAGGAGAATCTCTTCCCCGCGTTTGGACAGACTATGTATCAAGAATGGGCTTGCGTATAAACATCGGTCCCTTTTCTAATCCGGCGTCTTTCGGAATGCATCATCGGCTGCTTGTCCTACTGCTGGGCATTGGCGTGCGTCAACTTGGCATCGCGACTCCCACTATCACGTCGTACTTGCTGAAGCAGTGGAAGTTGTACGAACGCGTACTCTTTTAATGCCCTTCACTCGCATTGGCAAGGCTCCTCGGCATGGGTGCTACATTGTGCCATTGCAATAAAGATGCGTCCGTTTCCTACACTCGCCACGTCTTTGAGGACACTACGAAGATTCAAAATTGGCGGAAAGACCTTTTGAGAAATCAAGACAAGACGTACTCAGTGCCTACCTTCCCAACGCGGATCAAGCGGACAAGGCGCGTAAGATGCTGTTGTGCAGCAAGATTTTCTTCAGAGGAACATTTCAAAAATTCCGCTACCAGAAATTCGCCATACATAGTCCTCATCCCGAGTACATTTGCCAAGGCGGGGCGTTGATGGGCCGCACCAGGGTGATTAATTTTGTCAACACCATCAAGGAGACCGTCCCCGATGTACCCCTGATCCACGACGTGCAAAATACGATGCTGTACCTGACGAGCCAATTGAATAACATGTTCAATCGTTCTAGATTTGAGAGGCTCCAAGTAAACTTTCAGATTTTCTTGTATTTGTTAGATCGCATTTTCGGTGACGAGACCGATTCTTTTTCCGAGAAATTGTTCCACGATAGCGAGCGGATCATTTCGTCTGCACCCAACATGATCAGCGAGAATTATGCGTTGCAACTCTGGAATTCTACTCCGCAGATCGACGAGTATATCAAGTACGGAGTGCTGGGCGAGCCAATCAAATTTCGAGGCAGCAAGAAGCGCGCCTTCGATATACACGACTTGATCCGCACCATCCCCCCCGTGATTTCCAAGATTCAAGAACAGATGCCTCCTTCGATCTAGTACATCAATGATAATGGCATCCGAGAGTCCAACGAGTCTGCAATCCAATGTCATTCAGGGACGGACGGGCTTCGTTTTCTATTTCACTTGTACCTGCTTCACAAGATGTGGTCGTCGGCCACCAGTCTTGTCAAGTCCGAAAAAGTCGTAGCGATAGACCATGATTTTTTTGATCTGACTAGGGAACATCGCGTAATTTACAAGTGTACCGATACGGGAGTCGCCGCTGCCGAAGTGTACTTGCAAGGAAATGCGGCAGTAGAATTCACGCGGGCAACGGTCATTTCCAAGAGAAAGGAGGTCATATCGCGCATCCAGGACGTCGATAATGCCGGTGATTTGGTGGAAAAGCTCTGCCAATACAAATCGTTGAAAGCTGTCTTGATCGGAACGTTTCCCCTACATGAGTATCGACGATTAGAACAGGAGGTTGCTTCCTATCAGAAGTACAAGGAGGCGTTAGATGTGCAGCCCGACTCGGTCGTTGTCAAGACACTGATGTACACCGGCTTTACCTCAATCACGGGAAGACTTTCGCAGCATGAACTCGGCAAAAACTACGTGTATGTCGTTTACAACCCGAGCGCTAATCTGGAGGAGAAAAACATCACCATAACGATCCGCGAGCTTGAAATGATGGCGAATGACGATGAAACGATCCATCTTCTCGCCTCGTCCATTCTACGCTCTCTCCTCAAGCCGATCGCGGTCATGCAGCGTACGTGCGGCGAGTTCTCGTGCTGGAAGGTCCGCGATAATTACGTATCCTTTGACATTGAGGCGCACGGGTCGGAAGTCGTTGTCCAAAACGCAGGCTTTCGGGTCATTACAGACACAATTCTCGGTACATTTCCCGACATCGAGTCACTTGAAGGAACGACCACTGCTCAAGACATTCAGTCAAGCATCTCGGAGGAGAACACCGTGGAGCTCCATCGCTTTGCGCGACTCATGATCGAAGGCAAGCCGGTACAGGTGCCTCTTACGAATACGATTGTCCGCCCACTTCATCTTACGGATGTTTACTTCGAGAAGCAAATGCGAAGTTTAAGGACTTCAAGGAACAAACGAAGCTCAAGGCTAGAGGAATTGAGATTTGGAGCGAGAAATCAAGGGCTGTCAAAATCCTGGAGGAGTTCATAGCCAGAAGCTAGCATTGGATCCTACGCCATTCTGCTTTATCAATGCCATGGATAAAACGATGCACAATTATAAATAATATGGTGGAAACTCGATGGCGCAGAGGAATGGGAGGAAATGCCATGGTATAGACTTCTTAAACCTACCATTAGGTACATGTCGTACGTAGGTCTCATCCACAAGGAACGTGATTCCTTTAAAAAAAATTTGGGGGATCTCATCGATAGAAATTTGTATTAACAGACTTCTGAAAAGTATTAACCCCCTTCCAACGCACTGCAAGTCAACATTCCCAGGCAATTCTTTGTTATCGTGTCCCCACCCCTACCAAGGGGGCCACAACCTGCCTAAACAAACGAATCTTGATTGAAAAGACCTTGAACGTCTTGTTTTGTTTTTTTAGGGCAGGAATTTCCGAGTCATACGTATTACGTACTCTGTTCAGTACTACGTACAAATTGTGGGTGTCGAATGTTGCGCTGACGGCGGGTGTAATTATAGGATACAAGAGCGCAGGTCGTGGGCTCCGGCGCAATCACATTAATTTAACTATGAAAGGCGGATTGGCAGGCCAAGAGAAGAGAGAAGGAGAGAAAAAAAGATTACAGATACTAGCGAAGGACGTAGAAAGCGCACCATACGTCGGCCCAAGTACAAGGATTATGTGACCTTTCGCAAACGGGGGTAGAGAAGCGATGGGGCGGGGAAGGAAGAAGGTGTCCATGGCTGACTCGCTCAGAAAATATTGTAAGTGCTGTGTATAATGTGAGATTTCCCTCGCCAATCAAAAAGGAGGAGGAAATGTGGATGGCTTGGCTGCAGGCTTGAAGGTTAGTGCAAACGTGCCCACAAACGCAAGGTACTCAACTAGACCAGGGAATCGGGGGGGGGAACAAAATTTCAAACAACGCAGCTAACGAACCTTTCAAACAACGCAGCTAACGAACCACGCAGATATTACGACTTCACAAATTCTTTGTCGCATGTTACCCCACTCTTGATTTTTATTGGAACAATCTTTCTCCGAACAAATGTTGAGCAAGGCCCTTCCTTTTCCGATCAAATGTTGAGCAAGGCCCTTCCTTTATAACTTCGCGACAAAGGTGCAAGATGTCAGCTGCCTGTTGGCCACCAATTTGGTGTTTTCTCGTGGAGGAATCGTGTAGACGAATCGTTACTACTTGAAATCAGAATTTTTATATCGCCAATATTGCACGTCGATCTCTTCCGTCTTTTGCCAATAAACTACAGTTTCATCAATCGGAACAATTTTAGGGTCAAAACCATGAACGCGGAAGAAATCCACGCACGCTGTCTGCGCCGGAAATCCACTCCAGTCGTCAATGATAACGTACCCTCCCACACTGAGCTTTCCATACAGGTTATACAGCACATCCACTGTGGATTCGTACATGTCGCCATCGAGGCGCATGACGGCCAAACCCTGGATCTGAGAGGCCAAAAGCGTCATGGTCTCATTGAAAAATCATTTTGCAAAACCACATTTGGGTCCAGCAAACCCATCTCGCGAAAATTCTCATTCATGGAGCGTGGTACACCACATTATCCCTGCCCCTGAAGGATGTATGTGTGTATGTGTGTATGTGTGTCTGTGTGTCTGTGTGTGTGTCTGTGTGTCTTTGTGTGTGTGTCTGTGTGTCTGTGTGTCTGTGTATATATGTGTGTCTGTGTATGTGCATGTGCGCGACAGAGGTGGCACGATCCTGTTGTTCCTGCACCTACTGATGCTGCTGCGGTCTGTCAACCGATGCTAGCGTCTGGGACAGAGTGGGGAGCATGCCCGGAAATGTCGTCGAGGAGAAGGCAGGGGCAAAGTTGAGCGGTGCATAGATGCTAAGTTCAGAGAGCGCTCTGTGTGACCCTATATGCTTATCGATCCAGAGTTTGGAATCGCAGGGCACGGCACTGCTCATGGTGGTAGTAGCTGTGGCCGAGGATGCGCTCATGCTGACGCTGCGACCTGAAGTCAGCTCAGGCGACAGTTGCTTTATGTGTGAAGAGGCACAACGAAGGAGCGATAAAATCCTCTTTTAAAGGTCATGTATGTAGGCGGGATTGATAGAAGGAAGAGAGTACCGTGGCGTCTTTCTCCCACTTTCAAAGGAAGCGTTGCGCTTTCCAGGCAAAGAGGACCCAAACCGCGGCCTCTACCTCTAAATGTTGCGATGGGTAGCGCACAATAGGATGGCTGGCCTAGAGGGGTTGAAGCGCTCACCAGCATGTTCTTTCTCACGCCTCAAAAACGAGGGTCCTGCGGCGGGACCGAACTGATGAGCAAAAGTTCTCAAAATCTAGCAATTAGGGGTGTTTCTCCGCCTTTTGTTGTTTCTTGCCCGCTCCGAGCCACCG
>Ga0209390_10005910_pt1 | contig 16834 bp, 7 predicted proteins | sample BON01_FD_187212 | JGI IMG/M metagenome (GOLD analysis project Ga0209390, IMG submission 187212) | Freshwater microbial communities from Lake Bonney liftoff mats and glacier meltwater in Antarctica - BON-01 (SPAdes) (version 2) | ecosystem: Environmental > Aquatic > Freshwater > Ice > Glacier...
AGACGGGGAAGCCGTAGGTGACTTTTCAGGCTATTCTGTAGCTATGAGTGCAGATGGCACCCGCGTAGCTATAGGGGCAATATTAAATGATGGAAATGGTTCTTCTTCAGGCCATACGAGAGTGTATGATTTAAACGCACCACCCTTCAACCCAGACCCAATCATCGCAGGAACTGCAGGAGATGATAACTTCGTAGTTGTAATTGACGGTACAGACGTAGTTGTTACCAACGGTATGACAGAAGTATTACGACAAGACGCAGCCACAACAACATCACTTACTATAAATGGTGGAAATGGAAATGACAGCACAGAAACAGATTTCTCTGGAGGAAACTTTGGGTTTCCTATTACTTTTAATGGTGAAGGACAAATGGGTGCGCCTGGGGATATGCTTGGTGTATTGGCAAATGGTGAAAATGGAAGCTATACACCCGATGCAACAACATTTGGTAATGGAAAAATACAAATAGGAACCAGTATGATAACTTTTACAGGCTTGGAGCCAGTTGAAGTTACAGGAGCAGGAAATTTTACTTTTAATGCGGGTCCCAATGACGATATATTAAATATTACAAACGCCACGAGTTCTACTTTAGCTCCCGCTTTACAAATTGCGGGTACTCTTAATGGCGTGCCTTTTGAATCCTTAAAAGCGTGGAACCTTACTAGCCTTACAGTTGATGGCTTAGCTGGAGCAGATGTAATTAATGTTACTAGTGCAGATAATGCTAACAATATTAGCAATTTAATTATCAGTGCACAAAATGATATTGGGGATATTGTAAACGTAAACGGTAATACTAGCGTACCAAACTTTATAAGTATTGTTAGTGAAAATATAAACTTAGGAAATGATATTACTGCGGTATTAGATGGTATTCAGTTAAACGGAGCTGTTACTTTAACTGCCAATAGTACATTAGCTGCACCTAATGATATAGTGTTTGCTGGCACTGTAAATGGCACATTTAATTTAGATGTTAATTCATCTGGGCTAAACCATTTTCAAGCAGCAGTTGGGGCTGTAACCCCTGTGCGGAGAATACGAACAGACGTTGGGGGAACAACACAAATTGATGCAGATATTACAACAACCATATTACAAAGGTATAGAGAGGTAGTTGGTATTAATGGTAACATAGTGCTTACCAGTGCAGATGTTGCTTTTCAAAATCGAATTGTTGGAGGAGATCCTTCAGCACCTACAGATGGAGTGGGAGACCTTACTATAACAGCATCAGGGCAAACCAGATTCTTGGATCAAATTGGAAAAAACGGTACTACCAATGAAAGGTTGGCATCTCTTACCACAAATGGTGGGGGAACAACTTCATTGGAAGCTGTTGGACCAGCCACTACTACAAATCCTAATATTGCTGCTACCGGAAATGTACAATTTGACGATAATGTTATATTGGTTGCTGCTGCTAACGCAATAAATATAGGAGGAAATATTATTATAAATGGAACACTTGAAGGAAATACGGATGGAGGAGAACAAATAATCTTGCAGGGTGGTAATGTGTCTTTAAATAATACTGTGGGCGCTACAAATCGTTTATTTGTACTTCAAACTTTGGCCTCAGGGACAATATTTATTAATACAAATAAGGTACATACTTCTGGTTCACAAGTTTATTATTCTTCTGTAGAGATTAATCCTCCTTCTACGTTTTTACAAATTGACGCTGATAATGGGTACATATCTTTTTTAAGTACAGTTAGATCAACACTTGATGGGGTTTCCAATCTTGGATTAACTGCAAATGACTTAACATTTACAGCAGCGGTAGGAGATAATAGCCAAAGACTATTAAGCTTAACTATTGATACTCAAAATGAAGATGCTGTTGTACATATTGTAAATGATGTTACATTTTCAAGTACCGTAGATCTTGCCGGTAATTTTGAACAAGATGCAGGTACGGGTACTACCATTTTAAATGGAGGGAATGTTTCAGGAAATCTAGACCTAAATTCTGATATAATATCATTGGCATCCGGTACAATGAGTGTTACTGGTATTGCAGACTTTACAGTTACAGATAATTTAAATACCGAAGCTGGAATAAGTGCTTTTACAGATGTTTCTGCAACTACAGTTACTATAAATGGAACTTTGGCGCCAGGAGCTTCTCCGGGTCAATTGGTTGTTAATGGGGCTTTTAATATAGCTGCAGGGACGTTGAATGAAGAAATAAATAATTTTACTACAGCAGGAACTGATTATGACCAAGTAGTTGTTACAGGAACGGTAGATATAACAGGCGCGACTTTAAATCTTATTGATAATACTGCATCTTCGGGTACTCTTGGTGATTTACTTGTTATTATTATTAATGATGGAGTAGATCCAATAGTTGGAACCTTTGCAGGAATTGCCGATGGAGATGATGTTGCTTTTAATGGTGAAACATGGAGAGTATTTTATAGTGGCGGCGATGATGGTAACGACGTAGTTTTAGCTTTTGTGCCAACTTCACTTCCAGATGTATATGTAAATGATGATTTTACACAACCTAATGGAACTTTTATTACAGATACAGATCCTAATACTGCTTTAGATCAAAATGGGGTAGTGGGCATAAATGCTTTCGATACTATTCAAGAAGGTGTGGATGCAGTTGATGCCGCTGGAAATGTAAATATAACAGATGATCTTTCTACGGATGGTGCTGCTACATATACTGAAAATGTTACCATAGCAAAATCTGTAAATGTTCTTTCTACTGAAGATGATGCAACTGCGGTAATAGTAGATGGTGGTGCAGCAGGTAGAGTATTCGCGGTTAGTGGAGGTGGAAATATTGTAGTTTTGACGTCATTAACTATTCAAAATGGAAATTTTGGAAACGGTGGTGGAATCGGTAACAATGCTAACCTTACCGTAAACACAAGCGTTATCCAAAATAATATAGCTATAAGCAATGGTGGAGGTATTTATAATACTGGAACCCTTAGCTTAGATAATTCTTTAATATCGACCAATACAGCAGTTAATGGTGGTGGTATACGCAATCAGAATGGAATGACTTCTGTCCTCAATGGCTCAATTATAGAAAACAACATAGCAAATCAAAACGGTGGTGGATTAATTCTTAATTCAGGTTCATTGATAATTGATGATGCAACAATTAGAAATAACACGGCTGCATCTAAAGGAGCTGGAATTCATAGTTTCAATGCAGGTAGTACGCTAACTATAACCAATACATTAATAGACGGAAATTCTACAATAAGTGCATTTGGTCCAATTAACGGTGGAGGAGGTATTTCAATAGTAGGTGGAGCTTCCTTGTCTTTAGACGCTACTGTAACAATATCAAATAATACGGCTGGAGGAATGAGTGGTCGGGGTGGTGGAATACTTGTAGCAGAAGCAGGTAGCTCATTAACCCTTAATGGTACAGAGATAGATAATAACACGGCAGATCTTTCAGGTGGGGGTATTCAAATAGGCCCAAATGTTGCTTTGGCAGATTTTATTGATGTTATTATTACAAATAACGATGCACTTTCAAACCCCGGTAATGGTGGAGGATTAAACGTAGCAGGTGCTGTAAATAGTTCTATAACGGGTGGAACAATAAGTGGTAATACTGCCGGAGAAGAAGGTGGAGGATTATGGAATAACAATGGGGTAATGACTATAGATGGAACAGATATCTCAAATAATATCGCCAATTCTGGCAATAACGGTGGAAATAATCAAGGTGGTGGAGGTATCTTTAATAATGGAGGAACTCTGGATGTTGATGATGCTACTATCACTGGTAATCAAGCCTTATTAAACCTTGGTAATGGAGGTGGTGTAATGACTGTTGGTGGTACTGTTACTATTGATGGTGGAAATATATCTTCTAATGAATCAGCGAGAGCTGGTGGAGGAATAGAAAACAATAACGGTTCGGTCACTTTAGGTGGTACAACAGCTGTGACCGTAGGAGGTGTTTTAGTTGCCGACGGAAACACAGCTGGTATTAATGGAGGAGGGTTACACGTAAGGGGATCCGGAACTACCAATGTTACTGGAGGTACTTTTCAAAATAATGTAGCTCAACAAGAAGGTGGAGGACTATGGAATAGTGGATTAGCAGGAGCTGTTATGACAATAGATGGAGCGGTGATTTCAGAAAATACTGCCAGTGGAGCTGGTGCAGACCAAGGTGGTGGAGGTATCTTCAACAATGGAGGTTCATTAATCTTATTAAATGCAACATCCGTTTCAGATAACATTGCAGATGGTGCGCTTGGATCAGGAGGAGGTATTTTTAATGAATTAGGAGGAACGCTTAGTATAGATGGATCTCTTATAAACAATAACACTGCCAATCGTGCAGGTGGAGGTATAGAACTTAATACCAATCCTATTGATACTTTTACTTTTAACAACTTAACCTTAGATGGAAATATAGCCACTGGTATGGGTGCAGCTCCTGGAAATGGAGGGGGACTTCATGTAAGTGGAATAGGTACGGTGTCAATTATTAGTAGTATTGTAATCAATAATAATGCAGTTGAAGGAGGAGGTCTTTGGAATGGAGCTGGAATGATGACTGTTAATAGTACAGGCATAGGAATTGATGCCATAGGCGGCGGCGGAACTGCTGCAGCCAATGAAGCAACAGGAGATGGCCCAGATCAAGGTGGTGGCGGAATTTATAATGATGGAGGAACTATTGTTATTGAAAGTGGATCAGTGTTACGCTTTAACAAAGCCACTGGTATTCAGGGGTCTGGTGGAGGAGTACATACTACAGGAGGCAGTGTATTAATCAACAATAGCGCTATATCAGATAATGAATCTAATAGAGCCGGAGGAGGAATAGAATTTGCCGGAGGTACACTAAATATTAACAATTCAAATATTAGAAGAAACATAACAGGTGTCGTTACAGGAGTTGGAGCTCCAGGAAACGGTGGAGGTATTCACGTAACAGGTAATTTGAATTTAACATTAGATGGTTTATCCATTCGTAATAATACAGCCGCCAATGAAGGTGGTGGCTTATGGAATGGTTCAGGTACAATGACCATTACCAATACTCAAATTAGAAATAATAATGCAGATGGCGATGATATGGGTAACTCTGGAGGTGGAGGTATCTATAATGAAGGAGGAATAGTTACTACCGATGCAGGAACTATCCTTAACAGAAATCGCGCAATCGTTGGTGCTAGTGGCTCTGGTGGTGGAATTTTAAATGCCAATGGAAGCTTTATAGCAACAGGTACAACAATTACCAACAATCGTGCAAACCGTGCGGGTGGTGGAGTTGAAGTCAATGGTGCCGCTGCAATTACAACACTTACCAATGTAGACCTTATACATAACCGGGCAATATCAGCTCCCGGAAATGGAGGCGGAATGCATATAACAGGAGCTTCTAATTCTTCAATATCCGGAAGCACAATTAATAATAACGGTGCCGCCAATGAAGGTGGTGGTTTATGGAACGGAAGCGGTACAATGACAATCACCACCACTACGCTACAAATGAACGATGCTCGTGGCGATGACATGGGTAACTCCGGTGGTGGAGCTATCTATAACGAAGGTGGAATAGTTACTACCGATGCTGGAACTGTAATTAACAACAACCGTGCAACTATTGGCGCCAGTGGCTCCGGTGGTGGTATCCTTAACGCCAATGGAAGTTTTATAGCAACAGGTACTACAATTACCAACAACAATGCGAATCGAGCAGGTGGAGGTATAGAAGTCAACGGTGCCGCTGCTGTTACAACGCTTACCGATGTAACCCTTGACGACAACAATGCGATATCCGCTCCAGGAAACGGAGGTGGAATGCATATTACAGGATCATCAGGTTCTTCAATAACAGGTGGTACCGTTAGCAATAACAGTGCAGCCAATGAAGGTGGAGGATTGTGGAATGGTTCAGGAACAATGGCAGTTTCTAATGTATTCATTTTTTCAAATGATGCCAATGGAGATGATAGTGGAGCTTCAGGTGGAGGTGGAATCTATAATGAAGGAGGAACGCTTACAACAGACGCTACAACAGTATTTAACAACAATAGAGCTACTGCAGGAGCAACAGGTTCCGGTGGTGGTATTTTAGTTGCGGGAGGAAGCTTTACAGCAACAGGATCTTCAATTATAAATAATGATTCTAACCGAGCTGGTGGAGGTATCGAAGTACGTGATGCTGCAATAGTTAATTTAACGAATGTTATATTAAACAGTAACGTTACTGGTATCACTACAGGTGTTGGAGCTCCCGGAAACGGTGGAGGACTTCATGTAACAGGAACCTCAAATGTAATCATTACAGGAGGAACAGTGAACCTTAATGATGCTGCTAATGAAGGTGGTGGTCTTTGGAACAATACCGGTGTAATGACCTTGGATGGAACTACCATAACATATAATACTGCCAGTGGAAATAATCCAATTAATGGTGGAGGGGGAGTCTTTAATAATGGAGGTACTTTAAATGCACTTTCAGGAACAGATATCTCTCATAATAATGTAGATGGAACCTCTGGATCAGGAGGAGGAATTTTCAGCACTAATGGTACAGTAACCATAAACGATGCAACTATTGAAGAAAATGTAGCAAATAGGGCGGGTGGAGGTATTGAAATGATTGATGGAAACTTGCTAATGAACAACACCAGCCTTAAGTTAAATAATGCCGGTATGGCCCCTGCAGTTGCTGCTCCTGGAAATGGAGGTGGACTACATATTAGTGGGGCTGCCAATGCAACTATTACTGGAGGTATTGTAGAGGGTAACCTTGCGGCTTCAGAAGGTGGCGGTCTATGGAACAATAGTGGTACACTAACGGTTGATGGGACACCTATTACAGCCAATGTTGCCAGTGGAAACGACCCTACGAATGGAGGAGGAGGGATCTTTAATAATGGAGGAACACTTAATGTATTAAGTGGAACATCGATATCAGCTAATATAGCTGATGGGACTTCAGGGTCCGGTGGAGGAATATTCAGTACTAACGGTACGATCACTTTAACAGATGTGAATATCGACAGTAATCAGGCAAATCGTGCAGGTGGTGGTATTGAAATAATTGATGGTTCTTTGACACTAGATAATATAACACTTATCTCAAATATTGCCGGGGTTGCCCCAGCGGTAGCCGCACCTGGTAACGGTGGTGGATTGCATATAAGCGGAAGTGCCAATACCAATATTACCAGCGGAATTGTAGATGGAAATCTTGCTGCTGTCGAAGGTGGTGGACTGTGGAACGGTTCAGGAAGTATGACAGTTGATGGAACTACTATCAATGGAAACATCGCAAGCGGAAATGATCCTGATCAAGGTGGTGGAGGAATCTACAACTTAAGTGGACTTTTAGATATTTCAAATAATACTATAATTTCAAATAACATTGCTGATGGAACTTCAGGATCAGGTGGAGGAATATTAAATGACGTTGGAGGTACATTAACTATTTTTGATTCTGAAATAAGTGGAAATACATCAAATCGTGCCGGAGGGGGAATTGAAGATAATTCATCTTCAGCAACACTAGTTACTTTAAATAATGTAAACCTAGATTCTAATCAAGCGTTGAATGCTCCCGGAAATGGAGGAGGATTACACATAACTGGAGACGGGGGAGTAAACATCACAAATGGTACTGTAAATGGAAATACTGCGGGATCAGAAGGTGGTGGACTATGGAATGGTTCAGGAACAATGGTGGTTGATGGAACAACAATCGACGGGAATACTGCCAGTGGTGCAGCATCTGATGAAGGTGGTGGTGGAATTTATAATTTGAGTGGTATCTTATCTGTTACAAATAGAGCAAATATCACTAATAATATTGCCGACGGTGCATCTGGTTCTGGTGGAGGTATTTTAAATGATGCTGGAGGAACACTTACCGTAAGTAATTCTAGGATTAATGGGAATACTTCTAACCGAGCTGGAGGAGGAATTGAGGACAATTCTGCTTCAGGGACTACAGTAACCTTAACAAATGTCAATCTAGATAATAATCAAACAATGAATGCCCCCGGAAATGGAGGTGGATTGCATGTTACAGGAGATGGAAATGTTTCAATAATAGAAGGTTCTGTAAGAGATAATACTGCAGGTGCTGAAGGAGGAGGATTATGGAACGGTTCAGGAATGATGACAGTTGATAAAACCGTTATAAATTCAAATACCGCTAGTGGTCCCGATGCCGATAATGGTGGTGGTGGATTATTTAACGAAGGCGGTGTTTTAACAATAATAAATGCTGTAATTTCTAACAATGCTGCCGATGGAGCATCTGGTTCTGGTGGTGGTATTTTAAATAACACAGGAACTTTAACTGTTAGTGATACGCAAATGGATGGAAATTCGGCCATGCGTGCTGGTGGAGGTATTGAAGAAAATTCAATTGCCGGTAGTTTCTTATCATTAACAAATGTAAATCTTACTAATAATAGCGCTTCAACTTCACCCGGAAACGGAGGAGGTCTGCATATTACTGGACCCGGAGATTCAAATATTTTTAGTGGTTCTGCTTCTGGCAATACTGCAGGCTCTGAAGGAGGAGCCTTATGGAATGGTTTAGGTATTATGACTGTTGAAGGTATGATAATAGATGGAAATTCTGCAGCAGGTGCTGATCCCGATAATGGTGGTGGTGGTATCTTTAATAATGGCGGTTCTTTAAATATTATAGGCCGTACTAATATTCTTAATAATATGGCTACAGGAGCCTCTGGTTCTGGAGGTGGAATTCTTAGTGTTGCCGGTGATGTTCTCATTACTGAATGCATAGTGGATTCTAATTCAGCAAACCGTGCGGGTGGTGCTATAGAAATGATTGATGGTACCCTCGATATAAGCCTTGCTAGAATTGTAAATAATGATGTAAATGGAACTGCAGGAACACCTGCTCCAGGAAATGGAGGGGCAATACACGTTACGGGAAGCACAGGTCTTGTTACTATTTCAGAAAGTAATATTGCAAATAATGAAGCTGCCCTTGAAGGTGGTGCACTTTGGAATCAAAATGGAACATTAATGAATATTGATACTTCTACAATTGATAATAATCGTGCTTACGGGTCAGGTGTAAATGATGGAGGAGCTGGAATCTTTAATAATGGAGGTATGGTTGACATAAACACTTCAACCATATCCAACAATGAGGCTTCTGCTGGATCAGCTTCCGGTGGTGCAATTCACAATGCCCATGGAGGTGAGGTGATGGTTATGCGTAGTACTATTTCTGGAAATACAGTTGCAGGCTCAGGAGGAGGAATCTTCAATAACGGTAATAGTGTTGATGTTAATGCAACAACTATAGTGTTTAATGAAGCAACAAATACAGGTGGGGGTATTGAAGGTGTAGGAAGCACTTCCATAAAAAACACCATTGTAGCATTAAATTCAGCTTCTTCCGGAATGGATGTATCAGGAACATTTAGTTCAAATGATTATAACTTAATAGGAACTGATGACTTAAGTGCCTTCCCTGAAGAAGCAAATGATATTGAAGAAGCAGACCCTGTAGTTGGACCATTACAAGATAATGGCGGACTTACACAAACCCACGAACTTTTAATAGGTTCCGCGGCATTTAACACAGGTGACCCGGCAGATCTTTTTAACGATCAAATTGAACAAACTGTTTTTGATGGAATACGTGATATAGGTGCTTATGAAGCTCAACAAATCTTATTGTCTATTGATGAGGTTGTAAATAGCGGTTATGCAATTGTTGTATATCCTAACCCATCAAAAGGGTTGGCTACTATTGAAATTCCAGCTGCATTTGGAACAGATATCCAAATCACTATCGTAGAACTTTCAGGTAAAGTTGTAAAAAATTATAAAATATTTAGTGGAGCAACTGAACTTGATTTCAACGGAATGGCAAATGGTGTCTATATTATTAAAGTAGTTTCTGAAAATGCTTCATCTACCCATAGGTTGATACTAGCACAATAATCAGATAATAGTTTTATAAACTAAAGCGCCCCCTTTTATTAAAAGGGGGCGCTTATTTTTTTTATAAATTACACTTAACTTCTTTTTTTAAAATTGAAACTATACACATATCCCACACTCACTTCTGAAAAATCAGCCTGCCCTAGATTTGTATTGAGAAACATACCGATAAAGAAATTGTTTTTCGGTGCTCTTTCATTACCAAATAGATAATATTTTAATCCCAAATGGGAAGAAATAAGTTTCTTCTTTTTAAATTTTGAATCAAACTCACCCAAAACAACACCACTTTGCTCAGGAATTACACGGGGTACGTATGACCAACCTTGATTAATACGCCAGTCGATTCTATATCCCGGCTTATATAGATTAACACCCAATTGAAAATCGATCCCAAAATGATTCAGCAATACTTCACCCTTAATAAATAAACCAAGATTTGAAGCATTTCGCCAAGGATGTTCTTTGTAATAATCGAACTCCCTTCCGTCTTGTACCAAAGATTCATTGTTAACTATATAATCGTAGTAATGCTCATAAAAGCGATAGTAAAATCCTACACCCAATTTAAAAGTATTATTTAAAACCTTCCCATATTCCGCAGAAATGGTATAAACACTTTTCTTATCATTAAACGCTTTTGAAAATGCATTAATACCATAACCTGAACGGAAAGTAAAATAACTGTAAATACTTCTATCAAAATCTGGGATAATCGCAAAGTTTCTGTCTCTTTTATTGTTTTTTATATCTGCTGAAAGGCTAATTAAAAATGAATTATATCCCTGATTAGCCAAACGTGTATGTCCGTTAGAATGATGGAAGTACCCAGCTCCCACACGCCAATCTATTTTTTCTGAAGAAATAAATTGGTAATTTATAAAAGCACGAAAAGACCAAGTTAAGTCCGTTGTTACGGCCTGATTCTTCGGGTTTAAAATGGAGTCGTATTTTTTATTAAAATACGAACCGCCCATTCCTAATTGAACTTTAAGTTTTTCTTTTCTGAAAGCATTAAATTCAATAAAAGGCATAAGCGTTAAAGCACTTCCCAGCGTATCTTTATTTCCGAAATTTTCATAGCCAAAACCTATGCCGGTTCTAGGTCCTTTAAGACGTTGCGCCCATTCTTGAGGTGTATTGTCGTGCTCCCATCCAAAACTTAGCATAATCTGTTTCTGAAAACTGTGGTCAGGAAAGTTTACATTAGCTTCAGCTGTAACTCCCGCCATGATTTCAGGTGTAACAATAACTGATTTAAATAGTGTAGTATCTTTTATTTGTTGTGCCACAACAAAAGAAGAAATAAGAAGAAAAACAAACGTAATTTTTTTACTCATTTGACACTGCAAGTAACAATTTTGAATCTAATATTAAAAATTTAAAAGTAAATTCGTTAAAACTTAATTTCATTCTCTTGGAAAAAATAAATCAATTTATATCTCAGCTTGCCTCTTTTGCTTGGGGATTACCTTTATTGATACTTTTAATTGGCGGGGGACTTTACTTAATTATAAGAATTCGTTTTTTACCTTTTCTTTATTTAGGTCATGCCCTAAATGTATTAAGAGGAAAGTACGACAATGAGAATGACGCAGGCGAAATAACACATTTTCAAGCATTAACTACCGCGCTTTCAGCAACCGTTGGAATGGGAAATATCGCAGGTGTGGCTGTTGCCATAGCCATTGGTGGACCAGGAGCCGTTTTTTGGATGTGGGTAAGTGCAGTTATAGGAATGTCTACCAAATTCTTTACAGCAACCTTGGCAATTTTATTCAGGGGAAAAGATAGCAATGGTGAAATACAGGGTGGTCCTATGTATTTTATTATGGAAGGTCTTGGTAAAAAATGGAAACCGCTGGCTGTTTTCTTTAGTATTTCAGGCCTAGTAGGCGCATTACCCGTTTTTAATGTGAATCAGCTTACTCAAGCAATAAATGATATTTTGCTGAAACCCGCAGGATTGTATTCAGGATTTCAGAGTAATTTAATAATTGGGGCGGTTCTAGTAATTATTACGAGTATCGTTATTTTAGGTGGATTATCGCGGATTAGTAAAACAGCATCAAAACTGGTTCCGGCAATGGTGGGATTATATTTTGTATTGGTACTTATTATTTTAGGAATTCATATAGAAGTTGTTCCCAAGTACCTTTCCATGATCTTTACAGATGCGTTTTCCGCTTCTTTTTATAAAGGCGATACTTTTTTAGGTGGAATTGTGGGCGGATTAATATTATTGGGAATTCGCAGGGGAGCCTTTTCAAATGAAGCCGGAATAGGAACAGCTCCCATGGCTCACGGTGCTGCAAAAACAACTGAGCCTATTCGAGAAGGTTTGGTTGCTATGCTTGGTCCTGCAATAGATACTTTGATAATATGCACCTTAACTGCAATGGCTATTCTGGTTACAGGAGTTTGGCAATCTAGTGACGCTAATGGAGTAAGTTTAACAGCTTCAGCTTTTCAAGAGGCAATGCCGGTTTATGGAAAATATGCCTTGCTATTATGTATTATAGTTTTCAGTGTTTCTTCACTTTTTTCATATTCATACTATGGTACAAAATGTATGTCCTTCCTTTTTGGAGCCCATAATAAATCGTATTACAACTATTTCTATATAGTAAGTATTCTAATCGGCGCAACTACATCCTTGAGTTTAATGATCAATTTAATTGATACATTTTTCGCTTTTATGGCAGTTCCAACGATGTTGGCAACTTTAATTTTAGCGCCACGAGTAATTAAAGAAGCTAAAAAATATTTTACTAAACTGAAGAATGAATAGGAATGTCTTTAACTAATTTTTCAGAAATAGTACATGTATTTTCTAATCCATTAGCTGTAGCATCAAAAGCAGTGATGATATTTTTTTTATTCGGAGTTGTGTTTCATTCAAAACCACACTCCCTTTATTCAAGAACATAATATTTTAAATATACGCTAAAAGGAATATAAATTAAATTATATGCAAAATCACATATATCTTTGATTATATGCAAAAAAGCATATATATTTGATGAAAAATAGAACCTATGGTTGCAATCATAACTGGAGATATTATCAATTCGAGAAATGTTGATGTCCAAAAATGGATGCCCGAATTAAAAAAGGTCTTGAACAAATACGGTTCAGAACCAAAAACTTGGGAAATATATCGAGGTGATAGCTTTCAAATAGAAATATTGCCTATTGATGCATTAAAACTAGCGATACTAATCAAATCAACAATAAAGCAGTTTAAATCATTAGACGTTAGGTTAGCAATTGGAATTGGAGAAAAAACGTACGAATCAGAAAGAATATCTGAATCAAACGGAAGTGCTTTCATCCATTCCGGAGAATCTTTTGAGAAACTAAAGAAACAAACTCTTACCATTCAAACCATACGGAAAGATTTCAATCAAACAATGAATTTAATGTTTGACCTTGCAACCCTTACTATGGACAACTGGACTCCAACTTCTTGTTTAATAATAAAAACTGCAATAGAATCCGACCATATTAATCAAAAAGAATTAGCTATTCTACTTAATAAAAAACAGAGTAATATAAGTACTAGTTTAAAAAGAAGTGGATTCGATGAAATTCAAAAACTACTACAATACTATCAACAAAAAATTAAAAAATAAATGTTAACACTAGCCATAAAATTTATTCTAGCTCATTTAGCAGGTGATTTTTTATTTCAACCTGATAAATGGATTGATGATAAGAAAGAGAAAAAGCATAAATCACCGTATTTATATTGGCATCTATTAATTCATCTAATTTTATTATTGATCACATTACAATTTAACTTTCATTACTGGAAAGGCATTGTCATAATAATAATTTCACATTATATAATTGACCTTATAAAATTGAATTTAGATAAAAAAATAAATTCACATATACTATTTTTCGCAGACCAAATTCTGCACTTTATTGTAATTTTAGGAGTAGTCCATTATTACTTTCCTTTTAAAATAGATATAACCTCTATTTACAGCATTGAGTCGTTACTTTTAATAACATTTATTCTAATAACCACTTATGTGTCCTCTGTTGTAATTAAAATACTTATATCTAAATGGAAAATAAATAATGAATCTCCAAACCAAGCAGGTAAGTATATTGGAATGTTAGAAAGGTTGTTTATTTTTTCCTTCATCATTTTGAATAATTGGGAAGGAATTGGTTTCCTGCTTGCAGCAAAATCTGTATTTAGATTTGGTGATTTATCCAAAGCTGAGGATAGAAGTTTAACCGAATATATTTTAATAGGAACATTGTTAAGTTTTGGTATAGCAATAGTAACTGCAGTTGGATACAAATATTTAATAGAGTTGTCCATTCAACTTTAAAAATATAAAAACGGAAACACAACAATATGTATAGTGCATAGACTCCCTATCGGTCGGCAACCCACCATATAAAAATTAAATAAACAAGATTTGTGAGCTCGCCCGCTTGAACGGGAACATTTTTAACCTATGGATCTTTTATCGCCATAGGCTAAAAATAATGTATTGCCGTTTTAGTTTATTTTAAAGAAATTACAAAAGTTGAAAACCCCTAATCGAAATAACTAAAAGTCTCCCCATCTTTTATTTTTAAAAGAGATTCATAGATAAGTCGAATCACATTCTCTACATCATCTCTATGAACCATTTCAACCGTAGTGTGCATATAACGCAAAGGTAAAGAGATCAAGGCGCTTGCAACTCCACTGTTACTATACGCAAAAGCATCCGTATCTGTTCCTGTAGCTCTAGAAAGTGCAGCCCTCTGAAATGGAATCTTTTTAGCCGTTGCGGTTTCAGTAATGAGGTCGCGAAGTTTTTGTTGTACGGCAGGCGCATAAGCAATTACGGGACCTTTTCCAAGCTCAATTAGACCGTCTTTTTTCTTATCGATCATAGGTGTAGTCGTGTCGTGAGTAACATCGGTAACAATAGCGATGTTTGGTTTAATCCTTTCAGCGATCATTTGTGCGCCCCGCAAACCTATTTCTTCTTGTACCGAATTTGTTATATAAAGACCAAAAGGCAATTTCTTTTTATTTTCATGAAGAAGCCTTGCAACTTCAGCAATCATAAAACCACCCATTCTATTGTCTAATGCCCGACATACAAATTTGTCATTATTCATTATGTGGAAAGTATCAGGATAGGTGATAACACAACCTACGTGAATTCCCATAGCTTCAACTTCCTCTTTATCTTTACAACCTACGTCTATAAAAATATTCTCCGGTTTTGGGGCTTCCTCCTTACTTTTATCTCTTGTATGAATTGCAGGCCATCCAAAGACACCTTTTTTAATGCCTTCTTTTGTATGAATGTTTACAATTTTTGAAGGTGCGATCTGGTGATCACTTCCTCCGTTTCTAACAACATATAGAAGACCATTGTCGCTTATATAATTCACATACCACGAAATTTCATCAGCGTGACCTTCAATAACCACTTTAAATTTTGCTTTTGGGTTTATAACCGCTACGGCAGTTCCGTAGGTATCTGTAATAAATTCATCTACATAAGGCTTTAAATAGTCCATCCACAATTTTTGTCCGTCCCATTCATAACCGGTAGGAGCAGCATTGTTTAAGTAATTTTCTAAAAATTGAAGTGATTTTTTTGTAATAACAGAACTAGGCATACGTTTATTTTAAATTAGAATTCCAAAATTAGTGATTTATTAATAAGTACACCTTTGCAATTTGTTTATTTTTGGAACGATATTAGCAACAAATGATTTCAGAAATTAATTAAATGAATTTTAGATTTTTTTTATATTTAGTTTTTAGCCTTTTCAGTATAAGTGGCTTTTCACAGATAGAAGAATATACCGATAAGGCAAATGACTCTACCGAAACCTTTTATTATGTTATTGAAGGAGATACGATACCAAGAGAGTTTATAGATCTTGAAGAAGTCATCCTCCTTAATAAACTGCATTTTAATTCAAAAGAAGACAGGCGTTACTATCTTATTTTAAAACGCAAGACCCGCAAGGTATATCCTTTTGCAAAATTGGCAGCAGAACGATTAATAACGATGACCGAACGTTTAAAAACAATAGATTCCAAACGTGATAGGAGGGTGTATACAAAACGCATACAAAAATATATAGAAGGAGAATTTTCCGAAAAACTAAAAAATCTCACCCACACCGAAGGCCAAATCCTAGTAAAACTCATTCACCGGCAAACCGGTAGAACGGCATTCGATCTCGTAAAAGAACTTCGAACAGGATGGCGTGCCTTTTGGTACAATACAACCGCAAACCTTTTTGATATTTCAATAAAGGAAGAGTACAAGCCCTTTGAGACCAAAGAAGATTACCTTATCGAAGATATTTTAGAAAGATCCTTCCAATCCAATGCCCTCGAACGTCAAAGTCCGGCGTTCCCAATTGATTATCTGGACCTTACCAGCCATTGGAACAAAAAGACTGTTAATAAGTAATTAAATTTAAGGTTGCCCATCACTGTAATTTACAGTACTTTAGTAATTCGCTCTTTTATTTTTTCTGGATGTTTCCACGCCACAGCGTGGTCGGGCTTTCTGCGCTACATGGTAGCTTGCTTCAATCCCTAACACAAAAATTTAAAACTTTTTTTGGTTGTAATAGCATATATTTCAAGTGCTTAAAATTTAATTTAAAAAAAAGTCAAAATAGTTTTGGTAGAAAAGAATAATCGGTTGTATATTTGCACCCGCTAAGAGATAAGTGACTACAAAAACACGAGTCAAAAAGCTAAAAAATTAGAACTAAAAAGTTCATTGATATATTGAAATTGACAGCGTATGTACTTTATGGAAACGTAATGTACAGACAAAGAACTAAACTAAGTAAGATACCTGAGATTTTTTTTGAGAAGATTCTTCAATA
>Ga0209390_10005911_pt1 | contig 16833 bp, 8 predicted proteins | sample BON01_FD_187212 | JGI IMG/M metagenome (GOLD analysis project Ga0209390, IMG submission 187212) | Freshwater microbial communities from Lake Bonney liftoff mats and glacier meltwater in Antarctica - BON-01 (SPAdes) (version 2) | ecosystem: Environmental > Aquatic > Freshwater > Ice > Glacier...
TAAAACTCCAAATAAACTAGTTGTGGGGGACTGCCACACTTTGCTTTGATTTTCCCCAAATTTGAAATAACCAAGTTTCTACCTTTTGGCCAGTTTTCCAAGGCGAAAGACCTGCTACTTCAACAATTTTTTCATTCTGACGGCGGCAATTTTTGAATGGTTCTAAGATATTTCAGGGCTTGAGAGTGATGGAGATAGTGAAGTAAAGGTGAAGACTTATTTATTAATGCTGGAGTTTTTCGACTGTTTTTACATGAGTGAAAAGCCCCCCACACTAACAATGAGTTAGTATTGCAAAAAAGCGTTTCCAGCATCTATCAGCTTCTGACGACGGTTTTTTATTTACATGCATGATTCCAATGCCGGTAGATACACCAAGCCATGTTAAAGTAAACAAATCTGGCCAGGTAAAAGGGCCGCGTAAACGTCGATCTAAGAAGAAGAAAGCCGAGAGCGTCATGGGCTCCATTGATGAGATGTTGTTTCAGAGTCCTTCATCGCATTTAATATCCGGGCTGGACGCGATGTTAGCTAGCGACAATTTCAGGTTGGATGAAGAAGAGTCTTTGGAGGACTATGCTTCGAGCAACCATAACTCCTCGTCGTTCTCCCTTGAACTGTTGGTTCAAGATCTGTCCAAATTAGCAAGGGTCGCTACCAGTGAGATGTCTCCTCGTCCTATGGTATCTCCTCGCCGTATAGTATCTCCGCGGTTAAATTCTCTGAATGGAGAACCAGAAAAACCACAACGTCGAGTTTCTGAAAATAACTTCATGAGAACGATCGTGTCTAAATATGACCACGAACGAGATGCTAGAGTGGCATTAGCGATATCATTAGCGGAAGGAGAACGTGATCGTAGAATGAATCTACTGGCTGATTTGCGCTACCATGAAAAACTGGATCGAGCTAGAAATTTAGAATGGGCTATTCAAGCTACAGAAGCGGAGAGAAAGCGACATGCAAGGATTGAAAAGGTGTATGAAAGACGGTACGAGAAAACAAGAAAGGAGTTGAAAAAGAAAGTCATCGGTCAAGAAGAAGTAGAGCGGCAAAGACGAATTCGACGGGGAGCTGATGATGATATTGTTTTACGGGCAGCTCGAACACATGTAGATGCACATGTAGATGCACATGCAAATACATTGAAGGAAGACGAGGAAAGTGACGATGTTGCCTCTAACGTATCGTCGGATCTAAATTCGCTGTCTTACTCTGATGAGGATCTAGCAACAAATACTTTCGTGGACGACTACGAGGTTGTTTGTCCGTATACTATCCTGGGCTGTACGATGACTTGCATGCGCTCCAAAGTCCAGGAGCACTTAGCTTGTTGCTCATTTAGATCCAGCGATGATCGTGATTCTTCTTATAATCCACTTTCCTATATCATTCAGTGTCCCTATGCTTCCCTAGGGTGTCAGCATGCGTGCCCTAGGGCATCATTGCCATTACACTTAAGAGACTGTGTGTACCACGACAACAGCATACACCTTGAACAATACGATTACGATACATTCGACTTCATGACGTATGAAGTAGTATGTCCTTATACTACTGTAGGATGTACAGCCACTGTATTGCGTCCTCATCTCTCGGATCATTTAGCTATATGTCAATTCGCACCACCGACACGACAGGAGGAAGAAGTAGAAAGGGCAGAGAATAAAATCATCGCCATTGAAGCTGCTGAACTCGAGAGGGAAAGGCGAATGTTAGCTACTCCGAAAAAAGATGGAGAGTATCGATTATTGCTAACGACTCTATTAAAGGAGCGATTCAGCAAGGATGCCGCGGCACATGACTCGCCGGCGTGTCATAAGAAATCTCCAAGCAGTAATTCTTCTTTGGGAAGTCTCGTGTCCAGTTTCGTCACTCCAGTCAGCGACATCGAAGGAAGCGGCAATTCAAGAACACTCATCAACGATAAGAATGCTCTTTGGATCCTCAAGGCCGCAGAGATTGAAGCACTAAGAAATCATCTCACCGCAAAAGTTGAAGTTATGATTAAACAACGAGCTCCTGTGTTGCGACGAGTGAATTCTGAGCCTTCTATTTTGAAAAAGGATTTCGAATTTTCTCGACGAAAGCTTCGAGCAAACTCTAGTTCAGACCGTCAGAACAAGTTTGCAATACCTCCTCATAGGATACCTTTGCAATCATACATGGAAAGACGATCGATAGATTTGAACAACAAACTGCATTTGGAAATCATTGCCTTTAAATCTCGAATCTCATCCGAAATATCCGAATTTAATAGTACAGTTGACGCAATTTGTCGTAACGTGAGACGCGCTGCTACTGTGAGTTTTGGATACGAAGCCAAGATAAAAATATTTGGTTCATTCGCAACTGATCTCGCAGTTCCAAATATATCGGATTTAGATTTAGTGGTGTTGAACGGGGTTACCGAAATGCCAGGTCCATTAATGATCCTTGGGAAAGTTATTCAAAATGCGACGTGGGTAAAGTCCATCAAGTTGCTTGATAGAGCCAGAATGCCTGTTATTAAAGTAATTACAAACACGGAACCATCGATGAATGTGGATATTACTTTTGCGTTGCCATTTCATGCTGGACTTGCGGCTGCAGTATTGGTGAAAAATTTACAAAAGCGATTCGAAGCGTTAAACCCGTTAACTCTCATTCTCAAGACGTTTCTTGGTAAGAAGGGATTCAATGATCCATTTACTGGGGGGTTATCATCCTATGCGTTGTCACTCATGGTAGTTGCCTCATTAAATCGATCCAATGAGAAGATTGAGCGGAACCAGCATTTTGATGGCAGTGGATACTATGGTTTATTGCTATTTGACTTTTTGGAACTGTATGGCAAGGAGTTTGATGCCACAGAAGACGCGGTTGTTTGTTTGAGTGGAAGCAATTCCGGCGAATATACTATATGTATCGGAAGAAGATTGTATGCGCTTTCTTCGCCGTATACTGGTGCTGACACCAGTTTTATGGCTTCTGTGGTTGTCGATGATCCACTACAAGCAGGAAATAATACTGCATCCACGTGTTTTAGGTTTCTAGAACTTCAAAAAGCTTTCGCTGATTCGTATGCGATACTTTTGGTGCAGACTGCCCGAAGAACAAGCTCCAGTAACAAGTCTATACTTGATTTAATAATATAGACTCACATAGTAGTTAAAATAATCCTGTAATTCAAAAAGTAAAAATGCACTAGTCACCACCATTGATTCTGTTGTTTGATATTCGATCCAGGTTGTTGCTGTTGTTGCTGCTGCTGTTGTTGTTGCTGTTGTTGTTGCGGGTAGTACTGATTTTGGTCAAAGTTTTCGAAGTAAGGAGGCATCGGTGGATTCTGTTGCATGAATGGTTGGAAAGGAGGAGACTCGCTAAATCCATTAAATCCGGGTGGAGGTATATTCTGTTGAGATGGATCACTGCTGTTGAACAAACCGGTAAGGGGTTGATTCACAGGTTGAGCGTAAACAGAAGGCATGAATGAACTGATATGAGTAGGCGATTGGGCTTCTAACGAAGGCAGACCAATAAAGTCAGAAAATCCTGGTTTATCATTTCCTTGATGATTGTTTGGTTGTAGGAACCCAAGACCGCCGAAATCCTCAACACCTGATTTCAAACTCCACTCTGTATTTTCCATGGAGCCGGTACCAAACATATCATATTTAGGGATTGAATCAGTAGGTTTTTCAATTGGCTCATCTATCAAGGTTTCTTTCGTATCAATGGTTGGAGAAACGGGATTGCTTTTCAAATTCTCATCAACTTTTCGAACAGTAGATTGAGAGATCTTCTTCGCCCAGCTCATCGCAGTACTACCTTCAACTGGAATGCCTTGCACGGTAAATGGTTGCGGCGACATGGCAGCAGGAGCGGTGACAGAAGTAGGATGCTCAGATTCGATTTCTCTTTTCGACTTCTGGTCACGGTACAACCGGACGATACGCTCAATTTCCGCTTTTGCCACTGCTACACTTTCCTCGTTTCCTTTAACATGAATGACGTTACTTCCTTTGTCTATCTGACACATAGCTCCAGACATTTCTTGAATACCGCGGATAGTAGACCCTCGAGTGCCTATCAACCATGGTACTTCTTCGAAGGCAATGGTGACAGTATCATTTTCACGGTTGTACTGATGAATGATATCGTTAATCAGGCGAGTGGCCATTTGAAGACCTTCATGTTCACCTCTTAGTCGCACAATTCCTTTTTCTCTGTCTAGATCAATAAGTGGAACGCCCGATTCAACTTTGATGTTCTGAATCGTCGACCCTCGCAACCCGATAATCATTGGAATCGCTTCTCTTGGTACTCGAAAAGTTACGTTATCTTTTTCCCAAATTTGAACGATGGCATCGATCGCTTTAATCGCTTCTTGTACTTGATGCCCATCTGAACCTATAACATCAACTCTTGAACCTTCTTTGTCGATGCAGATATCAACATCATGATCTACTTGCAGTTTTCGCACAGTAGTCCCTCGTTTTCCAATTATCGCCGCTAAAATAGAGCTTGAAGACAAATGAACTCGGGCGAAATTATCAGGAAACATTTCTCCTAGTGCGTCTAAAATATTGTGCTTTCCTTGACGTAAATTTTGAGTCTTTCCTCGGATTCGAATGCATTGTCGATTCACATCTAAAAATATCTTGACTTTGTGGGTCATGGCCACAGCTCGCAAGATCCCCGTTGTGTCTTTATGAAGAGCGTTAAGATATTCAAGAGGGAGCTTTAAAAGCTCCCATTCAAGTCCAGAAGCAATATCAGTCAGCATTTCTTTTGCAATGTCAATATTCGGAGCAGGACCTTCCAAGTGAATTTTCCATTTCCCATCTTCCTCATGCACACTGAGCTTCACGCCACTGTCCTCTTCTATTCGGGTTTTCTCATTGTTATTTGGATCCTCAAGAATTGCAAGGAGTGATGGATCGATATCTTTCAGGACCTGAACGCTGTCATTTTCTTGATTCAACAAACGCCGAACTGTGATCTCAGCATTCAGCAACTCGGGGGAGATCTTGCCACGGATTTTAACAAAATTAGAATCTCGTTCCACCAGGAGCTCGACTTGAAAACGTTCTTCTATCTGTTGAATAATATCGCCGTCCGTCAAAGTGGCTTTCGATTCAACGGAAGGAATGGCAATAATCTTTTCTCGAAACGAGAATCGATCGGCTTCATCGACAAATTTGTTCTCTATCAGATCCTTAATCAGTTCGCTTGCACTTTCAATACTTGACAATTCCCCTCTCACCTTTACTACGCATACTGGTAGCACAGCTCCATATTTATCCGAGGTTTTCTCACCCGCAGCAGGATATTCACCAACATTCACATCAATATGAGCACCGCTTTGCTCTCGTAGCTTCTTTAATGTAGCACCGCCTTTTCCAATGAGAATTCCGACCATAGATGGATGAATATACATAACATAGTTTTCTCGTTCAAAAGCATTTAACACGGCCATGATTTGAACTTTGGCTTGGTCCACTTGTTCGGTGGTTCCACGAATAAGGGCTTTCCCATCTTGAACTGATATATTGGCACCAGTCTCACGTTGCATTTTCGAAATAACAGCTCCTCTCTGACCTATCAAAGCTGACTTGGCATCATCGGGCACGAGTAGCTCCGTTGTCGATTGCATGGCGATGATCTCGTTAAGAAGATCCACAGCCAATTGAACATTAGCAACAGGACCGCGAATAAATATGTTGATAATTCCGTCAGTTCGTACTTCTCGTCGTTGTAAGGCGATGGTGGTCCCAGATTGGTCTTGAATGCGGCGAATCACACTGCCTCCTTGACCGTATAAAGCGCTATGAAATACTTCTGGGAAAGCAAGTGTCACATTCTCCCTAGAGTATTGGGCGATAATCTTCTCTACAGCAGTTTTTGCACCTAGAAGTTTGTCACCAGATGAACGCAAGATAACAAAAGCAGTTTCTTCGCTAGTTTCAGGATCCATAGATTTCCGAACAGAAATATGCACACCAGTTTCAGATTGAAGTTTCTTCACGGTGAGTCCCTTTTTCCCGATAATAACGGAAGCAATATCCGGCGATTCCAGTTGAATCTCCAACATTTCTTCGTCATCCACTACACTAAATTCCCCTAACGCTGTGGCGGCATGTTTCACGTTAACCTCTGATCCGGTAACAGTGATCGTGCCTCCATCTCGGTCAACGAAGATGCATACATCGTATTGGTTTTCCATTGCATGGAGTTCTGTCCCATTGTTGATTAGTAGTTTTCGCAATAGTGGATTCGTTGGCTCCGTGTGAATAACCTTACTGCAACTCACAATGGATTCCAATTCATCCTTAATCAAAGCTAGAGAGGCTGGGTCTCCGCGTGCCTTCAAATAGGATGTCAAATTTGAAGTTCCTTGACCGGTGGTGAATAAAACTAAAACAACTCCCAGTTTGGCTTCAATGGATTTCAAAAGATTGCCTCGATTTCCACGAAGTAATTTGAATTGTTCCTTTGAAATGGTGAATTCATTTGACATCTGGCTTTCAAATTTTGTGATCTCCTGAGATACTTCTTCAATGCCACTCTGCAGCCCAAGGATATAAATGGTACCTTCCCCTGAAACTTCCAAGGAAACCAAATACTTTTCTTCCAAGCGAGAAAGATTATTTCCAAGTTTACCAACAAACTGTCCGATACGTTCTTTATCAATTATCTCCGTGTGCTCTTTTATATCATCAACAGTAGGAAACGGCTCGCTGGTTTTCTCCTTGATAATTGAAAGCAGATGCTCCTTTTGAATATCGACCTCGGAAAATCTCCTAGAAATCCTGCTTGAATTGTTCATGTTAATATTCCGATCTGATTCATCCTTTTGCCTCTGAAGTATTTCCTTATCTCGACGAATTCTGTCCAATGTTTCCAAACTTCTCCTCTCCACTTTGAGCTTCTCCATCTTCTTCAACAAACGTTTTTCATCTGCAAGAGACATATTACTGCCAGTAGATCGCATGTACTCAGATTCACGAAGACTGCGAAGGACGGACTGAAGAGTGGAACCTTTGGAGACCTTTCTGGTTTCATTCTTAATCTGCTTCTCCAGCGCCTTTATTTGATCCTCCAGTGTCGTTGTCATGTTTCAAATTAATACACCAATCGAAGCTATCTCTCTCCTTCTACTAAGAAACGCAGCAATAATAAACTCCTTCTTCGACACGTCGTAATGTGATCTTCCCTCCCTACCTGATTTACTGTATTTTACTAGTGATATGGTCTACTCATGACTCTTAACAATCACAGTAATGACATACTACTACCCAATACTAAAAAAGAATAAAAACGAAAAACGTGTGGTTGCGATCTAGAGAACGGTACGACCCCCGATACATTATGTGGCAACGAGTTGGAGCCTATGGAAGACTAGCTCGAATTGAAAAGCCCATTGGAAGCTATCTGCTGATGTTTCCTGGTTGGTGGGGCATTGCAATTGCAAGTCACGCCGTTCCTGATTTGAAACTGATGGCACTATTCGCGGGTGGATCTGTCCTCATGCGATCAGCTGGTTGTGCTGTCAATGATATGTGGGATCATGAGTTAGATAGGAAAGTGGAACGAACTAAAACTAGGCCTATTGCCTCAGGGGAGATATCGCTCGCGCAATCAGCTGGTTTTGTTACTGCTGCTAGTTTAGGTGGTCTCGGTATCCTAATGCAGTTGAATCCTTTGTGTATAAAATTAGGTGTGCTTTCTCTAGCACCAGTTGGGGCTTATCCGCTAGCGAAACGTTTCATGAAATATCCGCAATTGTTTCTGGGGTTCACTTTCAATTGGGGAGTAATCATGGGCTATGCTGCTGTTGCAGGTGACATCGATGCCACAGTTGTCGGTCCTCTCTACCTTGGTAGTGCGGCATGGACAATGATGTATGACACATTATACGCTCATCAAGACAAACAAGATGATGTTAAAGTTGGAATCAACTCCTCGGCGCTCGCTGTTGGAGATCGAAATGCAAAACCTTTCCTTTCTGGTTCTGCAGCCCTTGCATTGGGTTTATGGGGAATCGCTGGATATAATGCTGATATTGGAACATCTTTTCCATTTATTATGAGTCTTGCTGCTTCAGGTGCTCATATGGGATGGCAAATATATACTGCCGATTTATCCAATCGTGCAAATCTGATGGATAGATTTGTTTCAAATAGAGACATTGGTGTCTTTATGACTGCAGGGATTGTCTCCTCCAAAATGCTTTTATGAAATAAAAGTCTCCCACTTGTTTTATTATGAAAATATAATTGAAATGCTTTATGATTACAAAATGCCCTTTGAATAGATACAAATTCTCGCTTTTCTTTAAAAAACTAAAAAAGTTCATTTGAAAAGACTCCCGAGGTAATGATTTAAATTTCTCTTTTGGAACTATTTTTAATAATTATATGAATTACTTTCCTCCTCTTCCTTGCATCATTCGAACTCCTCGTCCTCCTCCCATGCCAGCACCCATACCACGAAGGCCTTGTCCTCCCATAGCAGCAGACATCGGAGCACCTCTGCCTCCACCTCCCTTTGCAGTCTTGGCTTGCTCCGATTGAGGGTTACGCACAGTCTCATCCACTGACAAAACCAAACAAGCAGCCTCAGCAGCCGCGGCAATAGAGTTGAGCTTGTTCGAAGCTGGTTCCCACACATGTGCTTTGAAGGTATCGCAAATAGCTCCGTTGTTCACATCCACTCCAAACCATAGGCCCCCAACTGGATCTTGACTATGTTTCTGTCGCAGCTGGTTCAAGATATCCGTTGAATCGATCCCTGCGTTGTCACACAATTGACGAGGAATGATTTCGAGTGATTTTGCAAACGCCAAAATAACTAATTGCTCTTTGCCTTCGATGGTCAGAGCGATGGATCTCAAGTACCTCGACAGCTCCATTTCTACAGCTCCTCCACCAGCTACTACGAATGAACTTTCAATGGATCGTTTTACCACCATCAAAGCGTCCCAAAGCGATCTATGTGACTCTTCAACAAACTGTTCAGAGCCACCACGAATCAATATCGTTGAAGTTTTGCCTGAACACTTGGTGAAGAAATTGTATCGCTCCCCTCCAATTTGATTCTCCTCGAACAATCCACATTGTCCAATAGCATTTTCTGGAATGCTATTCGTGCTTGTCTGAACCAAAGCACCCGTGGCGATAGACACTCTATTCAAATCATCATCTTGAACTCTTCCAGCACAAAACATATTTCGATCTGCAAAATATTGAGTGGCTAGATCTCCAATAGGCAGCTTGGAAAGAACTACTTGGGCACCGGTTGCAACACATTGATCCAATTTGTCATAGATAATCTTCCATTCGGCATCGACAATAGATTGATACAAAGCTGGGTCTTCAATTCGAACTTCGGCATTCTCCTTCTCACTCTTGAGTTCCAATTCTACATTCAAAAGCAATACTTTAGGATTTTCAAGGTACTTTGGTTGTTGTTCAAATCCAGCATAAGAAAAAGTTTTCTTAAATGCCACTCCTTGAACAAGAAAAGAATCAGTTACCGATCCACCAGTGACTTTTTTAATTCCCACAAGTTTGAGATTCAAAGTAGATTGATCCAATGAATACAATGCATCAACACACATTGGTGCAAAAAAACTTTTATAACCGCAGATCAATTTTGAATTCAGAGCTGTACCTGCTACCCGTTCAAGAAGCAAACGCTTGCCATCAGGTCCTTCACCTAGTCCATCGATGCCCACTTGAATCTCCTTGATTCGTGCAACTGCTAGAAGAGCAGCCTTCCTAAACCCACTGATCAGATGCTGCGTGTGAACATGATCCTCGATGAACCTCTTGCTGGAGCTCAGCAACTCACAAGCAATCAACGTGACCGAAGTGGTTCCGTCTCCCACTTCAGCATCTTGCGAGCGAGCGATGTCCACCAATGTTTTCGCCGCTGGATGAACGATGTCAAGCAATTTCAAGATTGAAGCTCCATCGTTAGATATGGTGGCCTTGTGTCCTTCGTAGATTAGCTTGTCCATGCCTCTAGGTCCCAATGTTGTTCTAATCACGTCACCTACTGCTTGGCAGGCATTGATGTTGCTGATTAACTGTCCAATGCCTTGTGATTGATCCGTACCCTCTCGGAGCAAGATGATGCTCGGTTGCTATGATAACAGGTTAGTTCAGACGGTCTCATGCGTGTGTACATTATGCACTTACCATATATTGACTCATTCTCTAAAGGCAAATAGTGGCTCAACGTTTTCCAAATGTTCCAGATTAAATCTTTTTGAGGTTGTGTTTACCGTTTTTTGATGTGTAAATATTAAATGCATTTTTATTCAAAATCCCGAATCTCTTTTACGGAATCATTTATTCATTCCACATCAAAATCTTCCTGAAAATTCAGACGAAGTAATTTTTCATTGCATCCCTCAACAAGATGACAAATACCTTCCATGTGGTAACCACAAAACTATTTAACATGTTATTTAGCACGTTGCTCTCATTCACATTTCAAACTCGAATACAATATTCAAAAGCTATTTCTATTCATAATACTACGACGCCATCACTCCTCTTTTTATTGACATTTATATTTTTAACTCAGGAAGGGCCTCGTATATATGCCTGCCTACGTCGTGAGCCAAATGCGGTGACTGGCAAATATCTGCATTAAATACCGGTGCATTCAACTTGCGCTGATACAACTCGTCATCTTTCATCAACATTTCAACCTCATCCAAACAAGGTTTCAAATCTTCTTCCAGAAACGCAGTGGCCTGTAGATGAATCTGCTGTTTGGTTGGATATAGGACTAGAGGATCAAATTTATATTCATATCGTCCCGTTTTCATTTTGTTTAACATCCTCAACCTATTTGCTGAGATATTGCAGTGAACAAATCTATCGGGGTTCACGTATTTTGTAACATCAGGTGCACCTGCATATATTGGTACAGTGTTTGCCAACATTCCAGTAAAAATCTTTTCCGAAACATATCCTTCAATCGCTGAATTTTCCATATCGATTGAAAACTTAAAAGATCTTTTACATTGCGTAATATCCACATCAGAACCTCCGCAATCGATACTTGTATAATTCAACCCGGGGATTTCTTTAATGAATTTCGTTCCCTCAACAGCTTGTGAAGGAAACCGTAAGGTCAAAAGCCTGAACAATGAACTTCGAACTAATGCATGCGCTGGATGGTATTGACCCTTAATCAGTCTGGCAGTCGCAAGCATTGCAAGTTTATCTTTCTTGTTTCGTTTTTTCGGAGGTTGACATAAATCAGCAATACGATAATTTGAATTGTTCCTCTCGTTGTATTCCAGACCTTGTATGTAATGAATGGTAGCACAACCACCTGATGATTTCCTAGTTACCGTTCTGTCGAATACTATATCACGATTCTCGCATTTTTTAGCACCTTCGAAAACCTCTCCAGCTTGACCAACCACCACAATTGACTTGAAGCGGTTTTCATCTTTTACTCCCATCTTTTCAAATTCTAAAGTTCCGCATATTGCGCGGTCACGTACATACACAAACGCCCTAAAGCCAGTATTCAAATATTCGGAAAAATTCGCTCGAAATACTTCAACTACTTGAACTGTAAAGCGAGTCGCAGGATGTTTCTGCTCCAAAAAGGCAGCATAACTCTTAGTGGCCCAAGCATATAAATCCACTCCACGACCTGGTTTAGAGCGGTCTGATTCGCGATAGCAGTAATAAAAATATATCACGTGTGGTTCAATCGGATGCGGTACTTGAAGAATATTGGCATCGTTTACCAATGGCTGATAAGATAATTCCGAAGATCTATCTAATACTGGAGATGTATGTATCAATACCATAAGCGCGAAAACGACTACACACAAAACCAATGTTATCTTTAAAGGCATCATCATCAAACATAACAATGATAAGACACACAGAGAAAGGGGGTCGTACCTTTCATTCAATCTTTTTTCGACTTTCCAGTCTTTCCTGCTACTTTACCACTGTGCACTATAAAGTACTCGCTTATATGACTCTAGTGAACAGACAAGTATGACGTTTTTTGTGTATATCATTGCAAAAAAACAGGAGGAAACATTGGATGAAACCGGAGTTAGTAAAATAAGAAAGATAATGAGTTGATAGTTGAACATGGTTGTTCCGAGCAATCCTAGAAGGCAATTCTTTTAGAGTATCTAGAAAACTAGTATGCCATGAGAGTGCCTAGTTTTTACAGGTAGGTTGTATGATTACAGTATTGAACTAGTGAGAATGGAATCAACTTTCGTATGCAGATTTAACTCTTGTAAGGATAAACGTTAAATAATGATTCGACATAGCTCAACGACAGAAGGATCCTGGCGAGGAAAAACAATCAAATTTTTTAAGTATTCTGAATCCAAGTCACCTACGAATTCATTTATAAAAAGTGATTAGTTAATAAAAACAATTCCTCCTCATGAATTGGAAGTATTGTACGATTCTTGTGTGCTCCTATTACGAATCAACTACCTGAATATCTAATACAAGTGGGTGACACTATGGTCTACATAATTCTACTTGGTAGTGATTACCCTAGGACATGATTGCAATCGCTATAAAATACCGCGCTTCGTAATCTCATTGTAGTTGGAGATGCGGCAACAGCTGGTGTTGTTAGGCATCGCAGCCATCGCTGTGAATTCCGAACGGGCGATAACCCTATCAGTAACAATAAGGGATTTCCTTCCTTCTTACTGTATGCCAAAAGAAGAATATGTGAAATTTTATCCCCTCGATACCGACTGGGGTTTTAATAGTGACACAAATATATCTAAATGGGAGACTGAGAAGTGCCCTTTAACCGATAGAATAGTATCAGGTGACATTAGTGGTCACCCGGATTTTGAAACAGAGCGTCAAGTAATTGCTACTACAGGTTGGTCGTGGGAGGAACGGTTTGGAATCTATTCAGGACGAGTATATTCGGCTACAGAAATAGTTTCCCGAAATGAAACTACCGAAATCGAATATTCCGGAATAGGCAAACCTAAATATTGTGCCGACTCAAGATGCGGATTAGGATTGTCTTCAAACAATCTCAATGAGTGGCTCACGAGTAATAAAACCTATTTCGATATGTGGTACCGTGATACCCCAAAGTACAATATTAGATACGGCTTTGACATGACTATTAACGCTTTGGAAGGGGCTGAAGATGTTTTCGATTTTGATAGCGATGTAGATATTGAAAGTCCTCTGACTCCTATTGTGGACCAATTTTTCTCCCCGCTCGCCTTTGTATACAACATTTCCAATAACAACGATACCTATTCAGAATTTTCTTGGCCAGCAACAAAAATGGAAACTGATTCACAAGATCCCTCCCAGTCTTATCGCAAATATTGGTTCACAACTGAGATTCATGCATTTTTTCAGTTGATTGGTAATGAAACCTTTGCATTCAACGGAGATGATGATGTTTGGGTTTACATCGATGGAAAGTTGGTTGTGGATTTAGGAGGTATTCATCAAAAATCAAAAGCTGAGATAACTTTAGACCAAGACCTTCAAGACCGTCTCGGATTGGTGATTGGGAAAATATACGAATTTGATTTGTATCATGCCGAGCGGCGCATTGAGGGATCTAATTTCAAGTTAACCACTACTTTACAAGCTTCATGCAATGTTCGACATGTTGGTACAACTACTATTGGAGCTATGATCCAAACTGACGATTTTTGGTTCTTCTCCTCACAATTACACCAAAAGCAATCCACTCCTGCGAATTTGTTTCTTTCAAATTCGAATGACCAGTACACCTCAAATGCAGTTTTTTACTCTCAAAAACAAAATCTAGCTGGCGGATTTTCGGCTAAATTCAATTTTAAAGTAGAAACTGGAGGCAATCCGAATGGTTTTGCCTTTGTGCTCCACAATCGAGATCAGAGCAATGACGATTTCCCCAAAAGTACTGGAAGAAATTTCGGCTTTTCTTATGTGGAAAAAAGCATATCTGTGGTTTTCGATCTGTGCTCCGACTTTCCGATTTGCGACACGCAGCAAGTGGCGATCTATTATAACAACGATTTGAAATTCAACAGTAAATCTGCGGCAAATCTAAAAGTATTTGATACAGTATATCGTTCTATGCACAATGGGCGGGATGTTCCAGTTAGAATCGAGTATTATGAAAATCCTGATTGGCTTGAAGTCTACATCGACTCCAGTTTGTATCTAAGGCAGAAAATGTTCAATGTTTCGTCTATACTCGGTGGTCGCGATGCATTCGTAGGGTTCACTACGGGAACCGGTACAAGTCCGTCCACTGCCTCCATTTCAAACTTCACGATGGATACAGTCGGGATTGACTATTCAAAAACACGATTTGTGAGTTCCACTTCAGGTGTTGCTAGTGGTGAACCAGGTGAGGTGGTCGTACGTTACTTTGATGGATGTGATAAACCTATTTCATACGGCGGTGATGGTGTAGATCTATCCGGACTTTACGTGAATGTCGAAAACACTGACTCTAATTTAAGACGGCTAGCGTCGCGTAGCACCAACTCAAAAGCCAAGGTTGTTGATAACGGGGATGGTACTTATGGTCTGCAGCTATGCACCACTGAACTAGGTTCATACCAACTTTATGTAGGTATTGGTCGTAATTGCTCAGTGAAACTGCTTGATGATAATACAGTTGCTGTGGTTCAAAATCAGGACAACACCTGTATCTTGTTTGAGAATTCTCAAATTATCCAAATTGACAGTGCTTCGCCCACTGTTCAACCTACAGTTGGCCCGACGTTAGATTTCTTGGACAATGAACCTGATGTGGATGATTCAGCAGCTGTTATTGGAATAGGAGTTGCATCCGGTATCCTTCTCCTGGTCTTCATCGTGGCTCTCTGTGTAATGTATCACATGTACATGAAGCGATGGAATAAAGAGAAACACTTCATCCCTAAGGGAAAGCAAGTGGTAGTTGAAAGTGGTAAAGATCCACGGCATTCGCTAGCTGCTAGATTGGCAGCCGTGCGCAGTTCCATGAAGCGAAACAAAGCGTTGGTATTGACGAAGGAGGAATCGGAAGATTTAGAATCCGAAAACTTGGAGATGTCTTCAGCGATTCGGCATATGAAAGAGGCGAAACAACGCCAAGAAATAGATTTTTTGTCCAATAAGAAATTCAAAAAGCGATCCAAGAAAGAATTCAATTCTGAAATGAAACTCGCAGTGTTGGCGCCACAGACGGATCTCCCTTTTTCAATAGATGAGGAAGGATTCATGGATGATGAATTCAACGAGGAAGAAGACGGAAAACGGAAATCCAAATCTTTTTTTCCACGGCGCTTTAGATCAACTCCGCCTCCGCCTCCCATTGAAGATGAAGAATTTGATTTTGATTTCGAAAGTTGCCCTCCACCGAAGAGTTAATCAACGCAACACGGGTCAAAATGGTGAATACTATTGCATGCAAGAAAGAAATTTATTATAATTAGTAAGTAATGAAGTTGCATTTCCAAAGGTCGTTTCAATTTTAAAACTCGAAATTTTCCACAACGAGATGTTTAATTTATTGATTTCATCATGCAAGCAATTCAAACTTCAATGTAAAAATTTCTACCAACATCAAGCAAACAGACGTGACCCAATGCCATGAATATTTAACAACTTTATCAGTGCTAATTTCTCTATGATAGACTTTGGGGGCAAAGGCTTTTATTGAGAGATGCATAACAACATAATAAAGCATCGGATAAATAGCATACACGATTCAAAAGTACCCGGAATATCCAGAAATAGACAAAGTCAACCACAATTTTAATCATGGTGAAAATTATGAACATATTTCACGGGAGCATATATATCTTCTATGACTTTCTAAATAAGCATCCCATTTTAAAATCAGGGCTTTTCTATCATGGATATGATTCCAGCTTACTTATAGCTATTATCAATAAGGCCTTATCTCTAGAATCCATCTCATCAGCGAGTGAATTTGCACGAGTCACCAACAAATTCAAATACTCCTTAGATGGACGAATTCCTAAAGTACCATGAGCCCATAAGATATTCGAAATCTCTTGTGCCTTCATTGATCTGCCGAGTTTTAATAGTTGCGATTCCAAGACACCTAAAACGTCTTTTGGTGGAGTATGATTCATCTTGGCAAATGCCCATATAGATTAAGCCAGATTTTGTGACGTGAACTCTTTTGTTTTCAAACAAATCTGCTGCTCAAAGAAATTCAAATACTCATCAGATGGATGAATCTCTTAAGTACCATACGCCCATAAGATATTCGAAATATGCCGTGCTTCAAATGATCTGTCTAGTTTCAATAGCTGTGATTCCAAAACATTTAAAATTTCAGAAGAAGGAATTCGTCGTAAACGAGTAAATGCCCAATAGGACTGTGCCGCGCTCATGCTCTCATCTGCTTTATACTTTTTCAAAATATTTTCTTCAACGCTGCGAATCACTTCTTCTTCAATTTGATTTCGAAGTTTACCTAAAGCTCAAAACGAATTACTGCACTCTCTTAGTGAAAATGAAACTACCTCTGTCTTGAGTCGACCTTTGATGCCTGCTAGCAGAGGCAAAAATATTGGCATTGGTGCTGGATAAGGTACGGATACGATACTATTGCAGACATTTTTGGTAGGTATGCGAGATCATTTTGGTAATGCAGAGAGAGGAACCTCAATGTATAAAGTATTTTTAAATACTTTAGTGGGTACTTCATGGAACGCGTTTCCAGGTGACATAGTTGTCAAGTCGAGGGATGCAATTAAATTACATCAGGAGAAATATAATGCGAATTCAGTGATTCCACATAATGTTCTTGCTTCTGATTACCTCACGGATTGCCATCTGGCTA
>Ga0209390_10005912_pt1 | contig 16830 bp, 9 predicted proteins | sample BON01_FD_187212 | JGI IMG/M metagenome (GOLD analysis project Ga0209390, IMG submission 187212) | Freshwater microbial communities from Lake Bonney liftoff mats and glacier meltwater in Antarctica - BON-01 (SPAdes) (version 2) | ecosystem: Environmental > Aquatic > Freshwater > Ice > Glacier...
CCCGTCCCCACCAACCCCACGTACCGATCGCATCCGGCGCCGTCATGGACCGTCGCTTCTCCTTGAAGGCCTCCCGACTCGCCCGCCGAGCAATGACCGAGGCCGCCGCACACGCCCACAACACGCTGTCCCGCGCCTCCAGCCTGCTGCTGCTGGAATTGCATGTCATTCCCCCTCCCCCTTCCCCTCCTCCTCCTCCCTGCGCTTTCAAGGCCAAGCCCGACCAATGCATCAACACCCCCATAGTCCCCGCCAAGACATCCCCCAGCCCCCCCGACCGTCGCCTGGCCCCCTCCTCCCCCACCACCAACCACCTCTCCCCATCCGCCACAATGTCGTCCTTCCCCTTCAAGCACACCGTCACCCTCCCCCTCTCCCCACCCAACGCCCGCGCCACAGCCATCACATCCTTAGGCTGCGGGGCCTCGCGGGAAGGGAGGGCATCAGCTACTGAAGCACCCTTGAGCCCTGCCTGCAGTCGGGCAAACTCGATCAGGTTGGGTGTGACCACCACCCCTCCTCCTCCTCCTCCTGCTGCTGCTCCTCCTCCTCCTGCGGATGGGTAATCATGCAAGACATCAGGGGCATGTGCCACGAGCCAGAGCCCGTCGGCATCAATAACAAGGGGCAAGGCCTGATGCTTAGCTTGAAGCAAAATGCGGCGCGTGGCCTCCATGACCAAAGGATCACGACCCAACCCGGGTCCCACCACCAACACGTGCAGCTTGGGGAAGAACGACGTCACCTGCTCCACCAGGTGAGCTACCAGCGCCTCCTCCCCCTCCTCCTCCTTTTGGCTGCTGCCGCTGCTGATAGTGCGGTTGAAAAGCCGCGAGACCGTGCTTCCTCCTCCTCCTCCTCCTCCTCCTCCTTCCGTGGCACCACTCCTCCTTCCAACCCCAAGAGCCTTGGCAGAATAAACAGGCGTGACCATCAGCTCAGGACTGTAGCCCTTAATCGGGCCCGCAGCTTCTTCGGCCGTAAAAATGTAGCAGAGATCCCCCCCCACCTTGAGGCTGGCCATGCCGGCGTAGAAGGGCGCGCCGGTGAAGTCTTGCGAGCCTCCCAGGATGCCTATTCGCCCCATTTGTCCCTTGCGGGCCGTGTTTGTCAATGGAGGGATCAGGCGCTTGAACATGTCCAAGTCGGCCGCGGCTGCTGCGTGGTTGAGGCACGTGGAGGTGGGGGTGGGGGCGTCCGACGAGGAGGAGGAAGACGCGGCGGCATGAGGCATGCTTGCCGCAGAGACGCCTCGGGCAGTCACTTCTCCCCTTCCAGCACCAGGGCCACCGCTGGCCTTGGAGGAGAAGGAGCCGAAGAATGTGGTGAACGCCGTGAGGGCTAGTGGTAGAAGACGCAAGGGACCACCGCCGCGTTGCTTGAGGTGCTGGCGGGGAATGTGGTGATGCCGGTGCTGAAGGAAGGCAGGAGGGAGGGAGGAGGGGGAGGGGGGCATAGACTGGGCTAGCAAAGAAGGCCTGAAGGGAGGCTGTGGAGAGGTGCTATGTATTATGTATTGTGTGTTGTAGGTGCTTGTGTGAGGGTGGGTTGAGGACGGAATAGAACAAGTTGTATGTGTGTACGTTGATGATTCTCGTGCCTGGCTTGGCGGGATGAGTGGTGCTGCTCTCGTGCCTCTTTCCAAGCGATGCATGCTCTTTACTGACTGACAAGACATACACATAACAACAACGACAGGACTCGTGTCACTTGCCTTGCTGCACTGACCCCTACGGCGGCTGCTGTCCATCGAGCAAGCTAAGCAAACCCAGTCCAGCATCGGCCCACCATCCTCGCTCCTCCTCCCTCCATCACGTCGTCCTCCCATCTAAGCAAAAGCCAGCAGCACCATGGCGGACGCCGTCTACCAAGCGTTGGACCGCATGCTCCCGGCCCTGGAGGACTTGCAGGTTCGGGGCCTTTTCACTGCGGTACGTTTTATTTAGTGCGCTTGTGGTTGGGAATGTCTGGTTGATGCGACTGACCTCCCACCCCCTCTGAATCCGTCGTGGATACTTGGGCTCCTTCTCACACCAAGCCCCCACACCACCCATTCATCACGGTTTTCAACATGAGCGAGGAAAAGACAGTCGCATGCATGCCATGGTTGTGGCAATCCACCCGTATTCACCATCATCTACCACTTACCTCTGTCTGCCCTCCATTCAACCCCCCTCTACCCCCCATGCCCCTCAAGCCTCGCATCCACAACCATCTTACTCACCCTCCCCCCTTCCCCTCCATTCCCTCTTCCCACCCCAAACCTACAGGAGGAAGTGCGGGCCATCGCGGCCAAACGGCGTGACTTTGAGTTTTTGCTGCGTCGCCGGACGGCCCGCAAGAGCGACTTCCTCCGCTACATCACCCACGAACTGAACCTGGAAGAACTCCGACGCCTGCGCAAGAACAAGGCCGGCCTGAGCAAGAGCACCCCCAGCGACCACGCCGGGAAGCAGCTGGTCCACTTCATCTTCGAGCGGGCCCTGCGCAAGTTCCGAGGCGACCTGGAGCTGTGGCTGCAATACCTAGACTACTGCTGCTCCACCTCCTCCCACAAAGCCCACTCCCGCGCTCTCGCCCAGGCCCTCCAACTCTTCCCCCGCACGGCTGGCCTCTGGATCCGTGCGGCTTCCTATGAATTCTTTGAGCATTCCTCCCCGCCCGCTGCGCGTGTGTTGATGCAGCGCGGCCTGCGGTTGAACGGGCAGGAGTCTGCTTTGCTTTGGACCCAGTACTTTAAGCTGGAGGTGCTTTATGTCAATAAGTTGAGGGGACGGAGGGTGGCGCTAGGCTTGGGGGAGGGTGGAGGGAAGGGAGAGGGAGAGGGAGAGGAGCCGGGGGAGGAGGAGGGGGAGAGGGAGGGGGTCAAGGTGCCGCGGTTGGAAGGTGAGGACGAGGACGAGGCGGCAGAGGAGGAAGCGAAGGAGGAGGAGGAGGACGACCCACGCGCCCGGAGTGTGCGGGCTGTGCTGGCGGGGGCGGTCCCGCGGGTGGTGTACTTGTCGGCCATCAAGGCCAGGCCACAGGACCTGGGTATGCGCTTGGCTTTTGTCGAGACGCTGGAGGAGCTGGGGGGGCAGCAGCAGCAGGAAGTAGAGGAGGTGGAGGAGGGAGGGAGGGAGGGTGCGTTTGAGCCTTTGGTGCAGGAGATTCTGGAAGGGATTGAGGGGGCGTTTGGGGTGGCGGACGCGGCCTGGGCTAGGGCGAGGCATGCCTTGACGACGACGGGGGGAGGGGAGGCAGGGCCGGAGGGAGGGGAGGGGGAGGTGGTTGCGAGCACGAAGAAGAGGAAGAAGGACGGACGACGCAACAGCAGCGGTAGCAACAGCAAGAAGCGACGGCACTCGGAGTCCTTGTCGAGCTCTCAGGTCGATGACGAGGAGGAGGAAGAGGCCTGGCGAGACGGGCTCCAGGGTGGGGCCCGCGCGTGCTTTGCGGCGCTGGACGCGGGGCTGGTGGCCGCTGCGGACCTGAATAAGAAGAGCAAGGGGGAGGAGATGGGGAAGAAAGGTGATTTGCTCAAGAAGATGTGGCACTATCATTTGCGTGGACTGCTGGAGATGCTGCACGCCCCGGCCTCCGTCCTTCGGACCGCCTTTGCCCGGGGGGAGGTGGCGTTGGGCGGGGAGGGAGGGAGGGAGGGAGGGGTGGCCGGGGGCCTTACCCTCTTGCCAGGTATGTACTTAGCTTGGGCCTCGTTGTTGGTGCCGGCTTCAGTGCTGTCCTCTCCATTGGCAGAGCAAGAGGATGAGGAAGGGAGGGAGGAAGGGGACGTGAAGGAAGCTCGACGGGTGTTGGGCAAGGCCGTGGAGGCGCACCCTTCGCATGCTCGACTCTGGGAGGCGAGGTTGCGGGCTGAGGCACGGGGGAAGGGAGGGAGGGTGGGGGAGGTGTTTGCCAAGGCCCAGCGTGCGTTGGGCCCGACGGCGGGGATTGATGGGGGGAAGGAGGGAGGAGGGAACGAGGAAGAGGAGGAAGGGGAGGCGCGGAGAGTGGCGGTGGCGGGGTGTTGGTGGGTGTACTTGGATTGGCTGATGGAGACGGGCGGGGAGGACAAGAAGTGCAATAGCAAGGATGACACCAGCAGCAGCAGTGAGAGCGACAGCGACGACGACGAGGAGGAGGTGGTGATAAAGCAGAAGGGGAAGAAAGCCGTGTCGCCCAAGGTGGCCAAGGCGCTGGAGCACGCTTTGGTCAGCACGCGGGGTCCCGGGCGCGTGGCTCTCTGTCGATTGTGGCACCGGTGCTTGGGCCGGAAAGGGCTGCAGCAAGCCTTGTCGTATATGGGGGAGGGGAGGGCGGAGGAGCGCGTGGAGATGACAGCACTGTGCTTGGATGCCATGGAGGGGGGGGAGGAGGAAGGGGGGTACACGGTGGCCTGGTTCGAGGCGGCCCTGACGGTGTGTGGGAAGGCGGGGACGGAGGAGGCGGCGGCCCTGTGGGAGGAGTATGAGACCTTTGAGAGGGGGCAAGGCCGGCACCAGGCGGCCAACAACGTGAGGTGGCGGCGGGGGAAGGCAACGGGAGAGGAGTAAGGAGAGGAAGGAGGGAGAAGGAATCGTTGTCATACGTGTGTGTACATGATTGAAAGAGAATGAAGCAAAAATGGCGCTGCGGTGCCAGAAGTTGATTTCCGCTGAGGTGCTGTTTTCTTTTGCGATTACCGCTCTTGAGATTATATCTTCTTTATTCTGCATTCGCGTTTGCTTGTCATGTTGGGTCGCATGCTAGTCTTCTGTGTCTGATTCCACATCCTCCACAAATCCAACGAGCATCTCGTAAAATGTGAGGAACTTTGGTCGGCGCCAGGACCAATGCGCGGTGTCCTGGCCGTACAAAATGGGGCTCGCCGCGGGTTTAAAGCAGGCTACAAGGCCGGCAGAGGCGCCGCAAGGGCGCGAGAAGACACCCACCGGCTCGAGCATGAGGCCATCGTTTTCGGAGGTTATCTCTTGCGTGACCCAGCCCACCGGCAGGCGCGTCAGGTCCCAGAATTGCGGACGCAAAAGCAGGTAGAAGAGGGAAGGGAGCGCCAAGAGAGGGGAGGGGTCAACTGGGTCAGTTTCAGCCACAAAATATCCAGTGTCGGGAATGAGAGGGTCTAGGTCGAGGAAGACCCACTCAAGCGCGCGGCACCCTGTACAGAGAGCTGTTAATAAGGAAGGGATAAGGGAAGTGAGGGGTCGACCAAACAAATGATAGAACAAGACAGACACACAGAGATTGACAAGATTATTGAAGCCAGGAGGGCATCGCGTGTGTGTGTTTTGACGTACCTGGAAGAAGCCGGGCAGGACACTTGGCGCCACAGCACTCTTGTCTCAGCCGCAGGTGCAAGGTACGCAGAAGCGGATAGCGCCACTGGAATAAGCCCTCCTCCGCTCCAGCACGAGCCTTTCTATAAAAGTGCAAGCGCAAATGCTGCAAACCATGCGCCTCCCCAGCAGGAGGTGAGTAGTGATCGATACTGCCCATGCGGTACATCTCGAGGGTGGTGAGGGTGGAATTGTTGACGGGATTATATGGTGTGTAGTGAGGGCCAGGACGTCCGGCAACAACAACATGGCGAAGGGATGGGAGCTTGGCGAAGGTATTCAGCCAAATTGCACTAGAGTCAACGTCAAGCTCCACGCTACGGAGGCGCGGCAAGCACCCGCTGTCAAAGACCTGGCGCATCTGTGGGGCATAAGGGCCCTTGTAGGTCACGAGCGACGGCGTATGCTGAAGTAATAGGCACAGACTTTCAACCGTAAGCCACGCGGGGTTGTCGTGGAAGATGAGCGTCTTGAGCTCGGTGCCCGCCCTGGCATTGACGAAAAGGTCGCACAGCCCTTGTAAGGCCGCCCTCTCCTTTGCCAATACTGACCCATAATTTTCCAAGTCGACAACAGCATCGGGAAATCTGCCCGCATCCACGCCCACCACCAAACGTCGCGCCTTTCTTCCGACTCTCTGGCCAGGGCCCGTCATGGGAAGCCGCAGGAGTGCCGCCACCACCGCCGGTCCTGCCCGCCGGCTATGGTGAGGAATGGAAATGTTCCGGAAGAGTGCAGAAGCGACCATAGCATCTCGCACCGCTGGGGCCGTCTGCAAACAGCGGCATCGTTCACGAAAAGAAGCAAAAGCAAAGACCCCGGCAAGGACAACCCCTGGAAGGACGGTCAAATCCATCGACCGTGCAAGAGGCTGCTGCTGCTGCTGTTGTTGTTGTTGTTGCTGCTGCTGCTGCTGTTGCTGTTGCTGTTGCTGCTGCTGCTGCTGCTGCTGCTGCTGCTGCTGCTGCTGCTGCTGCTGCTGCTGCTGCTGCTGAGAGTGCTGATGATGCGAGGCAGCGCCGCGTCGACCACGCCGCCGTGGCATCGCGAGCTGCATTGATATCTCTCCGTCGTCAAAGCATGCCCGCAGCCCCGCCCTCTCCCCTTCTTCCACGGTCTGCCGCATGAACGCCGCAAAGGACTGGGCCTCCCACTTGCTCATCCCTCCTCCTCCTCCTCCTCCTCCTCCTCCACCAGCACCCATACGAACGGCGGCAGGAACTACTGGGGCTGCCAAAAAAGCAAGCACCTCGGCCCAGGATGGAATCTCGTCGTCGTCCGTGTCGTTGATGGTCGTCAAACGGGCACGCCAGGCCGTCTTAGCGGCCAGGGTGCGGATGGCGTGGGCTTGCAGGGCACTGGCCGACCACTTGCTTCTGCGCGGTGGTGGTGGGTGTTGTTGCTGCTGCTGGTCGTTGTGGACGTGGGCTTGCACGGCCTCCCGCAAGAGCACCATTGCCTGCTGGTCCCGATGCTGCTGCCGCCGTAGGATGGTCTCCATTTGCCTTCGTCCTATCGTCGCCTACGTGGCTGTCGTCGTTGCCTTGCTTCGGCAGGAAAGACTTGATGTAAAAGCGGCACCAAGCAGCCAAGGTGGAGGCACGTGGGCGCGGGCTTGGGGACGGATCGTACGCCTCCAGCTAGGCCTGCTCTCTGTGCCTGCGGTGGTTGTTGGGTGGTGTGGTTGGCTGTGTGAGTGCGAGGGTGGTGGTGATCCAACACTGCGTACGCCGTTGCTCGCTCGCTGATACTACACCAAAAACAAGCAGCGCGACATCTCGCACGAGCGCAGAGCAAGCAAAGCACGTTCCTGTGGCAAGTACCTTGCAAGTATTTGCCTTGGCACGTGGTACCATCGGGCTGCCTCCCTGCCAAAAGGCGCCACATGCGCGTATTGCCTACACAAAGGCCCTACCGAGACGCGCACAAGCACCAATTATGCCCCCGAGAAACCTCAAGTGAACCTCCTCCCCTCCTCCCCTTCCCCCACCCCACAGTGCACTCTATAAGCGTCCATGGCCTCTTCTTCGACCCTTTCTGCGTCTGCGCCGCCCGCGCCCACGCCTCTCGCGTCCATGCCTCCTTCTCCTTTTGGGCTGCGTTTCCTGATCAAGATCCTGGTCTTGCTTTTCTTCCTCGGAGTGGGCGTCGATCACCGCGACCAGAAGCAACAACAACGGCACGCACGGAAGCGTCAAGAACAGCAACAACAAGAGCAGCAGCAGCAACTGGAGGGGCAGAATGCCACCGCACCTGTTGCCCCGGCTGCCGTCAACGCCACCGCCGCCACCAACGCTACAGCCACACCTGATGCCAATGACGTGCTCGACGACGGGGCAGTGTCTCCGCCGCTTGAGAGTCCTTGGCTTCCCACGTTGAGTGGCCTCCTTTTGTACAAATGGATCGACTGGCAGCTCTTTGACCCTTTCGCGCCGTCGTTGCAGGATTATGCCGCCTACCTACGCGGCGCGCTGGTGGCCCTCCACTGGCCCGAGGCGGAGATGGCTCTGGCGGGTACGGCCATGGTCACGGGCAGTGCCTACCTAGCCTACCAGGAAAGGACACGGCTTGACAGCTTGAAGGGTTGTTGGGCACATCTTCAAGTCACCTGGTGGGCCGAGGGCCTCCGCGCCGTCAATGCAGCACGACACGAGGGACCCTGCGAATCACCTTCTTCGCCTTCATCCGCACCAGCAACAGGCGGCAACGATCCTCTAACACACAACGAGGATGAGAGCAAGCTCGTGTCGCCTTCCAACACAACCATTGTAGACCATTCCACAGTGCAACCCGCCGGCAACCCCGTAGGTAATAAAGAGCGTTCATCGATGTCATCCTCCATGGACCCCTCTCCTGCCTGGTATCGTCGCGATGAAAGCAAGTTTTGGTTGCTGCTAGGTCGCGGCGGTCATAACTATGGTACAGCATTGAAATTTCTGGCCAAGGCATGGCTGCCCCCCGCGGTACAAGACTGGCTCGGAGTGATGGAAGGGGAGCTCAAGAATTGGCTCGGAGATTTGAAAGGAAAGCTCGACATCAAATTAGCAGAGATGGAACAGAAGTTCGGGCGCTGGCCGTGTCGGGCGATGATTGGGGTGGGCGCATCCATCCTCTCCGTGTATTATGCAAAGCACAAAGCCAAGAGCTTTCTGGCTGGAATCGAGGGTGTGTGCATGAAGGTGCAGAAATACGCTAGGAAATGGGAAATTGTCCAGGGGAAGGAGGGCGAGGCTGGATGGTGCGAGAAGATCACATCCGGCGTCTTCGGTATATACCGCGTCTACATGGGACCCTGGTTGCTGTATCTTTGGCCGATGATAGCGGTGCTGGCGGAGTGGTGGGCGAGAGGATTGCGGCGGCACAGCCACCAGAAAAGGCAGGCGCAGCAAGCAGGGGAGGAAACGGGCACGGGCGTTCAAGGGACACGGACAGGGACAGAGAGATTGCCAGGCGGTGCCGGCCGCATAATACTTTTTAGCTTTGCGCGTCGAAGTACGGAATCAGATCGGGCAAATGAGGAAGGCGTCGCTGCCGCCGCCGCCCGCTCCGAGGAGGAAGAACGAGAACGGCAACAGCTGCAAGACGAAGAGAAATTGCGAGGTAAGCGACAGCATGCGCTTCTCAAGATTTTACGTACGATGGCGGCCCAGCGCCGTGCTGCCGACGCCGTGGCCATGGTCGACATCTACAGCAAGAGCTGGCAATTGCTACGTCGACTGTACGCTACGGAGCGCGACGAGAGCAAGCCGTGGAGTGTCCGGGAGAAGGAACTGAAGGAGTCGTGGCCCATCTTTGATGCGCATTGGGAAACCTTGAAGGCCTGGACGGACGGGCACATTTTGCGCGAGCTACCACTTCCCTCTCCCGACGCCGGTGTCGAAGGCGTGCAGCTGGCTCGTCTGTACGCACGACTGGCTCGAGCCGTGGCATCCAACACAGACAAGAACCACATGTGGCCTCGGCCCAGCGCCACGCGTCAAGACGTGAAACAAAAGACGCAGTGGTGTGAGTGTGCAGACCTGGCGGCATTGCGGCCTCAGGTCTTGGCCCGATACTGGCGCGATTGCGGGTTTTCGCGTCAGCAGATGTGGAAGCGGGGGGTCTGGATGGTGATAATGAGCCACCCACGTATTCGGGCCTCGGCGACTGCGCGCAAGCAAAATTGGAAACCCCGGCTTCGACGCTGGCAGCTTGAGCACAAGCAGGTGCCGCTGTGGAGAAGCCCTGACTCAGGGCAGCCCGATGTCCAAATTCTCCACCCCATCGAGCTACGATCCCTTGACGTACAGGAAGCGGCGCCGGGATCCGAGGAGACACAGGTGACCCTCTTTAGTGTGGACGTGCGCTGGGAGGGCATATTGTGTCCCAGCAAACGCCCGTACCTCTTGCAAGGCTGGCTGGATGGGCCGACGGAAGCCAAGCTGGCCATGGCGGCCATGGTGCCTGTCCGCGCGGCGGAGCAACGGCGGCTGTTGGAGGTTGAACCGGGGATTGGGACAGAGGAACGCGGGCTGCGTGTACGCCTGCGGGCGCTGGTGCTTGCCTTTATGACCAGCCGCGAGATGGACACCTTGGAGACGGCGGCGGCTGGGACGACAAGCCTAACGACGAGCATAGCCGGGCCATGGGAGCGACTCTTGCTGTCGCGCCAGGCGATACCGGCAGCCGTGGCGCAAGAACATGCACGATGCCGCCGCGCTGTGGAAGGCGTGGCCGAGCACACGGAGCGCGAAAGGGGTGCCGCAGCAGCGCCCGTGCTATGGCCCAACGTCTTGGAATTTCGACTGGATTTGCACCATCGCCCTCCTTCACTCGACGTTATCGCACGCCACTCCCACCTTGCCGCCCTTATGATGGTTCGGCGCCAATTCCCTTCTCGCAAAGCTGTGGAGGGCACGGGCAGGGGAACGCGAGAGACGAAACCAGCGCCAGCAGCAGCAGAAGGCATAGGAGGAGGACAAGCGATTGGAAGTGTGGCGGATGAAGGGATTCGAGGCGATAAGAAGGGAGGAAGGGCGGGAGGAGGGGCCAAGGCCGTTATACGTGCGCCTGTGCCTGTTACCACGCCACATACGACGCCGATCGTCGAGTCTCCGCCAGTCGCTGCACGTGACGTGGCTGCCGTGCGTGCGCCTCTGCCGAAGCCCCTGTCAGTGCCGACGCCTACGGGGACGCACACGTCGCCGCCTCTTCCTCTCCCCAATCTTCGATGTGCAGCTCCTCGCCCGCCGATGCGTCCAGGCTCTTTGGTGGCACCTCAGCAGCGCGCAGTAGGACCCCGTCGTCAAGTCGGATGGATCCGTCCGTCACCGCGTGGTCGAGGAGTAGTGGCGGGGGTGCGTTACCTCCTTTTTCTCGTGGCGATGTACGGCATCCCAGCTACGGCATCCCAGCCTACATCTTCACGATCTGGGCTTGGTATCTATATACGCAGTGGGTGGAAGAGATTGTGGCCCATGAGCGAGCCATGGCGGCTTCCAAGGCGGCCGCGGCCCGAGCGGAGACGCCAACGATAGACGATGTCATCCGCTCTTTGCCAGCTATGGGCAGCATCAAGGTCGCGAGGATGGATTGGCGCACGGCGGAATGGCCGGTGAATGAAGAGGGTTGAGAAGTGGGATAATGAGGAGAGGGCACAGAAAAAAATTGGGGATCTATGAGAAGGAAGAGAGAGAGAGACGCATCAGAAGGAAGGCGTAGCGATCAGGTGAAGCATGAAGGAGAAGGAGAAGAAGACGACAAGAAGGGGTTGTAAAATTTAAAGAGGGAACCTGAAGTAAAACTTAGAGAGGGGAGCTGAAGCACAACCAGTGACATCTAAAGGAGAAGAGACACGCGAGTAGGCGCATACTACGCCGAAGCTTTTTGGGAAATCCTCTTAAAAAAGCAGGATCAATCAAAATACGATGGAAAGACTTTTACAAAGAGAAGAGGCAAGACACGACATATGAAAATACGCAACACATGAACTAGGCAAGCAAACAAGCCCTTCAGACCAGTGGCGGTCAGAGCATCTAAAATCTTAAATGTCGTTGTTTCGTTTCTTACTTTTCCCCCAAGTTCTACCCTCTCCTCCTCCCCGTGTTAACGAAGAAAAAGCTCGGCTTCACGCCATATCATAGTCATACGACACTAGTCAAACACAACTCTAAATCATAAAATGTCTCTCTCCCTTGCCAACTCTTTCCAAAGGAAACACAAGAGCAGCCTCCTCCTGCGCCTTGTCGCTCGCCATCACTTTCTCCCCATCGTCCACCATCCTCGTGTCCTCCGTGTCCCCCGCAGCGGCCTTGTCGGGCTGGTACACCAGCTGGGTGATAAAGTAGGCCACATCGGGAGAGGCAAAATAGCACGAGTGCGCGGCGATCGAAGACACGTACTCGTTGATCTGCTCCGACACCAGCTCCTGCAGGGCATAGTCCACCCGCTGCCCATTGTTGATGCGCAGAGCAGCCACGTCTGGCACCGCCTCGGCCGCCTCCTTGTCCTGCACCACACCCAAGGGCGGGACCATGCCAGCCACACCGCCGCCGTTGCCGTCGCTGGTGCCCAGCGAGAGCATCTCCTGGTGTATGCCCAAGGCAAAGGCCGGCTTGGCTGTGGCCAGGCTGGAGAGGGAGCTCATCAAGCTCTTCGCCCCTGCCGAGACGCTCAACGACAAGGCCGAGAGCGAGCCCGAGACCAGCCGCTTCTGCTCCCGCGCCTTGGTCACAAAGGTCTTGCTGCCGGCCCCCTCGTGGTGGGGCACCAGCGCCGGAGGCAGCTTCGCGAGGGCGGGCTGGAGGAGGGGCTCGAGGCGGTAGGCGATGGGGTCCAAGGGGTGAAAGACGTTGAGGAAGCGGCTGGTGGTGGGGAAGCGGAAATTTGGGAGCAGCTCCTGCTCGCGGACGCACAAAAACATGCCAATTGGCGAGCCCAGCGTGAGGAACAGGTCCACGGGGAAGGCCAGCTGGGGGAAGTCAATGTGTGCGTCCGAGGGCGAGAGGAGCGGGTCATCTCTTTGGTGGGCCGACGTCTGATGCGCCAGCAGATCAAATAGAACGACGGAGCCCAAAGAATGGCCAATGACAGAGACCTTCTTCTTGCCATGGAAGCCCGGGTGGTGCTGGCAAAAGACGGTGTAGGCGGCGTTAATGCGCTTGGCCACGGCTGTCACGATTTTCTGCCGGTAGCGGGGGTTCATATACAGCAACACGTCGAGCACGCAATCATTCGCAAGCTGTCGAAAAAGGGGCACGGTGTCGAGGGTCACGCGCTGGATGCGCCGCATCAAGTCCCCCTGCCCGTCCGCGCTGTCGTCCCGCAGAGCATCGAACCACTCGATCGGGAGGAACTCCGTGCGAGTCTTTGTCGGCTTCTTTGCCTTGCCCGCGCCCTCGCCGGTGGTCCCTGCCGCCGCTGTCGTCGTCGCCGTCTCGCCCGCGTTAGGGCAAGCACCGGAAGCGCCCAAGGGTGTCTCGAGGTGCTTGACGCGCTGGGCCAAGGCGTTGACGCGGAGCTGCTCCACCGAGGCCCGGAGGCTGAGCATGCCCTGGATCTTGTCCGAGCTCCACAGCTTCTCACCAATTCCATGGACTACAAACACCAAATGGTCCGGCTCCCGGTCCACGTCGTCGTCCTCCTCCTGCTCATCCACTTCCAGCGGCGACGAGGGCGGCCCGGCAGCCGCGGCGGCGGTGGCGTGGCTGTTCGTGGTCGTGCCAGCCGGTGCCACAGTCTCGTCGACGTAGCCCCGCCGCATCACACGGTTGTGAAGCACACCAATGCCATAGGACACGCGCTGCTGATGCATCTCGATCTCCACCCCCGGCAAGACCTTCAAGGCATAAGCCGAGCAGGAGGGAGGGCAGGAGGCCCCACCATCACCGCCGCCGCCGTCGCCGCTCCCCATGCTCGTGCTGCTGCCACGTCGGTGCTGCTTGCCGTCACCGGAAAGAGAGGAGACGTCCTTGACCGTAATGACCACCTTGTGAACTTTGTCTGCCAGCACCAGCTCCTTCCGCAAGAGCACGTTCTTGCCTCCGCCCCCGCTGCAAGTGGTGGTGGTAGTGGTGTGTGAACAAGACCCGTCCACGGCAGCCGGCCCCGAAGACGACGACAACGAGGAGGAAGAGGAGGAGGTGGAAGCCTCCAAGAAGGAGCCCGCCGCCAAGGAGCGCACCGTGTCGTCGAGCACACCTTGGTACAAGGCCTCAATGGCTGCCGCATCACATTCTCCATATGGAACAAACCCCCCTGCCCCGGGCAAGTTCGTGGCGGGCTTGGAAAACCACGAGGACCTCAACACCTGCCGTGCGTCCTTGTCCCAGTACACGGCCTGCAGCCGCCTCTCCTTCACGTTCACCTCGTACCGACCCCCTTCCACCGGCACGGAGAGGGGCAGCTCGGCATTCTCCCCATCTGCAGAAGCTGTGGCAGCCTTTGCCAGCGCCGCCTCGAGCGCGGCGCTGTCGCGTTTCCGCAAGGGCGTCCATGCTGCCCCCGACCGAAGGCTGTCTTGCTTGAGCCAGTAGAAGCACAGGCGGTCAGAGGCTGCCACGGCGAGGCCCTCTTGCTGCTGCTGTGCCAGGGCCAGGTCCCGGAAAGGGTTGCTCCCGCTTGAGGTGGTGGTGGTGGTAGAGGAGGCAGCGGCCATGGGGAAGAGGAGCAGGAGGAAGAGGAGGAGGGGGGAGACGACGGCAAAGACGGAGGGGTTGAAGACGCGCGCCGTCGTTGATCCTGTATAAGGTGTGTTTGTTGGAAGGGAAGGAAGCGTGAGAAGGGCGGGCAGTGTTGCATTGGTGGGGTGTGTGTAAGGTGGAGCATAAGCAAAGTGTGTGTCGATGTGATGCGAAGAACAAGAACAACAACGAATGACGAACAACGAATTCTGACACTCCTTGCTTTCCCACACGACACCACCACAGACCACACCGGCAGCGGCACTAGCAGCAGCAGCAGCAGCATGGTCTTCCAAGTGCTCGGCGGCCTATCCTTGGCCTCTTCAGTGGGTCTCGGGGTAAGTTTCTTGGGGATTGCGAGAGGGAGCAGAGAGAGGGCACGGGGCAGGGAGGAGGTTTGTGACGCTGACCAAAAGCGCCCGGCGTGAGGGCATACGCTGCGGCGCCTTTTATGTGGTGTGCGTGCTTGTGCAGACTTCCTGAAGGACTGGTCAATGGACAGTTGCTTCGGTACTCCACGGACAAGGAAGGGTTGACAGGCAGGCTCACACTCACATTATCCACTTCCTCCCCCACTTCCACCCCCACCAAGGCCTACGGTGCCCACGGCCTCCACTCCCGCCTGGCGGCCCTGGAGCAGGCCGGTGTGCCTCCAGCCTCAACATCGGCGCTGCCTCAGGACGTGTGGTCGCGGGCTAATGCCTACCAACAACTGCACAGTGTTGGTTTACTGCTTACGCCACTCCTAACCCAGCCTGGAAGTACCGCACGCGCCGTGGCGGGGTCGTCTTTCGCCGCGGGCATTGCCCTCTTTAGCGGGGGTTTGTATGCCTCGACATTCACAGGGGACAAGCAGCTCTCCAAGGGCGCGCCCTTTGGTGGGGTGGCCTTCATGGTGGGGTGGGTAGCAATTGCCGTAGCGGGGAGGCGAGCACCGCCGCTGCGCGTGTAAAGAGAATGATGGAATAAATTGTCGAGAAATGTACAGTCAGGGGGTGTGGGGCAGGGGAGGGCATCGTATGCGTAGGGGCTAGTCTGCGTGCGTAGAGGCGTAGAGGAGGAGATGAGGGCGCAAGTAAGGGAGGAGACGAAAAAGGGCAGTGATGAGAGTAGGTGGAGGAGGACGAGGAGGGCGAGGAGGGGGAGGAAGAGGAGGAGGAGGAGGAGGAGCAGTAGTAGTAGTTGTAGCAGCAGCAGCAGCAGTAGTAGTAGTAGTAGCAGCAGCAGCGTTAGCAGCAGCAGCAGCAGCAGCAGCCGCAGCAACAGCAGCAGCAGCAGCAGCAGCAGCAGCAGCAGCAGCAGCGTCGACCCTTCTTCTTGTTCCCCACCCACCATGCCGCCGAGCCCGCTGACGGTGGCGGTAGTAGTATCAGCAACAGTCGCCTTTGTGTGCTGGGGTCCGTGGCGCGCTAGTAAATATGCCTGTCAAAGCTGCCTGGAGGGGGATAGGGAGGTGGGGAGGGAGGACGAGGGAGGGATGAAGGGGGGGGGGGAGGTGTGCTGGAGGGCGACGCGGATTTGGTGTGCTACGTGTGGGATGCCGGAGGAGGAGGAGGAGGGGGAGGAGGAAGGGGAGAAGGAGGGGCGGATGGTGGTGAGGATCAAAAAGGCGGAAGAGGAGAGGGAAGACGAGGGGGAGGGGAAGGAGGAGAGCAGTAGTAGCGATGGCGACGACGAGGAGGAAGGGGAGGGAGACGAAGAGAATGTGTAAGAACAAGAAAAATACAAGACAGCATGCGTTCCCTCCTCATACATTCCTCCTCCTTCCTCGTCTAAGCCTGCTGCTGCGAGCACCACCACCACAGCCACTCTTCTTCCTCCTTCCTCCCTCCCTCCCTCCACCCCTCGCTCCCTCGGTCCCCTCTTCCCCCCCCTCGACGCCTTCAAAGGCCTCATCCTCACTCTTCGGATCTTCATCGACAATAACACCACCCTCCCTCCCCCCCTCTCTTCCTTCCTCCTCCTCCCCTCCTTGTGGGCAGGCATCTCTTTCCCTGATTTCCTCTTTCGATGGATGGCATTAGCGGCTGGTTTTGCCCTTGCGGTCAGTGAGAAAATGAGTGTAGTTCTCCCAGGAAAAAGGAGACTAGGCCCTAGTAAAGATATATGATTTCCTCTCTTTGTGGGTAGTGACGAGAAGGGCAGTCATTCTGTTTTTTCTGGGGTTGTTTCTCAACTTAGTTAAAGGGGGGAGGAGGAGGAGGGGGAGGAGGGGGCGAGGGAGGGAGGGAGGGTCTGGAAGGTGGTGACGGGACCCTTGCCTACGCTGGGGTTTGTGTGTTGGGCGGTCGCACGTGCTGTCCTTGTCGTTGCAGCTGGGGGGGGGGAGGGAGGGCGGGAGGGGGAGAGGTGAAGACGATCCTAGGTGCGGAAAAGAAGGAGGAGGAGGAGGGAGGGAGGGAGGAAGAGTGTGTGCTTCCTGACCTTTGGTCCATTTACCGCGTGCCTCTGGAGATGTACGGATATGTGGGAGCAGGAGGTGAAGCGGGAAGGGAGGGAGGGATGATGGGCGGGTTGGACCTGAAGGCCATCATGCGCGTGACGATGGAGGAGAGGAAGGGGAGAGGGAGGGGAGGGGTCGAGAGCGAGAGCAGTGGCGAGTAAGAGGAAGAGGAGGAGCGGGAAGGAAGTACTTGTAAAGTTATCAAGAAGCGCCAAAGCACTGCATATGTTGTTGACCTTGAGTATGTCCTTGTGATTTTGATTTGGGTCTGCTCCTCGCTCCCTACTATAGGTAAGTTCGGCTCCACCGACGCGTCCGTGGGCCTTGTTAGGATCAGCGCTTGGGTCAGCGCCGAGCGCCCGTCATTCATTTGCGACTATGTCCAAAGGAAAAAAGCACACTGACCCGGAAT
>Ga0209390_10005916_pt1 | contig 16820 bp, 8 predicted proteins | sample BON01_FD_187212 | JGI IMG/M metagenome (GOLD analysis project Ga0209390, IMG submission 187212) | Freshwater microbial communities from Lake Bonney liftoff mats and glacier meltwater in Antarctica - BON-01 (SPAdes) (version 2) | ecosystem: Environmental > Aquatic > Freshwater > Ice > Glacier...
CGCCGGGGGCGGGCGCGCGTTTCCGTCATTGCCCGCTCGACGCTCGACGCTCGACGCTCGACGCTCGACGCTCGACGCTCGACGCTCGACGCTCGACGCTCGCTGTTTTTTGTTTTTTGTTTTGTTTGGAGAAAGAAAACCCACGCGGCGGCGGGTCCCGAGGCGTGCCCCTTGAGCGCGCGCGCCCCTGAGATACCGGGGCGCGCGCGCGCGCGCTTTTGCCCGGCGCGCCCGCCCTCTCTGTTTCTCCCTCGCTCTATCCTCTCCCCGTTGCGGCGCGCGGTGTCGTCTCTTTTTTCTCCCCGTCTCTTTTTTCTCCCCCGTCTTTCGCGTGTCCTCTCTCTTTTCCCCCCCATGAACGAACCCCGAAACACTCACGCAGCGCGCGCCCCCGGCGCACCCGCTGCCTTGCGTGCCCCCCTTTTGCGCCACCGCGCCCCCTCCCGCGCTTCCCCACACATGCATTTGCCTTTGCTGTCGCCTCCCCCCCCGCTCGCTCTCGCGCGCAGCGTCGTCCGTTTTGTGCGGGCGGCGGCGGCGGTTTTTCATTTCTATGTGCGCGCTGACCGCGCGAGCGGAGAGAGAGAAGAGCAAGAGAACGAAAACGCCGACGACCAGCGGAGACGAGGAGATCAAGCAACACGAAACGAACAGAACGCCCCCGAAAAATGGGAGTGCAAGAGTGCAGTATACGTCGCGCGCCAAAAAGAAGAGGGCAACACGTTCCAAAAAAAAATGTCAAAAAAAATGCGTGTTGCGAAAATGTTCTCGCGACAGAGGCCGAAAGCGCTGCGAACGCCAAACAAAGGGGCCGCGGCGGCCGCGGTCGCGAGGACAAAGCAAAAACAGTCGCGCGCACAAAGAAAGTGCAACAAGCGCGCGCGCGCCAAAAGGACGACAGGATCCCCCCCAACAAACTCTCTCACTTGTCCGCCACCGCCGCCACCAAAAACTGCACCTGTCCGTCGTCGGCCGCCGGCGCCGCCGCGCCGCCGCCCGGCCCGCCGCCGCCCGCCGCCGCCGCCCGCCGCTCGGGCCGCCAGCCGTACGCCGCGGCCGCCGCGCCCCACGCAGGCCGCTGCAGCGTGCGCCAGCCGCTCCGTAAGAAATAGCCGTCCGTGTCGCCGGCGGGGGCGCCCCACACAAACTTGGACGTGAGGGCGGCCGGGCCCGCGCCGGGCGGCGGACCCCCTGGCCCCTTGTCGGCCTCCTTCTTGGACGGCGCGGAGGGGGGCGCTGCCGACGCTGCCGCCGCCGCCGCCGAAACCACCGCCCTCGGCGCCCCGCCCGTCGCGCCGCCCCCCTGCTCCTCCTCCCGCCGCCGTTGCCTCATGGCCGCCAGCGCCGCGTCCGTGATGACCGTCGCCACCAGCGCCGACCCGGGCGCGGAGACCGACGCCGCCTCGGCAAGCATGCCGGGGACGGCGGCAGGGTCCAGATAATAGAGCAGCCCCTCGGCGACCCACAGGGTCGGCACGCGGGGGTCAAACCCGCCGCCGCCGCGCGCCGCCAGCGCCGCCGTCCACCCGGGCACAGTCACGTCGGCGGCGACGGCGGCCCAGGCGTAGGGCCGCAGCGGGAACTTGGGCGGGGCGGGGGGCGCGGACTCGCCGCCCGGGAAGAGGCCGAGCGCGGCGGCGGCGGCGGCGGCCGAGCTGGTGCGCCGGAGGGAGCGGAACGAGACGGGCGCCGAGGGGCGGCGCGGCAGGGGGGGCACCGGCGGCGGCGGCGGCGAAGGGGGCCCGCCGGGCGTTGTGGCGGCGGCGGCGGCGGCGGCGGGCTTTGGGGCGGCGGATCCGCTGCCGCCGCCGCCGCCGCCGCCGACGGGCGAGGCCGGGCGCATCGAGGGGGACGCGGCCACGAGCGGGGGCGGCGGCGGCGGCAGGCCCGCCGCTTTGCCGCGCGACTGGGCCGCCGACCCTCGCCTCGAGGGCGGCGCGGCGGGGGCGGGCGCGGCCGGCGGGGGCACCTCTGCGCCCGCGGCCTCGAGCGCGCGCCGCTTGGCCGCGATCACGTCCTCCCGGTCGACCTCGATCCACCGCACCCGTCCCGGCGGCAGGGCCAGGCGCCACGGCCGCGCGTCCATCCCGGCGCCCAGCATCACCACCTGCAGATTGAAAACCGGCGGGGCGTCGGGCGCGGCGGCGAATGCCCGGACGTGCGAGGCGAGGGGCGCGAGGGCGGCGGCGGCGCCCGGCGACGACAAGAGGCGCGACGCCGCGGCGCTGCCGCCGCCGCCGCCCGGGCCGACCGCGCCGCCCAGAGCGGCGACCATCACCGCGTCGTCCAGGAAGGCGGTGCGCATGACGAGGCGCGGGACGGCGCGAGACTGGGCCGGGTCGCCCGAGTCGGCCGCGGCGCCGGCCGCCTTCTCGGCGACGGCGGCGGCGGCGGCGCGGGCGCGCGCGAGCGCGAGCGCTTTGTCGCCGGCGAGCGCCTCGGCGAGCGGGTCGCGCACGAAGGCGTCCGGGCGCGCGCTCTCGACCGCGCGTGCCGCGGCGATGACGCGCGAGGAGTAGGACACGAGCGAGTCGAGGTCGCCGTAGTCCTCCGCCTGCTCCCCCTTCTCGGCGAGCAGGGCGGATTGATGAGGGTGCGGACCGTCCACCCGTCCCGCGAGCTTCCTGATTATCAGGTACGCGAGCGCCGCCGTGGGCACGGCGATCGCGATGGGGCCGGCAGCGGCGGCCGCCATAGTCGCGTGTGCGTGGGCTGGAAGGGGGCGTGGATGGGCGTGCGACAACGATTTTTGAGCTGCGTCAAGGCCGAGCGGCGGCTCTTTCACCATCCGCCAACCGGCGATGTCGCGCGGCGCCGGGCGGCGTCGCGCTCTCGAGGTTTGAGAAAAAACAACAAGGCTGACGTCGCCGGCGGCTGTCCCACGGTCTCTATGATTGGTCTATTGCGTCCACTCTGCCCGTCCTCTGGCCGCGCGCGCGCAGACACGACCGTCACGGAGCGTCGACTCACGAGCGTCGTCCCGCGCGGACGGGCTAAACGGGGCCGACGGGCGCCGCGCCGCCACCTCGCGCTCCCCACGGGGCCGCCGCGCCGCGCCGCCACCTCGCGCTCCCCACGGGGCCGCCGCGCCGCGCCGCCACCTCGCGCTCCCCACGGGGCCGCCGCGCCGCGCCGCCACCTCGCGCTCCCCACGGGGCCGCCGCGCCGCGCCGCCACCTCGCGCTCCCCACGGGGCCGCACGATTTCCCCCCCCCCGCCTTCACTCCGCCGCCAGGATCGTCGCCTTGGCCGCCGGCCGCGACAGGACGCGCTCTACGTAGGCCACCACATTTGCGTAGGGCGACAGGTCCACCTTGTCTCCCAGGAAACGGGGGATGTAGGCGAAATAGGCGCCGACGGCCACGTCCGAGACGGTAAAATCCTCGCCGGCCACGAATGGCCGCTCGGCCAAGAGCGCGTCGAGCGACGCGAGCATAGGGGGCAGCGCGCGCTCGCGCGGGCCCTCGAAGAACAGGGCCTGCGCCAGGGTGCTGTTGGCGAAGAGGACCCACTGCGCCGCGACCGCGCGGTCCCGAAGGGTCGGCAGAGCGCCATGCGCCTCGGCCAGATACGTCAGAATGGCGCCGCTCTCAAAGAGCGAGAATTCGCCGCCCTCGCCGCCGCCGCCGCCGCCGCCGCCGCCGCCCTCGCCGCCGCCGCCGCCGCCGCCGCTCTCGCCCGCCGAAACCACCAAGGCCGGCACCTGGCCAAAGGGATGGATCGTCCTTACGTAATCCGGGTCCTTGTGCTCGCGGCGCTCCTTCATGTCGAGGTTTTTCACCACGAGGGCGCCGGACTGCACGAGGCCGAGCTCGTGCGCGTACCACTCGACGATGCGGCTGCGCGAGCCAGGGTTGCCGTAGAGGGTGTATTTTGCGGCGGCGGCGGCGGCGGCGGCGGCGGCGGCGGCGGCGGCGGCGGCGGCGGCGGCGCGGACAAGGACGGGGCGCGCGCGGCGGCAAATGGCGTGCGGGCTTGGCCTGGCGGGGGCGGCGCGCCCGCCGCGCGCCAGCGGGGGGGGCTGCATTAAGAGCGCGGCGCGCGGCGCTGTGGAACGGGAGGCGTTGAAAGGTGGGCGTGGTGGGGCGGCGGGCGCGATCGTTGATGTGCGATTGTTGTTCTGTGTCTGTGCTCCTCCATCGACGCTTCTCTCCCCTCTTTTGATCTCGTCCAGCGCTGCGAACACAAAAAGACATCAGCAACTCAATCCCGACTATCAAATCGGCTGCTATGTTCACCTAGTACCACCAGTCGTCGTCCCTCCCGCGCGCCGCCAGGCAAACGGCGGACAGCTCGGCCGCCGCGCCGGGCGCCGCGCCCGGCGCCGACGCCGCCGCGAGCGCGGCGAGGGCGCCGCCGCCGCCGCCAGCGCCGCCCGCCCGCCCCGACGCCGCCGCCTGCGCGCCCCCGCCCCGCCCGGCCCCGCCCGCCACGCCCCGCCCGCCGACCAGCTCGACCGCCAGGGGCGCCGCCCGCCCGCGCCGCCTGGGGCCCCTGGCGCGGGCGGCCGCCTGCGCCCCCTGCTCGCTCCTGAGAACGGCGGATTCTGCCGATTCCGGGAGGGGGTCGGCCGTCAGGAGCGCCGCGAGCGCCGACGCGCTGCAGAGCGCCGAGCCGCCGCCAAACCCGCCGCCGCCGCCGCCGCCGAAACCGCCGCCGCCGCCGAAACCGCCGCCGCTCCCCCTCGGCGCCGCCGCGACGACAAAGCCGATCGGCAGCAGGCGGCGCGGGGACGCGGCCGAGGCGCGCGGCAGCGGCACGGCCACCACCTGCCCCTCGCGGCAGACGCCGCGGCCGAGCAGGCGCAGCGACACGCGCACGAGCAGCAGCAGCGAGGGGGGCGAGGCCTCGAGCCGCGCCAGCCAAGGCCACCGGCGCGGCGGCGGCGCGTCCGGCGGCAGCAGGGGATTCGTCGCCGGCAGGAGATTCGGCGTCTCCTCCTCCTGCTGGTGCTGGTGCTGCTGCTGCTGCTGCTGTCGCGCGAGTCCGCGGCGCCGCACGCGGCGCACGCCGTGGCCGTCGCGACGCGCGGCGCGCGGGAGCAGGCAGCCGCAACCCGCGGCCTCGAGCACGGGCCGCGCGCGCGCGACGACGAGCGCGAGCTCGGGGGCAAGGGGCGCGCCGCCGCCGCCGTCCTCGCCGCCGCCGCCGTTGGCGTCTGCGTTGCCGCCCTCACCCTCGTTCGCCCGCTCTTCGTCCGCCCCCGTCTCTGCCACCACCCGCCGCAGCTGCTCGGCGGACTCGGCCACGACGGCCCAGTCGAGCGCCGCCCCCGCGCGCAGGGCGGCCATGCCGGGGGACGGGCGCTGGCGGCGGCGGCGGCGACCCCCCGCCGCCGCCGCCTCGTTTTCCTCCTCGTCGCCGTCGCCGTCGTCTTGGCCGCCCGCTGCAGGAGAGCCAAACGAACCAAACACAGCGTCGGGAAACGCGGCCTCGGGCGCCGCCGACCCCGGCAGCAGCGCGCCGCCCGCCGCCGCGCCCGCCAGCCAGCGCCACTCGAGCAGGCCGCAGGGGCGGGCGCCGGGTGCCCGCGACAGGGCGTGCCAGAGGGGCGTCGCCCAGCGGGCGGGCAGGATCAGGCTCCACCCGCGGAGGCGCTCCCGCCGGGCGCGGCGCTTGCGCGCGGCGGCGGGGCCGAGCGCCGCCTCCTCCTCCGCCTCCTCCTCCTCTTTTCGCCCGTCGTCGGGCGCGAGGGCGCCGTGGCACACGAGCACGACGGGGCAGCTGTCCGCGGTCGGGCGCCCCGGCTCCGCCCGCGACGACAGCCCGTAGGGCGAGCGCCGCAGCACCCAGCCGCCGCCGTCGCCCGGAGCGGCGGCGGCGTTTACGGCGGCGGCGGCGCCCGCCGCCCCCGCGGCGCCCACCGCGGCCGGCGCGGAAGCCTCGTCCAGCCACATGCGGCGCTGGCGGCGGACGCGGCGCGCGGCCGCGACCTCGGCCTCGAGCCTGGGCGGCGGGCAGGCGAGCGCCGCGGCGCGGGAGAGCGCGAGGAGGGGCGCCGCGGGCTCTAGCCGCTCTGCCCCCGACGGGAGCGGGGGAGGGGGAGGGGGCGCCTGGGGGTCCCGCCCGCCGTCGGCCTCTGCGTCGCCTTCGTCGTCGCCGTCGCCGTCGCCGTCGTCGTCGTCACCCGCGCGCAGGCGCGGGTCCGCCGCCACCAGGCCCAGGGCCGCGCCGGGCACCGGGTCACGCCCCAGGCGCCGCAGCAAGAGGCGCCCCGGCGACGGCGGCCCTGCGGCCAGCGTGGAGGACGACGGCGGCGGCGGCGGCGGCGCCGGCAGGAGCGCCCGCTCCAGCGCGCGTGCCGCGCCCGACCCGGCCAGCTCCAGCCTGCGGAGCGCGGGCGCCAGCCAGCGCACGCGCGCCCCGCCTCTCGGACAGGCGGTCTGAGAGAAGCCGCGGGCGAGAGCGTCGAACGCGTGGCGGGCGGCCGCGGCGTGCACCCACACCCAGGCCGCCGCTGCCCGGGGCGCGCCGCCGCCGCCGCCGCCGCCGTCGTCGCCGCTGCCGCTGCCGCCCGCGTCCCCTCCCCCCGCGTCTGCGGCGCCTCGCGCGCGGCGCCTCTGCTGCGCCTCCTCGGCGCGCAGGTCGACCACTGGCGGCGGGGGCAGCAGCATCACGCGCGCGGGGCCCAGGCACCCGAGCGGGTAGGCGTCCGGCGCGTACAGGACGGTGCGGCGCTCGGCGCCCACGGCCGGCGGGGACGCTGTTGCCGTTGCCGCTGCCGCTCCCGCGCCGCCGCCGCCGCCGCCGCCGCCGCCGCCGCCGCCGCCGCCGCGTCTCTTTGCGGCGGCGGCGGCGAGCGCGGGCGGGGGCAGGCACCGGCGCAGGGCCGCGAGCAAGGCGCGCGAGTCCTCGGCCTCGACCCGCAGGCAAGCCCAGTAGCTGGCGTCGTGCAACAGGAATCCGCCGCCGACGTGCGCCGCCGCCGCCGCCGCCGCCGCGCCGCCGCTGGCCGCCTCGGCTGCTCCCCCTGCTGCCCCCGCCGCCGCCGCCGCCGCCGCTCTCGCCGCCCTCGCCGCCGTCGCCGCCGGCACCAGGCCCCTGGGCGGCCGCGGGCCGCCGAGCGACCTGAGCACGGCCCGGCTGCCGCGCGCGCGGCCGAACGCGTGCGCGGGGAGCAGGTGGCCCCAGAGCCGCGCCATGGCGAAACGGCGCGCGTGCCAGACGTGCGTCTCAAGGCGGCGCGGTTTCGGCGGCGGCGGCGGGTTTGGAGGCGGCGGCGGCCGGGCGCCTCCTCCTGCGCCGCCCTCGGCCGCCTTGCCGTCGCCGCCACCGCCGTGCTTGGCCGCCGCCCCCGAGGCCGAGGGCTCCCAGGCCGCCGCGCTCTCTTCGGCGGCGAGATGCACGAGCCCCGGCCGTCGCCGCATGGCGCGGTTGGTCGGGCGCGTGGCTGGTGCTGAGGTTGGTGCGTCGCCGCCGCCGCCGCCGCCGCTGCCGCCGCCGCCGCTGCTGCTGCCGCCCGTGCCTGTTGTTGCCGCAGCCACCACTGCCGCCCGAAACGCCGCGTTGAGCTTTGCATTCGGCCGCCGCTGCATGCTGTATCGGTTGTGGCTGGCGGCTCGCCGGCGCAGGTGGCGGCCCAGCAGCGGGCTCGCCCGCGCGCCCCGAGGCGGGAGCAGCACGGCCGCGGTCCCACGCGGGGGCGGCCGCCCCGCGACGGCAGCTGCGGCGGCGGCCTCGGCGGCGGCCGCTCTCGCCGCCGCCGCCGCCGTCCCCTGCACGGAGGAGGCGGCCCCGATATCGAGCTGCGCCCCGCCGGCGAGCATGCCCGCCGCGTCCAGGGCCGCCCACAGCGCGCGGATTTCGGGCGCGCGCGCGGCGGCCAGCTCGCGCACGTCGATCACTCGCGGCAGGAGCGACAACGAAGACGGCGGCGGCAACGGTGGTCGGCGCGCGGCGGCGGCCGACGCCGCTGCCGACGCCGACGCCGACGGCGCGCCGCCGCTGTCGTTCGCCGGCGCCGCCATTGCCGCTGGCTTGCGTCTCTCTTCGCGCGCCGCTTTGGCTCGCGGCGGACTAGTGAGCGGCTTCAGTCATCATCCTCTGAGCGCGTTGTGGTCGCAGCGCGGAGGGGGATGGAGGGCGGCGGCGAGAGAGGGAGGAGTGACGAAACACCGACACGCCGATGAATCGTGGGGATGAAGCGCAGGGGGTGGTTTGGTATTACTTGACAGGCGCGATCAAAAGAGGGATGCGCTCAAGTTGTGTCAGTGCGATAAAGAATTGATGATACAGGATCCAAGAGGACGCAAGGCTTGGCCTCGTGCGGCGCCGGCGAGAATCACTCGCTGCCGCTCCCCCCGCTGGCCGCGACCGTCCACGACGCCAGGCTCGACGAGCTCCCGCCCGCGCCCGCCAGCGCCGTCACGCTGACGGTGGCGGGCCGCACCCCCTTGGGCGCCGCCGCCGCCGCCGCTGGCGCGGGCGGCGACGGCGCGAGGCCCTCAAACTCGCCGCGCCGCTCGAGCGCCGCCGCGTGCGCCTTGCCTGCCTCGACCAGCGCGAGCGCCCCCTCGAGCGTCGGCAGCGCCAGGCAGCGCAGCCACCCCCACGCGCCGAGCCGCGGGTCCGCGAAGGGGTCCAGCACCACGACGCGGCGGCGGGCCGCGCAGCCGCACGGCGGGGCGCCCTGGTGCTGCGGCGGCGGCGGCGGCGGCGCGAGCAGCCCGCCCCGCGCGGCGCCCAGCAGCAGGTGCAGCAGCGACCCGTCGAGCAGGCTGCCCCAGCGCGTCTCGAGCGCCAGGCGACCGTCCATGAAAAAGGGCACGTGCGCGCTGGCGGCCGCGGCCTCGATGAGCGCGTCGCGCGAGCCAAAGGCGGCGAGGCGCTCGGCCCGCAGCGGCGGCGGCGGGAGCCAGCGCCGGGAGCGCGGGGAGGGGCGGCCGGGCGGCGGCGGCGGCGGGAGCCAGCGCCGGGAGCGCGGGGAGGGGCGGCCGGGCGGCGGTGGCGGCGAGAGGGAGAGGGAGAGAGAAGAGCGCGGGCGCCAGGGCGAAAACGAAAAGGGCACGGCGGCCAGCCGCGTGACGGCGAGCGCCACGCCCGCGCGCTCTGCCCGCTCGTGCGCGTCCTCCGGCAGCAGCTCCTCCAGCCACGCGCGCACCAGGCCTCCCCACCGCCCCGCGAGGGCGCAGGGCCGCAAGAGACGCGTCAAAGCGCCGTCGCCCGGCCGGCCATAGAGACCGGAGCGCTCGCAGAGGGCGTGCGCGGACCGGACGGCGCGCGATGGGCAGACGCCGCACGCAGACAGGACGGCGGCGAGGCCGCCCGCCGACGAGCCGACGACGCGGGTCCCGGCGGGCCCGTGGCCCAGGCCCATCGCTTGCGCGGAGGGGAAGAGTTGCCGGTCGCGCAGGTGGGCGAGCATGCCGAGCTGGTGGAAGAACAGGATGCCGTAGCCAGGCAGGCAGAGGGTGACTGCCCCGACGCAGGAGCAGCAGGTTGCGGGCGCGGCCGCCGCCGCCGCCGTGACCGCCGCCGCCGCCGTGACTGCCGCCGCCGCAGCTGCCGCCGCCGGCTTCTCGTCGGCGTCGCCCTTCGGCCGCGCGCCGCCAAACAGGGAGGGGTACTGGCCGAGGCGCGACAGCGCCCAGGCCAGGACAGAGGCCATGATTGGCGCGCGCAGCAGGTCGCTCGCGATTCCCTTGTCCCGCGGAACCTTGTTCCTCCGCGAATCCCGCGATTCGCTATCTGTCGCTCCCCTTGGAGGACCAGAAGAATTTGAGGTGGGGGGGATAAATTTTTTTTTTGTGCGAGCAGGTCTCTTGTAGATTGGGGGGGCAATACAGGGCTGAGTCGAACCAATTGGTTCTGCAGCGGTCTAGATTCTCAGGTGGATTGGGATTAGCTGGTCCCGGAACGAGCACAAGCGCTAGAAGAAAGAAGTGCGCGACCGGGCGAACGAGCGGCGGCGAACGAGCGGCGAGTAAGCCGGTCCGCGCGACCGAGCGGCAGCAATCGTCCGGGTCGGTGTTCCCCCCCCGATGATGCTTCGCGACACCACAAATTGCCGTCCGCACACCAGCTTGACCTCGACGTATTCTCCCGCCCTGCAGCCATCACGACACCGACGCGTCGGAGCCGTGATCCTTTTCCCCTCCGCTCATCTCTCCGTCACAACCAATCGGGCCAATCCGCCGCGACTGGTCAAACCTCGACTGCGGCTGCAACCCTCTCCGGCCGCGATGATTCTCAGGCCACCGTCGCTGGCATCGGGGCGGGCACCAGTCGCGGCGCGCGCGCCGACGCCGTCGCTCCGCGCCGCCGCGGCTCGGCGAGCGCCGCCACCGCACGCCGCCGCCGACGGCCACCGCCGTGGCCGGTGTCGAGCGCCGACGCCCTCGTCTCGTCCCGTTCCGCCGCGCGACCCCCGGCGCCCCCTTGTCGCCGCCCGTTGCGCCCCGTCCGACGACGTCTTCGCCCTCGACTTTGACGGCGTGCTCGTCGACTCGGAGCCCGAGGTCAGCGACTCGGCCGTCCGGGCCGCCGCGTCCTACAAGGACGACTGGGCGCGCGCCCTGCCGGACGCCGGCGACGCGCCCCGGCGCGCCCTGCTGCTCGCCGCCCTCCGGCGCGCCCGCCCGGTCCTGGTCCGGGGCTACGAGGCGGTGGTCATGGCGCGCCTACTGGCCGAGGCGCTGCCGCCGCCTCCCGTGCCGGCGGCGACGGCGACGGCGGCGGCGGCGGCGGCGGAGGGCGGCGGCGGCGTCGACGCCGCCGTCGACCGCATCCTGCGCGACTGGCCCGGCGAGCTCGTAACGGCCATGCGGCGGTTTGGCGAGACGGGCGGGCGCGCCGACCTCGAGGGGCACTTTGAGCGCTCGCGGGCGGCCGCCATGTCCGGGCGCGGCGGCGGTGGCGGCGGCGGCGGCGGCGGCGATCCGGGCGGCGATCCGGGCGGCGGCGCATCGGCGGCCGCCTGGCTCGCCCTCAACCGGCCTTATCCGACCGAGGGAGACGCCCTGCGCGCGGCCGTCGCCGACGAGGCGGCGGGCCCGGTCTTTTTCGTGTCTTCGAAAAAGGCGAGCCGCGTCTCGGCGCTGCTGTCGCACCACGGCTTTGCGCAAGGGGTGGACGAGCGGTCGCCGCGGCTGTTTGCGTCGCTGCTGCCGCCCGAGTCGGAGAAGCGGCGCGCCCTGCGCGAGATCATGGCGCGGCCGGCGGCGGCAGGGGCGCGGCGGCTGCACTTCGTGGACGACCGGCTCGAGACGCTCCTGGCCGTGCGGGCGGACGGCGCGCTCGCCGGGCGGTGGCGGCTGTATCTCGCGGCGTGGGGCTACGGAGCGCCCGGCGACGTCGAAGCGGCGGCGCGGACTCCAGGGGTGCGGGTGCTCGGGCGGCCGGAGGAGCTGGCCGAGCTCTTGCGGTCGGGCGCCGTGGGCGGGAGGGACGGGGGCGACGACGGCGACGGGCGCGAGCCGCGGCGCGAGGAAAAGGGGGCGGCGCTGGAGGGGCGGCCGGCGGCGGCGGCGGCGCCGTCGCTGTGACAATCCTTGTTTTTCAAAGACTTTTTTCTGTCGATGGTGTCTCTCTCGCCAAATCTCCATGTCTCACCGGTTCACGCGTCCGCGCTCCCAGCTGCCGCCGCCGGCCGAGCCGCCGCCGCGGCCGTGGGGGGCGGAGCGGCCGCCGCCGCCGCTGCGGGGCCGCAAGGGATCGCTGCCGCCACCACCGCCGCTGCCGCGCCCGCCGCGCCCGCGCCCCCACCCTCCTCCTCCTCCCCTTCCTCCTCCGCCTCCTCGCGGCCCGCCACCAGCCCCGGGCGCGCGCGGGTCGTCCACCACGTAGTCGTCGTCCTGCTCCGCACGCGCTGCGCCCACCCCCCCGGCCTTGCTGAACACCAGGGGCCGGCGCGCGAGGGCGGCGAGGTCCTCTCTCGTGCCGCCGCCTCCGCCGCCGCCGCCGCCTCCGCCTCCTCCATCCTCCATCAAGAGCCTGTCGATGCGCCAGGCCGCGGGCATCAGGTGGTCCAGCTTTGGGTTCACGGCGCCGGCGTAGCCTCCGTCTTCCTCCCTTTCCTCGAGCGCCGGGCGCAGCTGCTGCTCCTGCTGCTGCTGCTTGGCGCCGTTCCCCTCGCGCTCGCGCTCACCGCCGCCGCCGCCGCCGCCGCCGCCGCCGACGCCGCCGCTCCCCTGCCCGCCGCCGCGCAGCGCAGACTCAAAGGCCGCCAGGCGCGCCAGCGTGGCGTCCTCGCGGCCCGCGACGGCGCGGCGGCGCTGCAGGTAGCCCTCCCGGCGCGCGTTCCAGGGCCGGAGCAGGTCGGCGTTCTCGACGGGCTTTGCGCCCTCGGCGGCGGCCTTGCGCCCGGCGGCGCCTCGCGCGTGTTGCGGCGGCGGCGGCGGCAAGGGCGGTGGCGGCGGCGGCAGCACCGGCGGACCGAGCTCGCGCTCGGTGGCCGCTTGCTCCTCCTCCTCCTTCGCCTCGTCGCCCACTGCGTCCGCCCCCGCGTCGCGCTCGCGGCGCTTGCGCGCCGCCGCCTCGGCCCGCGCGCGCATGGCGGCCTCGAACGCGTCCTCTCCTTTGCCCTCGCCGCCGCCACCCGCCCTGCCGGCGCCGGCGGCGCGCGCCGCCTCGCGCTCCTCCTCCTCCTCCTGCTCGGCCGCCCGCGCCGCCGCCCCGTCCTCGCGCTCCCGCCGCCGCTCCCGCTCCCAGGCCTCGCGCTGCTCCAGGCGCATGCGCGTCTCCGGGTCCTCCCGCTCGGCCCCCGGCCGCGCCAGCGCCGGGTCCGCGCCCGCCAGCGCCGCGTGCGCGGAAACGATGCCGCCCGGCGCCGTTTTCGGCTTTTTCAGGGCGGCGCCCGCTCCTCCGTCCCCGCCCTCGTCGTCGTCGTCATCGTCGGCGCTCCCGCCGGCGTCGCCAAACGACAGCAGCGCGAGGTTTCGTTTTTGCGCCGCGGTCGTGGCCGCGACGGCTCCCCGCGCGCCGGCGCCGCCCGCCGCCGCCGCCGCCGTCTTGCGCCCGCCCACACCCGGCGCCCCCACCGCCGCCGCCCCCGCCTTTTTGCCGCCCCCGCCGTCCCCAGCGCCCCCGCCGCCGCCCGGCCAGGCCGCCTCGCGCCGCGCCCGCCGCGCCGCGTTGGCCGCCACTTTCGCCGCCCTCGGCGGCGCCATGTCCTCGAAGGGCGGGTGCGTCACCTCGGCCCGCAGGATCCGGGGCGCCTCGCGCGGATCAGCCCCCGGCAGCAGGGCGGCGGGGCGGTCCTCGTGCTCGGGCCCCGTCGCCTCGCTCGCCGCCGCCAGCCGCTCGAGGTTGAACACCGTGTCTCCTGCGACGCGGCCAAAGATCGTGTGCCGCCGGTCGAGCCACTCGCAGGGGCCGAGCGTGAAGAAGAACTGCGCGCCGTTGCTGTGCGGCGCGTTGGCGTTGGCGCACGCCACGAGGCCCCGGCGCGTGAAGCGCAGGCGCGAGTGGAACTCGTCGCGGAACCCGCCGCCGGCCGCGCCGCGGGTGGCCGCCGCCGCCAGCGCCGCCGCCGCTTTCGCCCCTCTCTCCGACGCCGCCGCCGACGCCGACGCCGCCCCGTCCCGCGCCGCCTCTCCCCCCGATGCCGACTTTGGCGTCGCCGGGACCGCCTCTCCGCCCTCAATCTCCTCTTCGTACAAATGCCCCCGCGCGCCCGTGCCCTCCTCCCCGGCGCCCTCGTCCGGGTCGCCCCCCTGCACCATAAAGCCAGGGATGAGGCGGTGGAAGGCTGTGCCGTCGTGATATCCCTCCGCGCACAAGGCCGCGAAGCTGCGGCACGCGAGGGGGGCCTCGCGGGGCCAGAGCTCGACGTCCAGGGGGCCCGCGGTGGTGTGGAGGACGACCTTGCCGCGGGTTGGGGGCTCGGTGCTGTAGGCGGTCGACATGCTGGATGTTGATGTTTTTTTTTTCGCAGGTCAAGCGCGGGAGCCTGGGGCGCATGCCGCGAGCGAGCGAGCGCGCTTCGACGTCGGCGGGTGGGGGGGCGTGTCCCAAGTCGCGTCGGCGGGACGAGCAGGAGGAAGCAGTCGGGGGTCGGGCGGCGGCGGCGACGTCGGTGTCTCGTTGTCCGTCAGTCGTCGAGGGCCGCCTCTTGCCGCCGCGGCGGGTGGTAAATGCGCGTGCGGTCGGAGTGCTAGCGAAGAGGCAGGGGTTTGGTTGGTAGAGGCGCGCGCACGATTGCGTCTGCCACTGGGTCGACCTTTCAGCCTTCAAGAATGGGGTCGCAGTGAACGTGCGTTGGAGGACGCTTGATTGGTATGTGCCTGTCCGCCATGCGATCCTGCCGCCTTACGGCGGGGCGCGTGTCGCACGTTTGTGTCGCGGCGGCGGCGGCAAACGGCGGCGAAAATCGCTCCGACGCCGACGCCGCCGACGCCGATGCCGACGCCGTCGCTGCCGCGAGCTCTCGCGAAATTCCGCGCAAGCACCAAGACCCACACCACCTCGTATCAACCGCTCACACTGCTTAAACCTGCGCGCACCATCGCCTCCTTGATACAAACCCGGCAACCAAACAGAGGAGAGTGACAGGGGGCCCGCGGGGCGAAAAGGTTCTCCTCCTCACGAGAAAAAAAACACACCACACCATCTCCCGAAACGCCCCTCCCCGATGAGCGCCCTACCCCCAATCGTCGCGCCCGCGGCCGTCTCCGCCGTGCTGCGCGCCGCCCTCCCCGCGTCCGGCTGCCGCGCAGACCACCCGGCCGACCGCCTCGCGTTCGCCGCGCACGCGTGCGTGCTTGCCGCGGGCCACCGCCTCGTCGCGAGCGGCGCCGAGGCGGCGTCGCCGGCGTCGGCGGCGCTGCTTGACAACGGGGACGCCGTCGCCGCCTCCTCCTGGCCCGACGCCGCGCTGGCCGCCGACTGGAACGCCGCGTCCGCCGCCTCCGGCCAGGACGACGGGGAGTACAACTTTCTGTACGCGTCGGAGGGGGAGGGGGCGGGCGGGCGGCGGCGGTGCGTCCTGCTAAAGTGCCTGCTGCTCGGAGGGGTGGCGGAGGGCGCGGGCGCGGGCGCGGCCGCGGCCGCCGGCCCGCCGCCACTGCTGCTGCTCGCCACGATCGCGGCGGGCGGCGCCGGCGCGCCCGCGCCGCGCTCGGTCGAGTTGCCCTTGTCGCGGTTTGTGGCGCCGCCGCCGTCGCCGGCGGCGGCGTCGTCGGCGGCGTCGTTGGTCGCGGGCGTGCGCGACGTGCCGGACCTGTGCGCGCGGATGGGGGAGGCGATCTTGGCGGCGACGACTGGGGCAGCGGGCAAGGCCGCGGCGGCGGGAGAGGCGGCGGCGGCGGAGGCGGCGGCGGCGCGCGCGGCCGGCGGCGGCACCAGCGGCCGGCGAGACGAGGGCCGGCCCGACCTCGACCGCGACGACCCGCTGCGCGAGGGACCGCGCATGCCCCCCGCGCCCCGCGGCCTGCGCGTCGGGGAGGACGACCTCATGCCGCTCGGCGGCGGCGGCGTCGGCGGCGGCGGCATCGGCGGCGTCGGCATCGGCGGCTTGCCTGGTGGCGGCCTTGGCGGCAGCCGGGGAGGGGGGGGCATGCACGTGGGGCCGGGCCACCCCTTCTTCGCTGACCGCATGCGCCACCAGCCGCCCGGGGGCAGGGCCCTGCCCCCGGGCGCGCGCTGGGACCCCGTGGCGCCCGAGGGGCTCGAGGGGTGGTCGCCCGACGACTTTGCGCCGCCGGGCCAGGAGGGCGACGGCGGCGGCGGCGGAATCGGCGGCGGCGGCGGCGGAATCGGCGGCGGCGTCGGCGGCGGGCGCGGCGGCGGCCCCGGGCGCGGCGGCTTCCCCGGGCGTGGCGGCGGCGGGCCTGGGCGCGGCGGCAACGTGCACCCGGACATCATGCCGCCCGGGCGCGGGGCGGGGACAAACTGGGACTCGATGTTTGGCTGAGATGACGGATCGTTGCTGGTTTCCCTTTTGAGTTGCGTTTTGCGCGCGCGGCGGCAAACGTTGGCGCGCGCGGCGACGAGCCGGCGCGCGCGCGTTTTGTTCCGTCCGTTTTTTTATTCTTCTTTTATTGGTTTGTTGCAGGTTTCTTTTTGTAAAATGAAAGGCAGGCGGCGATCCTCCTCGTCCCTCACTTCACCCCTGGCCCACTGTCCACCGCGTGTTTGAAAAGAGGCAAAGGCAGAGGGAGAGAAAAAGGAAAAGAGGCGCGCCGACGCAGAGGACAGACACAACAGACGAGCGGGGCGGCGCAAAAGAAAAAACGCGCCGCTCGCTCCCTTCCCTCCTCTCCTAGGCCGACGGCGCAAACTTCTGCGCGTTGGCCCACGCGTTGTTGACGCCCGGGTCGGACAGGTGCGACGCCAGGTTGGCGCAGGGCCCCTCGCCCGTGACGATGGCCTGCACGAAGAAGCCAAACATGGAGAACATGGCGAGGCGGCCGTTCTTGATCTCCTTGACCTTGAGCTCGGCGGCCGTGTCGGGGTCGTCGGCGAGGCCTGTTTTTTTTTTGTTTTTTTTTCAGTGTGGTTTTTTTTTTTTCGGTTTGCGTTTTGTCGTGGTCGTTTTGGTCGTTTTGGTCGTTAGCGAAGGACAAGGGGCGTGTGCACAGGGAACAAGAACGTAAGCGCGTGAGATCCCGGGATTCGAGCGCAGGAGGCCTGGGCGAGGCGAGAGGCGCGCGCGCAAAGAGCGGGGCGCGGCGGCGGCGGGGGGGGCAGAACGACGGGCGGCGGCGGCGGCGGCGGCGAGGAGGCCGGCTTTCTTCTCTCCTTCTCTCACCGAGGGGGTCGAACGCCTCGCCCGGGTAGAGCGGGTCGAGGCCCTCGCCCGCGGGGCCGCCGTTGACGCGGTAGCCCTCGATGGCGCCCATGAGGATGACCTGCACGGCCACGGTGGCGATGACTGCGATGTG
>Ga0209390_10005917_pt1 | contig 16818 bp, 16 predicted proteins | sample BON01_FD_187212 | JGI IMG/M metagenome (GOLD analysis project Ga0209390, IMG submission 187212) | Freshwater microbial communities from Lake Bonney liftoff mats and glacier meltwater in Antarctica - BON-01 (SPAdes) (version 2) | ecosystem: Environmental > Aquatic > Freshwater > Ice > Glacier...
ACCCTGGCGTGTAAAAAAACATTTATGTTGGAAAAAATTGAGATGTTGCCAGGTTCGCTCGACAGTATCATGAGTTTTTCCTCCCGGAAATTTAAAGCCTTTTTCAAAGTCAAGGTAAATATCAATCTGACCTTCGATCCCACTCAAGGGCTTAATCATGTCAATATTTTTTACATACCATGGCTTCTCCAAGCTCAAAGCCATCTCGAATAATTGGTTGCTGTTCATTAAGTAAAATTAAATATTTTACTAATTTAGTTACATGCTATCCACTACAAATCACCAAGAGCCAAAAAAATAGCTAATTTCTTTTTTTATTTCTTTTTCCATATTCATTTAATTTCGATTTCCTTATATGAAGCATAACAAAATATACACCCATCGCCCATATATCTCCTATGTACTCAGGCTGAATCGGCGAGATAGTCCCTCCAAAACCTTGGTAAAATATATTTTGAAAAAGCGAAACTTGAAAGGGGTTTGATAGAGTTTGTTGGATAATTGTGTGCATTAAGGGCTTTAGATCTGATGAAGGTCTTATTTAGAAGGTATAAAAAAAGCTAAACCTTTCGATTTAGCTTTTTATTGAACCTGTAAAATCTAATTCACCGAGACATTGGTAAACCAGATGAACTTCTGACCTGGTGCGAAACCATGGTTAGTTGCCAGTTTTATCGGGCCAAATTCTTGTGCATTTTCCCAGGTGAAAGTTCTTCCTTCAGGGCCGTTTCCTCTTCTGAAAGTCCATTCCATAATCATATTGTTTTCATCCAAATACAAATCGTATGCATCACCCGGAGTATAGCCATCCGTTGAGTTGTAGACAATCATCAATTTAGTGGCATCAGCTGCTGAGATTGGCGCAGGGATGTTTGCCTCTTCTTCATAGGTGTATCCGGAATCCCAAGCCAATTGGAATGGCATCATAAGCCAATATTTATCATTTATAAATCCTTTGTCAGCATCCGGTAGTTGATCCGCCGGAAGATCCAATGAGTAGGTGTAGCTGGTATCGGGAGTTGCATAGTCTACAGTTCGTTCTTTTATATTCCATTTCCAGTCACGGGTGGAAACAGTCGCAGAATCCACCTGAACATTCCAGGTGTAAGCGATCGAATTGACTTCGTCAAATTTGTCATAGCCATAAGCCATGGCAACTTTCATCGGTAGGGTATCCGGAGTAGTTTCTTTTGACTGGCAAGCCACTAGAAATCCGATGAATAGGAAAGCAATAATTAAGTTTTTCATAGGATATGAGTTTTGCCAAATGTAACAGAATCAGAGTTATCATTGTTGATCTATCCACTTTTTATACTTCCGATATTCAAAAATCCCATAGCCTTTTTTAAGAAATCTGAAGAACTTTGAAAGGATTAGCACGCTGTGGAAAAGTTTCGAAGGGAAGATTTTCCTTTTCATTTTGGCAGTACCCAATAAGATGGATTTTGCCACCCAAGAAGCAGTTTGCTTTGGGTAGGCTTCGGGAATATTGTTGCCAGCAGAATCAAAGAATTTTGTGTCCGTAGCGATCGGGAATGCTAAGGTGACCCAATTTCCAGTTTTTTCTGACCAGATCGTTCTTGCCCATTGCAGTAAAGCTGACTTTGTGGAGGAATAAAGACTATAGCCTGGGATGGACCAAAAAGACATTGCCGAGGCAGTAATGATCAATCGGAATGGCTTTTTGGGAAATAGTGCTCGTAGCGTAAATCCGAGTTGAATGGGGCTGTGGACGTTCAGCTGAAATAAGCGATCCATATCTTTCCAATTTTGATTTTCTGCGGGGCCGTACTCTGCTTTTCCGGCATTTGCAAAGCAAAAATCCACATGGGTCCAGTTGGCTTTAACCCAGTCAAGAATCAATTGATTACCAGCTTTATGGCTTAGATCGCAAGTAACTATTCCATTGATTGTCGGAAATTCATTTTTCAACTCTTCTAATCTCTCCTTTTCAATATCCACTATCAGAAGGTTGGGATTAGATGGAATGATTTGCCTGACCAGTTCCAATCCTATCCCCGAAGCAGCGCCAGTGATAATGCAATTGGTTTTGGAAAAGGCTTTATAAATCATAATCCGGAGTAGGGAAATTAATTCGGAAAGGCTTGATTTTTACTGCAAAAAGTGCTTTTTGAGATCGGAGATCTGGGAAATAGGCAGTGTTAATCTCTTTGATTTTCACTTTGGCTAATTTCCCCCAACCACTCCCGGTAGGTTTGGTAAAATAATCCACATTATTCAGAACCTGTTGGAGATCAATGGGTAAAAAATAAGTGCTTGCCGGGAATGGGATTCCAAATGCCTTTACCTCGCAAGAAAAGATGACTTGATCATTTGAACTGATCTTTATCTCAGACTTTCCATTTTCTTCTTCCCAAGAAAAGGGTAGAGTGTTCTTGGGGATACCCCAATTCGCTCTGCCATTTTGAGTACTGGCTTCTGAGTCGACGTAGATCTTGGTGATGCTTTGTTTGCTATGGGGAAAAAACTTGCCGGGAATGAATAATAATTCACGGTAAGGTCCAACTGGGGAATTTTTATAGTTCACCAGCATCAAGTATCCAAGACCACCTTTAAATTTTCCCATTAATTCGGGAGGAATCTGACCGAAAGTTTCTACCCATTTCTTTGAAAACTTATAAACTACAATAATCCCTTCCCCTTCTAATTGCCAAGGTGCTGGAGCTTGATGGTAGAACTTCGATGCTGTTGTGGAACTTGGATTATTTTCATCCATAGGGTGAAGGGCTAACGGCGGTCCAGCCTCCATCGATGATTAAGGTTTGGCCGGTAATATGTCTTGCGGCGTCTGAGACTAGAAATGCAGCGACGGCGGCAATATCTTCCACATTTGCAGGACTGCCGATAGGGGTAAGTTTTGACCAGGTTTTCACATAGTCTGGATCAGAAACTGTTCGATTAGTGATTGTAGCGCCGGGGGCAATGGTATTGATTCGGATGCCCAATGGAGCAAGCTCAAGCACAAGATTTTTGGCTAGCATTTCAATCGCAGCTTTGCTCATGGCATAGGCTGCTAGATTTTCATGGCTTTGGTGGGCCGTTACTGATGAGGTATAAAGAATTGCGCCTCCGGAGACTTGATCTTTCATGACCTTTGCTGCGGCTTGGGTAAGAAAGAAAGTTCCTGCTTGATTGATCCTGCTCACTTCCATGAAGTCTTCTCTGGAATAATCAAAAAACCCACCAAACAGGGTTATACCGGCATTTGCAATAACGATGTCTATCGATCCAAAATTGGTGATGGCAGTTTTGATCAAGGTCTCAATCACCTGATCAGAACTTGCATCGCCCGGCACGGGAATGGCTGACATGCCATATTGCTGAGAAATCTTTTTGCAAGCATCACGGATTAGACCTTCTTCCATATCATTCAATACCAGATTCACGCTTTGCGCGGCTAGTTTCTCGGCAATAGCTAAACCTATTCCCTGACCTGCTCCGGTGATGATTGCGGTTTTTTTGATTTTCATTTTCTACTAATGCGAATCTCGCTTGACTTCCGAACCTGAACTTCCTTGTAAGAAATCAAAATCCACTCCTTCGTGAGCTTGATTGACTTTATCCAAAAACAAATTTACATATCCTCTTTCATAAGGAAGCTTTATAGGTTTGAATGCGGCTTGTCTGGTTGCCATTTCTTCTTCCGAGATCAGGAGGTTTAATGTTCTATTTGGGACATTCAGCTCAATCATATCACCATTTTGAACGAATGCCAATGGTCCACCAATCGCAGATTCCGGAGAGACGTGAAGTACCACCGTGCCATAGCCAGTACCGCTCATTCGTCCATCTGAGATACGGATCATATCCTTGATGCCTTTTTCCAATAGCTTTATCGGCAAGCCCATATTTCCTACTTCCGGCATCCCGGGATAGCCTTTCGGTCCTACGTTTTTCATGACCATCACGCAGTTTTCATCGATATCTAAGTCTGGTGAATCGATGATAGCCTTGTATTCATCAATATTCTCAAAAACAACTGCACGCCCGGTATGCGTAAGTAAATGTGGACTAGCCGCGGATGGCTTAATTACTGCTCCATTTGGACAGAGATTTCCTTTGAGGACTGCGATACCAGACTCGGGTTTGATTGGATTATCAAAAGTCCCAATCAGATTCCGATCGTAACATTCTGCTTTCTCAATATTTTCTCCGATGGTTTTACCATTGATCGTGATCGCGTCGGTATGAAGTTGCTTCTCGATTTCCTTCATCACCGCGGGGAGACCTCCGGCATAGAAAAGATCTTCCACCCAATGCTCTCCCGATGGTTGCACGTTTGCGATCAGCGGGATTTTCGCAGAGAAATGATCAAAATCAGTCAAATCAAGTTCCACTCCAATCCGCTTTGCAATAGCAATAAGGTGTAGAATGAAATTGGTAGATCCGCCCAAGGCAGCATTTACCATGATTGCATTCTCAAAGGCTTTTCGGGTAAGAATTTTAGACATTTTCAGATCCTCATTGACCATTTCCACGATCCGCATACCGGACATGTGGGCAAGGACTTTTCGTCGGGAATCTGCTGCTGGGATGGTTGCGTTATCCGGTAGAGCCAAACCAAGGGCTTCGACCATGGCAGCCATTGAGGAGGCTGTACCCATCGGAGCACAATGCCCCACTGAGCGGGACATTGCAGCCTCTGCCGCAATAAAATCTTCTTGGGAAAGTTTCCCCATTTTAAAATCTTCTGCGAATCTCCAGACGTCGGAGGTGCCGATTTTCTTGCCTTTAAATCGTCCTACCAGCATCGGTCCACCAGAAATCACCAAAGTTGGAATGTCCACTGAGGCGGCACCCATGACAAGTGATGGTGTAGTCTTATCACAACCACACATCAAGATGACACCATCCATTGGATTGGCTCGGATGCTTTCTTCTACATCCATGCTAGCCAGATTTCTAAAAAGCATAGCAGTAGGCTTGATGGAGCATTCGCCGAGGGACATCACTGGAAATTCTAGTGGAAATCCACCAGCTTCCCAGATTCCCCGCTTTAGCGCTTCCGCCAAATCCCGAAAATGTGCATTACAAGGAGTGAGTTCCGACCAAGTGTTACAGATCCCTATCACAGGTTTGTCGCCTTCAAAAAGGTGATGGGGAAATCCTTGATTTTTCATCCAAGAGCGGTAAATAAATCCATCTTTTCCGGTGCGTCCGTACCATTCTTGGCTGCGAAGTTTCTTTTTAGTCATGGGTTTCAGGGCTTGTTAAAGCGAGAATTTACCAAAAAAATTGACAGCCCACTAGTTGAAAGTGAGGGTAGGGGGATTTATTTTACCAGCGTGAGTAGGAGACTTTCCAATGCTCCCAGATCGATGGTGAAATCGCTCATGATGGTATCTGCGCTGTCGCCTTGGTTTAGCGTGTAGTAATACCGGAGCCCAAGTGCAGCCGCAAGATTGAAATAACACTGGGTTTTGCTATCTCCATGATTGCGAAGCTCGACGACCTGCTGCCCCTCTTGCATAAATAGCATATTGGTCAAAGCAGCACCATGGAGGGATACTAGAATTTGTGTTTCAGCCATCAATTTGATTTGTGTTTTGAGCGAAATCTTTTCTGCATATACGATTTCAAATCCATACTTCCGCATCAAAAGCTCGACAGCCAACTCATTATGTGCTTTTCGCTTATCCGCCAGTTTTCTGCTGATATATACTTTTCGGAAAGGAATATCTGAGACTTTGGGAGCAAGTTTTTCTCTCGTCAGTCTAGTTAATGGTTCGTTGAAATTTGGGAAATTGGCAGTTCGGGAAGTTAGGATGAGTTTTTCTACGAATAGATTTTCTTTTGAGGAAAAATAAGTGGGCTGAATGTTTAGAAGTGCAAGTGACTGCGTGACAAAGCTGAGATGCTGAAAGGTATCGTGGAGGAGAATTCTGGCCGCTGGATTGGTTTCTATCGCTTTCCAGATTCTTGGAAGGCAATCGGTCATCCAATGAAAATAATTTGCACTCCATTCATCTTTGATCCATACTCCAAGGGGAATTTTTCGCCAGGATTTCAATGAGCAGGCGGTCAGACGTTTTGCTTTTGGAAGATATCCCAAACCGTTGACATGAGTGTAATCCGAATAGAATCTGAATTCCTTCAAGGAGAAGGCGGTATCTTGAAAAATCACCGCTTTTTTTAAAATTACAGGGGGAAGTACAAAAAAAGTTGCTGCCAAAGCTGGTTCAAAAAGTCGTTGATCTCCAGGAGCTAGATTTTCGGGAAGTGTTCTTCTGACTGTGATTTCTTCAACCAAATCGATATCGGTTAAGTGGGAATTTTTGAGTGTAATGAAAAAAGCGGGATTTTGAATCCCGCTTCATTAATAGTTAGATTCGCTCGATAGAGGCTCCCAGCGTATTTAAGCGCTCATCAATATATTGATATCCTCGGTCGATCTGCTCGATATTATCGATCACCGAAGTGCCATTTGCAGAAAGTGCCGCAATCAACAGCGAAACTCCAGCTCGAATATCCGGTGAAGTCATCCGAATGCCGCGAAGTGGATACTTCCGGTCCAAGCCTATGACAGTCGCCCGGTGTGGATCGCAAAGGATAATCTGTGCACCCATGTCAATCAGCTTGTCTACGAAGAACAATCTCGATTCAAACATTTTCTGATGAACCAACACGGTGCCTTTGGCTTGTGTGGCGGTTACTAAAATGATCGATAGCAAATCCGGGGTAAATCCAGGCCAAATCTGATCCGCTACTGTCAGTATCGAGCCGTCAATAAATGTCTCGATCTCGTAGTGGTCTTGTGCAGGAATATAGATATTATCTCCACGGAATTCCAGCTTAATGCCCATTCTTCGAAAAGTCTCAGGAATAATTCCCAACCTATGGATCTGACAATCTTTGATCGTGATCTCAGACTGCGTCATGGCTGCTAAGCCAATGAATGATCCAATCTCAATCATGTCCGGAAGCATGGTGTGATCCGTACCTCCAAGTTTCGCCACCCCTTCGATATGAAGTAGGTTTGATCCAACGCCAGTGATTTTGGCCCCCATTCGATTCAGCATATCACATAGCTGTTGCAAATAGGGTTCGCAGGCTGCGTTGTAAATTGTAGTTTTGCCTTCAGCCATTACAGCCGCCATCACAATATTTGCAGTGCCTGTGACCGAGGCTTCATCGAGAAGCATATAGGCACCTTTTAGGTTTTTGCCATCAATGTGGAAAATTTCATTGGCAGCGTCGTAGTGGAATTTTGCCCCTAGCTTTTGAAAGCCAAAAAAGTGGGTGTCCATTCTTCGGCGACCTATTTTATCTCCGCCTGGCTTGGAGAGTTTTCCAGTGCCAAATCGAGATAATAATGGCCCCAAGATCATCACAGAACCCCGCAAAGCTGAGGCCTTTATCAAATACTCTTCTGTTTCCAAAAAGTCTAAATTGACTTGATCTGCTTGAAAACTGTACGATTCAGGGCCAAGCTTTTCTACTTTGACACCCATATCTGCAAGCAATTCGATTAGTTTATTGGCATCGCGAATGTTCGGGACTTTATTAATGGTCACCTTCTCTGGAGTGAGGAGGACCGCGCAAATAATCTGAAGCGCCTCGTTTTTAGCTCCCTGAGGTGTAATCTCACCCTTGAGCTTATTGCCTCCGACGACCCGAAATGACCCCATTAGTTTCTTCTTTTCTTGTTAGTGTTGTTGCCGCCGATATTTCTTCGATTCTTGTGAACGACGTTGCGTTTGTTTTTCCCAGGTGGCTCGACGGCTATCGGAAGTTTGAAATCCCGTCGGGTATTGGATTCGAACAGGCTATTCTCTTTTACTTTGTCCAGGTCGATGTGAAGCTTTCCTTTGGAGAGTGTCTTGATGTCATCCAGGATAATCCTGTCGTCGAAGTTGTCTCTATTCCAGGTAGAATGAAAACTCCGCATCAGTTGACCGATGAAAATGATGGCAGTTTCTTGCTCTTCATCATCCTCGATTTCAATTGCATTTTCGATAAGCTTTTCGATATTTCTACCGTAATGTTTGAACTTCACTTCGCCTTTTGGGTAGCCGATCGAGAGAGGCCTTTTGCCAAGTAGCTCTTTTTCTGGTATTGGGAAGGGGGAATCTATGTCCAGTTTAAAGTCTGACATAATATGTAAGTCATCCCAAAGTTTTTGATCATTTTCCTGTTTCCAGGTTGGATTGAGTTGTTTGATGATCTCAATCGTCGTATAAGCACTTTGCGTGCGCTTATCACGATCTTCAATACCTGTGATGTGATCCACCAGACGTTGAATGTTTTTGCCGTATTCTTTCAAAATAAGTGTTTGTTTGTCAGGTTCAATGTGCTCGGTGCTGCCTCCTGAGTTTTGCGCAATAAAAGGTAATGAAAAAATTACCAAAGGGCGAGAAGGCTGATAATTAGTCTATAATTCTAAGCTTTGCAAAGCTAAGTAATAATGTTTTCTCTCCAAAATGTTCAAATTCGATTGTGGCTTTTTTGTTAAGTCCCTCGGTTTCAATTTTTTGAACCTTCCCGAATCCAAATTTTGGATGCTCTATCAATTGCATTGCTTGAAGATTGTTGGTGTTGGATGGCTTAAAGTCAGGACTTGGCGTGTGTAATTTCATGGCACTGACCGGTCGAGCGTCAGGTTTCTTTCTGATTCCGATAAAGCCAGAACTGCCTGGCAAGCCCTCACTTCTAAAGGCACCGGGCATTTCCTTGGAGGTCATCCGCTTGTTTACCTTTAAGCAATTGGGCTCTACCTCTTCGAGAAATCTACTCGGCTCGCAATTTAGTAATCTTCCAAAACGATAGCGAGTCAAAGCGTAAGTGTAATAGAGTTTGTCCATCGCTCGGGTGGAGGCCACATAGAACAGTCGCCGCTCCTCTTCCAGATCCTCACGACTTTGCATCATCATCTGCGAGGGAAAAAGGTCCTCCTCCATGCCTACGACAAATACTTGCTTAAATTCCAGGCCTTTGGAAGAGTGGATTGTCATCAGCGTGATGGCATCCGTCATATCTTTATTTCGATCGTTGTCGGTGAGCAGTGCAATTTCCTGAAGGAAAGATCCTAAGCTTTTATCTGGATTCTCCTCATTATCCACATACTCTTTGATTGCATTGAGGAGTTCCTGTATGTTTTCGTAGCGGTTGAGCCCTTCGATAGTTTTGTCTTCGTAAAGTTCGCGCAACAGTCCGCTTTGCTTTGCGATGGTGCTTGCTGCTTCAAATGCGTCTTTTCGCTCGATCTCAATCTGGAAAGCTTTGATCATCGTAGCAAAGTCCATCACCAATCCACCGGCTCTTCCACCAAGGAAACTAGGTCCATTTTGGACTACATCCCATAGTGGCGTATCGTGATCATATGCCGCCACCAATAGTTTGTCTACCGAAGTGTTGCCGATTCCGCGTTTGGGGTAATTGATAATTCGCTTGAAACCTTCCTCGTCCATCGGATTCACAGCGAATCGCATGTAGGCCATCAGATCCTTGATTTCCTTTCGCTGGTAAAACGATAGACCACCTACGATTTTGTAGTTCAGATTCATTTTGCGAAGTGCCTCTTCCATCGATCTCGATTGTGAGTTGGTGCGGTAGAGGATGGCAAAGTCGCTGTTGAGTAGCTTTTTGTTGTTTTTCTCTTCGAATATCGTGGTGGCTACCATTTTTCCTTCCTCATTGTCGGAGGTTGCCTTGATTAATTCTATTAGATCGCCTTCGGGATTGGAGGTCCAGACCAGCTTTTTGAGCTGGGCTTTATTCTTGTCAATGATGGAGTTGGCGGCCTGTACGATTGTCTTGGTGGAGCGATAGTTTTGCTCTAGTTTCACTACGAAAAGATCCGGATAGTCCTTTTCGAAGTTGAGAATATTCTGGATATCCGCTCCGCGAAAAGCGTAGATACTCTGGGCATCGTCCCCTACCACACAGATGTTTTGATGGACTGCGGCCAGTTTTTTGGTGATCAGGTACTGAGAGAGATTCGTATCCTGAAACTCATCCACCATCACGTAGCGGAAGCGCTGCTGATATTTATTAAGGACATCGAGATGATCTCTAAACAGTACGTTGGTATTGAACAGCAAATCGTCAAAATCCATCGCACCTGCCTTGAAGAGGCGATCTTGGTACTTTTGATAGATCTCGCCCATTTTCGGTTTCATTGCTGCTTCATCATCCGCTTTGACCAGAGGATCACTCTTATACATCTGCCATGAAATCAGCCGATTTTTTGCACCTGAGATTCTGGAGAGAACTGCATTTGCTTTGTAGACTTTATCATCCAATCGCATCTCTTTGACGATTGTGCGAAGTAGCGATTTGGAGTCATCGGCATCGTAGATGGTGAAGTTGGAGGGGTAGCCGATTTTAGGCGCTTCCACACGTAGGATTTTGGCAAAAACCGAGTGAAAAGTCCCCATCCAGGTGTTTCTGGCTTCCAGACCTGCGAGCGATTCGATACGATGGCGCATCTCTGCGGCGGCTTTGTTGGTAAAAGTCAGCGAAAGAATATTGAAGGCATCAACTCCTTTTTCATAGATCAAGTGAGCGATTCGGTAGGTCAACACACGAGTTTTGCCAGAACCAGCACCGGCAATGATCATCACAGGGCCATCGGTGTGCTCAACAGCGGCTCGTTGTTCGGAATTGAGGTTTTCTAGGTAATTCATGATTGAAGGAGAAGTGAAAAGCTGATTTTAGTGGTGAAGGAGAATTCTTGAATCACTTGTAACATGTAATCTCCAGTCGAATTCAAATCCTAACCTAGAGACAAAGAAAAGCGGACCTCACTGAACCACCAAATGCCAAAGGTTTAACTAAAAAAAAGAATTTTTTTAAAAAGATTAGTCTGAAGATTTACAATGTCGATTCTTTGACTTATTCTTACTCATTATTTTTTCAAAAAACTAAAACTTTTAATTATGAAAGCAAATCACAGCAAATCACAGCAATTCTTTTTCTAGTATGCTTATTCATGTTCAGTTCATGTAGTTTTGATCAGGATGATCCTGGGAAAACAGTTTTCGAAAAATATGATGAGATACAAAAAGTCAAATCGTGGTATGAGAATACGGATCATACAAAGAATTCTTCTAAAGCCAATCAACTTCGGATGAGATTAGCAAGTCCATTTGGTGACTTTGAAAAAAATCCAAACTGGGATGAAGTCGATCAATATACTTTTGATGATGGAAGAAAAGTATTTGAAATATCTCTGGCCAATAAGGAATATATTTATCCGGAAAAATATCAGAAATTTTTTAATAATAAAGATGCTAGAGAGGGTCTCAAATTCAATTTGATGTTGGTCGAAAATAAAGTTACAGAAGATTTCGACGTATTTATAGTGAGATATTATCCAAAAGATAGATCGGATTTGGAGCTGTCGAACTATAATACTTATAGATCTTTGCATAAAAAATGGAGTAGCGAAATTGAATCATTTGATTATTCAAATACGCCGATTGCTGGTTTTGGCATTGAGAAGGGTAAGATAATAAATTCTAAAAGACCTATTTCAGAAAAAGCGAAATCAAGGTCTAGCAATCTTGCATCGGGTTGCACCATGTCTAGCACAGAACATTGTTTTGGTTCTGTACAGGATAATGTACCTCTAGTGGAGTGTAGAACCAGCTATTATATTTATTGCGTAAACGACAATCCACCTTTATTACTTGGAGGACCGGAAGGATCAAATGGAGGTCCAGGCACGGATGGACCTCCAACTTATCCTGGACCTGCATATGTTTGCGATTCTATGGATCCTGACTGTATTCCTTTCCCAGGTGGAGGATCAGGAGGAGAACTAGAAGACCCTGCACCTACTTACACGAATATAAATGCGTTCATTGATCCGTGTATGGCTGCCCAAGTGGATAAAGCAGTAAATAATGATTTCAAAAATAAGATCACCAATTTAATATGGGACGCATTTGGAGAAAGTGAGATTTACAATATCGTTATTGATGACTATGATGAGCAAAATCCTTCATTGGATGGTAGCGTCCAATATGGAGTTAGTGGTGACGTTGTAAATTTCTATATAACCCTAAACTCAGGTGTTTTGGCTTCTGCTTCTCAGGAGTATATCATGGCAACTATTTTCCATGAATTGCTTCATGCGTATCTGGGATATCTTAATATAGATGCTTCAAATAATTCGGCAGATCATGAAAATATGGTAAATAATTATCTTGGCCTTTTATCAGAAGCCCTTATGGAACATTTCAGTATTAGTTCTATCGATGCGAATCATCTTTCCTGGGGTGGACTTCAGGAAACGCAGAAATGGGCAGATTTGCCACAAGGCACGCCGACTGCAATTGATAATACGAATCAAGAGTATAGAACTAGTGCTAAAGGTCAAAATTGCAACTAACAATGAAAAATCTAAAAACATTTCTAGTAATATCGATATTCTTGACAAATATTAATTTTTCTTTCGGCCAAGAATCAATTAGTAAGGAGGAAGAATCTTACTTGAAACTTAGAGAATTATTTTCTAGGCACATTACTCCGGGAGCCGCTAGTTATGAGACCACTAGTCCTTCTGAAAAAAAGTATTCAGGTTTCAGTATGATCTTGAATGTAAAAAATGATTCGATTACAGTGTTATCTACAACTGCGATACAACCATGGATCGAGGTTAGGCAACCTGAGTTTGTAAAGCGACTAAATCAAGGATTGAAAGAAAATGGAATAGTATTCGATCAAGAATGTGTTGTTGTTTTTCCAGTATTAAAAGTATGGAAAGATGGCATAGAGAGGGAAGACAATCTGGAAGAAATAATGAGTCATTTGTATGAGGACGGGCTTCAGTTTTCTGATGTCAAATGCCTCAGAATTGAAAACCCAGTTTTTTCTTATTTGTTGCATGTAAAAAGGCAATTGTAATCTTTGCTATTAAAAAATAACTAACAGACTATGACTTACTTTGGATGAAATCAAACGTATATGAAGAGAGCCAAGTGAATTGTAAGTAAAAAAATCCAAAAGGGCGAATCTATCAAGATCCGCCCTTTCTTATTTTGAGCGCATTGTCTTTTTATACTATTCAACCACTATTGATTAGTTGGAGCTTATGGATTTCTGAATTTTAGGTGGAAGTGTAAAACTTCACCTCTTTAGTTTTACTGGAATAATTAATGGCTTCCACTCTGGTGCCAGCATTTTAAGCAGTATAAAAATTTCGAATTCCACTCCAAATTCACCCCATCAAATCTTCCATCGCTTATGGCTCCAAAGGTATAAGTCGGGCTGATTTCTGATGTTATTTTCCAGCCTTCGGCAAAATTCATCAGTGATGCTGTGCTTGGAGTCGGCATCGTAAGGCGGTGCAGCAAGCTGGGTAAATTCAAACTGATAATGCCCGCGTTTGAGTTTGGTGATTTGTCCAAAGTAAACCGGAAGATTCATCCGCTTTGCCATAAACTCACCTCCCTCAAAGAAATAGGCAGGACGATTGAGGAAGTCCCGCTGATACCGGTTTTCCCGATCTGCGGGTCGCTGATCAGCCGCCAAGTGTACGATTCGAGGCTCGCTCCGCATGGATATCATACTCCGACGAAATTCCGTCTTTTCGGTCATCAGTCCACCAAAATGTGTTCTGATTTTCAACATCAGTTGATTAAAAAATTCATTGTTCAGCCGAAGGTAAACTGTCTCGGCAGTCACTTCAGTATTGAGAGCAACTCCCAAGATAGCCATTTCCCAATTGAATACGTGACCTGCCATCATCAAGGCACTGCTTCCAGCCCTGATCGGTCCATCCACGAGTTCCTGATTGACTACATGAAAGCGCTGTCTAAGCTCTTGTTCTGAAATAGTCAGCATTTTGATCGTTTCGGCAAAAAAGGCGTCTGTGAAATTTCGATAGAATCGATTTCGGATTGCTTTTCGCTCCTCCGGGGATTTCTCCGGAAAGGCAAATCTAAGATTTTCATCTACTACTTTTTTGCGATATTGAATCACGTACCGTGCAACCAGATACAGCAGATCGGAGAAAATATAGAGCACAGGCAGTGGCAGCCGGGAGAAGATCTTAATGAAAAACATACGAAAATGAGAAGAAATTATGACCGCTGACGATCAAATTAGAAAACAAAATAAATGAAATCAGCTGAATTCTTTCGGATTCCTAGTTATAAATTGTCTCAATCGTTACTTTTGAGCATATGTCGGAAGTAGAGCGCAGAAAATATACTCAAGAAGAAAAGAACGGCATCTTCGATGGTGAGTTTATGCCACACATAGACTCCATGTACAATTTTGCTTACAGGCTCACCTTTGATGAGGACGATGCAAAGGATTTGGTACAGGACACTTACCTCAAAGCGTATCGTTTCATCAACTCCTTTGAGAAAGGAACCAATGCAAAAGCATGGCTGTTTCGTATCTTGAAAAACAGTTTCATCAACGAATATCGTCGGAAAAGTAAGCAGCCAGCCAAGGTAGATTACCAAGAGGTGGAAACTTATTACAACTCGGATGACGTTGATTACCAGAGTACGAGTGATATGCGGGCTGATTCGGTCAAGGATATGCTCGGAGACGAGATTTCCAATGCACTTAATAGTCTGGCAGTAGACTTCCGTACTGTGATTATACTCTGTGACTTGGAGGGATTTACCTACGAGGAAATGGCCAAAATATTGGATATTCCGATTGGGACAGTGCGATCCAGACTCCATAGAGCCCGAAATTTGCTCAAAGAGAAGCTTCAGAGTTACGCCAAAAACATGGGGTACAATACTGACGAAGACGAAGAAGTTGAATTATAAGAGTCCCGACATATCGGGTGGAGATGAAATATTTTAGGGAATTAACTTGAGTCTGATATTCAAATTCTTAGTTTGAGATAGAAAGATGATATAAATTAAAAGATTGAAGATGGATATGAACGAAGAATCGACCGAGTCTCGGAAGTTGAAATGCGAGGATTCAAGCAAATGTTTTGAACTGCTGGAAAGTATTCTTGATGGTGAGAACACAAATTCAAAGGAAGTGTTGAAGGAGAAGTTAGCCAAGTGCCAGCCTTGTTTTGAGCACTTTCATCTGGAGCAGGCTATTCGTGATGTATTGAAAAATAAATGCACGAAACAGGCAGTACCTTCTGAACTTGCCGATTCGATTCGAAAACAGATTCAAGAGATTAAGTAAATTATGACCCAAGGCAAGGCAATTATCTTCTCTGCTCCCTCTGGGTCGGGCAAAACCTCCCTGGTCAAATACCTGATTGAGCAAGTTCCGAATTTGGGTTTTTCCATCTCGGCTTGCACCCGAGATAGACGTGGCAGGCACGAGGTTCATGGCAAAGACTATTACTTTTTGAGCCAGGAGGAATTTAAGAAAAATATAGACGAAGATTCTTTTATCGAGTGGGAGGAGGTTTATGCCGGCAATTTCTACGGTACCCGAAAAGAAGAGATTCAGCGCATCTGGAACAGCGGCAAAGCAGTAATTTTTGATGTTGACGTAAAAGGTGGTTTAGCCCTCAAAAAATATTTTGGAGACCAGGCCTTAGCAATTTTTGTAAAAGTGCCAAGCTTAAATGTGCTTAAAAATCGACTGAGTGAGCGCGGTACAGAGACCGAGGAATCACTTTCCAGAAGACTATTCAAAGCCGAGTTTGAATCCAAGTTTGAACCTCAATTTGATGTGTCCGTCCTCAATGATGATTTTGCAAGTTCTTCTAAGGATGCAAAGAAGATGGTCACTGAATTTTTAGCTCTGTAGGTTTTGAAGATCGGATTGTATTTCGGCTCATTCAACCCCATCCATATCGGACATTTGATTATTGCGGAGACACTTTATGATCGTACCGAGCTGGATCAGGTCTGGTTTGTGGTGAGTCCTCAGAATCCTTTCAAGAAGCGACAATCTCTTGCCCATGAGCATGATCGCCTCCGCATGGTGGAACTGGCAATTGATGATAATTTTCATTTTCGAGCTTCCGATGTAGAGTTTCAGATGCCGAGACCGAGCTATACGATTGATACCCTTACCTACTTGACGGAGCAACATCCGCAGCATCAGTTTTGTCTATTTTTAGGTTCAGATAATCTGGTTCAACTCAAAAAGTGGAAAAACTACGAGCAGATCTTGAAGTATCATAAAATTTTTGTTTACCCACGTCCGGGTGAGTCCAAGGAGTTTAACCATCCGAGTATTCAATTGATTGATGCGCCACTTTTAGATATTTCAGCCACCTTCATTCGGAAGTCCATTCAAGAGGGGAAATCAGTTAAGTATCTGCTTCCCGAGCCTGTTACTGATTATATTCGAGATAAGAAGCTGTACTGATAAATTTGATAGCTTCTGATATTGTGCTGACCCCCTATAAACTGGAACGTTTCTCAATTTTGTTGACCTGATGGATTAGGTTTTTTTAGGCATAAGCGAACAAAATAATTTCTCTTGAAAGAATTTTGTTCGCTCGCCTATTATTTCATTCGGCTGAGCTATCCCTGGCAAGTTGCTCCTCAGCAGCGCTTGTTTCCGTTTTATTCAGCCCTATAAAGATACCTCCTATCTGTTGTTCTTTACAAGTAAATTTCTCTGATGTTTTAACCCAACTTGAAAATCGAATTAGACAACATTATGTAATACAACAATTTACGCTGATTATTTTTACAATTGGGTCACAACTTTTGACTTCCTCACATAGGGTCTGTCCTTAAATTTGAGCGCATCATATATTTTTTTCATCGCTACACTCGGTCGCGTACACAGCTTGGTGTAAATGCGTTTGTTGTCTTTGGCATCCATGCTGATCATGGAACACCGCTGGGCTTGCATTTTTTCTACAATCGTTTTCCAGCTGTAATGGATGCCGTTCTGTTT
>Ga0209390_10005922_pt1 | contig 16800 bp, 11 predicted proteins | sample BON01_FD_187212 | JGI IMG/M metagenome (GOLD analysis project Ga0209390, IMG submission 187212) | Freshwater microbial communities from Lake Bonney liftoff mats and glacier meltwater in Antarctica - BON-01 (SPAdes) (version 2) | ecosystem: Environmental > Aquatic > Freshwater > Ice > Glacier...
GGGGGGGGGGGGGGGGGGGGGGGGGGGGGGGGGCATTGCGGAACAAGAGCGTGTGAGCGTGTGGTGGTGGTTTTTCTGTTTTTTGTGGCGGAGCGTGGGGGCGGGCGGGGGGGCGGAAGTCGGAAGGCTCGCCCCGTCGCGTCCGCTGCCCCCCCGACCCGCTTGAGCCGCCGCAAACCAATAAACAAACAAACAAAAACGAGCAAACGAATAAACTCACGCCGGTGCATCGACTCCCAGCGCGGCGAGTAGAACCCGACCACCTTGGAGTACTTGGCGTCGGCGGGCTTCATGAAATTTGGGAACTCTTGGAACTCGACGCCGTTGACCGTCTTGTTGCCAGGGTCGTCATGATACGCGTTATCCCCCATCGACAGCACCAGATCCGGCTTCATGCCGACAAGATTTTGCAGCGCGACCGTCGAGTTGGGGTCCATCTGCCCGGCGTCGCCGACGGCTCCGATCTTGAACGGGAAGGTCCTGCGCGGCACAGTGAACGAGCCGTAGTACGTGCCCGCGGGAAACTGCCGGCCCTTGTCTTGGTGGCCGCGCCGCCGCGTCGACGACGACGACGACGCCGGCGCGTACATGGCCGTCACGTTGTCGGCCGCCTGCTGCTGCTGCGCGAGGCGGCGCCCCGGGCCGAGCAGGTCGCCAGCCTGCGGTTGCCGCAGGTTGGGTATCGCGTAATCGACTCGCTTCCCGGGCGACAAGTTTTTGAGCAGCACGTGGTGGATGAGCGGGGACGTGTACGTGACCTTGGGATCCTCGGCGGTGATGTGCCAAGTGTTTTCGTACGAGTGCGCCGTGCCCGTCACCTTGCGCGTGTAGGGCCTGTTGGCCCTGCTGCGGTCCGAGCGCAACCAGACCTCGGTGCGCGCGCCGGCGGTCGGCAGGGGCCCCGCCGGGCCGTTCTCGCCAAACGTGCTGTCGCACGTCGTGTAGGAGAGCAGGACGGTCAGGCCCCCGCCGGCCTCGGCGACGTGCTGGTTGGGTGTTGGTGTTGTTCCAGGTGGTGAGGTGTTTTGAGAGTGTCGGGGTGCGGCAGGCGTTTTGGTTGGTGGGCAAACGGGCTGGTGACGGGGGGGGAGGCGGGGGGCGGGCGCATGGGGGGAAGGACCGCCCGAGAGAGTGTGACGATGCATCGACTCGCAGATAGCGGCGAGAGGGCTCGCCCCACCCAAAATAACAACAACACCCTTCGCCCCCCCTCCCCCCGCCCCCCCTCCGACGCAACGACAACGACAAACACAAATAAACCAACAAACCTCGGGCGCCGACCAATAGCCAAGGTGCACTTGCTCTGGCTCGCACCCGGTCACCGTCTTGCGGATGCGGCGGTCGGAGAAGGGCAAGAAGCCGGGCGAGTTGAAGGGCCAGCTGTACCTGGCGTCGTCGGTCGTGCCGGGGGGGACAAACTGCGACATCCATTTAATCGTGGCGGCGTCCAGCGGCACCGACACCGAGGGCCGGTCGGGCGTGGCCGTCACGGCGTCGACCGAGCGCGGAAGGGTCGCCGCCGCCGACAGCGCCAGCAGCATCAGCAGGGTGGGCGTGGCCGTCATTGCGGTGCCGCCGCCGCGACGGGGGGCCTGGGCCGGGGCGGGCATGTCGATTGCGGAAAGAGGAAGGAGGGAGGAGAAGAGGAGAAAAGAGGATTAGACAACTCGGGCGCCGCAGTCCCAAGTGACAGGACTTGGCGATGATTCGGGGTCCAGCTGCTCGTGGCTGGTAGCCCAGAGTGCGGAGAGGTATCGCGAGCTTTAAGCGTGAAGGGTGTTGTGGGGGCGCGCGCGCGCGATGGGGGAGTAGAGGGTCCCGGATGGGATCAAATCTGTCCTCCGGTAATCAAATCGAAAAACTGGTGACCTCCGCCCGCCTGTTTTCGAGGACAGGGAACCGGGCGCGCGCCCGTTCCCCCTCCCCAGTCGGCTGGCTTGACATGAATCGTCTTACTCGCGCTCGGTGAAGGCAGGACCATCCCTCTAAGACCCTGGTCGGCGCGCGCCGACCGGATGCTTTAATTGGAAGCTGAAAAAATCTCCCCGCTCGGGCCAGGTGACGCCGACGAGGCCGACAACGCCGACGACGACGACGCCGACGACGACGCCGACGTCGTCCGCGACCGCGGCGCAACGTCGGCGCCGCGCTCTTGGCGTCGTCCCTCTACACCGTCTCCACCTACCCGCTCCACCGCGTCAAGACGCTGATGATGACGCAGGACGCCAACCCGGCCATCCTCTCGGGCGCGCGCGGCCGCTTCTCGTTCTTCTCCGCCTTTGGCCGCCTGCTGCGCGAGCACGGCGGCCGCCCGACCGGCCTCTGGGCACGGCGCGACGCCCCCCCCTAGCAAGGGCCATTGTATCCCGGTCTCTCTCTGTGTTGACAACAACGAGCCATCTCCAACCCCCCCCGAACCACTACTGCTCCTGCTTCTGCCCGCGCTGCTGCATCATGACGCGCGCCTGCGCCTCGTACCGCGCCGCTCCCAGCGACAGCAGGTGCGAGGCGCCCAGCGCGCGCGCCACGTCGCGCCGCGCGGCGGCCGCCTCGTCCAGCAGCGCCGCCGCGCGCCGCTCGCGCTCCTCGCGCGGCAGGCGCGGGTCCAGGGCGCGCAGGCGCGCCAGCGCCAGGCCAAACTCGGCCTCGCGCTGCAGCGGGTGCGCCGGCGCGGGCGCAGCAGGCGCAGCGGCGGCGCCCCCCGGCCCCTGCCCGAGCCCGTCGTCCGCCGCTGCCGCCGCCGCCGCCACCATCTCGCGCGCCTGCGCCGCGTAGTGCGCCGCCGACGCCGCCAGCAGCTGCTCGGCCGCGCGCGCGTCGCCCTGCGCGGCCGCGATCATGCCGGCCCGGTGCCGCATCAGCGCGTCCACGTCGTGGCCCGCGGGCACGTGCGCGGCGAGCGCCTCGCGCGCGCCCCGCAGCGCCGCGCCCGCGTCCGCCAGCAGGTCGTGCGCGTAGTACAGCACGGCCAGCTGGTAGCGCGCCAGGCCCAATTCGGCGCCGCCCGGGTCGCGGCGCTCCTGCAGGCGCGCGTGCTGCTTGAGCAGCGCCTCGCTGACGGCCAGCGAGGCGGCGCTGCCGCTGCCGACGCCGCCGCCGACGCCGCCGCCGCCGGGCGGGCCGCCCACCAGCGCCGCCGCGTGCTCCAGGCCGCGGCCCACCGCCGCCGAGTGCTGCGCCAGCGCCAGGCGCACGATCATCGAGTCGGCGCCGAGCAGCGAGACGAGCTCGGACAGGCTGCCCGCGAGGGCCTCCTCGGCGGCGGCCACCGCGCTGGCCTGGCGGGCGGCACCGACGGGCAGCAGGGCCAGGTGGAAGCGCGCCTCGGCGAGGCCCGGGCCAAACGCGGTGGCCTCCTTGCCGCCGCCGCTGCCGCCGCCGCCGCCGCTGCCGCCCCCGAGCATGTCCGCCGCCGCCGCGAGCAGCGGCGCCGCGTCGGCGGCGCGGCCCTGCGCGAGGCGGATGGTGCCCAGGCGCAGCAGGCGGTGGCCCGTGAGCGGGTGCGCGGGGCCGAACGCGCGCTCGGTCAGGCGCAGCGCCTGCGTCGCGTGGTCGGCCGCGCGCTCGAGCGGCGTCAGCGGCGGCGGCGCCGGGCGGGGAGGAGACGCCGGAGACGCCCCGGCGCCCCCTCCTCCTGCCCCTCCTCCTCCTCCTCCTCCTCCCTCGGCCGCCGCCTCCGCCCCCTCGTCCGAATCCGCCGCCGCCGCCGCCTCGTCCCCCCCGCCCGACGACTGCAGCAGCAGCAGGAGCGCCGCCTGGTTGTGCAGCTCCCCGAGCTCGGGCGCCTCCCCGTGCTCCTCCCCGAGCACGGCCACCCCTTTTTCAAGCACGTCGACGCCCCTGGCCAGCGCGCCGCGCTCGACCGCCTCGACGGCCGCGTCGACGAGCGCGTCCATCGAGGCGCGGAGGGCGGCGGCGCGGTCGCGGCGCTGCTGCTGCTGGTGCTGCTCCGAGGTGAACTGGGCGTCGGTGACGGTCGGCGGGGGCCGGCCGCGCACGCCCGGGCCGCCGCCGTCGTCCAGAGGCGCGGCGGCGGCGGCGGCGGCGGCGGCGGCGGCGGCGGCGGGTGCAGAGGTGGTGGACAAGGGGCGGGCGGCCGGCGGCGCTTGCGGCGGCGACGGCAAGCGGTGGCTTTGTTGGTGGTTTTGCTGCTGCAGCAGGTGGCCGCTGCTGCTGCCGCCGATCGCAGGCGTGCTCGACAGTACGCGCAGCGCGGCCGGCACAGAGCGCCGCGCGTGGGCTGCGAACGCATGGGACGAGCAAGGGCGGCCCTCGGCGGCGGCCGCCGCCGCCGCCGCCGCTGCCGCGCGCGCGGCGGCGAGCGCGGCGCGGCGCTGTGTTTTGTTTGTGTTTCATGTGTGTGTGGTGCGGGCAAGTGCACGTGAACGATGAGGGCGTGATCGTGGTCGGGGCCTTGTCCAACACGGTGGCCTTGGCGCGACCGGTGGTGTTCGGCGCGCGCGCGCGAGGCAAACCTGCTCACCATTCCACCGAGTGTGTGTGTCTCTCCTGCTTCTTTTTGCTCTCCCGCCGCCCCGGTCGATGTCGACGCTCCGTTGATTCGATAGAGGCAGTGGGGTGAGCCGAGTGCCCGTCGGTTGGTTTGCCTAGAAAGCCACGCAATCAGGTGTTTTTGCTTCCAACGAGGATGGATCACTCCCAGTCTCGACTGGATTTTGCTGGACTGATAAAAAAGATTTGAGTCTCAATCGCCCGTTCCCTTCCAGGGGCACGGCTTCCGCATAGTAAGCGGCCCCCCCTTCCCTTCCCTCAGGACCCAGCCATCTCCACACATGTGCGAGCGAGCGGGAGGGCGCGCAACTCGTCCCTGACTGCGAAGAGGAGAACCCCCTCCCCCTCCTGCTCAATCTTCCGGAGCCAATCCTCCCGCGGTCGGGGTAGATCCGGGTGGCAGGGGGGCGAGATTTGGGGCAATGACAGCCGTACCGACGGCCCAGGCGGGCCCGGCGGCCGAAAGCGGCGCCCTGGCAGCCCAGGGAGGGCAGCAGGAGGACGAGCGTTCCAACCAGCAAGGGGGAGCAGGAGGAGGAGGGGGGCAAGAGGAGCAGCAAGGAGCGGGGGCGACGCCAACCCCCGCAGCAGCAGCAGCAGCCGAGCCGGCCCCGCAGGCGGATCCGGCCGGGGCATCGCGATCCGCATCCGCGCCCGAGATAGCAGCGCAACAGCAGCAGCAGCAGCAGGAGGCAGCAGCCGGAGCAGCAGGAGCGCCAGGCGCAGGCGCCGACGCCGCGCCGGGCGCCCAGGCCGCGCCGGCGGGAGCGGCGGCAGCGGCGCCGGCCCCAACGGCGGCGCCGCTTCGCCCGGGCCGCCGCACGGGCGTCTGCAAGTGGTTCAACTCGACCAAGGGCTTTGGGTTCATCACGCCGTCGGCGCCTGACGAGGAGGACCTGTTTGTGCACCAGGTGAGAGAAGACGGAAAGAAAAGGGAGAGGCGTTTTTTGGGCTCTGCTGTGGCCTTGCCATCTCCAATCGAGGGTCTCTCTCGCACTCGCGGCGAGATCTCGCGCACGCCGGGAGCGTCCGGGAGACGCGCGCCAGAGCGGGCGGGCCCATCACGCGCGCAATGGGCTGATTCCAGCGGGCGATCGCGCGGTGGATCGCCAGCGGCGTTGTCCTTTCGCGAGAGAGGGAGGGGGGGAGGAGGAGGAGAAAAGGGAGGGGGGAAGAGCCGCCGACGAACGAACAAACGCACTTGGTCTCGCTCGCTCGCTCGCTCGCTCGCACTGTCTCCCTCCTCCTCTCGAGCCCAAAAACACACCCGTCGCGCCTCGCACGGGGACCAGCCCGCTCACGACCTCCCGCTCTGTCCTAACCTTCCATACACCGCCCAACGACGCCGCCCCACCTCGACACAAAACACACACAAATACAACCCAAATTCACGCCCCCCGGCCCACCAAACACACGCAAAAAAACAAAAAGACGTCGATCGACGTGGACGGCTTCCGCTCGCTGCGCGAGGGCGAGCCGGTCGAGTACGAGACCGAGGTCGGCGGCGACGGGCGCACCAAGGCCGTGCGGGTGACGGGGCCCGGGGGGGCGGTGCCGCAGGGGGCCCCCCGGCGGCCCCCCTTGGTCCCGGACGGCCCGCCGCAGCACCACCACGGCCACCACGGCCACCAGGGCGGCGGCGGCGGGCACGCCCGGCCGCCGCCGCCGCCGCCGGCGCACGCGCACGCGCTCCACGCCCCGCCGCCCGTCGCCGGCCCGCCGCGCCACCACCCGGGGCACCTCCCGCCGCCGCCACTGCCGCACCCGGGCATGTACGGCATGATGCCGCCGCCGCCGCCGGGCTTGGTGATGCCCGGGGCGCCGCCGCCGCCCTACCTGCCGCCGTCGCGGTTGGTCAGCGGCGCGGGGCTCGGCGGGGCCGGCGGCGGCGGCGGCGTGGGGCCGCCCATGCCGTCGCCGCAGGGGCCGTACGGGGCCATGCCGCCGCCGCCGCTGCCGCTCCGCGGCGCGCGGTCGCCGTCGGGTGGGCCCGGAGGACCCGGCGGCATGCCGCAGGCGTCTCCGCACGCGGCCGCCGCCGCCGCCGCCGCAGGAGGCGGGCCCGGCGGCGGCGGCGGCGGCCCGCCCGGCGACGCGGGGCCCGGCGCCTACAACCCGGCCGCCGCCCAGGCCGCCTACGAGGCCGCCGCCGCCCAGCACCACCAGTACGCCGCAGCCGCCGCCGCCCAGTACTACGCCCAGTACTACGCGGCCGCCGCCTACAGCTACCCGCCGCCGCCGCCGCCGCCGCCGCTGCCGCCCATGCCGCAGGCGCAGATGCCGCCGCCGCCGCCGCCGCTCTCCCTCCAGCAGCAGCACCAGCAGCACCAGCAGCACCAGCAGCACCATCAGCAGCAGCACGCGACGTCGCCGCCGAGGCCCGGGCCCATCAGCAGCGCGCCTATGTCGCCCTACGCCGGCATGCAGCAGCCCTTGCAGCAGGAGCAGCAGCAGCAGCAGCAGCAGCAGGCGCCATACGCGGCGGGCGGCGGCGGCGGCCGATCGGCCCCCGCCTCGGCCGGTCGCAAGCCGCAAGCAGGAGGACCGGCAGGAGCAGCGAGAGAGGAAGCAGCAGCAGGAGCAGGACCCGCCGCCGCGGGCGGGGACGGCGGCGACGGCGGCGGGGGAGCAGCAGTGGCGGGGGGACCTGCGGGGGCGGGCGCGGCGGCAGCGGCGGCGGCGGCGGCGGCGGCAGCGGGAGCGGCGGGCGCGGGGGAGGCGGGGCCGGGCGCCGACGCGCTGGCCGCCTAGATGCAGCTGCACCTGTCCCTCCAACAGCACCAGCAGCAGCACCAGCATTACGCGCCGCCGCCCTACAGCCCGCCCTACCCCGTGACCATGCCGCCCATCCACCACCACCACCACCAGGCCGGGCCGCCGCTGCCGCTGCCGCCCGGCGGCGACGTAGGCCCGGCGGGGCCGGGCTTTGCGCCCGGAGGGGGAGCAGGCGTGGGGGGGGGGCCGCCGCCGCCGCCGCCTCTGCCGCGGCCCGGCGCGCCCTACGGCGTCCCTCCGCCCGTGAATATGGGCGTGCCGTACGGCGCCGGCGCACCCCCCCCGCCGCCGCCGCCGCGCTACGGGCAGCATAGCGCGGGCAGCCAGCGGCAGCACAGCATGAGCCCGCCGGGCGCTGGGCGCCCCGCGGGTGCCGGCGCGGGCGCGGGCGACGCCGGGGGCGGCGGTGGGGGCGGCGGCGCGGCGCCCCTGCGCGGCGACTGCGCGCCCCCGCCGCCGGCGCCGCTCGCCGAGCCGTCCGGCCTCCAGGTCGTCGTGCACAACCTCCCCTGGACCGTCGGGTGGCAGCAGCTCAAGGACCACTTCCGCGTGTGGCGCGTCGAGCGCGCCGACGTCGTGCAGGACGCGTGGGGCAAGTCGCGCGGCTTCGGCACCGTGCGCTTTGTCGACAGGGGCGACGCCGGGCGCGCGTGCGACGCGCTCAACAACACCGAGCTCGAGGGACGCACGATCACGGTGCGGCTCGACAGGTTTGCGTGAAGAGCCCGGTCCCTGTGGCCGCCGATGCGCTGGCCGCAAAGGTCGGGCTGCTGCTGTGTGTTTGCTCGCTCGCTCGACCGCCCCCACCGCTGCCCCCACCGCCAACTACAGCGCGGCCGCCGCCGCGCCCTTAATCGCCGAGGCCGACGACGACGACCCGCTTGCGGCCCTGGCCATGCCCGCGGCGGCCCCCGCACCCGCCTCCGCCGCCCTCCCTGACCTGCTGTTCAGCAGCCTGGCCCCCGAGAACAACATTAGCAACACTGTCGGCGCCAACGCCAACGCCAATGGCAACGGCGGCGGAGCGTACGGCAGCGCCATCCTCGCCGCCGCCGACGCGGCGGCCGCCGCCGCAAGCGCCCAGGCCGCCGACGAGGCCGCCGCCGCCCTCGCGTCCGCCTCCCTCCTGGCGTCCGCCTGCCTGCCCCCGCGCGAGGCCGCCGACGTTGCGGCCCTCGCGCGCGCCCTGGTCGCCGCATACGCGCGCACGCAGGCGGCGGGCCTGCGCACCACGGCCGCCGCCGCGACCGCCCCCTCCACCTCCTCCCCCTCCTCCTCCTCCTCCGCCTCCCAGGCCGCCCAGTGGCGCGCCGCCGCCGCGTCCGCCCCCGACGCGGCCGCCCAGGAGGAGGCCGAGGCCGCCGCCCTCGCCCTGGCTCCGCCGCCCCTGCCGCCGGCGCTCGCCGGCGCCAGGGCCGAGCTCAACCCAAAGACGCTGGCCAGCGGGCTCGACGACTACCCGCGGGCCTCGCACCCGTCGCCGGACGAGCGGCACCTGGACCTGCGGTGCTGGGTGGCGCTGGCGAGCCGGGCCATGTCCCTGGTCGCGCGGGCGGCGCGGGACGGGCAGGAGGCGGCGGCGGCGGCGGCGGCGGCGGCGGCGGCGGCGGACTCTGACGGCGGCGCGCGGCGGCGGCGGCGGCGCTCGCCGCTTTCTGCTGCTGCTTGGACGAACAAGCGAACTGGACCCTCAAACTGCTGCTGCTACAGTGTCCCCGCTCGCGCTTGGGTTTTGGTGTGGGGCGTGTCACGGAGGGGACGGAGGGCGGTTGGGAGACCCGGAGCGGCGCGTGGCGTCGCGGGCGGGCGGGGTACCTGCTGCACCAGCTGCTCGGGCAGCACCCGGCCATGAAGGTGGTGGTCGTGCGCGAGGGTGAGAGCAGAGAGGGAGCTCTTGAGGTCTTTTCTTTTTTTCCCGGCCGCTCCGCGCGCGCGTGTTTGCGAGCCGGGGAGGACGTGCGGCGACGCCCCCGTCTGCCGGCGCCCCTCGTCAAAATAACAAGCACAATGGTGTGAAAATGATCGTGCGGCGAAAATGATGGCGCCGCCGCAGGGCGCGCGGGTCGAGCGCGGGCCAGGGCCGCAGGTCGAGCTCGTTGCGGTAGCGTTTCCCCGTGGCACTGGCCGTCGCCACAAAGTCAGGCGCCGTGCGAAAGGCGCGCAGCACGCGCACGTCCGGCGGCAAGAGGCCGTTGAGGCGGGCGGGCAGGCCGCGCGAAAAGTCGAGGTCGAGGCCTCCGCCCGCCGACGCCGCCCCGCCGCCGCCGTCGCCCGAGCCGCCGCCGCCGTCGCCCGAGCCGCCGCCGCCGTCGTCCGATCCCCCGCCGTCTTCCGAGCCGCCGCCGCCGTCGTCCGAGCCGCCGCCGTCGCCCGAGCCGCCGCCGCCGTCGTCCGAGCCGCCGCTGCCGTCGCCCGAGCCGCCGCCGTCGCCCGAGCCGCCGCCGCCGTCGCCCGAGCCGCCGCCGTCGCCCGAGCCGCTGCCGCCGTCGCCCGAGCCGCCGCCGACGTCCGAGCCGCCGCCGCCGCCGCCCGAGCCGCCGCCGCCGCCGCCGCCGCCGCCCGAGCCGCCGCTGTTAAGACCAGCCCCCTGCAGAATCGCAGAGACGTGGATTGTGATGAACACCTTGTGGATGAGGGGCCCCTCCGCGCGGGCGTCCGGTCGACATTGACCGGAGACGCCTTCGCCTTTGGCGCGCGACGCGCGAGCCTGCCCGCCGAACCCGCCGCTTTGGTTCCCATTCTTCATCCTCTTTTGGCCTCTACCCCCCCCCCCCCCCCCCCCCCCCCCCCCCCCCCCCCCCCCCCCCACCTCCCTCCACGGCGCGCGCGCGTCGGGGGGTCTGCGCCTCTCCTCCCGGCCTTGCCTTCTCCGCTCCCTCAAACAAACAAACTCACAAACATTTGAAAGGAAGAAGAAAAAGTTGCCGTGTTCCTCGCGGGCGTCTTTTCGTCGTCGTCGAGGAACGCTCTCGCCGTCGCGTGGTCGAGAGCAAAGCGCGACGTTGCCTCCTGCGCTATCCACTCCCATTCATTCTTGATCCCATTCCGAGCGACGAGCAACCTGCCTATCCGAAACTCCCGGCTCTCGTCGTACAAAGCGATCGCCCTTGCCTTCCGCGTATCTTTTTTTGGGCGGGGGCGACGAAATGGTCCAGTCACGCCTCCTCCTGGCGCGCGTGGCGGCCGCCGCGGCGCGCGATGGCGAGGTCGCCCTCAGCGCGCTGACGCGCTCACCTGGTTTCGCACGCGGATTCGGTGCGTGCGAATCCAGGCGCCAAGTGGGCGGATTGGTTGCGACAAAGGGGAGCCGCCAAGAGTTGGGACACACGCGCGCGCGCTCCTCTGCATTCGTGCCCTCTCTCCGTTGGACAGCGAACCTGTCGATGCATCCAGCTCACGCGCGCGCCCAACCACCACCGACACACATCAATCACACCCTTCAGCCGCGAGCGCCACCAGTAGCAGCGCCGGCGGCGGCGAGGCGCTCCCGCTGCCGGGCTCGGCCGACAGCGCCGCGCTGCTGCGCCTGCCATCGCGCCCGTTTGGGGCCGAACTCGTGCGCCTGCCCGCCGAACTCGTGCGCTCGCTGCTGGGCGCGTCGGCCGCCTCGCAGGCCGCCCCCCGCCGCGTCGGCGTCGTGCGCGAGGCGTTCGCCCCCTACGACGCCGCGCCGCTGCCGCTGGCGTCGCTGGTGGCGGCGCTGCCGTCGCTCGCGCCCCCCTCGCGCGCGGGCGTTGCCCTGCTCGCGCGCACGCAGTCGGAGCCGCACGCGCGCCTGGTGGTCGACGAGTACGTGCCCTCGCGCGACGGCGGCGGCTACACCCTCGAGCGCGTCGCGACCGACATGGCCGAGTTTCTGCGCAAGCAGCGCGTCGGCGCCGCGCTCGTCCCGGACGTCGCTGCCGCCGCCGCCGCCGCCGCCACCGCCTCCTCTTCCTCCCCCTCTTCCTCCCCTGCCGTCCTCGGCGCCAACGCCTGCGTGGCCGCGCGCCGCGAGACGGGCCGCCAGTGCACCAACCGCGTGCTCATGGTCGCGCCCACGGCGTTCGGCTTCAACGAGCAGGCGGCGCAGGACAACAGCTTCATGCACGAGGCGCCGCGCGCGGGCGAGCAAGGCGGCGGGGAGGGCGAGCAGGGCGGCGGCGGCGGCGGCAGCGCGCTGACGCGGCAGGTGCTGCGCGAGTACGCGGGCCTCTACCGCGCGCTTGCGGACGGGGCCGGGGTCGACGTGGCCCTGTACCAGCACGACCTCGCGCACGGCACGCCCGACGCCGTGTTCCCCAACAACTGGTTCTCGACGCACGCGCCGGGCGAGGGCGCGCCGGGCGCGGGCGCGGCGGCGGCGGCGGCGGGCGGCGGCGGCGCCGGGGTCGAGGGCCACACGCTCGTGCTCTACCCGATGAAGTGCCCCAACCGCGCGGCCGAGCGGCGGCCCGAGATGATCGAGGCCATCCGGCACCTGGGCGGGTACGACCGCGTGATCGACCTCACGGACGAGGAGCGGCGCGGCGACGGCGACGGCGCCGGCGACGACGGGGGCAGCGGCGGCGAGGGCGGCAGCGGGGGCGGCGGTGGCGGCAGCGGCAACGGCGGCGGCGGCGGCGGCGGCGCGGGCTCCAAGCTCACCCCCGGCCGCTACTTCGAGGGCACGGGCGTCCTCGTCCTGGACCGCGTCAACGGCGTCGCCTACGTCAACGTCTCCGAGCGCGCCGACGAGGCGCTCGCCGAGCGCTGGCTCGACAAGGTTGGCGGGTACAACGAGATCGTCGCCTTTCGCGCCTCGGACGCGCGCGGCAGCCGCGTCTACCACACCAACGTGATGATGGCGGTGGGCACGGGCGTCGCGGTGGTGTGCGGCGACAGCGTGCGGGACGACAAGGAGCGGAGGCACCTGCTGCAGCGCCTGGCCAAGCACCACGAGGTCGTGACGATCGGCCAAGGGCAGATGGACGCGCTGTGCGGCAACGTGCTCGAGGTGGCCGACTGGCGGGGCCTGCCGGTGATGGCCATGTCGACGCAGGCGCACGACGCCTTCACGGAAGGGCAGAGGCGGCAGATGCTGAGGCACTGCGCGGGGCTGGTGCACGCGCCGATCGACACGCTCGAGAGGGTGGGGGGCGGGGGCGTGCGTTGCAGCCTGGCGGAGCTGTTTTAGGAATAAGATAAAAGTGATTTATTTTTGGCATTGATTATTCTCGTGTTGCGTTCGGTCGCCGTTTTCTTTCCCTTCGGGCAACTCTCCCACTACTGCATCGGCGACAGCGCCTCCGCCCGCACCAGCTGAACCTTGAACTGCGACACGCCCGCGGCCACGCTCCGCACCGCGTCCTTCCACTCGGGCGCCAGGCGCGCCGCCCGGCGCGCGCGCGCACACGCCTCGGCGCTCGGGTAGCGCCACAGCTCGACCACTGTATCCAGATCGCCCACCTCGACCGAGCCAAAGAGCGCCAGCTCGCCCGCCGCGCCGGGCGCCTCGCCGAGCTCGCGCCTGGCGGCGGCCGCTTTCGCCGCCAGGCCCGCCTCGAACGCGCGCACCAGCCGGCGGATCGAGGCGGTGGCCGCCAGCCGGTACGTGCGCATCTCGTACACGGCGGCGGGCGAGGTGTCCTTGTCGACGTCACCCCCGCTGTGCTGCTGCCGCTGCTGCTGCTGCTGCTGCAGGGCCGCGTATTCGGCCGCCGACCGCCAAGCCCCCCCGCTGGGCCCGTACAGCGAGGGCCACTCGACGAGGGCGGCGTTGCGCTGCGACGCGACGAGCGGGCGCGACGCGTCGACGAACGCTTGCCAGCGCGGGTCGGCGGCGGCCTTGGCCCGGGTGGCCGCGCGCTCGTCCAGGCCCTTGGGGTAGCTGTAAAAGTGCGTCACGGTCGAGAGGTGGTCGCCGCCCAGGTCTGGGGAGAAAAACCCGACGAGCGGCAGGAGCTCGCGCCGGACGCCGGCGCTCGCATTGGCCAGGCGTGCGTACTCGCCCGCGCCGCTTGGCAGGAGGCGGTACTCGCGCATCTCGACGACGCCCTCCGCCGGGTCGGGCAGTGGGGGCTCGGCCGCGGCTGGTGCTGCTGCTGCTGCTGGGGCTGCTGTTGCTGACAGGGCGCGCGTTTGGGTTTGGGTTGCTCCTCCTCCTGGTGCGGGTGCTGGTGCTGCTCCCGCCGATGATGGCGCAGCGCGCGCTGCGTCGATCCGCCTACTTCCGGCGCTGCTGCTGTGCAGCATCGCCAGGTGGCGCGCGCCAAGGAGCAGCGATGATGGCCGAGGAGCCATGATTGGTCGAACTGCTGGTGGGATAGATCGACGTTCGGCGTTGGATTTCAGCGAGCGGCGGGGGCGTTCGTCGGCGAGGCGGCGGCAACGCCCGGCGGGCGGCGTTGCTCTCTTCGCCCTGCGCCCCCCTCCACCACAACCGCGACGCACAAGACGCGCACCGAGTCCATCCTCGTCCATCCGCACGATCCCAAGCAGACCATTACCCGATCCCCCCCTAGCAAGCGAAAAGAACAAGCAGGTCGAGGAAACAACCCTCCCGTCTCTCGGCAAACCACAGGAGCACCTCAACCGCTCGATCTAAGATGCGCGCCGCGACCCTCCGCGCCAAGACCTCCGCCATGCGTGGCAGCGTCAGCCCCGGCCGCCGCGCCGTCGCGCCCGTCGCCGCCGCCGCCGGCTCGGCGACCACGACGACCGCGACCCGCGCCGCCGCCGCCGCAGCCCCCAAGGGGGCCGACAACGCCTTTCTCGCCTGGCAGCAGTGGAGCGAGAAGCGCGCCCCCCCTCCCGAGTCGACGCTCAAGAACGGGCTGGTCATCACCCCGGCCCTGGGCAAGGCGATCTGCGCCGTGGCCACGACCGCGTCGGCGCGCCCGCAAGCGCGCGCGGCCGCCGCCGCCCCTGCCGCCGCCCGCCCCGCCGCGCCCGCCGCCCCGCCGCCGCCGCCCCCGCCGCCCGGCCCCGCCGCCTCGCTGCTCGCCGACCTCGCCACCCGCCCCCTCCCCGAGGGCATGCACGCCCTCCTGCGCAGCGTCGCTCAGGCCCAGCTCCAGGCCTGGCTCGACGCCCCAGCCGGCGCCGGCGGAGGGTTCGCCGCCGACGCCGCCGCCTCGCAGGCGCTGGCCGCCGCGCGCACCACCACCGACATCAGCGCCGCCGTGGAGCTGGTGGCGGCGGTCGTTCCCGGCGACGGCTACCCGGACAAGAAGCCGCGCGCGGTGCTGTCCCTGGTGGCGTGCGAGACCGAGCGCGCCGTCACCTGGTCGCGCCTGGAGGGCCTGTTTGCGCACTGGGCGGTCGCGGGCCCCAGCGGCAAGGCGGCGGCGGGCGGCGGCGGCGCCGGCGGCGCGTGGGCGGCCGCGCCCTACGGCTGGCGCTCGGCGCCCGCGCTGTCGCACGACGCGGGCGGCGGGGCCGCGTGGCAGTCGGCGTTCGAGCGCCACGCCGTGTCGATGCCCGGGTCGGACGCGCCTGCCCCCATCTACGGCCTGCTGCTCGAGGTGCCCGTCTCGGGCGTGCTGACGGCCGACGGCGCGGGCGGCGGCGGCGGCGTCGTGTTTGTGCTCAAGTCGGGCGACAAGTCCGAGTCGACGCAGGCGACGCGCTGGCTGCGGGAGCAGCCGGCGGCGGGCGGGGAGGCGCGCGACTTTTTCGTCGAGGTGTCCAAGCTGCCCAAGCTGAGCAAGAAGTGAGGGAGGAGATTGGCTTTGTTTGTTTTCGTTCAAGCTGCACCAAGCCTTTGGCTGTGGTTTTGTTTGGGCGTCGGCGTTCGCTGCCACGCGGGCGCGCAGGTTGCATCATCCGTGTACCACCATCACGATCAAACTGCGATCCACAGCACACGCATCGCGAACAGAGAACGAGAACTTGTCCACAGTCCACCTCTCGCTTTCTGCCGTCGTCCGCTCATTGCCCCCCGCACTCCTTGCGCTTGATCGCCCCCGGTCGCCAATGATTAGCATGCAGCAGCGGCACGTGGCGGCCGCGCGCGCAGGCGCGGGCCCCGCGCGCGCCACCCCCCGCCGGGCCGCCGTGGCCGCCGCCGCCGCCGCCCCGCGTCCGGCCGCCGCCGTCGCCGCGCGCGCTTCCGCGTCCGACACCGGCCCCACCGCTGGCCAGCGCGCCGCCGCCGCCGCCGCCGCCGCCCTCCTCGCCGCCGCCGCCCTCGCCGGCCCGGCCTTCGCCCGCCCCGAGGGCGTCAACAAGCCCGAGCTCCTGCCCAAGGAGGCGGGCGTCACCGTCATCGACGTCGCCGGCTTCCTCGCGCCCTCCGAGGAGACGCGCCTGCGCCAGGCCATCGGCCGGCTCGAGGCGGACACCGGCTACCGCCTGCGCGTGCTCGCGCAGAACTTCCCGCTGACGCCCGGGGCGGCCGTCGCCAACTACTGGGCCGTCGACGACAGCACCATCGTCTTTGTCGCCGACCCCACCTTCGGCGACCTGCTCAACTTCAACGTCGGCGCCGCCGTCGACCTCGACGTGCCGCGCACCTTTTGGCAGCGGCTGTCGAGCAAATTCGGCAACCGCTTCTACGTGCGCGACAACGGGGAGGCCAAAGCCATCGTGGACACGGTCGCGGCGATCGACGCGTGCCTGCGCGAGCCGCAGGGGCGGTCCAAGTGCAGCGGCATCGTCGAGGTGAGCGACGGGATGTTTTAGGGGGAGGGAGGAGGAGTCGAGATTTTGAGCGAGGGGTGTCGGGTTTTTTTGAAAGTGACGGTGGCGCCAGGGGCACGCGCAGGGGACGGGGGTGGGGGCGGGGGCGCGCGGGGGGGAGGCGGCGGCGGGGAGGGCGGGAGGAAGGGGGGTTGCGTCTGCGTCTGCGTCTGCGTCGGCGCGCCCCTCCTCGGCGGCGGCGGCGGCGGCGGCGGCGGCGGCGGCGGCGGCGGCGGCAGGGGCGCCCGTCGTCGCCGCCGCCGCCGCTTTTCCGTCCGCCTGCTCCCGCGTCCCCCCTCCTGCTCCTCCCTCCGCAGCCGCCGCCTTCGCCGCCTCCGCCGCCCCCCCGCCGCCCCCCCACGTCGGATCGATGCCGGCGGGACCGATTGATTGCCGCAGCCAGAGCATTGTTACGACCGTGTTCCGTGTTTTTTTCATGAAGATTCTCGCGCGCCGCTGGCCCCTTGTCGTGCGGCGGCCGTCGCCGTCGCCGCTGCCGCCACTGCCTCCTCGCCCCCCGGCGCCGGCCCCTCCCCCTCGGCCTCCTGCCCCGTCGCGTCGTCCCCCTGGTCAGTCCCCGTCCCTTCCCGCCCGCCCCCTGCCCCTGATCCTCCCGCCCCCGCTCCTCCCGCACCTGCCCCGTCGCCGTTACCGCCGTCGCCGCCGTCGCCGTTACCACCTGGCCCCCCTGCGCCTCCCGCGCCCTCCCCCGCCCCCTCCCCCGCCCCCTCTCCCGCCGCGCCCCCCGCCCCGCCCGCCCCCCCGGCCGCCGCCCCGAGCAGCGCCTCGGCGACGTCGCGGTACAGGTCCACCACGCGCTGCACGCCCGCGCCCAGCTCGCGCAGCAGTGGCACGTTGGCGGCCACGGACTGC
>Ga0209390_10005925_pt1 | contig 16792 bp, 1 predicted proteins | sample BON01_FD_187212 | JGI IMG/M metagenome (GOLD analysis project Ga0209390, IMG submission 187212) | Freshwater microbial communities from Lake Bonney liftoff mats and glacier meltwater in Antarctica - BON-01 (SPAdes) (version 2) | ecosystem: Environmental > Aquatic > Freshwater > Ice > Glacier...
TATCTTGACGTGTAATATATATGATGGGTGAGAATTGTTTTATTCACAATAAACAGTGCCTCTAGCCGGCATACACGTGTATGCGCCCATCTCTGGTCATCAACACCACCCTCGCGTACACGGCGAAACTTGGCCAGTCTGGAGAATTAGTCTGGATTTCCGGCGAGTTGTGTGTCAGGATCGCCGTCAAAAATCCCATGGTCTACATCTTCAAGAAGTCACAGAATGGGACATTGGAGTATTTTTGCTGCAACGCAAGACGCGGTCGCGTTCTTCAGAGGTGCTGGTCAAAATATCGACGATCTGCACGTATGCACACACAACACAAACTACAGACACTACAAGTACGTACCAAAACAAACACATGTTCACAAAAGCGACAAAACAGTCTTGGATCGGACTCCGGTTGTCTAGTACACTATTCATTTGCATAAAACAACTTTGTTTGTCCTGGAATACTGGCTCTTTGTTTTGTGTGCGTAGAAGCCAAGCAAGGGTGGACTTTATGAGAACATTACAGCTATTAATAAAACGAGCATGTCGCATGTGGTCCACTGGAAGACTTGTGGTTTTCACGGGCGCGCATCGCATGCAAGGTATATAAGAACACAGATAAAAATATGGAACACACGAATGACATTCGGACATGTTATTACATGTTGTTGCGCTGTGCTGTTTCTTTTGTATATCGGAGCTGCTGCACAGGAAGGTTCTGTGGCGGGAAGGCCTGCAGAGTGCGGGGATGGCATTGTGCAGATGGGTGAGTCGTGTGACGATGGCAACGCAGCTGGGTTGGACGGCTGTTCGTCGTCCTGTACACTCGAGGCTGGATACATGTGCTATGGCAGTATTCGACCCGGAGTTTCTGTTTCTGATGCAATATTGGTTGGCACGCTGGTGCAGTGGGGATCAGGCGACCCACGAAACATTTCTGTTCTCGAGACGGCAGAGTCGTGCGCAGCGGAAAATATCTGCAGACAAGATGACATAGCATGGCAACCCGGGCTTTGGACAGCGGTGTATGGTGATAGTATGTTGCATTTGCCACCGCAGGGATTCTACTGCAATAAATTCTGCACTGACACTTTTGTGCCACCCCCCGGGCACGAATTCCTGGACAGTTGCCAGCCGACTCCGGTGAATGAGTGTATCCGCGGCATGGCAGTGTGTGACAGAAACGCATACTGTTTGGAACCCGCAGACGGAATCGGGTACTCGTGTCGGTGCGATCCCAATTTTTTCGTATCTGACTTTCTCGGCCTTGAGTGCCAGGAGAGCGGTCTGGAATTGGTCCTGAATATTACTGGAGGGGTCAACAACGCTGAAATGGACCAGATCAATATAGAAGAGGCCCGAGCAATCTTGATTGCAAAGTTGCTGGAGCTGGGGTACATTGACAGCACGAAAAGCAGTGTGGCGCTGGTGGTGGATGGTGTTGTGGACTACCCACTGGACAGGGTGCAGACAAGCATTGTTGCAAGCGGACCAGACTCAACAATTTTCAGCGGGCGGTCGTTGTGGCGTATGATCCTGCGGATTCCTAGTCTGCACGCCAACATGGACCTATTTGCAAGCTCTGATCTCTTCAGAGACTACAACGAGCTTGCGTCTCTTTTTGTGTCCGAGGACAAATACAGACTCTTTTCGGTGCAGCGGTGTGCCAATGACATCAGACGCGTGTGCGAGACCACTTCAGACTGTCTAGGACTAGCACTGTGTACGACGGTCCCCGACACCTCGCTGCGAATCATGAGGGCTGGTGGTAGTTCTGCACCATTGGTGATCACAACATCGTCGTCGGAAATCATTTCAGTAAATTACAATACAAGCTATTCCGCGTTCAATATACGTATCCGGTACGACAATACGGTCCCCGACACGGTGGATATACTGTACTTGTCGCGACTTGGGGGCGTGGACAACTTGGCTGTGGCTCTTGGGACGCTTGATCCCAACGAATTCCCGTGTTTACCGATGGGGACAGGACAGTTGCAACAACAAAGGGAGAGTAACGTGTGTTGTCTGGAACGATTTTACCGCGATTACAGTACGGTCACTTTGTTCGGCGACTTTCTTGTTGATCCCACGCAGGACTTGCGTGCGGAGATTATCAGACAGGGCTCGTGTCTTGGTATGAATACCCCTCCGCGGAACGACACAGTTGATCTACTCGACAGCTCACGCGATTTCATGACAGGGTCGTTTGCACGCACAGCACGCTCCTATGCAACACCAGATGCGACGCCAACACGCGGATACAAGGACGTCAATCTGTTCTTGGCCATAGAAGATGTCGAGAACCACATTGGCGCGCAGAAGCAAATGGTGAACGGGAATCGGCTGAATTTTTTCGTGGGGATTGCACATGTCAGACCGACAAGGAGCAGCAACATCATTGTTCGAAACTCGCAGACAGAGGTGATTGCTGACATTACCACCTCGTATGTATTCACGACCCAGGCGACGACGGACTTTACTTTTATCAAGGAGATGTCTGTGAGTCTCAGCGAACTACAGCGGCCATCGCCTGAGCTGGGTCCTGACAACCGCAACAACGGCGAAATACCGAACGCACAAGTGGTGTCTCCCTCCGCAAAATTTGCCACCATCACTATTGTCGTGCCCGACACTGTGACGGTGTCTGAGGTGGGCAGCATTTTTGCACCGGACTCATTGACAGTCGCCATTGGTTTTAGCAAAGAGATGGCTGTGGGCACGATGATTGACCCATGCCGCGAATTGTACAGAGGACAGCAAAAAGAAGACCTGGACGAGCTGATTGCGGAACAAGACTGGTGCGCCCGTCAGGACCCGATTTGTGTGGCGCAGGGACCACTTGCTGTGGGTGCTGGTGGTATTATTCAGTTCACCATGCCACTGCCAGAGGACGCGTGGGATCTAGAGGCGCTAGAGGCCGACGACGGGTTTTTTGCAAAAAATGTATATATCGACTTTATGCTGGTGGTGGCGGACCAGAACGGCAAAAAAAGCATGAGCAACATGCAAACGCAGACTGCCATCAAGACAAATAGTGTTGTGCGCATGTGCCAGGAAGAACGCACATCGTCAAACATCCTGGACATCATCGAGATGGACATGTTCTTGGGCCTAGCGGGCAACGAGTCGGAAATTGACTCGTCTCTGGTACAAAGTCTGGATATAACACGCCAGCAGACGCCTTCGGTGCTCAAGCGCGATATTTCGAGCAAGGCATCGAATGTGCTCACGGTACTACTGAAGGGCGACACCAAGCTCTTCGAAAAGGAGTACGCCGGTGAGTATACGCTGGCCATGGAAGATGTGATCACGCTGCATTTCCTCAACCTGGAGGTAAAGAAGGAGGCAGAGGTGTTGATAGCAGCAGGGCTGGCGTTTACGCAGAGCAATACTCTGTTTGATAACAACAACTCGCTGACGACAATGCGACTTGAGCCCACGCCCGCGCTGCTGGACATCTGTCCACTGCATGCGAAGCGCGGGGTCTTTACATGCAATGCTCGGCGTGAGATCAAACAGCGCCGCATGGAGTATAAGACCAACTCCATTGTGTCTCTTACTGGACGGCTCGATGAAGACGAGCAGTATTCGCACATGCGCGCTGGGCTGTGGGCGCAGAAGAACTTTGGTGGCTCCCAGTTCATTAAAGAGCTGGCATACAACCACAGCAAGGTGATGCGCGACAAATACAAGCTGAACTCGCGATACCGGAAAGGGTTTTTGATCTCCCCAACTGTGCCGTGGCGACAGTCTACGCTGGACGCTGTGAGCGATGGGCCCATCTTGGATATGGCGCAGCACTCCATCACCACCATGTTGGTGGCACTCGACACCAATATCGGACAGGAGTACCAGGCTACGGTTCTTTTGACACTGCCGCTGCGCTTAGCTCTCACTGAGCAGCAGATTATCGAGAACCAAGTGCTACTGGCGATGGCGTACGCGTACGGTGGCGGTCTTGATCCCAACAATGTGTATGTTGACCTGAACAGTATTAGGGAACAGGGCGATGGGGATGGTGATGGCGAGGGGAGACGACGCCGCGGTCTGCTGCAGAGTAATACTGAAGTATCGTCCGAATTCGATATGATTGTGGGATTTGCCGACGCGGACGAGGAGACTGCCGTCAATCAAGCTAATGCACATCGGGAGGTTGTCATAAGCGAAGAACCGACGGTGACATCCTCGACCATTGAGGCCGTCAACATTGCTGTTCTGCAAGCGGAGCCACGTTTTGTACCCGCTGTGAAGATCATCAATCCCTCCAGGACGATTCAAAAAGCATTGAGCCCACTCATTTGTCTAGACACTCTAGAGTGGGAAATGGACATTACTACGCCATTGGAATTGGATCTTGGCACCGAAGGTGGCGGAAAAAGAGTCGGTTTTGTGAGCTGTCAGGGTCGATACATGAAGCTGCTGGACGCGGATGGAAACTTCACCGCACTCCCAATCACGCACTATGCCAACACGAGCATGAACATGCGCGGACCGATGAATGACAGCGACTGGCTGATGGTGACGCGCAACAATGTTGTTGTGCGGAACCATGCCTCAACGCATGGTTGGATGTGGTGGGATATGTGCGCCCCTCCACCACGCATCGCAGGTGCGGATAGTGTGCAGTTTTTGCAAGGATGGAACAACATGCGCTCTGCGGCAACACAACATTGCTGTCTGTGCAGACATATGCCTAAGAAGCACTTTGGTCGAGACCTGTATCGACACCAATACAGTTGGCCGATCCGCATGCACAACGAGACTTTCGTTGATTTGTACAGCCAAATTTCCTATACACTGGATTCGACCGCAATCGCCATCAAAAACTGTGACGTGTACAGGGTCAACCCTCAAATCCGCAATTTTCGCGTCGAGTATGGGGCGAACGTTGCTCTGGTCAAGACGGACAACTTCGACGTGCTCCCCCCGCTGCCGTGGGACGTGGACGAACTCGGTCGAACAATCACCCCAAGTTGTGGGCCGTCGTCGTGGCGGAAGAACCGACACCAGTGCCGGTTGTGTGACATCAACACGTATCGTCCAAGCGACATGCACAAATACCCCTCTCAGGACGATGCATACCGGCGTGGCGGGCCTTGCACGAAATGTCCAGTGCACTCTGTCGCGGGGCTGCAGAGCACCACGATCAGTGATTGTCTTTGTAAACAGGGATATACGAAGCTTTCTGACGGGTGTAAGATATGCCCGGCAAACACCTACAAGAACACGGTGTCAAATACAGACGGCTGTCTATCATGTGGCGCTGGATATGAGTCGCGCAGTGGGTCCAGGGATATTAGTAAGTGTATCAAATCCATTTCCATTGGCCAGTATGGAAGTGCCTTGCCTTTGTACGTGGCGTTGTTAGGACTCATTTACCTGGAGACGCCCGTGGAGACGGCATGGCTCACGCCGCCGCCGATCGAGCAGGACCACACGATGCTTTGTGTGCTAGAGCCTGGAGGGGTCTCTGTGGACTGTGGACACGGAGTATACACTGATGTGTTTACCGGGACGCCTATATTGTTTAGCATGACACCCAACGTGCTGAATGCGATTGAGCTAGTAGACCAGCAGCAGACGTCGGGACAGCTGGGCTTGGCGCGTGCGAGCATTCTGTCGTTCCACACTGCGTCATCTGTAGATGCCACAGACCGCGTGCACATTGTGACGACGCCGTCGTTGGATGTGCCCTTTGCTTTGAAAGACATAGACCTGCACCATATGAAGGGTAGAATCAAGCAGGTTTCGCTATTTCCGCGGCCCGGGTACATGGGACCCGCTCCACCCGGGTTTGTGGAGAAAATCATGGATGGCACAGAGTGGATTCGCGGCATCATCATCAGAAGTGCACTGCGCGTGTATATTGCCAATAACAACCTCGTGAACGTCAACGCCGGCAATGACGTGTATATCGTCTCGTTTATCTCTTCTCGCCAATTGGACACCACAGTTGGCTCGCTGGACTGGCAGTGGATCATTTGTGGGCGCACATATGGCGAAGGCAGCAGATACGATTTTTGCGAGGATGGCCCAGACCCAGACAATCCAGACGAACACAACGCTGTGAATCAATATGTGCTCGACGGCGTCATTGTGCGGCTCAATGGAGCCGACTGTTGCGATTCGTGTTTCGTCGACTACAGTTACATGCAGGATTGCAAACACAAGGCAACCAATCCCAACGGACCGAACATGTATGAAAATGCCATCGAGTGGGTCCCATTCCTGACCAAACATCCACCAAGCGACTGCAGTGCTTTCTGGCTGTACACTTTTTTCACCGTCGGAGAATCTGCAGCGTGTCTGGAGTATAACTGCAACGAGGCAGCTGTGTACCGCAATATGCCGCTGCACCTTGCTGCAGAGCGACAGATAACATGGGGAAATTCAATTGACTTCCTACCCGGCACCTCCTTTACCTACCGGTCACCAATGTCCGAGAGGACCACACAGCTAAATCTCTACTCAAACATCCTTGGGTTCGTAAACATGTTGCCACGACTACAAAATGTCCCATATAATGGCTTGCAGGACTTGCGAACGCTGCCACTCCATGAAATGTTTACAGACCACCAATGCTTTCCGAGCAGTGTGTCGACTCTGACATGCCACCGCGACAACCGCAGTGTTGCGGTTCCTGTTGAGTTTGTTCACGACGTGACGGCGGAGACAACCACCACACACATTCTGCAATACAGGTACGACACCTTTGTGCCCACCGAACAAATCACCTACTGCTGCCAGACGGACGATTTGGACCTCACGTGCCCATTGGAGCAACGGGGAGCATCTTGCAACATGGACGACAATCAATTTGTGCAAGGACGCGACACTGTGCAGCTGGTCAATACATTTTCGAGTCCCGCGACGCGCACCTGTGTCGCAAGCCTCGGAGGACCAAGTGCAGGATGCCAAGACTTTGATGACTGGGGGCACGACGTGTTTGATGCCAGACAACAGCCTACCGTGTATTTCGAACGCATCATGTCTCACAATCAGGCCCGGCTGCGCACAGATTTTACGCCCGCCGATGGCATTCACGGCAGTCACATCAACTCAAACACTGCGAACACTTCCAACACGTCCAACACTTCCAGCAGTGCCAACATTTCCGACAATACCAACACTCCCAAAAATGCCAACCCTGTCAATAATTCCAACACTTCGATCATGTATGAAGCCTCGTATTATTTGCCAATTGTCGATGACGACGACCACAACAGTACAATTGCAACTGCCCCAAACTCGGGTCTAGTGCACTGTCCAAAAAACGTCCAGGAGTACCTCGAATCACTCCGCCTGTGCTCGGACACGCCCGACTTATGGGCGCACTTTAAATACAATCGCACTATAGAGGGCGCACACAAGATGGCTCCGTGCAAAACGTATCAGAAAGGCCGCGACAATTTTATATCTCTGCATGCCGCTGAGCTGGAATCTGGCGGACCACTGGAATATAAGACTGTGGTGGCTCTGTATAAAACACCGTCGGGTCGTAATCGTGTTGCCGACCTACAGACAAGCAGCAATTTTGTGCATATAGCGTACACGACTGATACTGTATTATTCCAATCCCTCGCAAAGCGCGTGCACAACGTGACACTCGTGGACACGCAGAAGGATGTCTCGTACAGCCCACTGCGAGAGCACCAAGAGTCGGGCCAGCAGCATGCCAACGTGGTAAACGGAATATGCGAAGACGTGTTGTTTGCATGGGTGCATGAGAATGTGCGCCCTTGTAGTGTATCGCCCGACTGGAACCCCAGTGACACCGTAGAACCGCGAAGCACATACACCATTGAGAGACAGCTGCCCTGTTCCCTCACACAGCAATTCGGCACTACTGTGCGACAGGTGTCGTATTTTCGCGAGATTGGTACATCCGACATCTATGCCACGTACGTTAGCACAGTGTCCAGGACGAATTTTGCGTTTGGTTTCAACGTCGTGACCCGCGTGTCTGGACACTTTCAAGAGATCATGCGATCGGGTGACGCATCTGCTGCGCTCTTGTTGTCTGCTGCAGAGTTGTCCAGCAACACTGTCAACAAGGTCCTACTGTACGATTCTGCACTGCGCGGCGAGGAGGACCTGTGGCGACATCTGCGCCATGTGACGACAAACCGATCATGCGACAACATTCTGCGACAGCTGGTATCAATGGACGACCAGCAACAGCAATATCGAGAACTGGCCGGTTTGCTCAAGCGCGACGGGCCGTGCACGCCGGAATTCCAAGGTTTTGACAAGATGCACAGTCCTAGCGCCACGCTTCTGCCGGGTCGGTATCCGAGTGTAGTTGGCGGTGGGTCTGACTGCGTGCTCGTGGTTGGTGCCTCGCAAGAGACAGGACGCGATGCTGTGATGGCAGTCACACGCCAGTATTTGGGCGCCAGCATGATACCCGCCGTAGATTTAGTCCTCGATACTACCAGTGTCGCCTCGTTTGTGGCCCCCACATTCTCAAACAAGTACAGTAGCAGTCTTGTGAGCGCAGATGGATGGCAGGTGTACTTTATTCCGTACAACGCCGACAACTTTGGTGTGCTCGATGTGGCCACCGATATTTTTACAGCGGTCGACATCTCAGCGCAGATTGCGACTGACTCGAAGTACTCTGGGGCAGTATATGGCCAAAACGGCAAAATCTATTGCGTGCCGTTCGACGCGAACAACGTGGGCGTGTTCGACCCGTCCACTGCCACCTTCACCACCATCTCGATTCCACTGATGGTTGGAAAAAAATACTCGCAGGGCATCTTGGCCCCGAGCGGTAATATCTATTTCCTCCCGGCTTGGGACTTGGAGATCGCAATCGGCGAATTCGATCCATCCACGGGCGTTTTGCTGCGACACCATGTGCCCCTCGAGATTGGTGGAAAGTGGGCGGCAGGCTATCTGGCCACAAATGGCAACATTTACTTGCTGCCAAGTTATGGAAGTTTGTTTTTGCTCCATCAAGCCACCATGACAGTGTTCGACACCGTCAGCAAAGAGACGGCTCGTCTGTTTTCCACCCTTTCAGGTACTTTCTTGTCAAGTGGAGATACATACCGAAGCCTGGTGTATCTGAACAATGAACTTTACATGGTTCCGTTCAACGCCAATGTCATTGCCATCTTCAACATCGAGACCCACGTTATGCGCACCATCAGTATCGAACACACGGTCAAACACGGAGAGGCGGGGGGAAAGTACATTGGTGGGGTGCTCGGTCCCAACGGAAAAATATACTTTGCACCACACTACAGCAACACAATTGGCGAGCTGGACATATTCACTCAGACTTTCAGAGTGCACCACCTGCCCGGGAACAGCGCAACCACCAGCACCGCTCGCACTCCCAAGTTTGTGGGTGCAGTGCTGGCCGCCAACGGCACTGTCTACTTGACGCCAGGCAACGCTGCCGGAATCGGCAAATTCCGGATCCCGTACGAGACTGCACCGACACATCTGTACAGCTATGCGGGGCATTATGTGACGCCAGCACTGGTGGCCGGTGCTGTCTCCGGCTACATTCCTCCGGTGGCAGAAGAAGTTTCACGTAAATCCCCTGTCATCTTCGATTTCGGGGCCAGTGCCAACACCACCATTCAGTCCTGGCGGAATTATGCGGTGTTGACGGCGCATTTTACCCAATATATCGACTTCATTCGTGATGGCGGGGTCTGGAGCGGCGATGGACGCGGTTACAACTCGGATTCACCCTTGAGTTTCCGCGCTTTCCTGCGTTACAAGACAAGGGCTGGCTACAACAAACTTATGGTGCGATTTGCAAATACTGGGGAGTCGGGGAGGGTTCTCGTTGCAATTGATACATATGTTGTCGGTGTCGCCCTGTCCGGGCAGGGTGAGGTCAATGTCACGAAATACACCCGTGCCGGACAGACTTTGGAAATCTACACCGAGGGTGCAGCAAACATTGGTCTGGCTCTCTATATCGAACAGCAATACGAAAATCCACACGCACTTTTAAAGGGGTTCAAATTGCAAGACCTCACCACCGGCTTCTGTAATCTGGACAACTTGTTGCATGCGCCCCTCGCCGAAGCCACTGAAAACAGGCGTACTGCGCTGCATACCGCTGTGCCCGCGCACAACAAGTCTGCTGGTGCTATGGACGCCACTTCAGACCGTAACCTACTCGAGTTGAAACGTCAGTCGGATCCAGGCCTGCTAGCACCTTGGGTCCGTCTGGATCTGCAGTACATAACACACATTGCCGAAGTTGTGGTGGAATTGGAGAATGGCAGTACCACCTGGGATGCATTGAAACATTATGAAATCCAAGTGGGTACAGAGGATGCCATCGATGCGAATCCTACGTATGTCCGGTACACAGCTAGCAATGACAGTACCAGCGCGTGCAGAAATTGTCAGTCAGAGCTCGTGAGCGTCGACCCTGATCTACTGATGTGGTTGCAGTTCGACGACCCAACGTTTATTGGCAAAGACAGTTCGAATTTCAAGCAACATGCCCACATCGCGACTTCGCCCAGGAACTCGGCAGCAGAACCCGTCGTAGACAAACTTGTGGAATACGAAGTTCCAGGAACGCTACCTCTGAACAGCACACACGGCCCGTTCTGGGGCAGTCTATTGCTGAACAATTTCCATTTTCTGAGGATACGGCCCTTTACTGTGCGACCCGCAAGCGATTTCACTCTGTCCTTCTGGTTTGTCGGGATGGATTACTCCCAAGACCATGAACACACCATCATACACCTGTCCACCGAAGGAGCGCAAAACTATGTGCGCGTTGAGCAAAGCTGGCGACATCCCTTGGGTGTCTCGACTTTTGTCAAAAGCAACGGCAAGCACGCACTGCTCAGCAGCAACCGAACAGATACAGATCTCTCTCATATGATCTGGAACCGGGCTGGTACACTGCATGTGGGGCAGTGGAACCATTATTTGTTGAGCGTCGGCAGCAAAGAGGGCACCGCCAAGATCTGTCTCAATGGTGAGTGTTTTGAAATGCGAGACGGACAACAGGCAGTCGACGGTGAAATATACCAGGTGCATGGGTTCTCGGGCGATGTTGCTCCGCTTTCCTTCAGCACGCACATGAATGTAGAAGGTGCCCGATATTGCCAGTACCCGTTTCACAGTGTGCTTGATTGCTATTCCGGTCAATTAGACGAGCTGCGAATCTACCAACGGCAGCTCACACTACTGGAGGAGCAAGAGATTTTTACCCGACAAACCGAATTGATAGGGTCGATTTCGGCCACCGGCGTAGCCACTCTCCCTTTGCAGTCAACAATTCCGTGGGCCACTCCGGGTCCCGGAAGAAGTGTGATGCAGTATGCACCCTGGCTGGGATCGCAAGATCACATCGTGAAACTCGAGCACAAGCTTCCACATGTGCGGGGCCGCTACGTTTTTATCAAATTCCCACTATGTGATGACGCCCAGCAGCATTGCAACACACATCATTCGATTCCAATCAGGCGCATTGAGGCGAAACGCCAGAAGTGGTATTTTGACCGCAGTGTGAGTGACAGGAACAAGAGCGCTTGGAGCTGGGCCTCAGAGGTGCTACCAGATGTGACAATTGACCAGCCCTGGGCCACGGGCAAGGGTCTGTGCTTTCACCCCAGCACAACAATGTTTTCTCGGCGGCGGTGGCTGGACTTGCCACAAATGTCGATGGATATGGACCTGAAGAAAATATCCGCAGTTACCAGTCTGGCGTTTATGCACGTCGTCGGCTCGCCAGAATTTGGCAGCGCACGGGTCTATTACGACATCGAGCCACATTTTCTGGGCACTCGATGGCAGGACGTGGATCTGTCGAGGATGAGCAGCGGGCACAGCGCCATTGAAATGCGATTCGAGGACGGTCCAGTGCGCGCGCGGTTCATCAGAATAGTGCTTTTAGAGTACCCGACCAGCCCGCCCTGTCTACGAGTTGTGCCGATTATTTGTTTGCATTTCTGTGTTGGGTGCTGTCAGTTTGTCCAGGCGATAAACCCGCTCCCAATTCTCCCTCAAGTCACGGAGGGTGTGCAAATTGCTACTGCAAATGTGTGGCACACCAGCGACCAGATGTGCCGCTGTAACGACGCAGCGTATGACGCCACGGTGCGAGGTATGGTTTTTGAGCGCGTGTTCAGCACATTCTCGTCGTATTCGAAGGATTCGCATAGTATTGGGAAGTCTGAGTGCCATCACAATGACAGCGTTCTGTCACATGCGTACGATGGCAGGCATTCACGGTATGTGCTAGGCAGGTCGACAGTATACGGCTCTCGACACAGTGCTCTCATTGCCGACAACATTGTCGATTTTGACAGTCCGGAGCCCATCATCGTCCAGCAGGGCGTTGTGACCGTCATTGACTGGTCGGATGGTGAATTCGCATCAACGCCCGTGTATATTGCACACCAGGGGCTGACCAAGACGCCCTGCAGCGACGCTGACGATGACGGCGGATATCACGGCTGTGACTTTGCGCAAGTAGATCTTGCGGCGCGGACCACATCCATCACGGTGCCAGTCAGTTTTACCTCGTTTGCTAACCTGACTTTCTTCTTCTACTACAGCAATTCCAAAGTATCGTTTCCAGTGAGCATTGTGCCAGTGAAAGTGACATTGCCTTCGGTGCCGTCGCTCTTCTTGCGCCCGGGGCTCTTTTGCGCGCTGTCTATGGAATACACTATGATTGACACGCTGTGTCCGTGCGAACAAGTGCGTGGCTACACGGACGCTTTCGGCATGGCACTCAACGTCTCTCTGCGGGCAATTATACGCTCCAATGTGGTCATGGGACCAGGCGACAGCGACCTCGCAGCCGAATATACGCACATGGTACAGGGCACCAGAAACGAGCGTATACGCCACCACGATCACCTGTTTATTATTCAACCAAAACCTCCCACCACTGTGTTGCCATTTTTCAGCAACTACACGCATCCAGACATCTTGCAACGCACGGGCGACTTTGTCCACTCGGATATCAATCGTGCCGTGGTGGTGAATCAGTTTTCCCCGCTGTCTGGCGTTGGTCTGCTTTACAAGGACACCTCGTATCTGGAAGACCCGCGCTTGGTGAACTTCAACATACCTGGAGACGGAAACGTCGGTCCTGGCGCCACACTGCATACAAAACACACCAACGATCAAAACAGATGGAGGGCACTGGACATACAGACAGAGGAAAGTTTCTTTGGTGCAGGCGGGGCCGGATTTGTGCAGCAGATACTTCCTGGTGACGACTGGAAAAGTGACCTGTCGATCCATATTATGCCGCAGGTTGGCATCAATGTGCGATATCCCAGCGATTCCAAGCGACCCTTCCTGGACGACAAGCGCAGTGAAATGTACCATAACTACGCCGAGGGCACTCCGGTGCACATGTCTGTCTTTATTTCCTCCAAGAAGTTGAATGTCTCGAGAGGCAGCACCGACTGGGACTGGATCACATGTGGGGCCATGACGCAGAACCCTGTGTCGTACCCGCCGTTATTTCTCACCACGACCCTGCCACTAATGTCGGCATTCACAATCCAACAGGGTGGTATTTCATGGTTCACTGCTTTCGCCAGCATAAACGTGTGGTCGTCGCAAGGCGGGTTCTTGCCGGACCCACCAGTATGCTGGGACGAAACTTATGACAAATTTGGTTACTCGGCACAATCTCCCATCGCTGCATTTCCACATGGTGACTGGAACCTGGAAGTCCGAAGACCTGAGAACACCCCTTGTCGGCTTGGACAACTGGAATTCCCAGGCCCAGGCAATTCAGCTGTGAAAGCAGGATACTCTCGGTGCGACATCACAACCTCGCTGAAACACCAGAAAATGCCATGCATGTACACGTTGGGCGATGTTATAGCAAAATATCAAATAACACAGGCACAATTCTTAGATGTACACAGCGAATCGTTACAATATCCAAACATACGAGCCGGAAACAACAAGTTGACACGGAAAATTGCCCCGTCCGAGGATACCAATGACGGTTTTTATGTTTGCCATCCGGAGTACAACAATTCACCGCAGCGAAGTCACACAGACACAACAATGCTTCGGCCCGACATTGCATGTAATGTTCCGAGAAATATGGGGGAGCGCGGCAATCTGTCAATGATACAGGACTGTGTTTGCGGAATTATCACAAAGACATTCGCCGTGACTCCAGAGAACGTTTGGGTCGAAACATTCGTGCGAGTCATCCCTTCGACGAAAAAGAAAAGTGAAGCTGCACATCAAAAGACGTTGCCAACACATGGCTTCATCACCGAGTTGGGCGACGCGGCCGTAGCCAGTGGAGATGTGCTATCAATTGGCGTCATGACCACAGACCGCGACATCACTACATTACTGCCGCGCATTTATTTTTCATCGAATCCCAGTGCGGCGGATATGCACGCAACCACACCATCGATGCCAGCCCAATACGACGTTTGCAAAGAGCAAACTGACCCGGACAATACAGGCTCCATGAATGCGCAAAACCCTTACGTTCTTGACGGCATAGTCGTTCCTCTTGGCAAAACGCAAAATGTCGACCAGCCATTACCAGACTGCTGCAACTTTATTCGCCCCCACGCCCGAGTTATCAGACTGAAGGACCCAAACGCCAACGGGAAATCACGTGTCGCCTATGTTGAGGGCTGGGATGACGATAACTACCAGAATTGGGCACGGCGTGCAGGGAAAACCCCCTTCCATGTATTCCAATCACCATCACCGGCGGTGTCAGAGCTGTGGAGTACCGTTCCTGACCACATGCAACGCTTTTTCCCCACGTGCAGAGACATGGAATACTCAAAGGCGGGTGGAAAAAATTGGTCACCCGAGAAGGACCAGAACACATATCCCTGTAACGCCTATTCTTATGATCAGAAGCATGTATTTTCATACCCATCCAAGGTTGACCTTCTCTTCAGGATTTCGATTTTTGACAAGGTCTACGTAAAAAAACGCGGATGGATCATTGTACTGTTCTCCGGGTTTGCTCGAGGATGTGACAAAGTCAGCAGCACACATTGCAGCAGCTCAAGATTCCAATATGATTGGCAGATCGAACATATGCGATATCCGTCCCCAACGATTAGATGGGATCACAACTACAATATTCCCAACGACCCTTACATGTGGGAGATGGGTGATTTGTTGTTTGGGGGTAAGGACGCAGTGGGCGCATGTGCTGCACGGTGTCCGTCCTCAGGCGAGTACGACAACATCAAGGGAACAATCCAGTGGAAGCCCAAGATTGCGCCCATCCCCGGCGGACAACAGGAGTATTGGTTGTATACAATGTTTATGGTTGGCGAGTCGCTGGCCTGCAAATTGTACAACTGTGACGAAGCTGCTTTTGCGTTGGACGCATACAAATTTGCCGACCGCTCTACCAACCCTGATGGCACGCATCCGCTCACATTGTTCGAAGGCACAAGTGTCAACGCGTTTTTCCCGTCTGATCCGCCGTTTTCAATGGCGTCTGCGTGCATTCCCGTCGACAATACGACATCTGCAGAGCAATTGGTGTTCCAGTTGCCAACCGATTTGTTTGGCAAACAGCGTGTCACGGACTTTGAGTTTTGTACAGGATGTGTCAACAGTCTGTGTCAACACGACGTCATGCCATGTAGATGGAGATCGGCCATAGACATCAAGTGGACGTATTACATGTACGTTTTCCATCCCAGTGCCGAGACGGCACTGATCATGACGTTCTACATATTGGACGCGGCTGTGATCGACAGCGACTACACAAACCACACGGTATTTACTGGACACACGTACTCGCTGCAGTCTGGCGTAGATACTCCAGTGCGAATTCCTGCGCTCGCCGGGGCAGCTGTCAATATATTTACATCGGCAGATATGGTGTGTTTTGGTGTCAACGCGACCGTATCTGATGTTCGTCGTCTTTTGGCGGTGCATCAAGATGCAGGGGCATGGCCCCGACAGACGCGTTCAAGTTCTGTTCAGCGAGTGCATCCGTTGACACAGCATGGACGCAAAAGACACGGCGGACAGCACTTTATGACACAAGTCAGCACTCTGAAAACACACACGCCCACTGCCTCCGAGAAGGTCTATACGGGTGCACTTGCGAGACATCCAGCAGCAAGACGCTCGAAAATTGGTGCGAAACGCGTCCTGCTGTCTACCGCCGGGACGCCAGAGACCGACGAAGAACCAGATGTACCACAGGAGTCGATGCAAAGCGAGCGAGAAATTACTTCAATCAACAACAACCAGCAGATTACAGAGCTGTTGTGTGGTGAAAAAATCCATGGTAACACATGTGACATGCTCTCGGTGCAAAAAGAGGTGTCAATCGCAGATTTCTGCCTCCGCGATGCTACTTTCATGCAGGTTACGGCCGCTATCATTCGCGAGGAGCTCTTGGGTGCGGGCTCGTCTTCGCTATTGAACATTGTCATCACATCCATTACGAGACCCGGTTCGTATCACAAGTGTCGGTCTCCAGCAACACGTCGACTGCTGCGCACTGAGATCATCCACATCACATACGTGACGAGAGCAAGTGACAACTATTATGTCAATCTTGACATTTTGCTGGACACTGGGTTTTCTCAGCTGAAGCGCTTAACAGCGGTCGCTGGAACCAAACTGTCAATTTGCGCCACCATCCGTACAGCAGGACAACCCACTAAACATGTCAGCATGGATACATCAGACGACAACCACGTGTGTGCCCGATCCTCTGCTGACACAGGTGTTACACTGGAACTGCAGGTGCCTACAACGGGGTCGGGTAATCCAGGTGACGACACAGTGCAACTCAATGTGGCAGTGGATATGTCGGGAG
>Ga0209390_10005927_pt1 | contig 16790 bp, 13 predicted proteins | sample BON01_FD_187212 | JGI IMG/M metagenome (GOLD analysis project Ga0209390, IMG submission 187212) | Freshwater microbial communities from Lake Bonney liftoff mats and glacier meltwater in Antarctica - BON-01 (SPAdes) (version 2) | ecosystem: Environmental > Aquatic > Freshwater > Ice > Glacier...
GGGAGGAAGGGAAGTGAAGGGGGGGAGACAATGAATTGCTTTGTTTGCTGGTACTTGGAGGGAAGGGTCTTCTTTATGTATGTAGGAATCATTCATCTCATTCTTCCTGCCATCCGCACTCCCCTTCATACCCTTACAGAGCTACAGCCCTTCATCGCCCGCGTACTCCCCCTCCTCCCCCGCCTACTCCCCTTCCTCCCCTGCCTACTCTCCCTCCAGCCCCGCCTACTCTCCTTCCTCTCCTGCTTACTCTCCATCTAGCCCCAGCTACTCCCCCTCCTCGCCCGCGTACAGTCCGTCCAGCCCGGCGTTCTCGCCGAGCTCGCCTGCGTATAGCCCGACGAGTCCTGCCTTTTCGCCGTCGTCGCCGGTAGGTTTAGAGGGGGGAGGAGGAGGGGGAGGGAGATGGTGGTGTTTTGCGTGGAAAAGAAGAAGAGTTAAGCTTGCTTTCGCACGCGCGCCTTGTAGAAGTCTTGCGCTTGGGCGGTTGTCTCTATTCAAAAGAAAATTGATGACTTCCACTCACACACACCTGAATATTGACACACATCCCACCCTCAACACACACACAATACAGGCCTTCACTCCCTCCAGCCCGCAGTACTCGCCCACCTCCCCGGCTTACACACCCTCGGACATGGGCTCGCCCGCCCAAGATGCCGCCTACTCCCCGTCCTCCCCCGTTTACAGCCCCACGGCCGCGGTGGACGACGATGAGAAGGACATGAAGGAAGACTAAGGAAAGCAGGAATGAGGAGGGAGGTGGAAGGGGGGTTGGGGTGGATGGGGGATGGAAGGAGGGAGGAAAGATGGACAGAAAGACATTAGCTCCACAGAGCTTACTTGGTCCGACGAAATTAAGATATAAGAAACAAAAAGAAAGAACTTGAAGCCAAAAGGCGCTCAACAAAGACACAACTCACAAAGGGTTACTGTTGCTTGCTTTTTGGGATCGCATATTGTCTATTTATGTCTGCGGGGAGGTTGGTGGCTTGCCAATGACAGGTACTATGCTATGCAGAATGTTTGGAGGGGGAAAAGACGTGCTGCATAAATCTTGAGATCCAATAGCCCTCCTCAAGGGCATAGTGATGCGCTGCGGCCCTGCATGGCCTTCCCGAAAGCCCCCCAAACTCTTACCAACCCCTCATCAATTCGAATGGGCCTGCCGTTGAGCAAGAAAGCCGTCGATGAATCTACTGCCTCGGCGCGACAGACCCACAAGACAGTGACTAACGGTGCCTGGAAACCATTCACCAATGAAGCTTCGACAACGATGAATGTCCCAATTAAAATATGCCGTGGTTTGCGGCGTTCTTGACGCGTTTGTAGGGGCTGCTTTTGGTCACGACAAGACTCGGGCCATTTACTGCCGACGAGACAGGCACATTCAAGCCCAACCTCAACTTCTATGCCCGCCCACATCTCTCTTTTATGCGCAGCGCAGGCTTTCTGCACCTAAATGACTTGCGCGGGTTTCGAAGCGCCCTTGTCACACATACGTTGTCGCAGCTCGTCTTCAAGTGCATAGTTGCGACTGTGCAGGTGTCTAAGAATCCACTGAGCGCCCCCGAGCCCTATTGGGTCGAAGTGATGATCGCTGGTGCCACCATCATGCGCGCGACATTTTAATGGCGCTGTAGTGTGATTTACCCGTTTTATTAGCAGATTTCATGCGTAACATCAACGCTGCCACTTCCGCCCTCACTTACGTTTTCTCACATCCCTCCCCTCTTCTTACTCCCCCTGCAGATTCGGTATGTCTAATACTGCAAGCGCGTTCGAGGAAGGAACTCCAAGAGCGGAAGATGAGCAGGCTTCAATCAAAAGGCCAAGGGAAGTTGGGACCGACGGCAATGCCGATGCTACCCACGACATGGACTACGACGTCTTCCCAGAGGACCTTACGCCTGCCTCGGCTGTCTACTTTGTCTCGCCCAACCGCCGGCTCTCGGGCAAGGACTTCTTTTCCTCCTCCGATCCGGACGCGAGCAGCGATGATGAGTATGCAGCGGATGAGGGCGCCGGGATCCTACCGGAAGAGGCGCCTGCGCCCCCTGGAGAACTGTCGCAGCGTCTCTATACCATTCTCGTTGCGGGGACGGGCTTCTTGGCAGACAGCTACGACCTATTTGTGATCAACATCGTCCTGCTAATGATGAAACAAAACAAGAGCTACGGCCCCTTAACACCGGAGGTGCAAACCCAATGCTCCTTAATGGCCATCGTTGGTGCCATGGTGGGCCAGCTTCTCTTTGGCTTTCTCGGGGACCAATACGGGCGCCGCCGCATGTTCCTCCTCACGGCCCTCCTCACCATCCTCGGCAACGTCTTGCAAGCAACCGCTCAACCGCGGCAACGTATGGGGATTTACCATCAAATGATGCTATTCCGGTTCATCATGGGCATGGGGGTGGGCGGAGAATACCCTGCCGCCAGCACCATCACCAGTGAAAACTCTCCTAGCTGGCAACGTGGCAGAAACCTGGCCGCTGTGTTCTCTATGCAGGGCGTCGGTCGCTTGCTCTGCGCGGTGGTCTTGCTCATTTGTGCCTACACCATCGAAGACACCAACATGCAGTGGCGCGTCGCTGTGATTGTAGGGGCGTTTCCGATGATGATTGCTGTGTTTTTCCGTTGGCTTCCAGAGACAGACGCGTTTCGGCATCACGTCCAAGCACGGTACCCCAACATGCGCGAGCGTTTTAATGTCATCTGGAGGACGGTGTGGGAGAACCGACGGGCTCTGGCTGGTACGGCTGGCTCATGGTTCATTCTCGATATGCTTTTCTATGGGAATTCTCTTTTTTCGGCCGACGTGACAGTGACGATGGGCTTGGGGGACGGGATTAAAGGAAGAGCTGTGCAGAATCTGATTATTCAATCCATGGCCATGCCCGGCTACATACTGGCCATCCTCTTCATCGATCGCATCGGCAAGAAACGCCTGCAACTACTTGGCTTCTTTGGGGAGGGGGTGACATTTGCGGTGATGGCTGTGTTTCACGCCCGGCTCAAGCAGACGCCCGTGGTGTTTTTGGTCATGTATGCCCTTACTTTTCTCTTTGATAATTTTGGGGCCAATACATCGACTTTTGTTATTCCTGCTGTGATTTACCCGACGGAAGCCCGCTCGACCTGCCATGGGATTTCGGCAGCGTTTGGAAAGGCAGGGGCGGTGGTAGGTGCCAGCGTGTTCCTGAGTTTAGTGAACAGGCATTGCCCAAATCATGTGTGTAGCACGAACGTGGATCCCGCGTTGGTGGATAAGGGTATTCAGAACGTATTTTACTGGTACGTAGAATTTGATGTGTGGGTGAGTGTTTTTTCTTAAAATTGTGTGTGGCCTTCCTTTTGTTTCTCCGAAGGCCTTTTTGTTGATCGGTTATTTATCTCCTCTTTTCGTTTCTTCCTCCCTCCCTCCTTTTCCCACCAGGTGCGCCATCCTCTCCCTCGTCGGCTTTGTGTGGACATGTGTCCTAGTGCATGATAGACGCCACAAATCGCTTGATTGCAAGGGCCCGCTCCAAGCTCCAGTGACCTCACCCGAGTATGAGATGGCTTGAGCAGCAGCAGCAGCAGAGAGGAAGGGAGGGAGGAAGGGAGGAAGGGAGGGAGGGAAGGTGGGGGTGCACAGAATCAGTATGCAGAGTTTAAGCGGATACAATGATTGGAATTGTTGAATGCATTGGGGAAGGAAGGGGGTGACGTGTGAAAAGAAAAACAGGAAAAAAGCGGGGAATATTTTTGGTGGTGTCGCTCCAAATCGGGGCACGACAAAAACGACAAAACGACAAAAGCAGCAGCCATGAAGAAGAATGAATGAAGGAGGGTAGTCAGAATACCGGAAACACAAAGAGCAAAGCAAGAAGTGAACGAGAGGTGGCACATATAATCGTCAGCGCTATTCAAGCTCCTCTATCCACACACCGGTTGCTTTCTATTACCTTTCCCATTTTCCTTGCTTTCTGTCCACACCCTTCCTCCTCCTCTCTCACCCTCTCTCCCATCCTACTCCCCCTCCCCTCCCTCCACCAATGGCGGCCTCCACATCATATACACAAACAAACCCACAAACGGCACCACCTTGGCCACCCCAGGTACAATCACCTCCCCCAACCCCCCGCCCTCCCTCCCTCCCCCCCTCCTCCTCCTCTTCAAATCATCCCCTATCAACCACCCTTGAAACACCCAAAACAAGACCGCCTCCACACAAAACGCAAACATCAACCGATCCGTCGATGCCAACTCCAATAAACTCGCCCACCTCTCACTCAACCCTCCAAATTCTGGACGACCAAAGAACCCCCACCACACACTATACAAGCCCGCTAGGCCATACACAGCAAGAAGTTTCTTCGACTCTCCGAACTGCAACTCTACCTCTGGTACCTCCTCCTTCTGAATACACGGTTCATCCTTCTTGTGCAACGGCCGCAAGACAAGATAAGGGAGGAAGGCTGTGTTGGTCAGGGCCAAGCCAGCAGCCGCAAAGGGTAGGAAGAAATTGACGCTGCTGATGCTGCTGCCTGCCTTCCGCCCGTCCACCAAAAAGCCACTCAGCAACGCCGCGTACGCCAGCAACAAATTGAAGGCCCCTTCCATCACCGGAGAGAACTTGGGTGCGAGGCCGGGGAGGAGAGTGGGGAGGACGCAAAAGTAGTTGAGTGTTAACCCACCCACTTGCTTGAGAACAGCAGGGTCGAGCATGTTGGGTACTGGCCCGGGGGCGTAGGGCGAGATGAAGACGTAGCCCACAAAGGACATGAGTGTGACAAGGGGTACGATGCGCTGGAAAGGTTGCTGAGTAAATTTCTCCTTGAGACTTGCCAGGCTGACTTCGGCCGCCCACTCGGTGAGAGCGGAGGATGAAGGGGGGGAGGGAGGAGGGCTGGGGCGCAGGACGTCTTTCATTTGGCGCTTGTTGTCGTTGAGCAAGGCGGCGGCAAGTGTGCGGCTGCCGTGCTGGCGGCGGTGCTGCTGTTGTACGGCGCTGCGGTCCAGGCCTTTGGTGCTTGAGCTTGAGGCGAAGAAGCATGTGGGAGGAGGAGGAGAGGAGGCTCCGGCTGCGGCGGCAACAAGGACGAGGAGGAGCAAGGCCAGGGAGTGAAGGCGGGAATGGGCGAGCTGCTTCATCGCTGGTTGTCGGCAGAGGTTGTGACTGTGTTTTGAGAGAGAGTGAATGAGAATGAGAGGCACGAAGGACCAACACATGGCGGCCGGGTGGGACATGGTGGGAAGACGAAGTTGAAGTCTGCGTTTCGATTATTGTTCTATACGACCTCCTACCCCCCTACTCCACAAATAAGGAGAAAACAAGAGGAAAGAAATAGCAAAGGCAGCTCATAACGAATATCGATCGATTTAAGTGGCACATTTCTTTATTTTTCGCAACATTTCCTCCTCCGCTCACCCTTCCCTACCTCCCCCAGCCCCACCCACAACCCCACTAAACGCGCCCGCCGCCACGAGGCCTTTGAGATGCTCCGTCAACTCCTCCCCGTTTCCTTGCGGATGCTGGAGCTGCCATTCAATCTGCGCTTCCATGACTTGGCCCACCATTGGACCTTTGGGCAAGCTGAGTAGGGTGATAGCGGCCTTCCCGTCTAGCAGCGGGCGGAGTGTCCATATCTGATCCAAGCCCATGCCTTCCAAGGCTTCGCACGTTCGTTGATACCGAGTCAAAATCTCCACAATCCTCGCTCGTGCTCCGCTTGTTACTGTTGCTGAAGTGCTTGTTTCCTTCTCCATCATCATTGCCATCTCCCGCGCACACGCCAGGTCCAGACCCGTCCGCCAGAGGTCTTTCAGTTCTCGCAGCAGCAGGCCCGCCTCCAGCCGCAGTCGCTGCTCACCAACGTTTTCGTCGACTTCTACTCCCCCTCCTTTTTCCGGTCCTTCCTCCACCGCCGTATCCGCTGCTGCTGCTGCAGCTGCTGCTGTTGTCGTCGTTGCCATGCTACTACTCAAGGCCTGCAACCTGTCTAGAGCGCCCAAGAGCAGCGTCATGTCCTCCGCATCCTTCGCCCTCAGCTTCAACACCTCCCGAATAAACCACTGCACAACGGGCACCCTCTTCTCCCTCTCTCTATCCTTGTCCTTATTCATCATCTTCTTTTCGTCCACGGTGTAATACCCCGCCCATCCTCTCAACATGGCACTCAAAAACAACAATCGATGCTCCCGCCTCGGTAATTTATAGGCATCCAAGTCTCTCAACCCCTGCATTAGCGTCGTCATCTCCTGCTGCTCCTCCTCTTCTTCCTTCCCTCCCACTTTTTCAGCCTCCTCCCGATGCATCAACAACACATTCACCATCCTCACCGTCCCCAACCCCTCCTCCGCCCATCCCTCCCTCCCTCCCTCCGGCCTCAGCTGCGCCTTCACCTCCTCAGGCAACCAAAAGACCACATCTGCCAATCCCAAGGAAACAATCATTTCCAACGCCAAGGCTGGCCGGGCGTCCTTCCCTGATAGCATCCCTTCGATTTCAATTCCCACTCGCTCCCGACTCACTTTCTCGTATAGTGCCTTTTGTAACTCCCCGTCCTTCGCCGCCTCCACAATGCTCTCCTCCAATGGCAATGCAAACCTCGCCGCAAACCTCACGGCACGTAACAACCTTAAAGGGTCGTCTAAGAACGTAGTTAAGGCAGGCAGAGGCGTACGAATCACTCCTTTGAGCCCTGATAAATCATCGAGGCCTTTCCCCGTCAGGTCCTCCACTTGGTCAGTTTGCAAATTGTAAAACAAGGCATTGATCGTGAAATCCCTTCTGTGCGCATCGTCATTCGCAGAACCAAACGCCATTTCGGGGATGCGGCTATCGGCGCGATACGTCTCGGTGCGGAGGTTGGTGAAGTCGATCCAGTGCCCTAGCACCAGGACTCGCGCTGTCTCCAAGTGCTTGGACTGGTCAGGATTGGCTTGAATCACGCCAATGGACCGGGTTTCGAGCCCTTGTTGTTGGAGAAAGGTGTTGAGGCTTTCGGCAAAGGCGGCGCCGGAGACATTATCGAGCGCCATGTCTACATCGTCGCTCTCCTTGCCCAGGAGCTTGTCGCGGACCCAGCCGCCGGCCACGCGTAGCACGGTGCCTTTGGCTTCTTGTGCCACGGCTTGTTTGATTAGGTCAAAAAGCTGAACCTCGATGGCCGTGAGGTGGATGGTGGGTGGGAGTTGGGGTGGTGGTGCTGCTGGTGGAGTGGTCATGGTGCGAGGGCGCTTGGCGGCGGAGGGCGAGATGACGGGAGGAGGAGGAGGGTCGCTGCTGGTGGTGCTGGTGTTGGTGGGGGCGGGGAGGATGCTGCTCATGACGACGACGGCATTATTTTGGGGCGGCTCCTGTGCTGTGTGGTGTTGGAGGGGGAAGGGGGAGGGCGTGAGCGTGGTGTGAGTGTGGTAGAAGGGGAGGGGCAAGACGGACAAGACGACGGGCTTTCGCGCCACATTGTTTTCCGGTGGGAAAAACAAACGACGAGCGTTTCAGGCCGACCAATTGAGGCCGACAGCAGTCCGAACTCGAGAACGCCGACGTCGTCCCTCGCCCATCCTGGCAATCAAGGACCCGAGGGCTGGCTTGATTGGCGAGCCTGTGGTGAAAGGACATGCACTAGCTCCATGGCCACGTCGCTCCTGCATTCATCCATAAAATCTGCCTTTCTCACACACTTTCCCATTCCCCTTTCTCCTTCCACCCTCCGGGGACGCACACAAGCAGGAGAGGTCCAAGCCCGCTCGGCGGCAAGCAACGTCCCCATCACTTCATCCCTTCTCCATCTGGTGCTGCTGCTAGTCCTGCAAGTTATCGACGTGGGGGAACGGAGCTAGGAAACTTCTAAACCAAAGCGAAATGGGTGCCTCGACCCGGCGTGTTTTCTCCTCAGGAGCCGCCAAGCAATTGAGGGAAGCCCAAGGATGGAAACGACGTGCCATGCCCGTCTCACCAGCCGAAAAGCACCAGCCACCATCCCTCGCCCCCTTGGCCCTCAAGAAACCCTTGGCATCGACGACCCCCAAGCCCCCACAACCACCTCAGTCGCCCATCAAAACACCCACATCTGCCTCTTCCTCCTCTTCCTCCTCCTCTGCCTCCTCATCGCCTACCCTTAAAAAGCCCCTGGTGGTCTTGCCCCGCGTCAATCGTCGTAGCCCCACCACGTCGACATCAACCACAGCCGAAGCAGCAGCAGCAGCAGCCGCCGCAGCAGCCTCCTCAACCACCCCTCCGTCCTTCCGTGACCTGCGCTTACTAATGCTTCAAAGAGGGGTTCCTTTTATTGGGTTTGGGATGGTGGATAATGCGATTATGATTGTGGCGGGGGATTACATAGAAATGTCCATAGGTGTGACCCTGGCGATAGGTACGATGACTGCTGCTGCCTTAGGTAATATATTCGCGGATGTGATTGGGTTAAATCTAGGAGGGATGATAGAAGAGGCGTCGCATAGGATGGGGCTGCCGGAACCGACTCTGTCAAGAGCACAGAATGAGTTGGGTGTCACGAGATTAGTGGCATATATGGGCAGTTCGTTCGGGATTGCCTTTGGTTGTTTGCTTGGGATGTTGCCCTTGGCCTTTATTAGTAATGAGGCGAGGGAGGAGAGTCCAGTGGAGGTCTTTCAGGCACTGGCGCGAAGAACGGCTAGGTTGGTTGGGGCGGAGAGAGCGGTTATTTTTCAGTTGGACACGGCGACGAGGACGGTGGTGGTGCAGCAGTACCAGGGAGGGGAGGAGGGGGAAGAAGGGAAGGAGCAAGAGGGACCGGGGGGGTTGCCGTTGGTGTTGGCTCAGGAGGTGGTGGAACAGGTGTTGGGGAGTAAGGTGGGATTGAGGATGTGGAGTCGAAGGGCGGATGCTTATTACCCTGAGGCTGAGGGAGGGAGGGAGGAAGGGGTGGATAAAGAGAAACGACTGACGTATCGTCGGCAACGCAGTGGGGGGGAGGCGGCGGTGGAGAGTTTGTTGTGCTTGCCCGTGTTGGATAAGGAGGGGCAGGTAATGGCGATTGTGGTTGCTGTGAATGCGGCCAAAAGTAAAGATTTTGTCGTTCAAGATGAGAAGGCTTTAGCTGGGTTATGCGCGCATGTGGCGGAGGCATTGATTAATATGACGAGGCGACCGGAGGAACATGTCAGTTTGACGGAGAATTTGGAGTTGTTAAGTATGCATAGTAAGGTGGGTTGGAAGGAGTACCGGCCGTCATTGAAGGCTCTGTTGTTTGGGGAGGAGGAGAGGAAGAGGAGGGTGGGAGGGGAGGAGGAGAGGGCGGATGTGACGATGGAGAAGGGAATGCGTGGAACGCAGCCTTTGAATGTGTTGTCGGCGTAAGGGAGGAGGAGGGGGAGGAGGGGGAGGAGGGGGAGGAGGAGAAGGAGTTTTGGGTAGGTATGTAAATGGGTGAGTGAGTGTGAGTAGGAGAGTGAGTGAGTCGCTGTGCTCGGCAATGGCAGGAGCAACTAATAGGTAGCTGCAGCAGGAAGGGCATGCGTGGCGCGCAGCCTGCGTGAGGAGTCTTGATAAGTCTGTAAAGCAATGAGTGAGTGAGTGAGTGAGTGAGTATAGGTAGGTACAATAAAACGATCGAGAGATTTTCAATGATGGCTTGCATGGGAATGCTTGTCTGGAGATTGAAGGCAACGAGACTCATACCAGTGAGATGAACTGATTTAATAATGACTGACATGTGAGACAAAGGAAAAGGCGAAACAACACGGCGGCGTCGCCGTGGACGCAAATTTTGTTTTATTGATTTTTTTGATTTTTTTGGTACTTTTGGTACTATGTATTTTGTTGAGGCTCTTTTGGTTGGTCATTCTTGTTGGTGCTGTTCTCATCCTCTTGAAGAGAGAGCCCGAATAAAATCATTAGACCACCCCCCTCCTCACCACCCCCCCTCCTTCCCTCCCCTCACCCCTCCTCCTTCCTCTCACCAAAAAAACATTGACAAACAAAGGCTCTCCTCTCCCTCTCACTCACTCACTCTTTTTTTCTTTTTGGGATTCTTATTCCTCCGCAAGACAAAAGGATAAAAACAAACCAACCCCTCCTCTCGATCCCCCGAAATCGTGTCCTCCGCACGTCTTTTTTGTTTCCTTCACTACACGCTACACAACCCTTCTTCCTCCATAGCCTTATGTCAGCTAGAAAGGACATTTAGCACTACATATTAAAGGGTATATCTGCCTGTTTTGAGTGAGACTGGCGGTAGCATTGCCACTCTTTGCAAGGCTCCACACGACGTAGGGACCGCCCGCCTCGTCGTGTGCAGTCCCTAGATCAAAGCTCGAATTTATGTCATCGAGTAGAGTCGGGCGGGCGGGCGGGTGGGCTTTTGGTTTTTATAAAGTCTCTTCGTGCGCGGGAGCTTGTTACGTGTTGAAACGACAAGGTGCACCCGCTTGCTTTTTCCATGCTGCACAGACTGCTCCTGCGCGAAAGATCGACGCGTTGTTTTTGCAACCGATTGACCTTGCCCAAATACCACCATTATGCACCATGTCAAAACGAATTTAGAGATATTGTCCTTTGTAGTGGAAATGGCCTGTTGGCGTCTGTAAACGAGAGCAAAAAACTCACGCGTACACACTCACTTTCGTGCCACCCAGCGACTTCAAATTTTCAGAGCCAAGGCAAAGAAAATCGGGTCAGCACACAAAGCATGCCACAGCCTCTCCGTGGCAGCACCCTCACTCTCAAGCAAGGCCATCACAACCATGTGGCCGCTGGCCCTGTTTGGTTGTTCGTAGGGGTGGCAAGCCACGCGCAAGCAGCGTCAGCTTGCTCTGAAACTTTTAAGTCGGAGAGAAAAAAAAAGTAAGCACGATATTTTCTTTTCTGCTCCCGTTTACAGACGCCCAACAGACCATTCTCAGTGCAAACAACAATACTAAGAAACAGATTGATGAGGATTGCGCAGCTTATGTTGATATTCTTCACAATGAAATGACACAGCCAACAAGCCTTCATCAACCTCCTCCCCATTTCACAACGGACCAACGGACCTCTCGAAAAAATCGAGCGAGCTTCTCCATTTATGCCAGGCCGTGGCCTAGTCAGCAACACAGAAACGCCACCACAGCCTCATCTCTGATTATGCCCACCCACCCACCCACGTACAGGCAACAGAAGGACAAGCCCATTCATGTTTGCCTCCCGCGTCACGGCCGCCTCCACGGCCTCGTCGTCCGTCGCCCGCCGCCTCAGCATCAGCCGCCGTCGCTGCCGCCACCTCTCCACCGCCCCCACGACAACCACCACATGGGACTACGACGTCCTCATTCTCGGCGGCGGCATCGTCGGCGCGTCCCTGGCCTGTCGATTGGCTGAAACCCTGGCTCGTCCGCATGGCCTCAAGATTGGTCTGCTGGAGAGTCGTCCCCCACCACCCTTGGCCAGCTGCCTAGCCCCCGATCGCCTCCCCGACCCCCGCGTCTATGCCCTGGCGCCTGCCAGCGTGGCGTTTCTGGAATTCGTGGGCGCGTGGCAGTTGATTGGGGATAGACGGCAGGAGTATCAGTATATGCAAGTGTGGGAGGGTGGGGCGAGTGGCTCCATTCGCTTTGATGCTTCGCAGGCCACGGTCATGGGGGTGGGTAGCACCAGCAACGGCAGCAGCAGCAGCAACGGTGACGAGAAGAACAAGAAGAAGCTGGGGACCATGGCGGAGAACAGCACAGTGCAAGCCGCTTTATTCCATCGAATGGAAGCATTGCAATCGGAAGGTTTGTTAGAGCTTTGTTGCCCCGCGCAGGTTCAGAGTATGGCATTCGATAACACAGGGGGTGATTTCGCCGGGCCCGCGCGCATCAGCTGGGTAGACAAAGACGAGAATAAGAAGGAGGTGACCACTCGGTTGTTGGTAGGCGCGGATGGAGCAGCGTCTAGAGTGAAGAAGGTGCGGGGCTTGCCGTCGTGGGGGTGGGATTATGGGCAACGGGCTTTGGTGGCCACGGTGTCGCTCGAGGAGGGAGGGAGTACACCAGCAAAACCAGCACCAGCTGATGGTACAAAACCAGCAAGGCCACCATCAACCGCCTGGCAGATATTCCTTCCGGAGGGCCCTCTAGCCTTGCTCCCTTTATGGGGTCCATATCATTCTATTGTCTGGTCAACCACCCCCGCAGAAACTGACAGACTCAAAGCCTTAACCAAAGAAAACTTCCTCGCCGAACTCAACCTCAAACTCCAACACCCCGTCGGCCTCCTCGACCCCCCCTTCCTTCCTCCCTTCCTCCCCTCCTCCCTCTCCAAGGCCATTGGCGGGGTTCACTACCTGTTAGAAAGCGTCGTCGTCTCCGCCGCGCTCAACCAAGGTTTCCACCTCCCCCCCCTCGTCCGCGACCTCTGTGGCCCCCGCCTCTCCTTCGACCTACGCGCTGAACACGCAACTGCATACGTAGGGGCACGCGCGGTGTTGGTGGGGGATGCGGCTCATACTATTCACCCTATGGCAGGGCAGGGGCTTAATCTAGGTCTAGCTGACGTGAGTGCCCTTGCGGAGCTCCTGGAGGGAGGGGTGGAGGAAGGGCAGGATTTGGGGAGTGTGGGTTTTTTGAAGAGGTATGAGAGGGAGAGGCAGGTGGCGAATTTGGGGATGCTTGGGGGTCTGACGGCTTTGCATCAATTGTATGGAAGGAGGGAGGGAGGGTGGAAGTGGGTGAGGAATGTGGGGTTAGGAGCGTTGAATGGGGTGGGGCCTCTGAAGGCGAAGATGGCGGCGGTTGCGATGGGGAAGTAGAAGGCGGCTGGAAGGAGGTGAGGAGATAGAGTGTATGTAAAGAGGTAGGGAAAAGAAATAGCTTGAAATGAACTTGAGGCGCGAGAAACTCTTTACTTTGCGTTTGTGTGGTTCTTATTATTTTCTGTCGTTTCTGCAGTCTAGTCTTTATTGCACACCCTTTTCCCTCATTTCTGTCTTCCTCTTCTCACACCTTAATTTGATTTTCCTCTCTCCTTCCCTTCCCTCTAATAAAGCTTAATCTGCTCATACTCATCACTCTGCTTCAACCGTTCCGCCGCCTCCTCCGCCAGGGCCTTCCTCGTCGCCGCATCCTTAGCCATCAACGCCTGAAAGGCCTCCAACTCCTCCTTCGGCATCTTATAAGGACTATACGCCTCACTCGGAAATGTCCCCGCCTCCACATCCTGCTTAAATGCTTCCAAGCCCGACTTAATCGCATCCCCCAACTGCGCGTATCTCTTACAAAACCGCGGCACAAACGCCTCGTGGTGCGGATGAGAAGTCATACCCAACATATCATGGTACACCAACACCTGCCCCGAAGTATGTGGCCCCGCCCCAATCCCAATCGTCGGGATCTCCAGCGCTTCCGTAATGGCTTGCGCGACGGGGGCAGGCACACATTCAATCACTACCGCAAATGCCCCTGCGTCTTGCAAGGCCAATGCATCGTCTACCAACCTTCGAGCCTTGACGGCCGTGCGGCCCTGTGCGCGGAACCCGCCGAGGACGGAGATGGCTTGAGGGGTGAGGCCGACGTGCCCCATTACTGCTATACCTCCCTTGACGATTTTTTGGACTATATTCGCTCGGTCTCTCCCACCTTCGATTTTAACAGCGTCGGTGAAGCCCTCCTTGATGAAACGAAAGGCATTGGTCATGGCGAGTTCTTCGGAGACCTCGTAAGAACCAAAGGGCATGTCACCGACGATGAGGGAGCGTTTTGCACCGCGGGCGACGGCTTTGCAGTGGTGGAGCATTTGTTCCATGTTGACGGGTTGGGTGGTGGGGTACCCGAGCTCGACCATTGCTACCGAGTCCCCGCATAAGACAATGTCGATCCCGGCCAAGTCCACGTGCAAGGCTGAGGGGTAGTCATAGGCCGTGACCATGGAGATGCGTTGTTGCTTTCGCTTTTTGTGCAGGAGGTCGAGGACTGATAGCTTTTTCATCGAGGCATTCCCTCCGCCCAAGGGAGAGCGGGCCGAGGCACGGGGGCTCCCGGCAGGAGGCACGCTGTCAGAAGGGGGAGTCGCGGCGGCAAAGGAACGAAGGGGCTGGGTTGTGCTGGAGGCAGTTGTAGAGCATGGTATTCTGGTTGTGTTGCCCGCCAGGCTGCGACGGAGCGAAGGCCACATGATGCTGCTTGGGGGGAGTGGAGGGGTGGGTTGGGAGGCGAAAAGAACAAGTGCTTGCGTGCGGCTTGGGGCGGGAAACCCTGTGTTTGTGACGGATTGGGATGGAAACAGAAACAGGGGCACTGAGTGAGTGTACGACAAGCGTGTGGTCATGCTGTGCTGGTGGTGGTGGCTTGCGGTGGCTTGTGGCAGCAGGGGAAAAGGGCTCCGCCGCGGCGTTGCATCATCATCATCGCTCGTCATCGGCTTGGCGAATCGACGCACACATGCTCCATTTGGACCTCTCCCAAAGCAAACACAGTACATAAACCCACAGGCACATTTACTCACGCCTTCTCCGCCCTCTTCCCAACCCCACACAGGCAGGGCAAACCCCGGAAGCTGCCTCTTGCCTGCCCTCCACTCCATACCAAGCCCCGCTCCCTCCCCTTTCCTTCGCCGCCCCGGCACACGACCTACGTCCCACTTCGACCAGCTATGCCCACCAAGCGCTTCATGGCCGACCTGTTGGAGGCGTTGCCGAGCTTTGTCTCGTCCTCCTCCTCCACCATCAAAGCAGGAGCCACCGGTGGCAAAGGTTAGACAGGCAGACGCACACCAGCACATACACTCTCACTCCCCCTCTCAGTCGAACGAAGAAGATCTGATAGAGTCCTCCCTTACCCCACCCCACACCCACAGACCTAGCCAGCACCGTCTTCCTCACCTTCCTTGTCATCGCCATCACCTGGAAGCTCTGCCTGGCCGTGGACCGCGCCTTGAAAGTCCGACGGATGAACATGCCAGTCGTCCCCGGCGGCCTCCCCTTCCTTGGTCAAGTTCTCGAGCTAATCCGGATGCCTCCCTGGGATTTAATGGTACAATGGATGGAATGCCTCGGCCCCATTTATCGCTTCACCCTCTTTGGGGAGAGTTGCGTGGTGGTGGCTGATCCGGCCTTGCTCCGGGAGGTGCTGCAGACGAGTATGAAAGCTTTTCAAAAAGACCTAGATTTCACCTACAAACCCTTCATGCCTCTCCTGGGCACGGGCCTCGTCACCTCGGAAGGCCAGCTGTGGTACACCCAACGAGCCATGGTCTCTGCTGTTTTCCGGATTGAAATTCTAGAAATCATCCCTCATATTGCCAAGCGCGCCGTCGAGCGGCTCTGCAGCAAATTGGAGGAAGTGCGTGGCACGGGCACCCCTATTGAGATCGGCGAGATGTTCCGCCACCTCACCTTGCAGGTTATCGCCGAAGCCATCCTATCCCTCTCCCCCGAGGAATCCGATCAGACCTTTGCGAAGATGTACTTACCCATTGTGACGGAAGGAAACCTACGAACGTGGTACCCCTATCGAGCCTATCTCCCTACTCCGGCGAATTTTGCCTTCCACCAACACGTTAAGGTCTTGAATGATTATATCACCAGCGTCATCGAAAAGCGATGGGCCCTTCGTCAAGTCGAAGCCAAGCTTTCTCCCTCTCCTGAAAATAATAGAAGGCAACAAGACATTCTCGATCGTATTTTGAGTGGGGCTGATGCCACTGCCTGGTCTCCCTCCACCGTTCGTCAGATCCGCGATGAGATCAAAACATTCATTTTGGCAGGACACGAGACGTCCGCGTCGATGCTCACGTGGGCCTTGTACGAATTAACGCAAAGTGAAGCAATTACGAAGAAGGTGGTGGGGGAGGCAGAGGAGGTGTTTGGTAGGGGGGCAACAGCAGAGACCCCTCTCCCGGCAAGTGAGAAATTTGGGGGATTGGCGTTCACCCAGTGTTGCTTGAAGGAGACGTTGAGGAAGTATAGCGTGGTGCCGATTGTAACGAGGGAGACTGTGAGGGAGGTAGGGTTGGGAGGGGGGAAATATTTGATTCCAAAGGGTACGCGAATGATGATTCTAATTCAGGGGGTGCACCATAGAGCAGATATATGGCCTGCTCCTCTGGAGTTTAACCCTCAGAGATTTTTGGATAAGATGCCGGAGCCTTTTACGTTTTTGCCGTTTATTGACGGGCCACGGAATTGCTTAGGGCAGCATTTAGCGCTGTTGGAGACGAAAATTGTGTTGGCAACGTTGGTGCAGCGGTTTAGGTTCCAGGCAGTGGGGGAGGAAGGGAGGATGGCGGGGAGGAAGCACCCGAGCATGGTGCCGGTTATTCCGGATGATCCGGGGTTGATGGTTTTGGTGAGGTAGGGAGGGAAAGAGGGAGGGAAGGAGGGAGGGGAGGAAGGAAGGGTGGCGGCCATCAGTCTGGATGACTCTGGGTTGGTGGTTTTGGTGAGGGAGGGAGGGAGGGAGGGAGGGAGGGAGGGAGGAATGAAAGTATGTACACGATATTGCAGTAGTAGTAGTAGTAGTAGTAGTAGTAGTGAGGGTAGAAGAAGAGGACCAAGAAGATGTGGTAGGAACAAACGAAACAAGAAACATCAAGAGTGGAATATATATAAACATAAACCTAGGAGCTCCGGGTTTTGCTTTGCTCTCTCTCCGCGTCGTTCTTTGTCATTACTTTACACTCAAATACTTCCATCTCATGCATGCTTCCCTCCCTCACTCCCCCCCTCCTCCCCCCCCCTCCTCACACATCCGGAAAAGGCCACAACCCTCCCCACTGCGCCTTCCTTGCCGCCATATACTTGCCCGGCACAGGCTTTGCTGCTCTTTTCGCTACTACAATCCTCTCTAGTTTTCCTTTGGGCGAA
>Ga0209390_10005932_pt1 | contig 16787 bp, 8 predicted proteins | sample BON01_FD_187212 | JGI IMG/M metagenome (GOLD analysis project Ga0209390, IMG submission 187212) | Freshwater microbial communities from Lake Bonney liftoff mats and glacier meltwater in Antarctica - BON-01 (SPAdes) (version 2) | ecosystem: Environmental > Aquatic > Freshwater > Ice > Glacier...
CGTGAGGACGAGGGGGGGGGGGCGACGGGGGACGGGGCCGCCGAAACGGCGCGGCGCGGCGCGGCGCGGCGCTTGCAGGCCGAGCGCCGCCCGTTGCAAACAAAGATTCAGTCGGCGCGTGAGCGCCTCCGGCGCCTCCGCTACTGCTGCTTCCCGCTCGCGCCGCCGCCAAACAGCTTGGAGAAGAAGCCGCTGCCGCTGCCGTCCGCCGGCCTCTTGAGGTCCCAGAACGCCACGTCCGACGGGGAAAAGGTGCGGTAGAGGTCGGGCTCCGGCGAGTCGTAGTCGTGCTCGACCACCTCGACGGGCGTGACGCCGGCGGGACCGTGCGCGTCGGCGACCGCGGCCTTGCCCGGCGACGAGGCCGAGGTGGTGCGCTGCTGGAGCGAGGAGGACGCGCCGCCGCCGCCACCGGACGGGGCGCGCACGGCGCCGATGTCCGCCGCCGCCGCCGCTGATGCCGCGCGGTCGGGCCCCGTCCCGCCCGCCGCCGACGCCGCGTCCTCCTCCTTGGGCGACCCGGTGAGCCAGCGGCCGAACACGCTCATGACGTTGTTCGGCTGTCGCTGTGGTTGTCGCGACAAGCGCGAGCTCTCTCGAGAGGAGAGAGGGAGAAAGGGTGCGAAAAGAGTCTTCCGGTTTCGGAAAGTTGCGCTCTCTCTCTTTGATTTTCCTTAGGTAAGGAGGGGAACGCGCGCGCGCGTCTTGAAGTTGTGAGAGAAGTGAGTGCGTTTCTGCAAGTGGCGCGGTGAATGCCGTGGGCGCGCGATGCATTTTTGATCGAGGAGGGGGAGAGGAGGGGGAGGACTCCAAGACCTCGTCTCTCTCGCGCCCGCCGGACACAAACCACACAGAACACATTCCGGAGACATCATCGCGTCGACGACATCTTTTCGAAACCCCTCTGCATCGACAATTACACGGCAAGCAAACGGCGAGCATTGCAGTGACCCCTCACTCTCCCTCTCCCACCCGCGGAGCGCCACCATCCCTTTGAGCCCCTCCGCCGTCAGACGCGATCACAAGCCATCCCGACCGCGGCACCGACAGCGATCACCCCTCTGCCCGCCTCGCGCGCTCGCCACATACGCAGCGGAAAGAAGGAAAGAGAGTAGCGCGCCTGCAAAGCGTCGGCGGCGAGAGAGCGAGCGGCGGGCGGCGGAGAGAGAGAGAGCGGCGCGCTCGGCTGCCCGCCCCTTTCCCCCCGTCCTCTTCTCCTCGACGCACACACACGCGGTCGAGGGTAACAGAGGAGGCGCCGGTCCGGCGCGGCGGCGGCGGCAGGGGCCCCAGGCCCGGTCTTGTCCACAGGCGAACAGGACCAGGGAGGAAGAGGGAGGAGGCCACTGCGCGCGCGCGCCCGTGCGCCCCCTCTCCCCTCGCCGCAAGCCGACGACCGAGCGACGCAACTCAAAACGCCGCCGCACCCCCCTTGAATGTCGTCCGTCGTCCTGGCCACCGCGGGCTACGACCACACCATCCGCTTCTGGGAGGCCACCAGCGGCATCTGCTACCGCACGCTGCAGTACGCCGACTCGCAGGTCAACCGCCTGGAGATCACGGCGGAGAAGAGCCTGGTGGCTGCTGCCGGATACGGGCAGATCCGGCTGTACGAGGTCAACTCGAACGACGCGCAGCCGGTGTTCAGCTACGACGGGCACGTGGGCAACGTGACGGCCGTCGGCTTCCAGAAGGACTCCAAGTGGCTGTTTTCGGGTGAGGAGGAGTGTGTGTTTGCTTTTGGCGCTCTTCTTTTCTTCCGTTTCTTCTGCTTCGCTGTGTGTGTCTGCGCTGCGCGCGCGCGCAGCGCAGAGTTCAAACCCACCACCCCCCAATCAAACCCACCACCCAAACACACACACACACACTCTCACACCTACCACAACAACGACAACAACGACAAAAACGACGACGACGCACGAACGCACATCACCACAACAACAATAAAAAAAAGGGGGCGAGGACGGCACCGTGCGCGTGTGGGACCTGCGCGCGCCCGGCTGCCAGCGCGAGTACGGCTCGCGCGCGGCCGTCAACAGCGTGTGCCTGCACCCGAACCAGGGCGAGCTGATCAGCGGGGACCAGACGGGTCACATCCGGGTGTGGGACCTGACGGCCAACGCGTGCTCGTGCGAGCTGGTGCCCGAAGTGGGGACGGCGGGTGCGTTTCTTTGTGTTTTGCGTTTTTTTGTATTGTGTTTTGTTTGGCGCCGCGCTCGCGCCGATGGGGCGATTCTCGGTTTCCTGTCTTGGGTCCGTTCTCTGCGCCGTCCGACAGGCGCACTCTCTCTTTCGCCTGCTCTAACACTCACCGCCAACGCCACCTCCTCCAAATATCAACGAAAAAACCCGTTGGCACGCACAAAACCAAAACCAAAACCAAAACCGAAAACCAAAAACCAAACCCACAAAACGAAAACGAAAACCACTACAGTCCGCTCGCTGACGGTGGCGCCCGACGGCTCGATGATGGTCGCGGCCAACAACAGCGGCACGTGCTACGTGTGGCGCATGCTCCGGGGGGCGGCGCAGAGCGGGGCGACGCACTTTGAGCCGCTGCACAAGCTCCGGGCGCACCACGGTGAGTCGTTGCGGGTCGGACGTTTTGCCGGTTTGGCGGACCGCGACAGGAGGGAGCGGCCGCGCCCCCCCCCGCTCCCCACTCTATCCTCCTCTGGCCACGACGCGGAAACACCGACAAGACAACTACGAACCACAACCCACAACCCACAACCCACAACCCACAACCCACAACCCACAACCCACAACCCTCAACCCACAACCCACAACCCCAAACCCCAAACCCACCACCAACCAACCAACCAAAACCAATGCCAACAAACCAACAACCAATGCCAAAAGGCTACATCACCCGCTGCCTCATCTCGCCCGACGTGCAGCAGCTGGCCACCGCCAGCAGCGACCGCACGGTCAAGCTGTGGAACCTGGACGGGTTTGGCCTGGAGCGCACGCTCGTGGGGCACACGCGGTGGGTGTGGGACTGCGTGTTCAGCGTCGGTGAGTTGTCGCCTGTGGCGTCGCGCGGGATTCGGGGATTGGGGGGGACGACTGACAAGAGGAAGGGGACGGGAGCGCTGAGGGGGGCTCGGGGCGCGTTTTTTCCCGTCACGCGAGCGAGAGAGAAATGCCGCCGCCGCCGCCGCAAAAAGGCAACCCAAACGACGAAAACACAGAGCCGTTTCGTCGACGCACCAATCCCGGTCGACGAAACACCTCCCTCCCTCCTGCGCCTTCCACCACAAACGAACGCGAAACCACACCCATCACCGCGACGACTACGACGACCACCACCCGACCAAAAAACAACAACAAAAAAACAAAAGACGCCGCCTACCTGGTCTCGGCCTCTTCCGACGCGACGGCCAAGCTGTGGGACCTCTCGTCGGGCGAGGCCATCCGCACGTACAGCGGGCACCACAAGGCGGCGGTGTGCTGCGCGCTGAACGACAGCGCGATCGACGGGAGGGACGCCGAGGGGGCGTGAGGGGGCGTGAGGGGAAAAGCCCTTCCTTGTTTTGGCGTTCTCTTCCGCCCCTCTTCGCTCGTTTGGCGAGAGTCGCTGCGTCTTTCAAAATCCGTGTTGCGACGGCGCCCGGCATTATCGGCATAGGTCGCTCCCCTGTCCCGTGACTCGCTCAAACGAAAGCCCTCTATGTTATTCGTCAAAGGGTTGCCGCGATCCGCCCAATTCGACCTATCGCGCGCACACTCGCGCGCGGCTTGGCCCATTCCCCGACACTCACCACCACCACCACTTTTCCCTCCCCCTGTCCGTCTCTCTCTACATCGCCCGACGCGCCTCGCCGCCACCGACCCGATGATGTTTGGGGTGCGCCCGATGGGCCCCGGGCTGGTCGCGCCTGTCGGGGGCGTCGCGCATCGGCGATGCGCCGTCAGCATCCATGGAGGAGCAGGAGGTGAAGGACACCGAAACCCTCGACTTGCGCGCGTCCCCCCAGGTCATCTCCATCCTTCACCTCTTAATCACACTCACGCGCATGCATCTCCATCCCAATGTCATCTCACCACCCTCACCAAAACCAACAGCAGCAGCGGCAGCGAGCTTGGCGGGCCTCGACAACCAGCGGCGGCGGCGGCGGCGGCGGCGGCACGACGCCGACGAGGGCGTCGCGTCGGCGTCGGCTAGCAACAACAACGAAAGCAGCAGCAACAACGAAAGCAGCAACGGCGGCGAGCGCCCCTGGCACGTCAACCCCCCTCTGCGCGACGAGGACGTCGTCTGGAACGAGTCCTACTTCCCCGCGTACCTCCAGCGCTCGTCCGACCACTCGGTCGAGGAGTGCCGCGGCTTTGAGCGCTCGGTCGCGGCGGCCGAGGCCGCGACCGCCCTCCGCGCCGCCTCGCCGCTCGCGCGTGGGCGCGACGAAGCGAACGGCAGCAGCAGCGGCGACGCCGGCGACGCCGGCCGAGACGCCGGCGAGGCCGGGCAAGCGCAAGGGCCCGCGGCGTCCGCCAACACCAACAAGAACGGCCGGCACGACCCCGGCACGTCCACCACCGCCGAATACATCCTGTACCAAGACCCCAACGGCAGCGGCAACCACCATTACAGCGACGGCAACGGCAACGGCAACGGCGTCGGCAGCGGCGGCAGCGGCGGCGCCTCGCTCCCCGACAACGGCGCCGCCGCCCTCTCCGCCGCCGCCGCACCGCCTCCCTCGGCCGCCGAGACCGCCGCCCTCGTCGAGGCCGCCCTCCAGCGCTCCGTCTGGCAGGCCATCCGACGCGAGGCCGAGCGCGACGCCGCCGCCGAGCCCCTCCTCTCCTCCTTTCTGTACGCCTCTATCCTCGCGCACGAGTCGTTCGAGCGCGCCCTGGCGTTCGTGCTCGCCAACCGCCTGTGCAGCAGCGTCCTGCTTCCCACGCAGCTGTTCGAGGCCTTCCTCGACGTGCTCCAGTCGGACGCCGAGGTGCGCGACGGCGCGCTGGCCGACGTCGAGGCGTGCCGCGAGCGCGACCCGGCCTGCGCCGCCTACAGTCAGGCGCTTTTGTACTACAAAGGTTTCCACGCCATCCAAACGCACCGCATCGCGCACGCCCTGTGGGAGCGAGGGCAGCGCGTCATGGCGCTGGCGCTGCAGAGCCGCGCGTCGGAGGTCCTGGCCGTGGACATCCACCCCGCCGCCCGCCTGGGCAAGGGCATCCTCTTGGACCACGGGACGGGCGTGGTCATCGGCGAGACGGCCGTGGTGGGCGACGGCGCCTCCTTGCTGCAAAACGTGACGCTGGGCGGGACCGGAAAAGACGTGGGAGACAGGCACCCGAAGGTCGGCGCCAACGTGCTGATCGGCGCGTCGGCGACCGTGCTCGGCAACATCCGCGTGGGCCGCGGGGCGCAGATCGCGGCGGGGTCGCTGGTGCTGAAGGAGGTCGAGCCGCACACCATGGTGGCGGGCAGCCCCGCGAGGCCGGTGGGGGCGGTGCGGGGCAACCCGGCGACGCGGATGCAGCACTGGATCCGGGGCGGGGGCGGAGGGGGCGGGGGCGGAGCGGGGAGCGGGGGGGCGGGCGCCGGCGCCGGCGGCGGAAAGACGGTGTTGGGCGGCGTCGGCGGCGGCGTGGCGGGTGGCGGCGGCAGCCTCGGCGGCAGCCTGACGAGCAGCCTGGACGAGGAGAGCGGCGGGGAGGGCGGCGGGGGCGACGGGGCGGACACGGCGACGGCCGAGGCCGCGCGCGCGGCGCTGCTGCGCGCGGCAGCGGCGCTCAACTCGGCGGCCGTGGCGTCGGCGGCGCCGGGCTGCGAGGAGGAGGCGGCCGAGGCGGCGGCGGCGGCCGGCGCCGCGCTTCGAGAGGCGGCGGCGGCGGCGGGCGCCGCGATGCGCGAGGCATCCGCCGCCTCGTCCGCGTCGGCCGCGGCCGCAGTTTCGGCGGCCTCGTCCGTTTTTGCCGCGCCGCCGCCGCCGTCGGCCGCGCCCGCGTCGTCGTCCTCGTCGCCCTGCGACGCCGACCTCGACCACATCGCGTACCTGGGCGCCGCCGACCTGGACCAGGTCGCGTATCTGGGCGTCGAGGAGGCGGCTGCAGCGGCCGCAGTTGTCTCTTTGCCGCTGTCGGGCGGCTTCGGCTTCGGCGGCAACGGCGGACACGGAGGCGGCGACGCGAGCGGCGACGGGCACAACGGCGGCGGCTCGGAGAGCGGCGCGCTTCTCCGGCCGCTGTCGCCGACGACGCCGATGATCGGCAGCGAGGCCGCGGCCGCGGCCTGGGCGCCGCTCGTGGCGCCGCGCGGGGCGTCGCTGTCGTCGCTGTCGTCGCTGTCGTCGCTGTCGTCGCCCTCCTTGTCGGGCAAAGATGCAGCGGACGAGGGCAAAGGGGACGGCGACGGCGACGGTTGGGAGGCGCGAGCGGCGGCGGCGGACGGGGCAGAGAGGAGAGAGGCGGAGGAGGAGCGCGGCGGCGGCGGCGGCGGCGGTGGCACACGGGGCGTCGCTTCGCGGGCGGTGGCGGCGGCGCCAGTATCGAGCGCTGCCGCGGGCGCGCCGGACAACACCGACTACAGCATCTGAGGAAGAAAACCATTTGATGAATTGAATTGTTGTTTGCGATTGCCGGCGACGCGAAACGAGCGGCGCGCGCAACGGGCGCTCGGCGCGCGGCGTTCGGCGCTCGGCGGGCGCCCACCTTCATCTGTACGTCCCTCCCCCTTGCTAACGCACTCGCGCCAGCTACACAGACGACCTCCAGCAACCTCCACCCCCTGATCACACACGCAAATCGACGAAAACGTGTCTCTCCAGCGCGCCAACAACGTACACGACCCCCCAAAATCAACCGCTCCCCAAGCGAGGCAAAATAGCTCTATCCTCCGCCGCTTGGCCTCGCGCAGTCAGTCAGCCGACGATCAGGTCCGGAACCGACCCGTACGCGCGCGCTTGACGAGAACTTAGGGAGAGAGAGAGAGGCAGAGAGAGGGGCCGCAGAGAGCGGACGAAGCGCGAACAAGGAAGGGAAGACCCCCCTCCTTCAAACGCCCCGACATCATCATGGCCGCGTCCCCCATGGCGCAGCAGCAGCAGCTGCCGCCCATGCAGCAGCAGCAGCAGCAGCAGGCCGCCCCCGCCACCACCTTTGAGACGGGCCACCTCGACACCGTGCACGACGCGCAGCTCGACTACTACGGCCGCCGCCTGGCGACGTGCTCGAGCGACCGCGCCGTCAAGGTGTGGGACGTCTCGGCCGGCGGCGAGCAGCGGCAGCTGCTCGCCGACCTCCGCGGGCACGAGGGGCCCGTGTGGCAGGTGGCCTGGGCGCACCCGCGGTTCGGGTCGCTGCTGGCGTCGTGCTCGTTCGACCACCGCGTCGTCGTGTGGCGCGAGGGGCAGGACGGCGGGTGGGCGCAGGTCTACTCGGCGCCGGTGGCCGCGGGCAGCGTCAACGCCGTCGCCTGGGCGCCGCACGAGCTCGGGCTCGCGCTGGCGGCGGCGTCGTCGGACGGCAGCGTGACGGTCGTGGAGCACCGCCCGCAGGACGGCGCGTGGGCGGCGAGCAAGATCGAGCGCGCGCACGCCCCGGGCGCGACGTCCGTGTCGTGGGCGCCGGCCGTGCCCGCGGGCGCGCTGGTCGTCGGCGGCGGCGGAACCGGCGGCGGAAACGTCGGCGGCGGCGCGGCGGCCGCGCCCGTGCGCCGGCTCGTGTCGGCCGGCTGCGACAACGCAGCGCGCGTGTGGCGGTGCGACCCGGCCTCGGGCGCGTGGGAGCAGGAGGCCGCGCTCCTGGGCCACTCGGACTGGGTGCGCGACGCGGCGTGGGCGCCCGGGCTGGGCGTGCGGCGGGCGCAGGTCGCCACGTGCGGGCAGGACGGAAAAGTCTTCTGCTGGACAGAGGCGGGCGGCGGCGGCGGCGGCGGCGGCGGCGCGGGAGGCGGCGGCGGCGCCAGCGCCGGGTCGTGGCGCAAGGCCCTCGTGCACGACTTTGGCCCCTCGACGCCCGTGTGGCGCGTCTCGTGGTCCCTCGCGGGCGGGCTGCTGGCCGCCAGCGACGCGAGCAACCGCGTGTCGCTGTGGAAGGAGAGCGCCGACGGCGTGTGGCAGCGCGTGCAGGCGTGAAGCAATGAGTAATAGCATTCGTATTTTTCGAATGGGAAAGATCGGTCGGCCGGCGATCTTTCTTCTTCCGTTTCTTGTTTGTGTCTGCTTTCCAAAATGTGCTTCTAATTGGGTTTCTTTTTGTTACGGGGCATGACAGTGCTCGAGATATGTTGTGTGCTTGTGAGTGTGGGCGCGCGGGCGAACGCGGCATTGGCAAGAGAGCGAGAGAGGGAGGGAGCGCGGGGCGTCGGCGCTGCTGCTTCGCGCGGCCGCGCCCCGTCTCATTCGGTTTTTGGGTTGTGAGGGCGTGATGCACAAAAGCAAAGACGATGTGATGTGGTGAGCTGCGCACATGGCGCGCGCGCGTGTGTGGGAGGAGCGCGCAGGCGGACGATAGCGGGAGTAAGGCGGCCGGGCGCCGCAACAAGACGCAAATAGAGGAAAGGAAAGGAAAGACGCGCGGTCGACCGGAAACCACCCGAGAGAGAACGGCAGCTCTCAGCACCCGCCGCCCGCGGCGGCCGCCGCCTCGGCCGCGCCGGGGGCCGAGGAGGCGACCGTCACGCCGACCAGCTTGACGCGCCGCCCGCCGCCGGGACCGCGCCCGTCCTCGCCGCCGCCGCCGCCGCCACTTGCGCCTCTGGCGCCGTCCTCCGGCAGCCGGACTGAGACGCGGCAGCGCGCGGCCTGGCTCACGGCGACGCGCTGGACGTAGTTCTGCGTCACCCTGCGTGAGGCGTCGTGCGCGACCAGGCGCGCGGGGTCGCAGCGGCACCCGCCCGAGCACGAGAGGTCGGCCGAGCCCTGGCCGCGCCACGAGCGCACGAGGCCGACGACGAGCTCGGCGTCCAGCGGCGCGGCGGCGGCGGCGGCGGCGGCGGCGGCGGCGGCGGCGGCGGCGGCGGCGCCGTCGTGCTCCTCGGCTCCAAAGGAGGACAGGCGGGGGATGCCGCGCGCGGCGGCGGCCCGCTCCCACGAGGACCACCAGCTGCTGAGCGAGCGGCGGCGCCGCGCGCGCTTGCGATGGCGGCGGGCGTCGTCGGCGACGGGGGCGGCGGCGGCGGCGGCGGCGGCGGCGGCGGCGGCGGCGGGAGGCGCCCACGCCCCCGCCCCCGCTCCTGCTCCTGCTCCCGCTACCACTCCCGCTCCCGCCCCTAATCCTGCGCGCCGCCCGGCGACGCGCGTGTCGAGCACCAGCACGAGCTCGGCCCCCGGTTCGTCCGCGGCCAGGCCCCACTTTTGCTTGCGGGCGTCGCCGTCGTTGACCAGGCGCCACCCGGCCGTTCGCCTCTTGCTGCGGTCGCCGCCGCCGCCGCCGCCGCCGCCGCCGCCGCCGCCCGCCGCTGCTTCCTCCTCCCCCTCTGGCGCGAGCCCTTCCTCCGCCACCGTCGCCAGCTCGCGCCCCAGCAGGCACTGCAGCGCCACGGTCTCGACCCCGTTGCCCTGAAACATGGGCGGCGGCAGCGGTTCGCGCCGCCCGCGCAGGCCCAGCAGCGCCGCCGCCTCGTCCTCGTCCTCGTCTTGTTCCCCCTGCCGCCGCCGCCCGCCGCCCTCCTCCCCGCCGCCGCCGACCTGGGACGGCAAGAGGCACCCCGCCGCGCGCAGCGCCCTCCTGACCCCCATCGACACGTACTCCTGCTGCAGCAAACCCACCACCAGGTCGGCCATCATGCGCTGCCCGCGCTGCGTCGGGTGGCGCTCGTCGAGCTGGTTCACCTCCCACGTGCCAAAGCCTCGCAGGCGCGGCGGCAGCGCGGCGGCCGGGTCCACGAGCGGCGCCGAGGCGGTGCCGTTGCCCGTGCGGGCGCGCTCGGCGGCGTCCGCCGCCTCCTGCGCGCGCACCAGCAGCCGCGACGCCGCGAGGTACTCGTGCCACAGGGCGTCGCGCGCGCTCAGCGACGGCAGGCCGTAGTACTGCGCCAAAGTGCCGTACGCGCCCTCCTCGGACGCCCAGAAGGGCAGCGCCGCGCGAGACGCGTTGCTCGGGAAGGCGTGCATCAGCACCACCCCGGGCGCGCGCGGCAGCGAGAGCAGGGCGCGCAGGGCGCGCTCGAAGGTGCGCGCGCGCTCGGAGCGGGCGATGATTTCGTCCTCCTCGTAGCCGTCGTTGACCGTGTATTCGACGAAAACAAGATCGGCGGTAGGGTCGACGAGTTTTGCGACGACGGGCGCGGCAAATGCGGTGGTGGTCGCCGGCATGGCGCCGCTGCGGTGCGTGACGTTGGCGCGCGGGAAGGCGCGCCGGAGGTTGGCGGCGGTGAGGGAGAACCAGTCCTCCTCGCCGACCTTGACGCCTGTTTGGTTTTGGTTTTTTTGGGTTTTGTTTGACGTTCGTTGGCGCGTTTCAATCGATCGAACGACGACGAAGCGCGCCGCCGCCGCAAGTCGGCGCCGAGGCCGGCCTTTCCTGTCATCGCGCCGCGAGAGAAAGAACGCACACACGCGCACACACGCACCATGCCCCCACGTGATGCTGCCCCCGATGACGCCCAGGTGCACGGGCCTTCCAGCCTTCAGCGATTTTAAGACGGTCCGGATGCGCCTCCCGTCTCCCCGGTAGGCGACCCCGCGCGCCACGTTGTCCTGCGGCAGCGTGAAGTCGTGCTCGAAGAGCCGCGTGTCCTCATCGTGGGCGGCGTCGATCGACGCAATTGAAAGGAAGAGGAGGAGGAGGGGGAGCAGGAGGGCCTTCATGCTAAACGCGGCATGGCTATGGGGGTGGATGCGTCTAGGTTCCAAAATAGAGAGAGGCAGAGGGGCACAGCTTACTACTACAAGTGGGGAATACAAACTGAGCTCCAATGGTTGTGCGCTTGCGCGGGTTTGGTGCGGTGGTCGCGCCCACCCCGTCGGCGGCGACGCCGGCCTCGGCCGAACGGATTCCGCTCGTGGTGGCGAGGGCACGAGGCGCGCGCCCTCCACTCGCCGGCGGGCATCACAATACGCAACCGCGCCCACTATGAAATGCAGGCCTTCCTGAGGCATCGCCAGCACGTACCAGCAGCAGCGGCGTCTAGAGATGGAGGAGGAGGAGGAGCATGGCGTTTGTCCGCGAGCGCTCCGCGCCTCCTCGTCCCTTGGGCGCCTCCGACGGACTCCCACAATGTTCGACGACTCGCCTCGACCCGCATCAGGTCGGCGGCGCCCCTGGACGGGAATGGCGGGCGCGCGATGCGTCCGGGCGCCGCCGCCGCCGCTGACTCGCCGACGACGAGCGCCGCCGCCGGTGCCGGTGCCGCCGCCCCCCCACCTCCGTCTCAGCCTCGAGCGCCGAGCGTCGAGGAGACGATCGCGAGGCTGTCCGCCGAGCTCGCCGAGCTGCGGCGCGAGGTGCGCGACCTCCGCGAGGCGCGCGAAGACGACGGCATCGCGACCGTGCGCGGCGCCGCGCAGGGTCGCCGGTTCCTCTCGGGCAGCCGCGCGGGCGACAACAGCGGCGCGGCGTCGCCCAAGCGGCGCGCCGCCGCCGCCGCCTCCGACACGCCGCCGCCCGCCATCGGCGACGCCGAGGCCGCGGTGATGGCGGCGGCCGTGCTGGCCGGGCGCACGGGGGGCCTGGCCGTCATCGACGAAGAAGGCGCGGCAGGCAGCGAGGTCGAGGACGCCGAGGCCGACGGCGCCGCGTCCGGCAGCGACAGCGACGAGGACGCGGCCGACGTCCTCTTTGACCGGCCGGACGAGCGCGGGCCGTCGCTGCGCCGGTCGCCCCGCGTCCGCCGCGGCTGGGACCGGTCCCCCCTGCCGGCCCAGTCGGTCGCGGTCGTCTCGCCCACGCCCGAGGAGCTCGAGGGCCGCTGGCACGAGCGCCGCGACGACGAGTGGGAGCGCCACCGCCGCCGCCTGCAGCGGCAGCAGCGCCAGGCCGCGGCCGCCGCCGCCGCCGCCGAGCGCGACGCTGAGAGCGGCGCCGCCCGGGGGCCGCCAAGGCGCGCGCCACCCTTGGTGCTCCCCGCGCAGACGCCGGCGGCGGCCGACGGCAGCAATCCTGGCGCCGCAAACAGGATGATGACGCTGGATGAGTTCCGCGCGCTGCCCGAGGCCATCTACCTGGTGCGCCACGCCGAGTCGATGGGCAACGCCGACATGGAGACGTACGCCTCGACGCCCGACTACGAGGTGCCGCTGTCGGCCGTGGGCTGGCGGCAGGCGGTCGGCGCGGGGCGCACGCTGCGAGACGCGCTCGAGCGGCGGCACGGCGCAGACGGGTACCGCTGTTTCTTCTACGTGTCCCCCTACTGCCGGACGAGGCAGACCTTTGTGGCGATCCGCGAGGCGTTCGAGGAGCGCGCGTTCGCGGGCCTGGACGAGGACATCAACCTGCGCGAGCAGGAGTTCAGCGGCGGCCTGCAGACCGACCGCATCCGCAAGGACATCGAGGACCGGCTGCGCTACGGCCGCTTCTTCTTCCGTTTTCCCTCGGGCGAGTCGACCGCCGACGTCTATCTGCGGACCACCGTTTTTGAGGCGCAGCTGCTGCAGGCCCTCCGCAGCGGGCACCACGGCGACGCCACGCACCTCGTCGTCATCGGGCACGGCATCCAGCTGCGCGTGCTGCTCATGCGGCTGCTCGGGTGGACCGTCGAGTCCTTCCTGCAGGTGCACAACCCGCCCAACGCGCTGCCGCTGGCCATCGAAAAGGTGCCCGAGCTCGCCTTCCTGCGGCTGTCGTCGCGCGCGGACCGGCGCGCGTCGCTGCAGATCCGGCAGCTGTACCGGCTGTCGCCGGGCGCGCGCGGGGCGCTGAGGATGGACACGGACCTGTCGAGCTCGACGATGGACCTGCTGAACCAGACGTTCACGTGATCGTGACGATGATTATTTTTTCCCCAAAACCCAAGTACAGTGTAAAAACATCCGCCTCGTCTCCCTCCGCACGCGCGCCGCGCACAGAGACGACGCACGCGCTCACGGCCTCCGCCGCCGGCCCTCCCCGGCCACCTCGTCCGCCACGAACGCGGACAGCGCCTCGACCACGCGCCGCTGCTGCTCGAGCAGGCGCGGCGGCGGCGGCCGCGCGTCGTCGGGGCCGCCGCCCGGCGCCGCCGCCGCCGCCGCCGCGCTCGCGCTCGCGGCCGCGAGCGCCGCGTCTCCTGCGCGCGCCCGCAAGGCGGCCAGCCACACGCGCCGCGGCCGGCCCCTCCCACGCCCCTCCTCAATGCCCTGCGGCGGCCGCCTCTGCCCCCCGCCCCCGCCCCCCTCCGCCGGCAGGACCGCCGCCGCCCAGCACAGCGTCGCCAGGTCGGCGGCGCTCGCCGACCCGACGGCGGCCTCGGCGCCGTCGTACAGCGCCGACAGCCACGCGCCGCCCGGGTCGAGGCGCAGGCGGGCGAGGGCCCAGGCAGCGTCGGCGAGGCGATGGGCGGGCAGGGGGGCGGGAAGGGGGAAGGGTGGAGGAGACGGAGGGCCGGCGTCGCCCGCCCCCGCCGCCGCCGCCGCCGCCGCCGCCGCCGAAAACTCGCGCAGCTGCGCCGCGCGCGAAAAGGCGTCGAGCCAAGCGAGCGCCCACCCGGCCGAGGGGCGCACGCGCAGGGCGGCAAGGGCCCAGAGCAGCGCGGCGAGGCGCTCGGCGCGCATCCCCGGCAGGAGAACCTGGGAGCGCGCGAGCAGGGCGCCGGCCAGGCGGCCGGGCACCTCAAACGGCGGCGGCGGAGAGGCGGAGCCGCCGCTGCCTCCTCCGCCGCCGCCCGCTCTTCCGGCCCCGCCGATCGCCGGCTCCCCGGCGAGGGCCGCGAGCGCCTCGACCGCCACGGACAGCGATCGCGCCTCGAAGGCCGGCATGCGCGCGGCGGCCGCGCGGCACCAGCTCGACAGAAAGGCCGCGTCGGGCGAGAAAGGCGAGCCGCCGCCGCCGCCGCCGCCGCCACCGCCGCCGCCGCCGCCGCCGCCGCCGCCGCCGCCGCCGCCGCCCAAGCGCGAGAGCGCCCAAAGCAGCGCGGCGAGCTCGCTCGGCGCCAGCGCGTCGACGGCGCGCCGGGCCTCGGCGCAAAAGCCGACGAGCCAGTTGAACGAGGGCCTGAAACGGGCGGCGGCGGTGGCGGCGGGCGTCGCGAGAGCAGCGCTCCTCGCGTCCTGGTGCAGCGGCTGGAGGGCGGCCAGGGGCGACACCCACGCCAGCGCGTCGCCGTTGTCGTCTACTCGCCGCCGCCCGCCCGTCGCCGCCGCCGCCGCCCCCTCGTCATCGGCCCCTCCCATCGCCGCCGCCGCCGCCACCGCCACCAAAAACCGCACCAGCGACTGCGGGTGGCACGCGCGCCCGCCCCCCCTCGCGCGCGCCCCCGAGGACAGGCGCGACTCCTGCCAGCGCGCGCGCATCGCGCGGCTCGCCACCTCCAGCCAGGCGTCCATCGGGGCGCCCCCCGAATGCTGCCGACGCTGCCGCTGCCGCTGCCGCCCCGCCTGCTCCTCCTGCTCCTCCTCCTCCTCCTCCTCCTCGAGCTGCGACAGCCGGACCAGGGCAAACGCGGCCGACGCCAGCTGCTGCGCGTCCATGCTCCCCAGCGCGCGGAACGACTCGACGCGCCAGCGCAGCAGCCACCCGGCGGGCGGCGGGTGCGAAAAGGCGGCGAGGGCGGCGGCCATGCCCGCGAGCGCGGCCGGCGGCGGGGCGCCGCGCTCGAAAAAGGAGGAGGACGAGAGGGAGCCGTCGCGCGACAGGAGCAGGTCCAAGAGGTCGGGGTCGTACAGCCCCAGGCGCGCCAGGGAGTAGGCCGCGCGCGCCCGGTCCAGGGACGCGAGACGCCTGGAGGAAGACGAGGCGGGATGATCGGGGCCGCCGAAGCCGCCGCCGCCGCCGCCGCTCTCCAGCGCCGCGTCCTGCTGCTGCTGCCGCTGTTGCTCGGCCCCCAACCGCTCCCTCAGCTCCGCCGCGCAGACCGCCGCCAGCGCGCGGCAGTGCGCCAGGCGCGTCGGGTACAGGTCGCTGTCCAGGGCGAACGGAGGCAGGACGAGGTCGGCCCGAGCGCTGCCCCCGGAAAGCAGCACCACGGCCGCGTCCTCCTGCCGTTGGTCCTCCCCCGCCGCCTCCCCTCTCCTTGGCCGTCTTGCCGACGCCGCCGTCTCCGTCGCGCGCCCGAACTCCTCGGCCACCCGCCCCGACGCCAGGCCCGCGGCCACGCCCAGCGCGGCCGCCAGGGCGGCCGAGGGCGCCGCCCGGAGGTACGCCCGCCGCCCGAGCAGCCGCCCTAGGGCGCGCGGCCCCCGCGCGGCGCGGACGGCGCCCGCGAAGCGCTGCTCAAACCCGGGGGCCGCGGGCCTGAGCTCGGCGCCGTCGCCCTGGTCCTCGGCGCGCTTGTCTCGCCGGCGCTGGCGCGCGGGCGTGACCGACGTCGGGCGGCGCTTGGGCGGGAGGACGAGCGAGGCCGAGGAGGAGGAGGAGGAGGCGACGGCGGCAAGGGCGCGGCGGGCGGGCGGCAGCGGCGGCGCGAGAAGCAGCGACCTGGGGGCGGTGCGTGACAGAGACGGCACCATGCGGTGGTGGGGCCAGTGGTGATGCATCCGCTGCACCATCGAAGCGGTGGGCCACGCCGCTGCTGCCGGCCAAGTGTGCGCGGGCAGAGAGGCCATCGATCCCGTCACACTCGGCCCGCCACTTGGCCCGCACTTGGTCGTCAATTCGTGGTCGTGGCGAGATCGTGTTGTTCCGACTTGTTCGCAATAGAGTTTGGCATTGAACGAGCGCGCGGACGCTCGGGAACTATAAATAAGGATCACGGGCTCATGGGCGACGCCTTCCAACGACGCCGACGACGGGCGCCGCTCATGCCCCGCTCACCACGAAACAACTAGAACCGAAAGAAAGGGCGTGTTGTGTTGAGCGCCAGAGGGGTGCAGGTTCTGTGCGCGCGCCTGACTCACGCAAGCCGCCCCATAATGTAATAGGCGGCCGCGCGCGCGCAGAGGGCGGCGCCGCAGGCCAGGATCGTCGTCGCCACGGCGATTGCCAGGCACGCCACGGCTTCGCGCGCGCCCGCGGCGGACGCCTCGGCTGGGCGCGCTGCCTCCAGCGCACCGCCGCATTGCAGCACGCGCTCAGTGCCCAGCACCTGCGCGCGCACGGAGCGCTCGTGCTGCTTCATCAGGTTGCACAAGAAGCCGCGCTTCTCGGCGATCCTGGCCGCGCCCGACGCGAGCCGCGACCGCAGGGCCTCGGCCTCGATCTCGCAGCGCGAATAGGCGGCCTCGTCGGCGCCGCCGCCGCCGAACGACCCGTCGTCTTCGTCGCCCTCGCCGCCGGCAACCACGACAAAGGCATCGTCGTCATCGTCGGCGGCACAGCCGTCGTCGTCGCTGTCGCCCGAGTAGCGCGGGCCCTGGCAGACCGTGAGCGCGAGGGGGTCTCCTCGGAATAGAAAATAGGTGCCGTCGTCGTCGTCGTCCTCCTCCTGGCCCCTCTTGGCGGAGTCGGCGACGCAGTGGTTGTTCATTTTGTTCTTGTTTTCGTCGCTGTTGTCGTCCCCAGCAGCGGCCGCCGCGGCAGGCGGGGCGGCGGCGTGCCCGTCGGCCTCGCGCTGCTTCTGCGCGACGATGGCCACCAGAGTCGCCGTGTCCAGGAACGAGAGGTACTCGCCGTCGGTCGCGGGAGGGGGGGGGGGGGGAGCGTCGTCGGCGTCGTCGTTGTTGTTGTTGTTCAGGGCGGCGGCGGCGGCCGGGGCGTTGGCGTTGGCGACCAGGGCGTCGCCGGCGGCGCCACCGAGCGACCACGTCGTCGAGGAGTGAGGG
>Ga0209390_10005935_pt1 | contig 16777 bp, 26 predicted proteins | sample BON01_FD_187212 | JGI IMG/M metagenome (GOLD analysis project Ga0209390, IMG submission 187212) | Freshwater microbial communities from Lake Bonney liftoff mats and glacier meltwater in Antarctica - BON-01 (SPAdes) (version 2) | ecosystem: Environmental > Aquatic > Freshwater > Ice > Glacier...
CCGTGGTGCGTGTGCGAGCCCATCTCCTGTGAGGAAGGGAGGGAGGGAGGAAGGGAGGGAGAGGTGAGTGTGTGGCTGATCTAAGCGGCGGGTTGGATGGTGTCATCATGCCAAATGCCGTGGTGCGTGTGCGAGCCCACCTCCTGTGAGGAAGGGAGGGAGGGAGGGAGGGAGGGAGGGGTGAGTGTGTGGCTGATCTAAGCGGCGGGTTGGATGGTGTCATCATGCCGAATGCCGTGGTGCGTGTGCGAGCCCACCTCCTGTGAGGAAGGGAGGGAGGGAGGGAGGGAGGGAGAGAAAGATGGGTAAGTGCGCTGGAAGGAAAATGACAAGTAAGGGAGGGAGGGAGGGAGGGAGGGAAGAAGGGGAAGGTCACGCGAACGTACCTTGAGCTTCTCGGATAGCCAGTCTAGTCCCTCCACTAGGCCGTCGCCGGTCATGGCACAGGAAGGCTGGATGTACCATGGACGACCCTTGGCCACCTGACATTAAGAAGAAGAAGGAAGGAGGGTAGGAGGAGGGAGGAAAAGGTTGAGTGGCGGTTTGTGATCATTAGTGAGTAGTAAAATAATAGACGAAACGAATACTCTGGCCTTTCCTCCCTCCCTCCTCCATCTTTCCATCCCTTACATACCCGCCCACAAACCTACCTTGTCTAATTGCAGCAAATGCGCCATTTCTTGCACTAGGATGGCCTGCGGTAAGTCGGCCTTGTTGGCGTACACGAGCAAGATGGAGTCTAGAAGCTGGGGCTCCGCCAGTAGGTGATGCAATTCTGCCTTGGCTTCCGAGAGACGGGCACGATCGGCCGAGTCGATAACGAAGATGAGGGCGTCGTTGTCTTTGTAGTAGTGCCGCCACAATCTGATTTTGATGAATGAAAGGAATGAAGAGGAAGGGTGTCGTACGTGAGTATTTGGTGTTCGTTCTCCCTCCCTCCCTCCCTCCCTCCCTCCCTCCCTCCCTCCCTTCCTCCCTCCCCTCTTTCGCCACCACGTACTTTCGCAGGCGGTCTTGTCCTCCAACGTCCCAAATGGTGAAGGATATGTTTCTGTACTCCACTTTTTCCACGTTGAAGCCGATGGTGGGGATGGAGTGCACGTCCTCCCCCAGCTGCAAGCGGTAGAGGATGGTGGTCTTGCCCGCCGCGTCCAGACCCAGCATCAGCAAACGCCTGTTGTTTATGTGTGTTTGAGAATGGAGCGTGAGTCGATTGTCAATGCTTGGACAGGGAAGGACACGCAAAGCGGACGGACAGCCTCAATCGATCTCGATCCCAGCCTCCCCTCCCCTCCCCTCCCTCCCTCCCTTCCCACGAGCCCTATACCTGTCCTCTTTTCCCCACAGCACGTCCAGGGCGCGCTGCATAATTTGCCCCATGCTTCTTTACTCTCTCTGCCTCCGGCCCCTGTGGTTGGTATGCACGTGTGGTGGGGCGTGAGAAAGAAAGGCAGGCAAGGCGCGTGTGGTTTGTTCCATATTCTCATGTGGCAAGTGATGCTGATGATGATGCGACGTGTCAAAGAGATGCAGAGAGGTCCAAGCAATTCGTCCAGGACCACTGCACACCCACGCTGCCCCCCACAAATCAAGCCGCTTGGTACTGGCGCATGTAGGCCCTGTGGTTGGGCGGTGGCATATAGGTTAGGACGCGTGAAAGTATCTCATCGAGCAAAGGCAAGGAAGCAACAGCATCGCACCAGTCGAGGAGCGCGCCCTCTGATTCAAACGCAACTGCCCAAGACGTTGGAGTCTTCTCTGTCCATGCCCACACTGCCGGCCTCACCACACCACCCACGCCACCCACAGTACCACAGGCTCAGGCAGCGTCTACACACGCCTGAGAGGCGGGGGGCCCGGCCGCAGGGATGGTGGTCTTTCAAAGACAACCAAGTCACCCTCTTCTCTTTCGCTGTCATGTTTACACTCCCCTCGCCTCGCATCAATGTACACACGTAGACCAATCCAACCCAACGCCCACCCGCCTACACAACACCCACACCCACACACACACACACACACACACACACACACACACACGCAGCGCGACAAGGACCAGGACAACCCGCAAGGAGAGGCGCACCCCCGCCTTCTTGTCGGGTCGCGCCCCGCGTCATCCTCTCCCCCTCCCTTCCCCCTTGCCCTCTACGAGCTCCAGCTGGCGGCACGCACGCAACATGAAGCCCCTTTTTTAGAAAACCTAGCAACACATAACCATCGTCAGCAGCATGGGTGGTCTCTTGTCACGGGTCCTGGACACGCTCTCGGCCCTGGGTGGCAAGCACGAGAAGCGCATTTTGTGAGTCGAGAGGGAGGGGAAGGGAGGGAGGGTTGAATGAAGGAAGGGCCGGAGGAGTGACAGGAGGACGGTTGGACGGGCAGGTGTCCTGTCTGTGTGGGGTACCTTGCGTGGTGGTCGGACGCAGGCTGTTGTCGTTGGGTGATGGAGGAGGGAATTGTTGGGTGTATATGCGGCGAATAGGGCGGATGACATGACGGGAGGGAGAGGAGAAATGAGGGTAGAAGGGCGACAACATACATATGTTTCGCTATCGTAAATATGTATCGGAAAAGCTTCTTCTCGTCTATGACACAAATCACTCACGCGCACCTCTTCCTCCTTTTCCTACCCTTGAAATAGAATGCTCGGTCTGGACGCGGCGGGCAAGACGACGATCCTGTACCGGCTACAGCTAGGCGAGGACGTGCACTCCATCCCCACCATCGGCTTCAACGTGGAGACAGTCAACTACAAGAACATCTCCTTTACCATCTGGGACGTGGGGGGACAAGACCGCCTGCGGAAGTTGTGGCGGCACTACTACAAGGACAACGACGCCCTCATCTTCGTCATTGACTCCGCCGATCGCGACGTACGTACTGTATTGCTTGCCCTCCCTCCCTCCCTCTCTTTATCCTTCCTATCCCCTGCTATCATTCTATTTTCTCTCTTTCTTTTTATGTCCCAGCGCGTCGATGGGGTCAACGCCGCAGTTTTATCCCTTAAATAGCTGATGTTGACCATCTCATTCTTCCTTCCCTCCTTCCCTCCCTCCCCCCCTCCTCTCCCAGCGTTTCGACGAGGCCAAGAACGAGCTCCTCTCCCTCCTGTCCGAGCAGCAGCTGACCGACAGTGCCATCCTGGTCTTCGCCAACAAGGCCGACCTCCCCACCGCCATTCCCGTCGTCCAAATCGCACAGTTGCTACAGCTCGACCGGGTACGTCACTCTTGCCCTCCCTCTCTTTTGTTTTCTCCCTCCGCCTGCTTCCTCGTCTAATTGCAGGTCTATAAATGCAGAGTATCAAGCGCCCCTACATCAAAAAGTACTCCCCTTACACGTCCTGCTCTCCAGCGCTCACCAAAACCATCTCTACTCCTCCCTCCCTCCCTCCCTCCCCCCCCCAGGCCGCCAAGGGCCGGCATTGGTACATTCAACCCTCCTGTGCCACCACGGGCGACGGGCTGGTGGAAGGCCTCGACTGGCTCTCCTCCAAGCTCAAGGAACAGGGGCCACGCCCGCCTAGCTCGGCTTAGAGGGAGGGAGGGAGGAAGGGAGGGAGGGAGGGAGGGAGGGAGGGAGGGATGTGCATATGTAAGGGGTGGTTGGTGGATGAGTAGATGCATTGTAGCTTGATTTGATGTTCATGCTGCGTAAGGAGGAGACGAAGGAGGTTGAGGAGAAGGTGGTGGTCGTAGTGGTGAAGAATTGAAATAAATTAAAGAAATCAGAGAAAGGAAGAAGGGAGGGGTGGAGGAGGAGGAGGGATGGAGGGAGGGAGCGGTGGTGTCTTGTGTGGTGAGGAGCGGTGGTGTTTTGTGTGGTGAGGACCTACAGTAAGCTCACACACGATGGAAAAGAGCGACACAAGCGCAGGAAAGAGGAAGCGGAGTAAGGAGATAGAGATGGAGAAAAAAGGAGGAACAACAGAAGTAGAAGTACCCACGCGAATCCAACCAAAAGGCATGCTCGTGTCTTGCCGGCAAACAGGCAGGGGGCACATAGCATCAATCGCAAGCATTACCACGCACTTCATTTCTTTGTTGCTCCCCCTCCGTACCGAGGGTTTCTTAATATACACATATCTCTCTCAGTCTCATATCAATTCCAAGCACACTCTCCTTCTTTCCTTCCTTAAACGTCCTCACTCAGCCACCCTACATGCCCATCCATGCCCCACGCTCCTTCCTTCCCGCCCTCCCAGCCACTCACTTCCTCAAAATCAGTCCAATTTTCACTCTCACACACCCTCTCCTTCTGGCGCCCTCCGCCGTTCTTCCCCAGCACCATCAACCACCACACCACCTCTACCATTCTCCCCTCCCTCATCCTCCCCACACGCTCCCTCCCCGCCTCCTCCACATCCAAGCAGCACTGCTCCTTCTCCTGAAACACCTCCTGTAGCCGCTGCACCGCAAACTGTCGATCCTCACGACAGCGACCCGCTCGCCACTGTGACATATCCAGCTCTTTTTCGCACATCTTAAGCTCGGAGGCGAACTGTGTGGCTTGGTCCTGCATGGCTGTGGCATTGGCGGTGGCGTGAAAGAGCAGCGCAGCCCAGGCGGGCTCGAGTGGCGTTTGAATAGGAGTGGAAGCTGCTGAAAGAGGATGGATGGCTCCCAGAACCATCTCGTGTTTCTTGTCCGATGAGGCGTTTGTTATATGTTCCACAAGAGTAGGCGGCATGGACGACGTGGCGAGCCCTCGAGGTAGTCGTAAATTGTTGTGCGTCGACCGATGATAGGGCGCGAGCATGGCACGGCACACGGCGGGGTCAGTGTCCAGGCCCATAAGCATGCCACCTGTGGGTGTCAAGACAATGCACAGGGTCGTGGAAATGGAGGAGAATCCCAGCTTGCCTGACCACATCCAGGGCCGCCGCGTCACTTTGTTCCAGACGGAGAGGGCATTGTTGTGCAGAACGTGGTACACCGCACTAAGCCAGCGGCGGAGAGGAGACACGACGACATACTCGAGCATCGGAGGGAGGCTGTTGCACACCAGGACCTGGGCATGGGTTTGCAGGCGCTCTATCAGAGGGGTGGTCGGCGAGGTGGCGTAGTAGTGGAGCTGAACGGCGGTGAAAGGCGGACACACTGTGTGGGGGTGGGAGGGGAGGGGAGGGTTGGTATGAGGGGAGGGCTTGTGATGTAAAAAGCTGTTTGATCCATGTCATGGGTGGAAGGGTTTGATGTCGGCTTGGGAATAAAACAAAGGACTAGGACTATATACAATTATGAAATGTACGTACCTTGCCACGTCTTCCAGAAAGGGACTGATTCGTAATCACGATCCATGCGGACGTTGCTGCTGTGGGTGGATGTTCCCCATTTCAGGCTAAGGTAGAGGCAAGACAGGCTCAGGAGGCTCCACAACAGCGGGAAACGAGGCATTGCTGGGGTGGGAGGTTTTGGTTTTGCTGTGTGTGGGGAAGGGAAATGAAGGCAAGAATTGTAGTGAGAAGCCAGAAGTAGGGGGAGCAGGAAGGAGGCGACTGTATTGAGCAGAAAAGCAGGCTTAGAGTGGTATGCTCTATCAATTGCGGGGGTACACAACAAGGCAGGGGGAGCAGCACGAAGAACAAAGAACATCTGCAAAACGGTCGTCGGCAACCGAAAGCAGCGAGGAGATGATGGCCGCTCGAGTCTTGTTGGCGTCCTTGTCCTTTCACACCTCACGCAAACCCCGTTCCTTACCACACACAGGCTTGGCAACGACAACGACAGCGACGAGCTGAGCAGCAACACACAACATGCCGGCCTCGCCTACCTCCCCACCCCCACCTCCCCCTCCTCCTGCTTCGCGCCGGCGGCAGCGAGCAGCAGCACCCTCGTCCTCCTCCTTCCTCGTGCGGCATGCCTCCCTCCTCCTCCTCCTCGTCACCGCCTGGTCCCCGACGTACGTACGGGCCAACCTATTGACGCCAATCTCTATGGGGATCGACCTGGGCAACCACAAGAGGTACGTGTCTCCTTTTCTTCCTTCTATTCCATCCCGCTCCTTCCTCCCCTCCTCCCTCCTTCCCTCCCCGCCCGTGCCTAGCGATACCCTAACCCGCCACGCTCTGCTCTGCTAAGTGTATCAAGCTGTACGTGGTATTTGTGCCGCGCGTGCGGACTGGCCCAATGTTGATTTTCCAGCCTTCCTCTGTCTTCTCCCACTCATCCACCCACCTCCCCCATCCACTCCACCCCACCCCATCCCACCCTCCTACACACACAGCGTGGTGGCCTTGGCCCAAGGACACGGCATCGACGTGCACGTCAACGAAATGAGCCGGCGGGAGACACCTTCGGCCGTGCTATTTCGAGGCCGACGCCGATTGTTTGGAGATATGGCGTTGGCAGGCGCGGGGACATCGCCGCAGAGTGCAGTCACGCAGCTGCGACGGTTGCTGGGGGCTGGGTTGAAGATAGAGGATGACGATGAGAAGGAGGGAGGGGAGGAGGGAGGGGAGGAGGAAGAGGAGGAGGAGGAGGAGGAGGATAGGTGTGTGTTTGAGCCGTTTGGGGCCGGGTTGGTGGGGAGGGGGGGAGAGGATGATCCTTGTCATGTGGGGCCTCGGATGAAGGTGCGGCATGTTGGGAGGGATATTGAGTTGAGCGCTACGCAGGTGTTGGCGATGCTGTTGAGTTATTTGAGGAAGGAGGTGGAGGCGGCGCATGGGGATGATAACATTTTGAATACTGTTATTAGTGTCCCCGCCTGGTTTGGACGGGCTCAGCGGGCCTTGGTGATGGATGCGGCGCGGATTGCCAGGTGTCCGACCCCGGCGTGTGTCACGGATGGGACGGCCTTGGCCCTGGGGTATGGGTTGCTAAATATGGTGAGTATGAAAAAAAGGGGGGAGGAGGGAGGGAGGGAGGGAGGGAAGTGCATTTAGAGGTTTTTGGCTTCGAATTGTGTGGGAGTATCATTTCTATGGCGTGGCGTTTTCCTCATGTCTCTTTCCTTCCCTCCACCTTTCTCTCCCTCTAACAGAAGGCCGGCGAGCCCGCCAAGGTGGCCGTGTTTGTGGACATTGGCCATGCAGGGACACAAGTCACAGTTGCGAGGGTGTCGGGGGAGAAGTGCGAGGTAGGGACGGAGGGAGGGAAACGCGGGAGGGAAGGAATGAATCACAGACAGTTTTGACTCACGTTCTTTACCTTTTGATATTTCAATAAAGGTGTTGGCGCACGCGTGGGATCGTCGGGTGGGGTGTGAAAGCATGGACAGGGCCTTGTACCACCTCCTGCGGTCACGGCCACCATTGAGCTTGAAGGAGGGAGGGAAGGAGGACACCACAAACACAGAGGAGGAAAAGAAGGGAGGACTGTTTGGCCGACGCAAGGAGAGCAGCAGCAGCAGCAGCAGCCTTTCTCCCCGCGCGCGGGCGCGGTTGCTGGCGGGGTGTGTGAAGGTGAAAAGAACACTGAGTGCTAACAAAGAGGCGTTTCTGACTCTGGAATGCCTGTTGGAGGGAGGGGAGGACGCCTCATTCAAGGTCACGAGGGAGGAAGCGGAGGAGGCATGGGCCCCGCTGGTGGCACGCTTGCGCAAATTGTGTCGGGTGGCGGTGCGGAGGGTGGGGGAGGGAGGGAGGGAGGGAGAGGTGGAAGCGCTGACGATCGATGCAGTGGAGCTGGTGGGAGGCGGGTCGCACATCCCTTGCTTGGTCGCGGCCATCGAGGCCGAGATGCGCGCGTGGTCCTCCTCCTCTTCCTCCTCCTCCTCCCCAGCCTTTCCCCCCCCCCCTCCTTCTCCTTTACGCCGGACGCTGAACGCAGCTGAGGCCGTGGCGCGTGGGTGTGCTCTGACTGCTGCCTTGCACTCCGAGGCTTTTCGGGTGGCTCGCCCGTATGTGGTGATGGACGCCCTCCCTCGCTCCCTCGAGGTCAGGAGTGGGAAGGGTCGGTTGTTGCTGCCGCGCTTGGAGAGGGGGAGGGCTTATAGGCATGGCCCCCAGGGAGGGTGGGAGGGAGGGGTGGAGATTGATGGGGAGGAGGACGAGGAGGAGGGAGGGGTGGAGGGAGGGGGGGGAATTGAGGTAAGAGTCGAGGAGGAGGGCAGTGGGCTGGTGGCGGCCAGGGGGTTCTCGAGGCTCTTTTCCAAGTTGTTGGCGCCGGAGAGGGAGGAGGGAGGGGGGGAGGGAGGGAGGGGGAAGGAGACGATTACGACGCGCCTGAAGTTGGATGCGTGGGGTCGGCCGTCGGTGGGTCCCTTGCGGATTGCCCGGAAGGTACTGAAGGAGAAGAGGAAGGAGGACGCGGGGGAGGAAGGGGGGGAGGAAGGGGGGGAGAAGGAGGTGGAGGAGGTGGAGGAGGAGGAAGAGGTGTTGGGGGCTGAGTGGGAGGCGGGTGCGTTGCCGTCTAGGGAGGAGCTGGAGGCAGCAGCGGCTTTGGAGGAGGCCATGGCGGGTGTAGATCGAGAGGTGGAAGAATGCCTGGAGGCCAAGAATGCGCTGGAAGCCCTGGTGTATCGATGTAAGGGAGGGGAGGAGGGAGGGGCGGGTGCTGAGGCGCAGGCGATGGCTTTGGCGGTGGAATCGTGGTTGGAGGAGAGGGAGGGAGGGGGGGAGGGAGGGGAGGAGGAGGAGGGGGCGGTGGGGGAGTACGAGGAGAAGAGGGAGGCTCTGCTGGCGGCGCTGGCGCGGGATGTGCAGGCGGTCAAAGCGGCGGCAGCGGCGGTGGAGGAGGAAGCTGCAGCAACAGCAAGAGCAGCAGCGGCAGCGGCAGGGAAGGAGGGCGGGATGAGAATGAAAAAAGAGGGGGAGGACGTCAAGGCCCGTGAGGGAGGGGAGGAGGAAGGGGAGGGGATTGAGGTGGTGTTTACGGTGGAAGGGCAGGAGGCCGAGTACAAGGAGGAGGGTGCTGGGAATGACAAAAGCAACGCCGATGGTAGCGGCAGTAGCAGCAGCAGCAGCAGCAGCAGTACGGGTGCAGCTAACGATGATTGAGACGGGGTTTGTGGATTTGAACAAAAAGGAAGAAAGTTTAAGGATTAAAGAAAAGCATGAAAAAATCAAAGCAGTTTGTCAGCAAGAGCAGGAGGGGATAAGTGTCATTCTCATTCTTTCTGGTCGATTTGTCGTCATCCTCTTTTTTAAATCTCTCTCGTCTTCCCTCCCTTCCGTGTTGTTGCTTGTTTTCTCTTCTTCTTCCTCTCTTCTTCCGCACGGAAGTATCCGTCAGATCGAGCGAAGGTTAGGATAGGAGTGTGGGCCCGGGGCTCGAGGCGTTTCTTCTTTTAGGAATAGGGCTGACACACATAAGATAGATATATTTTGCGCTCTTAAGCGAACAAATAGATAAATGAAAAACAATCACCCAGTAGGTAGGAAAGTGGGCAATAGTTAAGACAAACACTGGCCGCGACGCCAACGACCACCCTGACGGTGGCGCAACGACGGCGACTGGCTGCAGCTGCTCCTGCTCTTGCTGCTGCTTCTGCTCCTCCTGCTGCTGCTGGTACCTCACTCTCTCTCTTTCTTTCTCTCTCTGCTCGCCTCAGCCTTCTCGGCTCCTTCTCGGCCCCGTGAATCTTACACCTGCATGTCTCCTCTCTTTGCACACATAAGACCCATCATATATACTTGTTGATTTTGCGGCTGCTGCTGCTGCTGCTGCTGCTACTGCTACTGCTGCTGCTGCTGCTGCCGCTGCTGCCGCTGCTGCTGTTGGTATGGTTACCTCACAGACAAAACAGTCCACTCTTTTTCCCACCCCCTTCTCATCGAGACGTCCCTGTACGTACTTTGCATGGGCTTCTCTTTTCTCATTCTTCCCTTTCCTCTCTCCCGCCCTTTCGCGTTTGTTATTCTGCCTCCCTCCCTCCCTCCTCTTTCTTCCTCTCTCTCTTCCTTCCTTTTCTTCTTTCTTTACGCACGCAAGGCCCGATTGCCTTGCCTTCGGCGCTGACGGCGACGACGGGCTTGCGCCGGCGTCTCCTGCTGCCGGGGCACCGAGTTCTGCTGCTGCTGCTGCATGCTCCCCCCCTGCTGCATCCCCGGCTGCTGGCCCGGCACCATGCCGGGCTGCTGTCCCAAAGGCTGGCCTAACACACCACCTTGCTGGCCCTGCATCCCCGGCTGCATGGGCTGGCCCAAGACGCCCGGCTGCTGTCCCTGCATCCCCGGCTGCATGGGCTGGCCCAAGACGCCCGGCTGCTGTCCCTGCATCCCCGGCTGCATCGGCTGGCCCAACACCCCGGGCTGCCCCATCTGTTGCTGCCCGGGCTGGCCTGGCTGGCCCTGCATCCCAGGCTGCACCCCAACCTGCGCACCCCCCGGCCCCGCCAAGACTTGTTGGCCGGCGGCCGCGCGCTGCTGCTGCTGCTGGAAGGTCTGGGCCGCGGTGGTGACCCCGTACTTGTCGTCGAACTGCTTGAGGATGGTCTGGCCCACCTGCTTGCCCAGCGCCACGGAGGGCGGGGTGGTGTGCTGCCAGTGGCCGCCCGAGAAGACGCGGGACACAGCGCTCTCGTCCGTAATCTGGGACATGGAGTGGTAGGTGCGCTGCTGGCCATTGGCCGAGGTCAGGACTAAGGGGAAGGGCGCCTCGTTCTTGGCGTTGTTGAAGGCAGACATGATCTCGCACATGGCCCCGCCCAAGGTGCCGTGGCCGTTCGGGTACTCGGGCGCCGCGGGCGTGACCAGGAAGGGCTCCCACCCGGGTTGAGCCTCCATGCCCTGGCCGGGGCCCCCGTTGCGGATGGCGGTGATGGGACGCCAGGCACTGTAGAAGTACTTGTTGTCGAAGGTGGTCACGCGCGTGTCCATGGCCGCCACAGTCGCCATTGCGTAGGCGCGGGCGGCCTCGGGGATGCTCATGATGAGGCGGCCGTCAGGGGTGCGCTGCACTTGTCCTTGGTTCATGTTGTTGTTGTTGTTCATGCCGTTGTTGTTCAAGCCGTTGTTGTTGTTGTTGTTTTGGCCATTCTGCTGGTTCTGCTGCCCGTTATTATTCATCCCATTGTTGTTGTTGTTGTTGTTGTTGTTGTTGTTCATCCCGTTGTTCTGGTTCTGCTGGCCATTCATCCCATTATTCTGCCCTTGCTGCATGCCGTTCTGCCCGTTCACCCCACCAACCCCAGGAGCTCCAGGTTGCCCAGGGAGGGCATTAGGGTTGACGCCGCTCACCCCCTGCTGATTCGGCAGCAGCTGGCCATTCTGACCCACCTGGCCCTGAGGAAAGGCGCCTGGTTGCCCTGGCAGCGCGTTGGGATTGAGAGGAGCACCAGGCTGTTGGCCGACGACAGGAGGCACGCCTTGGAGGGTAGGAGGCATGTTGGGGTTCAGAGGCATGCCGTTCACACCTTGCTGCTGCTGCGGGAAGGGAGCATTAGCATTAGGCGCAGCTCCACCGACCTGCCCAGGAAGAGCTTGATTGGCACCAGGCTGACCTCCGACGACAGGGGGGCCCAGAGGGTTAGGGTTTTGCAAGCCAGGGGCGCCAACAGGAGGCACAGGTCCATTGACGCCATTGACGCCCACGACGCCGCCGCCGTTCATGTTGCCGTTCGCCCCAGGGGCCCCGGGAGGAGGGCCGTTGATCTGCAGCTGGAGGCGAGGCATGGCAGGGTTCGCGCCCGGGGAGTTGGGGGAGGAGGCCGTGAGCTGGTCCATAACCTGCATCCAAGAGAGCTGCGGGTTCACGGTCCAGAACTCGGCCTTGGCGGACATGTCGGGCGTGCGGGTGGTGCTGCCTTGCCGGCCCAGCTCCCTGAGCTCGAAGTAGCTGTTGCGGTAGGGCTCGCTGTTCAGGTCGGGAGGCGGGGGCATGCGGAACTGCTGGTTCAGGGCGGCGGGGTCTATCACCCAGGGTGTGACCTTGGCCCACTGCATGTCCACGGCCGCGATGTTGTCGGGCGGGGTGGCACGCCACTTGCCGGGATCGTTCGTCCCCATCCAGGGCGTGGTCACGGTCCGGTCGCTGGCGTCGTTCACGCGCGCGCCAATCACCTGATCCGCCACCTGCGCCCCGCGGGCCTGCGCCTGCTGGAGTCGCTGCTGGGGCACGTTGTTGTTGCCCGGCTGCATCTGCGTCTGGGAGTTGAATAGGGGCATGGCCGCCGCACTCGCCTGCGGGGCGATCCGGTCCAGCACTTGCTTGCTGGCGCCCGCCACGGCCGCCCGCAGCTCAGGCTGAAGGTCAGGGCTCCGCTGGGCCTGCTGGTTGTTAGCCTGGAGGCCGCGGGTCTGGAAGACGTCTTGGACGGCCAGGTGCTGTGCCACATGAAGGATGGCGAGTTGGCGGGCGGTCTCGCTGTTGCTGATTTGGTTTTGCTGCAGGTGCCTGCGGAGGGCTTGGGACCAGGGCGTGATCACGTCGTCCGCCTTGACCTTGGGCGTGGCCGCGCACAAGAGCAGGAGGGGGAGGAGGAGGAGTCTCATGCTGGTGACTGGCGCTGCTTAGGGGCTGTGCCTGTCTTGAGGAAGGGGGAGGGGGGGAGGGAGGGTGTACTTGTGTGAGAAGAGGCGCGAAAATGACGATACAAGGGTCCGAGCACGAGGGCCCAGGCAGGCCTGTGCGTGCGCATGCACTGGTGGTGTGCTGCTTAGGCGTGGGCATCTCTGTGCGTGTGATGCTGTGTGTGCAAGAAGGGCCGGCATGGAACATGCGCTGTACTTGTGCGTGGGCCAAAAGGGGGAGAGGAGGCTGGGGCAAGAGGCTGATGCAAGTGCTGGTGGGGGTGACCACGGTGTGCTGCCCTGCCCTTGCCTGTGCAATGTCCTCGTGTGAAGGCATGGTTAGGGTGTGGTGATGCTGTGCGTGGCCTTGCGGCAGGAAAGACGCCAGCAAAGCAGGGTGGTCGAGGCCGGAAGGGTGAATATGGAACAAGCGCGGTCGGACACTGTCGTCGTGTGTCTTCTGCTGCAAAGGCAGGGCAGCAGGCCAGAGCGGGACATCACAAGGCTTGGGAGGCTAGGTGTTCATGACCCCCACCAAGCCCTTGCCACTCCAACAACAGGATTACGTTAAGCTTTCCTACACGGCACAAACAGGCAGCAAGATTTTAGCACAGCAACAGCACGCATCATTGCGTGCAAGATCACTTGGATCGCTCGCTCGCTCCAAAAATCCACAAGGGAAAAAAACAGCCGATGACCGTGGCCGGAGTTTTCTTCCCTCCGCTCCCACAAAATGTGACCCCCACTCTCCACAAACAAGCCGTACAGCAGGCGTACTACGATGGGGGGGTGTCAAAGAACCTTAATGCTTGTTTTCCGAGCATTTTTACCCCTACACTGCGTGCAAAAAGCAAGCATTTTTCTTTCCAGAACCTCCCCAGGGCTGTGCCGTGTTCCTCATAAACTCCCCATGGAAATGGTCTCAGGGACGACTTTAAAAGCACAATCATGGTATATTGTAGCAAATTCATCGTCCGTGCTGTGCTAATAATCCCCTTTTTTGTGGCATTTTTGAATTAGAGCCCCCCCAACGCAGCCCAGAACCCTCCACTAGACAACGAGCAGACAAAGGAACAGCACCTCCCAACCGAATTCTTCAAGGAAAAAAAGGGCATTATCCGAATGGTGAGAACTCTGAAATGAAAGCTTGCAACCGAATTCCAGAAGGACGAGGAAAAAAAGCGTTCGAGTGATTGGGCTTCCAATTACTTCTCGGCAAATTACAAAGTGGATCAAATGCAAAGAATCAACGATCAAAACGCCAAGAAAAGCCAGGAAGAGAGAAAGAGCAATTTATCAAAGAAGGAAAAAAGTTTTGCGCCTACAATGGCATGGCAAGCACCAACCCGCATTTCAAAAAGTATTACTGTGTCTGGCTTTGCTTCTTCTTTGTGACGAGCGCTTCGTTTATAAATACTCTCGGCCACCTTCATGTCCGACTGCTACTGCTGCTTCTGGTAATGCTGCTGCTGCTGCCGCAAAGGGAGGAGGGGGAAAAAAATAGAGGTCCCGGTCGGTGTACCTCTTCATTTTCTTGCCACACTTCCCCCTCTTTCTTCCTCCTCCATCATCATTATCTCGTCTCTTTCCTCAATTTGTGTCCTGGTCCTCTCTCCTGCTTCTCTACTGAAACATTTCTTCTTCTTCTTCTCTCTTCTTCCTCTGCATCTACCTGTACCGTATAAATAACCAATGCCCCCCGCACATCCCCGGCGGGCTCACCTCAAAAAGGGACCACGAGCGGCTCACACAGACCACCGCAGACGGACAACTTAGTCACGACGGGGAAAGAAAGGAGACAAGCCAAATACTCGCGCCCTCACGCTTGCCATTCATCCTCCCCTCTCTCCTCCCTCCCTCCCTGCCTCTCAATCCACCCCCCCTTCTCTCCACTCCTCCACCCTCCAATGTGTCCGTCTTAATGCATCTGCACCTTATTCCTCTGCAGCGCCCGTACGATCTCGCGGACCTTGGTGGCCATGGCGGCCTCGGAGCCCAGGCTGGTGATAGCCGTGCCCACCCCCACGCCCTGCGCCCCCGACACCAAGGCCATGGGCGCCGTCACCTCGTTCATGCCCGACGCCGCCATCACGTGCGTGCCCTTGCCGGCCAGCGCCCGGGACAGCACGTAGGTGGCAGCCAGGGCGGGGGCGGCCTTCTCGATGCCGGCGGTCAGGCCCGTGCTCATGGTGCTAATGGAGGGGGCGCCCTCCGTCTGGATCACGTCCACGCCCAGCGCCGCCAGGGACAGGGCCAACTGCGCCTGCTCCTCCATGGCCAACACGTGGGGAATGGTCACGGACAGCGGCGTGCGCGGGCACAAGGCCTGCGTGCGCTTGGTCAGGTCCAGGATGTCCAGGGAGGAGAAGCGCAGGCCCGAGGCATAAAAAGCGTCGAAGTTGCCCAGCTCCAGCATGTCCACGCCCGCCTCCACGCAGGGCACGAACTTCTCGGGGTCGATGGCCGAGACCATGGTGCGCACGCGGGGTGCCTGGGCCTTGACCAGCGCCACCAGCTCGGGATCCGCAGCCAGGTCCAAGTGCGTGGCACCACCCAAGCCGGCGGCGCGGGCGATGCGGGCAACCGAGGCACGGTCGAAGTTGGTCAGGCCCGCAATGACCTTGAAGGCGCGGCCTTCCCGGAAGGGTCGCATGATCTGTATATGTGTGTGAATGGAGATGGGAGAGTGTGAGTGGGGTTGGAGGGAGGGAGGGAGGGAGGGAGGGAGGAAGGGAGGGGGGCGCGAATATGTGTTCGGGTGTTTGTGATGCCACTCCGGTGTTTTGGATAGAATGAAAAGCAGCCTACAGGAGTAGATGGCGTTGTCTGAGAAGCAAGAAGGAGGGACGCAATTTATTGAGCGCGGGAGCAAGGTGGTCTGGAAGAAGGGAGTGGTAGGAGGATGTCAATGGGTTGGAGACCCGCAGGAAGGGAGGCCTTCCTCCGCCGCTTCCTCCTGAACACAAACCACACAAACGAGTTGCGGGGACGGATAGGGCAGACAAGACAACAAACAGACGACCTCTCACATGCGAGTACACGCATCGGAGATGGAGGGCAAAGCATAGGGACAGGGGACGGAGGACAAGGGGGGGAGGGGAGAGGGGAATCTGCCATGTGCATGTAGCGCCCTCCAGTCAAACTACGACGCACCTCTTTGTGAAAGCGGGGACCCGAGGCCGGCGTGGCCATCATGGAGACGTGGAAGGCCGAGGCGGAGGCCATGCAGACCGCGGCGAATGTCAAGACGCGCATCGTGATATGTTTGGTGGGGTCTGTGATTTGATAGGGAGGGAGGGAGGGAGGCAGACGAGAACCGAGAAGATGAGAACAAATAATGTGGCTGCGTCGCTGCGGACTGTCCTTGGGCGTGGTCAAGCCTGCAAGCAGCACCACCAGGCACATTACAACGCACGGTACACTGCCCGCAGGTCTTTCTTGCGGGACAGGGTGCGTGTGTCCCCGAGCTGCGATGCTTGGTGTAACTTGCCGTTTGCCTCAACCTGGGCAAGTGAGGGTGGAGAGTCTAAAGCCAAAGACAAAATCCTGGCCTCTGCCAAACCCAGCCACCACCTTGGGGTCCTCCGCCCTTGTCGCTTTGCATTGCCTGCGTCCGGTGGTGTGCTTTTGGTACTGCCGAGGTGGGTGAGGGGGAAGTGGGGAGCGAGGGGAGTGTGTGGCGGTGGAGGGGTGCGTGTGTGCGAGCTGACGAGCACAACTCAGGTCTCAGCAAGCGAGAATCGTTCCGAGCTGGCCCAAACCCCAGTGTATCACAATTGGGGTCCGAGCCCGTACTCCTTTTCTCTATGTTTTGTTTGTTTTTCCTTTTTGGCTTCCTCTTTCTTACATTCATTCCGAAGTAAGAGCGCGGTCGCGTGGTCTCTGTCCACGCCGCAGGACTCTCCTCTGGTTTGTGAGGCTTCGAGCTGGGCCTCCAGCCCCTTCGCAATGTTAGCTATCAATGCAGTTACTTAGATTTATGTATGTACACATCCTTCCCTAAGCATACATTTATCAAAATTGAGAGTCGTCGGACCGCAACAGCGGCTCCGTCAACTCCTCCCCCCTCCCCCCCTCCTTCCTTGTGCTTCCCCCTACCCCTGCTCCTTCCTCCGGGATGGGCCGACACTGCTGTTGCTGCTGCGGCTGCTGCTGCAGACTTTGACTCGACCCCCCTCCCGGCTGGAGTAGCCCTTGCTGTGACGATGACCGCGGCAGCTGCTGCATCTCGGCAGGGCCTGAGGTGGACCGACTTCTGGTAAACTTGGGCCCTCCTCCTCCTCTTCCTCCACCACTCTCCCTCCATCCATTCTCCCTCCATCCATCCCTCCCTCCTCCTCCTCCTCCACCACCACTGCCACCGCTCCCGCCGCTGCTATCCGC
>Ga0209390_10005939_pt1 | contig 16768 bp, 15 predicted proteins | sample BON01_FD_187212 | JGI IMG/M metagenome (GOLD analysis project Ga0209390, IMG submission 187212) | Freshwater microbial communities from Lake Bonney liftoff mats and glacier meltwater in Antarctica - BON-01 (SPAdes) (version 2) | ecosystem: Environmental > Aquatic > Freshwater > Ice > Glacier...
AGAGAGAGAGAGAGAGAGGGAGAAAGAGAGAAAGAGAGAGAGAGAGAGAGAGAGAGAGAGAGAGAGCGAGAGAGCGAGAGAGCGAGAGAGCGAGAGAGCGAGAGAGCGAGAGAGCGAGAGATAGGATGAGAACAAGAGAGTGTTAGAGAGAGAGAACGAGAGGAGAACCAAGAAAGTTACAGATAGTGAACCAAAGAAAGAGACAGACAGGACAAGTGAGAGCACGAGTGAGAAAGTGAGAGACAACACGAGCGTGACAGAGACGGAGAGAGAGAGAGAGAGAGAGAGAGAAGGAGTTCACTGGAGAGAGAGAGAGAGAAGAAAGAGAGAGAGAGAGAAACAGAGTAAAAGATAAAGAGAGAGTAAGGCAGAGAGAGGGATAGCAAGAAGTAGAGTGGGAGACATCGATAGAAGGAGACAGTGATGTAGAGGGCAGAGAGAGAATATGCATTTTGTTTTGGGGTGAGATGTGTAAGAACCTATCCTCTTGTCATCATCCTACCACACACGTCTAGTATAGCCAATCCCATTTGAAGTGACAATTTTGAAAGTTCTTTCCAAATCTCTAAGCAAAAGCTCGAATATGTCTTTTGCTACGGCGCAGTGCAAAGAGGAACTGCGTACTTTGAGCTCTGAGCTTCGAAAATGTTTTTCAAAGTGTCGCTTGAAATGGTTAAGCTGTAATCGAATCGCAACTGTCCGATAATGATCAATAGGAGTAATTTTTTGATCTTTATTGATACGTAGATGTTGGGTGAAGAAGTTGTACGAAGGTGTTGCTAATGGTTGTTTGCAAGTGTGCATGTATGCTTGTTTGTATGTTTGCATGTATATATGTTAGTATGTTTCCATATTATGTTTCCATATTTGTATGTACGTGTGAGTGGGCAAGCATCGCGAAAGATCCCTTGTGTGGATACAGTCACATCTTCATCCGGACAGCCGGCTCTGCGAAAATAAACAGGTGCTACAAAGCATTCGTGTGTGTGTGTGGCTGAGTGTGTTTGTGTTTGAGTGTGTGTGTATGTGTGTATGTGTGTATTTATGTATGTGTGTATGTGTGTACGTGTGTATGTGGGTATGTGTGTATGTGTGTATGTGTTTGCAGGTGCGTGTATGGGTGTTCGTGTGTGTGTGCGCGTATGTGTGCGTGCGTGCGTGTGTGTGTTTTCGTGCGTCTTTTTGTGTGCGTGTGTGTGTGGGCGTGCGTGTGCACGTGTGTGTACGTGTGCACGTGGGTATAATATGTACAATAGTCCAACACGAAAAGCTAGGCTCGAGCTCGTGAGTTCGTAAACAGCGTGCAATTCCCATTGTTAGCGCAGGCGTTGCAATTCGGATTGTTAGCGCTGATGACACCCCAATATCCCGCGTTGCACTTGCAATCCTCCATAGACACAGCAGCAGCGCCAGCCAGCACAGCTGAATTCGGAGGACACAATGTGCACCCGAATCCCTCAGATATCGCACCTTGAGTACGGCCAAAGGTCGTGAGAGGACACTGCTCACACACCGCACCCACGCCAAGATTCCCGAAAAACCCCTTGTCACACATGCAGCCGCCACGCCCGGGCCGAGCCACGTGCATACTGGTGGTTGAGTTGAAGGGGCATGCGAGACAGCCGCTGGAATTGCCGATGCCATTCCAAGGGTTGTAGGTGTTGACGGGGCATTCCTGGCATGGCGGGTTGCTGAAGCGAGTTGGTCGCCCAAAGTAGCCCGCGTTGCATGTGCAGTTTTGGATGTACCGTGCATGCGGCATCGAGGCCAATGGCACCGAATTGGCGGGGCATGCTTCACACATGACGTTGTGCGCTGGGGTTCCGTAGTATCCAGTGTTGCAGGTGCAGTCTGCTTGCGAGGCTGCTGCGAGCGGGCTGTAGGAATTGTGGGGGCATACTGAACATGCCTTGCCAGTGGAAGCATTCCCAAAAAAGCCCGACTTGCAGGTGCAGTCCCACAGGCCTGCACTTGCCTGCACCGAAATGGCCCCTGGAGGACACACTTTGCACACGGGATCGGTGCAGATTAGGCTGCCTTGCGCCAAGGTGTATCTACCATAGTCGCAGCTGGTGCAAGTGTCATTGCCCGCAACTGGTTTGTAGGTGCCCATTGCGCACGCGGTGCATGAGCCCTCACCGCTGGGACCGGTGTAGCCAACATTGCACACACACGAGGCATTGCTAGTGCGCGCGCCCACAGAAATCCGTTGCGGCCCCAAGGCATCGGGGCATTGCTTACAACACACTGCCTGTCCATCACCCGTCGACCAGTTACCCGAGAGCCTCATGTCGCCAAGCCCAGACGCACACACGGGAAAGACACCCAGTTTAAACCATCGGAGGGTGGAGCCAATTGCTGCCTCACCGCCAGGCCAATCCTGGTTGGGCTCTCCAAGAGGAGGTCCATTTTGGTCAGTCGACGCAAGGCCGTATGATGCAAAGGGCTTCTTGGTACACGACTGCCCGGTGCCTTGCGTCCAGCCCTCGCATGCGGTGCAGTTGCTGCTGCCAATCGTCTCCCCCTTGAGAACTCCATCAATGTAAAGGACAAGATGCGGCCCGGGGCAGGACAAAACAGCAACAACCTGTTTGACAACATCAACATCGTGACGTCATAAGTTTTGTAAAAAAGGGAAACACGTTTGGGCTGGGAAGCAAGGCGCAGCGGCGAGGGGCTTAGGTGCGCTGCGACGAGGTCGCGCTGAAGCTGCCGCGCGCCATAGGTCCAATCCCCCGAAACAAAAAAATGGAGGGTCCATAATAGGTTGTGTATCTACCCATATGGTCATGTATCTACCTAAATAGGGTCGTGAATCTAGGTTGTGTATGTATATCAATAAGGGTCGTGTATCTACAGATAGATAGATGCGGCCTAGGGGCAGGCCACAACCACAACAACGTGTGAATGCACCAAAACATGTAAAGTTTTGCCCAAACACGTTTGGGCTGGGATGCAAGTAGAAGGGAAGAGAGGTGTATAGGTAGCGTAAATAGCAGAGTTGGAACCCAAGGATACACACGTCACACAAGGGTAATACAAGGGTGAAACACATGGGCGCATCGTCCCGTGCATATAATGCATATAATGCATATAATCATCCCATAAGGATCGGACTCTGGCCCTAAGGACCCCCAGCTCAAAAAAAATGATCTTTCTCTGGTAATCTGGAAACAGATCGGGCGTGCGGCACGCGCGCATTCGGTTACCTTCGCATTCATACGGATGGTTAAAACAGCCGAAGATAACCCTTATCTTTGGCTGCTTGAATCATCCGTATGGGTGCGAAAGTGACTGAAGCACACCTACAAGACGTCAGGTTTGATAACTTACGTCCGTCTGGTAATGTCCAATTTGAAAAATTCGCCCGATTTCCAAAACAATCGTTTTTTTGGACCAGAATTGTTGCAAATCACATACACACAAGTCTTATTTATCGTACCCGATGAGCAAGAGGAAGAACAAAGAGGGAGCAAGGGTCAAACTTCAACACAAAAGCACCACATGACAAATCGTACCTCATGAAACTTGCCATCTGTCGGAAAATCCAGAACATCCACAAACACCTTGTTGACTTCTCCAGATTCGCCCGCTCGCAGGCGCAGCGTCGCATTCCGTGCGCTCACTGGTTTACTGAGATTGGCATTTCGTACACCTAAACTCGCTCCACGTGTGTTGCCTGTACTTCTGTTGGCTACTCCCAAATGCCACAACAAGGCATCTTGGGGCGTCGTTGGAAAAACTACTCGGCATGCAATCACTGCTGGATCCATCCACGCATTCCCCTCAACTGAATTCATTACAAGGTGCGGCCGAAAGGATGCTGACACATTCCATTCTGCGCTAACTTCGGGTCCAACGACGAGTTGCTGGCCATAATGTGTCTCTGGACATTTGGCACATGCCTCGCATGCCTCTTCTGATGCGAGCGTGAGAGTCGAGACTCCAGTCGTCTTTGCAACGCTACTGCTATTCGTCGTGTTTGCAGCATTCGTATTATTTCCTGCCACCAAATTTGCTGATGCTGGTACCGGTGTCGAGGATAGCTGAAGTGTTGTGCTTGTGCCAGACGGCGCTGTGGCACTAGATACGAAAAGCATCACCGGTCTACCTGAGGCAGGGCCGCGTGGAGTACCAAAATACCCTTGCTTGCAGTCGCAATCTTCAATCTCTCGACTATTCTCCAACGACACCGAGTCGTCTGGGCACGGCGTGCACGAAATGTTAGCTGCTGGATCTCCGTAGTAGTTTGCTTTACACATGCATCCCGAGGACTGGAGCGTACCACTCGGTGATGTCGCATTGTCGGAACACAGGGTGCACGAAATATTATGTGCCAGATCTCCGTACGAGCCCTCACTACATCTGCAATCTGTAGCAGTGGTTGCACCCAGACTGGTTGTGCCTCCTTGCGGACAGGCACTACATATTTCTGGCGGCATCGGGCTGGAGAAATCTCCAAAGAGGCCTTCTCTACACTCGCAGTCCGTGATAATACGGCTGTCCTCATTTGCCAGGGCGTCAGTTGGGCACAGGACGCACGGCACGGGCGGGTTTGCATTTGGATTTCCATATGCATTCGCTGTACAAACGCATTGCCGGCTGCCTGGCCTTGCAATCGCATTCGTTGGGCAGTCACTGCACGCAGAAACGAAGAATTGATTGCGGGCCGGCTGTCTAGTGTCAGCTGGGCACGCTGTGCATCCTCCATTAAATTGAGGCGCAGGTCCACCGTAGAAGCCCTCGTCGCATTCGCATGATCCGTCAGCAGCGCTAGACGAGTTTCCGGGACATGCATCGCATTCAGCATCACCAATGTACATCTTAAATTTACCTGCAGGACAGAAATCACAGGCCCCACCAGGCGATGGTCCACCCACGCGATAATAACCTGCTGCACATTTACAGTCCGTGTCGGCATCACTTCCCTCTGCTGAAATGGAGTTGGCAATACAAAATTCGCAGTGGTGCGATCCTCTGACATCCTGATATTCAGCAGCGGCGCAGGCCACGCAATCTGTGCCAGAATGGAAGTAGCCCAGATCACACTTGCAGTCTGAAAATTGGTCGCTGCCTACGGAATCAGTCGTGGAAAAAGCTTGACATGCGATGCATGCAGAAGCCCGCTTTTCGCTATGCTTATTATTGTACGAATCCACCGGACATGCATTACAGCTGGAGTTCGAGGAAGGGTGGTAGAGATCGCCAAAGTATCCCTTGTCGCATGTGCAGCTTTGAGTATCAGTCGAAATGTGAGTATGTGAATTTGGGTCCATGCTCGTACACTCGACGCACACTACGTCAGCCCCTGGATCTCCTGAAAACCCTGAGTTGCATGTGCAGAAAGTCTTGTTCACCGGCTCCCGATCATTAGAATACGAACCTGAGGGGCATTGAATACAGGGACTCGATTTTCCATTTTCAGGATGACCATAATAGCCGCGGTTGCAACGACATTCCTCGATCCCAATTGCTTTATTGTCAGAGAATGCGTTGCTCGGACATTGTGTGCAATCTGCCGGGTGTGGGTCAATTGTTCTGATAAAGAGGCTCGAATCGCGCCCACTGAAATTATCATAATACCCAGCATTGCACGAGCAGTAGGCAGCAGTTTCCCAGGGGTAAGAATTTCCAGGACATGCAGCGCACACTTGGCCTCCTCCTGGATTTCCAGAGAGACCAGCCATGCACACACATTGCATCTGCACCGTGGCGCCGGCTGGAGCCACTGAATTCACTGGACAATCTATGCAGTGATGAGTGGCAAAATTGTTGAGCAGCCAATCGTAAAAAGGAGAGTACCTTCTAGTCCAGTTGCCTGGAACTAGGATGCCATAGGTATCTGCAGGGCAGAGACACACATCCAGTGACGTAGGATCACAACCCGGCCTCGTAAAAGTGCCCGTGGGGCAGGAAATGCACACATCATCATCTAGTGTGGCATAGGTGTGATTGGGACACGGCGTGCACAATTGTGCATCACCAGAAAACCCTGCATTGCACGTGCAATTGAGCTGGCTTGGGCTTGCTGGTAGAGAATAGTGTTGCACATCCGGACACGCTATACAAGCGCCGCTGCTTTCGCTGCCTGGTGCTGGATTGTAGGTATCTTCTGGGCATCCGTCGCAGCTAGCTTGATTTGAGGAAAGATCAATGTCATAGTAGCCAGCATTGCAAATGCATCTTGATGTGTTACCATGCGTACCAGAATTCAGTGCGCACCCCGTGCAGCCTCCAGCCTCAGTGGCAGCCCACTCATCGTTGAAGGATCCACCAGGACATTCCACGCACTCATCACTTGGGCCTACAGAGCCACTGTAAAGGGCAAAGTCCGACGACTCAGAAATATCTGTCTTGAATGTACCAGGACGGCACGGGGTACAGCCCCACGAATATCCATCATACCCGCGCTGGCACCGGCACCTGTCTGTAAAATCTTGCAGGTAATCGTTTGGCTGTGTTGTGGTGCGGAGACTTGGGCATTTGATGCAGTCTGCATGTCCATCTCGACGGAACCCATTAAAGCAAAACCCCTGACTACACTCAACACAATAGCTGCTTCCTTCCATGAGTGTGGCTGTAGGAGACGGGCAGTCGCTACAACTCCCCGTGTATTTTCCACGGTATTTTCCCCGCAGACATGCAGAACAGGCGGTGGGATTTTCTACAATTAGCTGGTCTGTCACAGGCACTGAATCGTACCCAGAATTACACTTGTATGGACACGCATCCGCATGAAACGGGTTGCCAGAACCTGAGAAAGAGGCATTGGCAGGCATGAGTTGCCTTCGTGAGCACTGCATGCAATGCCCATCCACGGGGCCTGGGCATATACTCCAATACTGGCCAGTCGGACACATGATGACGGGCGAGCACAACTGGCAAATTGTCGAGGCTGGGGCATCTGCAAACTTTCCAACGTCGCAAATGTCACAACTTTCCGCCGCGCTGATGTTGTTGAAGGAGCCAGGCAAACAGAAAGTGCATGAGGCGTTGGGAACAGGCCGATAGTAGCCTGCTGAGCACTGGCATTCTGACGTGTAGGTTGCTGGGTCATTTTGGGCATCCCCAGATGAATTAGATCCCAGCGCAGGCTCGTTACCTGTAGGGCACGTGCAATTGACGAGAGATGTACTCGCGTTGGGCGATACCGTAATGCCAGGACACAATATACACTTGGCACTTCCAGACTGGTTTTTGTAGTAATTTTCAGAACACTGCACACACGGGCCGCCATCTGGTCCTGAGAAGCCTTTGTTGCATTTACACGACTCTTGCCCTTCACTGCCATATGTGCTATGTGAGTTGGCAGAACACGGCACACACCCACTGTCTCCAGCCGCGGTACACTCTCGCCACCACTTGCCCGCATCGCACTTTTCATCCGCGTTGGTCGATGTAATTCCAATCGCTACCAGAGGATGTGTGTTGTGATTAGACCTCAAGGTACACAGGGAACATGGCGATGCGTGACCATCATTTTGGACATATCCAAAGTTACATGTACAGTACTCTTGGCCGGGGTTGGAGTTAGAATCGGCTATACAGGCTTCGCACTGGGAATTGCCTAATCCCGCGCGAGCTTTGCCCGCCGCGCACCCGACACATACGGTAATATTCTCATAATACGTATACTCATAGTCTTCCGTAACGTTGCACATTTGCACGATTGACGAATTGCCAGAGCTGAATGCATTGGAAGTGTTGGTCAAATTTGAACACGGGTTTGACGAATTGAAAATGCGTACAAGCACCCGCGAGCGAAGCTCCACAACTGGCCTTTCAAGTAATTGATGCTTGAAACCACCAATACACTGGCACATGGAAAGATTTTGGCTGCCAGCCAGAGACTCTGAAAAATCATGGCAATCTATACACGCAGTGCTGCCGCGCTGGTGCTGATATGAATTTGCCGCGCATATGTCGCACACGGCAGGGCCGGGAAATGTCTTATATGTTCCCTCAAAACAGGCTGAGCAATTCGAGCTTGGAGGAGCTCCCGTGTATCCCACATTGCAGCTGCAGTCATCCTGCTGCCGCGATCCTGCGAAGCTGGAAGAGTCATAAGGGCATTGTAGACATGTAGTCGACCCCGTGCCATTGTTGGCAGTGTAGCTGTTATTACCACACATGTTGCAACTCGCTAATCCCGTCACGTTTGCGGCATATGCAACAGGACACGCTGTGCAGTTTGCGCCGTCAACATCTGGGGTCGCCGAAAAGTAGCCCAAGTTGCACGAACACGCCACACTGGCCAAGGTTGATACTGAGATGTCAACAACGCATGCTTGGCAGGCTGAGGAGCCGTTGACCTGCTTGTAGGTGCCAACGGCACAGGCAACACCCACATTACCGTCACGTCCACTGTAGCCAGCATTCGACACACATGTTGACCTTGCCTGACTCGCCTTGCCAGAATCTGTGTTGGTGGGACACGATTTGCACGAAAAGCACTCGCTGCCAAACATACCAATCTTGGTGTTGAATTTAGCACGCGGGCATTGAAAGCAAATTCCCTGGCCTTTGACTGGCTGATACGTGCCCTTAGTGCACGATACACACGCCTTGTCTCCAGACACATCTTTTGCCTTGCCTGCTGGACACAACTCGCAGCGCCCTGCGAGTCTATATGCGCCACGTTTGCAAATGCAGATGGTACCATCCTCGGAGGTGGTAACCAGTGCGATGTCAGTAGTGCCGCATTGAGAGCAAGAACCCATGCCAACCACTGTTTTCCGAAATCCACTCCTGCATCGTGTACACGCAGTGCCACTGGTATTGCCCTCATACCCAGCGTCACACACACACTCTGTAATATTGACAGCCCCCTGCGCTACTGTAGTAGTGCCAAAAGGACATGTCGCACACGGACCCCCCCCCGTCGAATTTATTGTGCCATAAAATCCCGTGTTGCATGTGCAGTTGGCTAAATTAGTCATAGTGCACTCTCCTCTTGTCATACACAGCGAGGGCATGGCATTAGCAGGGCATTCCACGCAGACGCTCTCGTTAGTGGACACCGAGTCTTGGTACGAGCCAATGGGAAACACTGTGTATCTTGGAAGCGCATTCCTCACACAATTGTTGCAGCTTGTCGCACCGTCACTCGACGTGGTGGTTGTGTTGCTACATTCCGTGCAGCCAGTCCCACCTGCCGCGATATTGTATGTGCCCACCGCGCACTTCTCGCACGCCGTCGCGCCCATTGAGTTATTGAAGGTGCCTGCCGCACACGCACTGCAGGCAGCGCCACTCACAGAATCAGCAGGTACAATATAGTAACCATTGGAACATAATGCGCACAGCTGACTTCCCAACGAAGTTTTATAAGTCCCTTGTGCACAGGCAACGCATGCCCCCCCATTGGTGCCAGTGTAACCGCTGTTACATAGGCAACTCGTGCTGCCATAAATGCCTATGCTTGCATTCACTTGCGAGTTCGCAGGACACGCCTCACAGCACGAGTACTGCAGATTCGAACTCGACACCCAGTCACCTGCCAACACACTGCCCGCCGTGCACACCTGCAACGTTGCCGGCTGATACATTCTCATCACCGACGAGATACGCGACCCATTTCCAGCGTAATCTAAGTCAACTTCATTTGTTGGAATCGTCCCCGCCAAAGTTGCAAGCCCGTATGAGGCATCCTCGTGAGAGGCCCATTGGCTGTCGGGGTCAATTGGATTCTGTGCTGTATTCTCATCTATGAAAATGCCATCAATCCACAGCCTGACGGAGGGACCATCATCACTGATGAAAGCAACCACCTGTTTCGGTCACATATGTCATCAGCTTTCCTTGCAGATTTCTTTACACATGCTCATCAGCACAAGGCATCCAAAACACATTCTCCAGCCTCTTTCCCTGAATACATGAACTGGCAACCCAATCCATTGGTTCATACATTTATATCCGCACAAAGCAACCTGATGGGTCTGATTGTCAATGGGCAGGTCATCATAATCAATATCCACAAACGCAACGATACCACCGGCATTCACATCCGGACCCCCACCACCAGCCCGCAGTCTAAGCTTGGGGTTCGTCTGCATGTACACAAGCACATACACACATCAACATACACGTTAAAACACAGACTTTGAAAACACCACAGACTTTGCCAACAACCGTTCTCCCCTCTTTTTTCGAATCTCAAAAACGATAAATTCCCACATCAAATATCCTCCTGACCAAATACGTCTAGGCGTGTGATCAAGCCAGCCTCCTTGTCATGTGCAGACTCAGAGCCTCCCGCCCTCAGCGCCTCCCGCCCTCGCACTGTTTTGTTCTTTTCCCCTCAACAACTGGACTCGCCAATCCGGACTTGCTTTTCTCTAGGATTTGGATGTGGCTTTAGTCATGTTCAATTTAGGTAGTCTACATCAATTTAGGTTGTCTACATCAATTTACGTATTCTAGTCTACATGAAAGGGCAGTCACCATTCAGATAGATCAATCATTATTGTAGATACACCGCCCTTTTATGTAGATACACTACCCTGTCACAGTCCACAAGCTTCTCCTTGTGGGTTGGGACCTGTCGCAGTTTAGAAAATCGGGGGTGTGGCTTTTTCAGCCCAAACCCCCCTTTGTACTGAAGTGGGTGCGGCCACGCGGCTTCAGTTGTCGCGCGCCACTCGGGGCCTTCGCCCCAAGGGCCTACACCAGAAAGCTTTCTTGCGCCGTTTCTGGGGGCCAGAACGTCTGGTTCGTTTTTGCTCTCAAAAAAGGAGGCTACAATCCGAGGAAAAAAATTCGAAACTTTGAGTGGGCTCTGCATGATCTAGTATCCTCAAGACCTCAAGATCTAACGCCTTAAAGATCAAAAGGATCTAAATCCCAATTCAAAAAACCTAAATACACAATATCCTCGAAAACATTCTCCCGGCACGGGAAACCTGGCACGCAATCTGTGTCGGGTTTTCTGAAAAAAAACAAAAATTTGTTTTCACAAAAGGTTCCGTACGAACTTTGGCGTTCTGCGAGTGGCCCAGCACGGAAAAGCCGAGAATTACTGTCAGTGGCGGCTTCGACGCTAAAGCCCCTCCGCTTGCCGCGGAGGGGCTTTAGCGTCGAAGCCGGAAAAGCCGAGAATTACTGTCAGTGGCGGCTTCGACGCTAAAGCCCCTCCGCTTGCACGCCCGGAAAGGCAGTGTAACTTACCGCAGCGTCTCTAAACCCCAGCCACGCGCCCTTCGCAATTGGAGCGCTGTCATATCCCTCTCCAAAATGCCATATCATCATGTCTTGCGCCGCGTTGGGAAACACCACCTCGCATGCCACCACCGTCGGAACAGTATTGTAGTTGTCGGAAAAGGGCGGTGCTGCAAGAGATTCGCGTGATATATTGCCGTTTGGGCTGAAACTCTTAGTATTCATAGATGATGAGTTGATTAATGGCTTGGCGCTATGATAGTGTGTTGCAGTGCACGTCGGCGAATACGAGATTGCGCCCACACCACGAGGCCCGAGGTGTGACCCTGCCCCCCCAAAAAAAATAAGTGACAACAAAAGTAGGGAGCACAGTGGCGGGCATGTCGATAATGCCCGACGCCGTAGTACATCAATTGTGTTCAGTCGTTGTGCTCTGCCCCAATTCCTCGCACACACCCCGGGCAAGTCGCAATTTGCATTCCCAGACATTCGAGGCGGTATTTGTTGGCGATCTACAGCAGCAAATGCTGTCGCCACAGCGCCCTCATCTCCCCCCCCCCCTTTTCTTAAGCGAACACTTGCGTGATGTGAACGAATTCCATGCCATTCCCCGTCCTGTTCTTTCGTATCTCTCCCACCCTGTCGGCCCTCTCTGTGCCCCCCACCGCTGTACTCCAACCTCGGTATATTATCTCTACTATCATCTCTTCTCGGCACCTCCTGGTACGCACGCCTCCCCCCTATTGACATTGCATGCATGGCTGGATGTCCAAGTAGCAACTCGCGCACAGCCAGTTCCTGCGCACACATTGCAAACCCATCCCATGTCAGGGGTGCGCGGCAAGCGGAGGGGCTTTAGCCCAGGAGCTGCCGCGCGCCACTCGAAGTTCCGAAAATGTGTTGATTCGGATGCATTCTGCAGTGATCGGCCGATTTTTCGAAAATCGGCGTTTGACCAGGGTTTCGCGGCGCGGCGTGTTCTGCGCGCTTGCACGCGTTTGACAAACAGCGAGAAATTCGGGGATCTCAAATATGTGGGCCCGGAAACAGAGGAAAAATGGCGTTCAAAGGACAGAATTCGGAATGACGTGCACCCTGCACCTTTCACTCTCAGGTTTTGACAAAAATTTTGTTCAAGACAACCGGGTGCAGTGTGCCCCACCGTGGCGTGACAATACGATCCTTTCGAGTCACGATCAATAAGAGCACGCGGCAGCGAGTGGCTTTCGGACGTGCAATTTCAGACTGGACATTTTTGCTCAGATCGGACATTTTTCCTCAAATCTGACGTCCGATCTCGGACATTTTTTCTCAAATTGGACGTCTTGCTTCCCACTTTGGCTGTTTTTGGCGAGATCGAACATGAGAGACGTCCGATCTAATATTGGACATTGAACGAGTCCAATCTCAAAAAAGACCCTTTAAAGCGTGTTTTTTGAAGAGTGTGGTCAGTAGGGTCCGACCAAAGTATTTATCTATGAGGGCAGGGTATTTAGAATATGGTGTCAGAGAGGGTAGCGTATCCACTAATGCAGTACTCTCTACTGGAGATATACTCGATATTTTCAATACGCTAACGGATTTTCCGACAATTTCGACACACCACTTTATGTTCGCAATATTTTCAATACACGAACCTATCTTCGCGAAATTATTCACAACCATCTCGCATTGTCCTCAGGTCAATGGTTTCCTTCGAGTGGGCACGCGGCAGCTTCGGAAAGACCCTCGCCGCCGCGCGCCCCGTGCGCCCTCAGAAACCGTCTGGTCATTCTTCTCGTCCACATTCGGAAGGGACGGATTGACAATGCTCTGCGTGCAGTGCACAATAGGGAGGGGTGAACACCTGCAAGCGTGACGATTCATGGGAAACACTTGCACCCGCCACCGTGTGTGTGTGTGCAAGTAAAGGCTGCGCTGCGGCAGCGGCTGAAGCAGCAACGGCGCGCCGCAGTGGCGCGCCAGAATGCATTGCTGCATTGACGGACGGGGAATGCACATCACATGCACAGCCATGTGCACCTTGTCCTAGCCACCAAGTATCTGCCAAGAGGATGAGAGAGCAAGAATACAGGAGATGGAACAACCGAGAGGAAGTGAGGGTGCGAGGGCGGGGAGAGAACGCGGGAGAACGAGAGACAGGTTGAGAGAGTGTCTTTGCTGCTGCTAGCTGCATTATCACTGATCGCAATAGATGCCGATGGGTCTCGCAGCGCACACCCACAGCACTGCAATCAAATGCTGCCGCCTATATAGATACCTCGAAAGGTAACTTGTCGCAATGGACAGGCGCATCGGGCTCCAGCATGCCGCGCTGCCGTCGAGGGCTGGCACTGTCCATGTGCTGGAGCAGACGCATCATTCACCATTTCCCTCACCCCGCGGCCGGTGTTCGCGTCATTGGGATAGTAACATTCTCTCTGCCTGGTGTTCAATGTGAACCGTCACGTAAAAGGTCGTGCGGGGGCGTCCCCCCGTTTTCCCTCGCTTCTTGATTCTTGAAGAAGCTCACGCTCTCGATCGACCAGCGCGCCACGCCAGGTGCAGGAATGACGTGCAAAGCTTTATTCCCAACGCAATCACGCCCATCTTCTTCTTCCACCTCCCGTGCAATTTTGTTCCTTTCCTTCGACTGCGCGCAGGAGACATCGGTGACGACGGGCCGTGCGAACGCGCGAACGGGACGGGCGACGAATGCAAAGGATTTGTGCTGACCGCACCCCGTTGGTGGAGGGCTCGCCAGTGTCATCTTTTTTGCACATCAATGTACACGGATGTGTGTGCACATACATATTTGCTGGATAAAATTACCAGACAAATACATACGCACAACATTCGGCAAACATTTTCGCAACGTGTCGTCACACGCGCTGCCGCACGGGCCCAGCACAGAGCACATATGTGTTTGCGGATGTATCTATATCTTCATATATGTAGGTATACAGTTTTTAATTCCTATTCTTGTTACTTGCAGAGGGCGAACATGGCGACCTACGTCGACATCAAGCTGAGCAGCAAGGATGGTGGCACGCTTGGCACGCTCAAGAGCAGCCCCAAGGGCCTCGTCTGGGAGAGCCAGGTGAGAGATAAGGATATTCCACCTCTGCACAAATGTCTGCTTTCTTTGCGCCCACATCCCGCTCTGATACTCGGATCATCGGCGGCGCGTGCAAGAAACAGACAGTGCATACCAAACCTCGGTGTGGCGGCGAGGGCTCTAGCGCCCGGAGCCCATCACGTGCCACTCGGGTCGGACCGCATTCACACAGATTTTTTGTACAAAACTACCTACACATATGTTCGTATACGCAGCTTCTATAGCCATGGATTCTTCGACATGCGACACTGATGACTGATTCTTACATTGTCTGCGCCTGTAATATGTATCTAGACATGTGTGTTTTGTAAATGTGTGACCCACTTGGGACATAAATGCCTGATGTTAGTACCTTTCGCGTGCGCGCGCACACACAACACGCACTCACTCATACCCACGCACATACACACACATACACACACAAACACACCCCCCCACACACACCTACGTACTCCTACACACACTTGCACACACCTACACACGAACATGCACACACGCATAAGCACATGGGCGCACACACACACACACGGACATGCACACGCATGCATGCTCACACGCATTCACACACTTGAACAAAAGTATACTCACACATACACGCACATACGCACACGCTCACGTGTCTTCCATACACATCCATGCCATGCATACAGGGTGGCAATCGTAAAGTTGAGGTGAAAAAGGAGGATGTGGATACGGAAAGTGTAGAATGGTGCCAACTTGGCAGCAAGTACCAGGTTGGTCGTCATTCCACTCACCACGCACATCACTCACCACACACATCACTCTCAGGACACTGACTATATACACACTATATACACTACTCACACTACATACGCACCACATATCACACATGCACAACACAAGGAGGGTGCGCGGCGGCGGAGGGGCTTCGAAGCTGCCTTGCGCCATCCGAAGTACCGATTCCGTCCCTCGGACGCCCTTCCCCCCTCTGTTTCCGTGCCCCAGGGGTTGAGACACCTGATTTTTCCGCTGGCTGCCGAGCGTTTGCAAGCGCCGGCAAACGCCGCAATACCCCGAAAAACGTGTTGATCCGCCGATTTTTCGGAAATCGGCAGTTTTTCAGGGGTTTGCGGCGTTTTCCGCGCGCTTGCATATGCTCGGCAGATAGGGGATATTTCAGGCGCCCCAACAATCGGGACCCCGAAACAGAGGAAAATTGGCGTCCGAGGGATGGAATCCTGCGCGCCACACGAAGTTTTCGTCTCGGAATTTCGGGTGGCGCGCAGCAGCGTCCTGAAGCCCCTCCGCCGCCGTACGCCCTATCACACACTCATACATTCTCACATACACATACAAATATGCACATGCTATACACAATTATATATACAATATAAAAATTCACACACTTTCACATAGACTCAGCTGCGTGCGTCCAGCAATGTAATTGAATATACACACACTCACAATCATTTATACATACTCATGGCTTCGCAGTGTGCTCACACGCACACACATCCTCACAATGTGAACATATTCATACACATTCGCACATACACGCAACTGCACAATATACACGTACGTGAACAGAGTTTCCAAATGCATACTCACACAAACATTGTCACAACATGAATATAAACAAAAAAATCCGCAAACACAGTGTCACATACACGCACACAAACTCTCACAATGTACACATACGCAAACACGTTGTTACACACACTCACATTGTCACAAAATCCACATATGCACATACACACACTCTCATTCTCATAATGTATTCATACTCTCGCAAAATACGCATACGCACATACACGCACACTCATTGTCACCATGTACGCACACATCGCACATGCACAGCTGCGCGTGCAGCAATCGAATGGATCTGCGGTGAGATTTGATGGTTTTGATCAAGGGCACTTCAAAGAATTGAAAGAGGTACGCTGCTACGTATGTATGTACACATATGTGTATATGTATATGTATATGTATATGTATATATGTATTTCTATATATATATATATGTATTCTTTTTCCAAAAGAGGTACGCTGCTACGTATATATTTGTATGTACACACAACGTATGTATATGTGTATATACGATATATATGTACATGTACATGTATATGTACATGTATATGACTATGAATATGAATATGTACTTGTAAATGTACATGTATATGTACATGTATATGTATATGTATACTTATACGTGTACGGATGTTTTATATGTACGCGTGTATCTGTGAGTATTTACGCCACATTACTGTGACAAATAGTGTGTCCGTATTTGATGATTTTGTTTCCCTTGCAGATCTCCAGACTCGTGACAAATGACTCCTGTCGCTCTCGTATTGTAATGCGCCATGCCGATCATATGAATGTGTCACGTCACGCACGCGAGTGCGTGATGTCACACTTGCAATTGCTTCATGTTACATGTATTGCAGCATGATGTGGAGGGATGCATATACATTTACACACGTACTTATGGATGTATATATATATACATATATCTCACATATTTATATACGTGTATATATATATACATATACA
>Ga0209390_10005942_pt1 | contig 16768 bp, 12 predicted proteins | sample BON01_FD_187212 | JGI IMG/M metagenome (GOLD analysis project Ga0209390, IMG submission 187212) | Freshwater microbial communities from Lake Bonney liftoff mats and glacier meltwater in Antarctica - BON-01 (SPAdes) (version 2) | ecosystem: Environmental > Aquatic > Freshwater > Ice > Glacier...
AACGGCTCTATACTCAGGCGGGAATTTCAGAATATTGGGTAGTCAATTTACAAGCATTAGAATTAATCGTATTTAGAGGTGTAGGTAATGATGGTTATCAGGCAGAAACTAAACTGACTAATGGATCGATCGCACCTTTGTCTTTCCCAGATCTTGAAGTTGAAGTCAGTAGATTATTTAGTATTTAGCAACTACATACTAAATATTTAGAAGTGCGACTGTTTATTTCGTCTGTCCATAGGGAATAAATCGAATTTCAATTCGACGTCTGGTATCATCGGCACCGCGATCGATCTTGGCAAGTTCGCCCGATGGCATGTATAATTGACCAGCAGAATAAGCTTGAAATTTTACTTTTTCTAAACCCTTAATTTTATTTAAAAACTGAACTACTGCTATCGCTCTCATCAGTCCTAGATCTGTATTAGAACCAGCTTTTAGGGCTGAAATTTTTTCAGTTCCAATCGCGGCAGATGTGAGCTTAGTATCGAGGTTGCTAATGTTACCAATTCCCTGACTATCCGTGTGACCAATGACTTGAATGAAGTCAACATTACCCTGTCCGGTTGCTTTCCTAATAGCAGGTATCACCGTCATTTGGATATGCGATCGGAGTCCGGGTGTTAATTCAGCACTTCCCGATGGAAATTTAAATTCTTTAGATTTTTCATCAATAATAATCGGCTCGGCAGATTTGAGCTTTTTAGCCATTACTATTGATTGTAATAAACTAATCAATAATAAAAAGCTGATAATCATAAAAGCATTTGACATCAGATCGGTAAATGCTTGAAAGATATTTAGGTCGTCATCCTGATGGTATCGATCGGCTCGTCTAGACATAATATTTTAATTTAATTAATTTGTGAAAGTCCCTGTAAACCTGACGATCGATCTCGGCTGTTTGTAGTATCAATATTCGATACAATTTTTTCTAGCTTTTCAATTACTGTTAATAATCTTTTTAAAGATTCTCGGTCGGTTTGAATTTTTGGCTCTAATATATTTACTAAAGATTGCCAATTAGATTTATTTGTTATACCAATTTCTTGAATAGATAAGTCAGTATTATTCAATACTTTAAGATAATTACGATTAAAACCATCTATGGCAGTTTGTGTCGATTCAGAAACTTGGACGTTATTTCTACTCAGATTGACTACTTCCGAGCCAACTTGTTGAAGAGAGTTAACTGCTCGATCGATCGAAGTAATCGCTGGCTCTAATTTAGCAGCGACTGGCTGGAGATTCTTGGAAGCTTGACTAAAAATCGCGGTAGAATTGGCAAATTCAGCCTGAGTATTTTGCCACTTATTAGCCGCATTATTTAAATCGATTGTTAGTAAACTATCGCGGATAATTTGAGCAGCACTAACCAAATTATTCGATCCTTCTTTGAGACTGGATGTAGTTGTTGTTAGCCCTTGATAGACTTGGTTAATAACTTGATTTGCTTGCTGATGACTGCTCATCATTCCTTCTACGCCTACCACCAAAGTTTGAGTTGAGTTGGTAAATTCTGCTTGAGTGGTGCCAAGGTTTGTTACTAAAGTATTTAGATTTTCAATAATGTTGTTTGTCTTAACTTTATTAGCAGCCGATACAAAGTCACTTATTCCAGTTTGTAGCTGTGGTACCAATCCTACTAAAGTTTGTGTTTGCCCTTGCAAGGATGTAGTAGCTTGTTGAAATAGGATCGCCCCATTATTAATCATTTCAGATGCTGCATCAATCTTATTTGTAGAGGCTTGCCATGTTGTGTAAACTGATTGAGCCAGTTGTGCGGCTGTTTGGTTACTGGTGGTAATTCCTTCGAGTGAGCCTTGCAAGGTTTGGGTAGAATGGGTAAAGGCTGTTTGAGTGATGTTGAATTCGGCTAATACTCGATCGAGATTTTGGACGATATTATTATTTTCGATTCGGTTAGCGGCTATTTTAAATGTCTCTACACCACTTTTGAATTCATGTAGAGAGTCGGCTAGATTTTTAGTCTGACTTTCTAGAGAGGTAGCTGCATACTGAAAGGTACTTGCACCTGTAGCGATAGTACCAGCCGCATTATCAAGTTTGGTGTATATGTTTATTGCGAGTTTATTTGCTTCAGAACATTCTTTCGTAATCTTTTCGGCGGCGGCACCAAAAGATGCGGCTAAGACTGTACTCACATTTTCATGGAATCTGTCAAGAAATTCTTTTTGTCGATCTACCATTTTTTGGATAGCTAAATCGAGTCTAGTATTTCCATCGTTGCAGATATTATCGAGATAATCTTCTAAGCTAGATATTAATTGATATTTAGACATAGTAGTATTCCACCATGTGTTCACTACAGTGAGAAAGGAACCACATAATAGTCCGAACAGGCTGGTTGAAAAAGCAACTCCCATATCTCGCAATGGTGATTGCAATCCTTGAACTAATTTGCTAACATCGGGATTACTTGAACTAAAACCAGTTACGATACTTGAAATATTAGTTAAATTACTAGTGATGCCCCAAAAAGTACCAATTAAGCCAAAAGCGATTAATAAATTTGGCAAAGCTCTGGTAATTCCATCGGCTCGATCGTATTGCAGGTTGAGAAATAAAAATCTTACTCTTTCTTCCTTGTAGACACTATCAATTAATGCAGGAGTATTAACATGCTCTAATTTTTTGCTTGCCTTTTGATAACGTTCTCTCAGTCGATAGACAATTGGTGGTTGAATTCCTTCTGACTCACTACCCGATAATAATCGAGAAGTTTTTTTATTAGTTTCTTCAAGTTTTTTGTAAAGAGCCAGCCGTAAAGAAACTGCCGCACCGCTAATAACAACTAATATTAAAATGGAAGCCCACGTTTCTGATGGTATTAATGTAAAGATTTGCATTTGTTAAATATCGATGGTGGTGATGGTAAATATTAAATTAAAGGGTGTGGCATATCCAATAACGCACCCTGCCGATCGCTCTATGATTCAGAATTCATATTGACGATCTCTGCATCTTCAATTGAATTGCCATCATTATTAACCGATCGTTGAGCTTGTAAAGTTCTAGTATGATTAACCGGATTAGCTTGAGCTTCTTTAATTAATAGCTCGATTTTGCTACTAAATCGTTGTAAGATGCTATCTTTAGTATTATCTTGACGTGCTAATGTAGCTTGTTCGCCTACGATAATTCCTCTTTCTAGATAATTAGGATCTTGTCTATCTAAGTCATAAACTTTTTTCCCAAAAGCTTTGAGTTGAGGTAAATATTTTTGTGTCCACAGAGTGGGATTAGTGACGATACCGTTAATAACTCTATCTTGCTCTTGTTTTAAGCCGTCAGCAACACCACTAGCTTTAGAAATTTGTTCTAGAGCTTCACTCCATACCAGACTTAGTGGAACTAGATCGGATCGATCGAGAAAATCATCGTAGCTTCGATATAAATAACAGCTATCCTGTTTCTCTAATACCTCAAAAGCCAGACAAGTATAGAAGATATCTTGCATTTCTTCCATCCGCCTTGCCTCTGGAGGAATAATTTCAGAGAATATTTGCTGATAGTCGTTGTGAATTCGCGATCTGTTTTGGGAGCATTCGCGATCGTAATGTTCGCGCATTCGATCGATCCCCTGGATTAATCGGAGCGGGAAAGCGGCATACTCATTGACGATCGTTATTTCACTATCATTTTGACTTGATTTAAGTGTAGATTCAGCAATTCCGACATTTCTAGTTAGTAATTCTTGTAATTGTTGACTGGCGCGATCGTCAGTTTGTTTGAAAGCAATTATTTCAGATTTATTACCACCATCTTCATAAAAATGTCCATCTCTGGTTAATAAGGGCAGTAATGGTTGGGCTTCGCTAATAATTTGGCGCATTCGTAGTTCGGCATTACCAGAAGCCAGCGGATACTTCTGAAGGAATCTTGCCATGACTGGCTGCAATGATCTAATAGCTTGCGTACCAAATATTTTATCAATCGTTGCAGTAATATTAGTTCCTACCAATCTTTCATCGACATCGCGGGAACCGACTAGATAGTGAATCACCGATCCAGTTGATATTTTTTCCTCATCAGTTACTCGAACTAAAAAGTACATTAGCGACTGTTCGACAAATGTAAACTTCTCAGTGAGGATTTGGCCACTGATGTCGATCAGAATAGATTTCTCATTCTGTTCTGGTAGAAATTCAAGATAGCAAACATTAGCATCTTCTGGCGAGAACAAAGCCTCACCAGTAATTCCATCTGGATTTAGTCGCTCTAAGTCTTCACACCGCTTTTTATAATTTAGTTCGACTGCGACTAGTAATTGGTCGATCCAGCCAGCTTCAAGGATGAGCGATCGAATAAAGCTCGATACTTCACTGGCGATAACTAAGGCTGTTTTATGAAGCTGATAATCAAAGTTATCTTGGATTAACTTTTTAGTAGTAGTGACAATCTGAGTAGCTTCGGTTTGAAAATCTCTATTTTTCTGCTTGTTATTATCGAAGACACCGAGAAAACCTTTTTTCTCCTCAATATCTTGCAAGCGACGCTCGGCATTTCGCCATTGAGTATCGAGATCTTCTTGAGTAGATAAACCACCCTTGTTTTGGATATAATCTTCCAGCCCGCGTTGATATTCATTAATATACGTCAAGATTGCTTCGAGCCAACCACGGGCACTATTGAGCGAAAATTCGGGATGAGATGGGGTGAGTAGTTCGCCAAAAAAGTGACCGATATCATTTCTGAGTAGATTACTAAGTTGGGGTTGAGTTTTTTGAATGCGGGTTAACCACGCACCACGAATATCATCAGTCTCTCCAGGCTGTACTTTCCGAAACTGGGCGCGGGTATCGCTGCGGAGTTGTTGGAGTAATTGCGATCGATCTGTGGCTGTTTTCACCATCGCAATCTCTTGTTCGATTTTGCTATTCCAAGTTTTTAGAGCTTGCGGGAATGTTTTCCCATTATCTTGGACCATTCCTTGCAGACGATTGGGAAATTCTCGATCGATACTAGAGTCACCCCATTTTGACAAAAATCGGTTTAATAATAGCCCTGGATCTGGACTTTGCCCAATTCCTCTCAGCCAAAAATTCACCAATCGCCGACTAACTTTAGTCAATGCCATTTGCACGATTCGCTCTTGGGGAGAATATATCTTGGCTAATCCAAACGTCAGATATCGTTGGACATTGCGGCGAGGATGATTGTCTAGACGGGTAAGCTTATCTTTGAAATTGTCCTTTTGGCTCTTAATTACTGAAGTCAACTCATCGCCAAAATCGAGGAAAATTTTGTGAGCGACGACATTACAGAGTTTATTTTTATCCAGAATTCGATAATCTGTTGCCGTGCGATTGGAAAGCACATAGGTAAAGTCAAACGGCGGACGCTCTTCATCCACAGAAATCAACTGCTGAGGATCGTAACAGGCTTTAAACCGCGTATTACTAGCCGCATAGTGGTTTAGCTCCTTCAATGCTGCATAGACATTGGCATTCATGCTGGGAGTATCGCCATAAAGTTCGGGACTAATCACCCAATAACCGACTAATTTGTGCTCAATATTCCCATAAGCCTTCCGCAGCGCATACGCCATATCCAAAAACATCCCGCTGCCAGTGCCACCACAGAGAGAGCCAACGACGAAAATATTTAAACCAGATTCCACGCCAAATCCCCGCCCTAGCATGGCTTGTTCATGACCTGTTGTGCGGTTTTCGGCATTCTCAAATGCAGCTTTAATCTTGCGATAATTATGGAAAAAAGATAGCCTCCCCACGGGGCGAATCCCCCCAGCACCATCTTCGATCGCCGTTACATTCCGAATTAGTTGAGGTGGCAACCAGCTTCTAATATGGTCGTAAGGACTCTGACGATCGAATTCACCCTGCTGCTCCAATCCCCCGATTAACTGGTCGATTTCTTGACTGCTCATGGTAGCTATTACCCGTTCCGCAGGTGTGAACAAAATATTTTCACCCCGATAGGTATTCCCCGTACTCAAACCGGAAATATCACTCGCGCCTCGGTCCGCGTCGATATGCACAAAACTCACCACTGGCAAAGCATCGAGCCTACCATATCGATCGATTATCAATCGCCGAATCTGCATCAGTACATCGCGCCCAGTACCACCTAAGCCGATGCAAAGAGTTCTTTGAATAGTTTGAGACATAATTTTAGATGGGAGATGGGAGATGGGAGATGGGAGTTTGCGTAGGGTGGGCACTGCCCACCAGCTAGGTTTCAGACTTCGATCGAGCGATAGGTAGGCGCAAATATTTATGAAATAGATAATGGCTGAAATCTAAATAGTGGGCAGTGCCCACCCTACAAAACTGTCCGATCGTTGACGACAGAATGCGGATTACAACAGTTTTATTTTTAAAAACTAGAACTGCTGCCAAAATGAGCGCGTAATTTAGTTAATAACGATCGTTAGTTCCCAGTCGCGTGACTGGTGGGGACAATTGAGCCGAATATATCTACCTGTGAGGAGTTGACGTTTAGTGACTGGGCTGTTTTGGTAATGAATCGGTAATTCACCACTCGGCTCCAAGAACAACTTATTGCCCTCGCGCCGCAGATAGCCGCGAATGTCATGCCCCCGACATTCGATCTCGCTGCCGATTCCCAACTTTTGCCGATTGCGGAGATAGCAAATCTGTTGCTCAGAGTCGCTCTCATCGTCGATTGTCAGCTTCCAGGCTTGCTGGAGACTGCGCCAATGTCTAAACCACCACATACCGCCTGCTAGTGTTGTTAATATGCCCAAAAAACTCACCAAAATAGGCAACCAGAGCTGTTGGAATAAATAACTATTAATCAAACAAGTTTCTTGCCCACCTGGTGCTGGAGTGCAAAATTCCTGCACTGTCGGCGCAATATCCACCACACTCAAGTTATAGTTGCCGATTTTTTGCGATCGCATCTGTAATGGCAAAGCATCGATCCATTCTTGTCGCTCTTTACTCTCGGATGAATTTTGCTGCCGAAAAGGGCTAGTGGCTGGAGTTTCTACCCAGATATTTGAAGCAATACCTGGTTTCGTTAATAGTGGTGCATCTGTCAGCCACACCACTGACTGGGATCTGATACTTTTATTAGCGGTGAGCCGACACTGATTTAACTGAGCTAAACCTTGGTAGATTGTCGATTCCGCAATCTGAATGTCCGTATTCTGGAGCGCATCACTAGATTTGAGCGGTAGTGCCTGGAGAATCCGCTCGATATCGGCGGGTTTACCACCAAACGGAATTGCGGCATCTGCGGATAAGCAATCTACCTGAGGTTGCAGCGGGTTCACTATCGAGGCAAATGGGACGACATATACCGCATCCCCCGGTTGCAAACTATCTTGAATAATCTGCTTGAGGCGCAACCGCCCCTCATCATTCAAGCGGACACTTCCAGTCAGATCGATCGCTAGTACTACATCCCGCCCTTGGTGGCTGGAAGTCAATTTCAGACCTGTTTTTTGCCAGTCAGACAGCAGTTGATGGCTCGGTACGACTTTTGAGCAACTTGAGTTCAAGGGAAAATAGTTGGGTAGTATATCGGATATTATAGTTCCCTTGTCTTTATCCAGTTACACATCAAGCTCCTTAAACTAGCTAAAATTTATGCAGGAGACGCATAAGTTACATTGACTCTTCATGGGAGACAATCGGATGAGTATAACTATAGTATCACGAGCTAGTTGCTACAGGCATTTTAGACGAGTATCTAGTAAAACTTCAAACTTCTTCCCCCTCAAAGGCGGCTAGTAAACCTGCTGGCATGTCCGCATTAAAGTCTGTGGGTACTTGGAATAGTCCTCGTTCGCAAAGCGTGTGCCTAAGCGCAATCGATCCCCATCCTACTACGCTTGTCCGACAACGGCTGGTAATCTTCACCTGCAAATGGTTTAAAATCTCTGCCTGTCGCCGTAAGAGGATCGCATTCCACTGTCATGCGACATAGCAAGCGAAATTGCATTGGTGTTGGTGGTGGATTTACTCGATCGATCTCAACTTTAACTAGCCGGGGATTTTCTTGCAGCATCGGAAAAATATCATGGGATAGATATCGCGGACAATATCCCAAATTGTCACGATCCTTCGTATGTAGCAATAAGGCTTTTGGATCGTAAAGGTTTTGCAGATCGTGACTTAGATATAGATACTCTTGCGGTTGTAATTGAGCGGCTCGATCTAGCGAACATTTTGGCAGATACTGTAAGCCACGCACAAAAAAATAGGTGTGGTAGATTCCATTTTCATCAATTTCTGGACAGGGAAAAACTTCATAACTATCGGTAGCTTTTCCCCCACCACTCCGAGCGAGTACCGTCATCGGATCGTCTTCACCTACTGAAATGTTTAAAGACTGGATGTATCTGCTATAATCGGGGCGAGAACGAGTCATTAAGCGATTAGAAAAGAGAGGGAAAAGATGAATAGTCGATCTGCGATTTTCAGGAACACGCTTGAACAGTCTGAGAGTGTTATCTGCTGATATGTTCCCTAAACGATCGAGCCATATACATGCAGCTTGGGGATAAAATTTAGCAGCTTCACAAAATGCTTCAAAAGTTTTGATTCGTTGCCTATTCCCAATATTAGTATAGAGGTATGACTGACATTTATCGGTATAAGCTCCTACAGAATAACCTCGATCTTGTGTCTTGAGTCTTGCATCACGCTTCTGGTCGGATTCATTTCTTCCTAAGCTAGAAGCATGGTCGTATGTTGGAGCTAAATAAAGTTTTTGGTCTAGTTCTACAAATCCCCAATTTTCATGGTGACGATCGCTATTACCAATCCAAGCATCTAAAAGAAGGTAGCCAATAAAAGTATGTTGAACTTTGATAATATTGTCTATTGGTTCCCAACCTAAAGGTAGAGATACTTCTGAGTACTTAGCTTCTAGTCGATCGAAAGCACCAAAAATACGATCGAGTGTATGCTGAGATAGATCCCTAGTATCTTTTGGATAATCTGGGTGAATTCTCGCTAAAATTTCATTACCAAGGATGAGATTACCATACTCAGGGAGAACCGATCTAGAGATGATTCCATCGTCACCATTACAGGTTGCTAATTCGTATTCAGCGTGGGGAAGTTTTATCGACTCACACAATTCTGCTGCGATTTTTTCTGACCAATCCTCACCTGCTGTATTCGATCTAGACTTTTTATCCAAGCACAAACCCAATCGATCGTCTCTAAACCAAAACTTTTCCTTTGTTCCCAGTGATTCTTGGGCTTGGGCAGCTTCTGGCTAAACTTCAACTATTTGAAATTTTTCACTCACACTAATTTTAGTCGATCGAGTTAAACATATTATCCCGATCGCTTAAACACTACTGGTAGGGAAGCAATGTAAAATATCTCTAAGTTATCGATCGGGTGTGTGACCAAATGACTGAGATTCAGGCTGTGCTGTGTGGTTATTATGGCAAAGGTAATGGTGGCGATGAAGCATTGCTGGTATCGATGCTGGAGATGTTACCGCCAAACGTGAAACCTTTAGTACTGTCCGCCGATCCGCGTGCTACTTCCAAAAGCTATGGAGTCAGAAGTTACGATCGAATGAATAGTGGTGCGGTAGTTCGCGCGCTCAGAGAGTCCCAAGTTTTAATCTTAGGCGGCGGCAGTCTGATCCAAGATGCGACAAGTCTGCGGAATTCGCTCTATTATGGGGGATTACTGGGTTTAGCCCAACAGTTCGGACTCCAAACAATCGCCCTCGCGCAAGGGATTGGCCCGCTCAACCAGCCCTTGACGCGGTGGATTGCCAAACGTGCCTTTGGCAACTGTACGGCGGTAAGCGTCCGAGATCCAGCCTCTGCCGCATTGCTCGAAGGCTGGGGAATATCCTGTCAGATGGCTCCAGATCCAGTGTGGAGTATGGCGGCTACTCCAGTCCCCGAAATTGCAAATATTCCTAGCCCCAAAATCGCTGTTACCCTGCGATCGCATCCCAAATTGACAAATGAACGCTTGGATATCCTGACTAGAGCCTTAGTGGACTTGCAAGCCGCCACTGACAGTCATATTTTACTCGTCCCCTTTCAACTGACTACAGATCTGGATATTGCCCAGCAAATTCAGGCAGAACTGATCGATAATAGTCAAGTAGTCACACTTACAGATCCCCAACAACTCAAAGGTTTATTTCATGGCGTAGATCTGGCGATCGGAATGCGCTATCACAGTCTGATTATGGCAGCAGCAGAGGGCTGTAAATGTTGGGCGATCGGTTATGACCCAAAAGTCAGTAAACTAATGACAGAAATTGATATCCCTGGCTGGGAACTAGCGGATCTCCCCACCGATGCAGGTGCGATCGCTCGATCTTGGCAACAACACCTCAAAACAGGATCGGCTCTGAGTTGGGCATCACTCCAAACCATCAGTCAAAAATCCCTCGCCCACAAGAATTTACTAACTGCGACGCTCGGTAAAATAGCCAGCAGCCAGCAAGTAGCCGATTAACATTAGCCCGATCGTCCCCATCCACCCACTCACTCATCTATCCTGCCATGTCCCCAGCAGAACACAATCCTCACGACCTTGGCGCAGCCCCTCATGACGAGGATCGAGCCAAATCAGACCAATCGATCGAGACCATTTATACCACAGTCGAAGTGCAGCGAGATCGAACTGACTGGTTGACAGTAGTCAGTAATCTGCGGCAAATTAATCGCCAACTAATCGAAGAAATTGCCAGATTAGAGGAAGCTCTAGCATCCGCCAAACAGACACAACATAATCACAAAGAAGCAAATCAGACTCATGAAATTACGATTCTACAACAACAAGATGAGCTGAGAATATCACACGATCGCGTCGGCGCACTATTTCAACAACTAGAGACATCCCACCAAATCGGACAACGCCAACAAACGCTGATCGAAACCCTCTCCCAACAACTAGAAATCGTCGAAACGCTAGTCCCCCAACTCGAAGCAGAAAACGAACAACTCCGCCAACAATATCAGCACCAATCCCAAAAATTAACCAAAACCGAACAAGTGGCGGTCGAACTCCATCGTCGCCTGAAACTGAAAGCCAGCCCAGTCTCACCAGATCCCACACGGGTGGAGATCGCCTCAAATCCAGCTAGTGCTGAAATGCCACAACAGGATCGCTCCTCAACCGAAACCATCGCCGCCGCTCAATTGAGATCCGAGCGCGAAGCCGCCGATTGCCCATCTGACGTTACAACCGAAATCGCATCGAGCACCGATTTATCCCTCCTAGCAACGGCTACTTTTGACTCAACCACCTTCACCGCAGAACTTGACCCCGCACCACCCCTAGCACCGCCAGAGATTCCCCAGACAGAGATACCTAACTGGAATCCATCCGCTACACTTGCGCGAACTACAATCTCATCTCCATCAAAACCATCTGCGCCCCCACGCTGGCGCGAAGTAGTCGCCAGTAGCAATTTAGCCCATCGTCACAATCCCACTCCCGATCCCGTCCCTAGCTCTCCACTTCGCGCACCAGATCCAATTAATCCCCAAAGTCCACCCAGCGAAGGTTCGACAACTACATCATCGCCTAATTGGCCAGCACCAACCGTCAATCGTGGTAGATCGATCGCTAAAACAGTCAAGATCGATTTACCTAAATTTCCGAAGAAACAAGACTAGGACACCCATTTACGCTCGTTGACACCGCTCCTTCAGCCGAAGAGCGCGTTAATTTTGACAAGGAATTAGTCAATCAGAACATCTTCCGAGCCATCGATGTCGCTCGGTTAAGTGTCATGTTCACGATCTTGCGCTCATGATTTTTATGTGATGGTTACTATTTTAGCTAATGCTATACCGATCTAAAAAATGGTTCTGTCATGACAGAACCATTAACTCATCGTCAGCTCTAATTTAATTCAAAACAGTTAGCGAACTACACCTGCTTGCTTGGTCATATCGATCGGTTTCATTAGATACAATCGGAGTAACTTTACACCCATTGATGCGATCGTTGGTAAATTCTGAATCTTTTTCAATAACTTAGGCGTTGTGGATTCTGCTGACGCTAATAACTTGAGGTAGTCTGCGGCACACTTGTCCAGAATTGGAAAAAACTTGGGATGATCTACATCCAAAACAATCGGAAATACTCGTCCCGCAGTTTTATTTGTTTCTTGGATTACTTCGATATCAAATTCGCGGCTATCCATCCCCAAAATACCGTAAAATTTGCTCGATCGATCTCGGAGATACATCGTGGCAAATACCGCTAATAGGAAGAACCGACACCAAAGTTTTGCTCTGAAGTCATTGAGGAGCTGGGGTTGTGAGCGCATCAAGGCATCGAAGAAATCACCATGACGGTTCTCATCTTGGCACCAGTTATCAAAGAAATGGAAGATCGGGTAGATCCGGTGTTCGGGATTTGCTTCTAAGTGTTGGAAAATTTTGATATATCGCCAATACCCAATCTTTTCCGATAGGTACACTGAGTAGAAGATAAATTTGGGTTTGAAGAAGGTGTAATTGTGAGTTTTAGTTAAAAAGCCCAAATCTAGCGAGAGTCCAAAATCAGACATCGCTTTATTCAGAAAACCAGCATGACGGGCTTCATCCCGCGATAACAGGCTAAAGCCTTCGGCTAGCAGCGGATTCTTGTTCTTGAGCTTACGACTGAGTTCTTTGTAGAGCAAGAATCCCGAAAATTCGGAAGTGCAAGAGCTTTCGAGGAACTCAATAAATGTCTGACGAGTTTCAGTGGGGATATCATCCCAAGTGCGATCGAATTTTTCATCTCTGACGAAGTGGTTGCGGTTGTAGTCAACCCGCATTTCTTCGATAATCGCACTTAACTCATCTTCATTGACAGCGAGATCCATTTTCGCCATCTCTTCAAAGTCGGTGGTGTAGAACCGAGGCGTGAGGAGAGTTTCTTTGGCGGGGCGTTTGACACCTGGTCTGATTTCGTCAAATGATGGCTTTGTAGGGGTATTTACCATAGCGATTTTTTTGATAACTAATTCATATTGCGATCGACCCAGGCGACACAGCCCAGTCATCTCGTTGGCGCAGCCTCTCCAGTGGAGAAAATTGCTTCTATAGTGCATTCTACCAAGTCCAGACTGGCGCGGCAGTGGTTTTGTGTTAAGAGTTACTAACAATCTCGCCAAATGTACATCTCTAAATACCATCGTTCATTCAAGGCTGGAACGGCGTACCCTGATAAAAGCGCAGCATCCAACCGCGCCTAGTTCTCGAATAGATCGAGCAACTCCGGGCAGATTCGATCGCACCATCATCAGTGATGACACTATTAATCGCCATAGACGATACTCCGATCGATCTGGTCGATTAAGCTTTGACGGCGATCGTCTCCATTGCCAATTTTGACAATTTTATCGTACCACCTAGTCCATTCCATAGCGATCGATCGTTGATGTTCGATCGCTAATATCGATGCTCTTTCCCTTCTCTACGAGAGGCTTTGCCTACGGCAGGCTTGCGCCAACGCCAACGAGTCATCGCATTTTTAACGATCGATATCACATAAAAAATCCCCGCTTTACAACGAGGAAAATCAACTGTCAACTATCAACTAATTTAATGAGCGTCTTGCAACTCATAAAAATCAGGCGAAACATAATCCTTGCGGAGTGGATAGCCAACCCAATCCTCAGGCATCAATAACCGCTTGAGATTGGGATGTCCCTCATAGACAATCCCATACATATCAAAAGTTTCGCGTTCTTGCCAGTCCACAGTCCGCCAGATCCAATACACTGATGGCACGACTGGATTTTCGCGAGGTAAGAACACCTTTACTCTGACTTCCTCTGGTCGGACAGCATTATCACTCACCTTGGTTAAGTGATAAAAACTCACCAAATCGGCACCAGCCCCTGCATCATAACCACCCTGACACTGAAGATAGTTAAATCCATAAGCATACAGAGCCGTAGCCACAGGTAACAAAAACTGAGCTTCGACGCGGATGACCTCAACCCCCTGATTGTCAGTAGCTAAAGCCGTGTGATCGATAAAGCCATTCTGAGTCAACCATTGAGATATTTTGCCCGCAGGTACGAGGGGAGCCGCTGCGGGAGTAATTTCAACGGCTGGTTTAGTTTCTTCCTCAGCCACGTTCGACCTCCTGTTTTTGAGCGGTAACTAGTGGTAGCGTTACAGGTATTCCCATTGCTGCGGCGATTTCTGCTGGGGGATGGTCGTGAGTACCTGTCTGGAGATAGGCACCTGTCAAAATCGGCGATACGACTTTCATATTATGCGTCGTACTGTAATAACGGTGAGTCTGATTTAATTGACTCCGCTCCTGCATCGACTCGTTGGCGATTTTTTTCCGCAGTTTAATGATGGCATCCATCACTGCTTCAGGACGTGGGGGACAACCAGGGAGATAAATATCTACAGGGATGAGTTTATCGACACCGCGCACTGCTGTAGGCGAATCAGCACTAAACATCCCACCTGTAATCGTACATGCACCCATCGCGATTACATACTTGGGTTCGGGCATCTGTTCGTAGAGACGTACCAATGCTGGTGCCATTTTCATGGTGATCGTCCCAGCCGTAATCAGCAAATCTGCCTGACGAGTACTCGCACGCGGAATCAATCCAAATCGGTCGAAATCAAATCGAGAGCCAATCATCGCTGCCATTTCGATAAAACAGCAAGCCGTTCCAAATAGCAGGGGCCACAGACTCGATAGCCGCGACCAGTTATAGAGATCGTCTACCGTTGTCAAAATCACATTTTCAGATAAATCGGTCGTCACTTGCGGACGCTCGATCGGACTGGAAATCCGATCTAAATTATTGATATCATTAGGGGTCATGACCATTCTAAGGCTCCTTTGCGCCAAGCATAGACTAGCGCGATTACAAGAATTGCAATGAAAATGAGAGCTTCAATAAAAGCGAGTAAACCCAACTGACTAAACGCCACCGCCCACGGGTATAAGAATACTGTCTCTACGTCAAAGACGACAAAGACCAGGGCAAACATATAGTAACGAATATTAAACTGAATCCAGGCACCACCGATCGGCTCCATCCCCGATTCATAGGTCGTCCGACGTGCTGGGCCACCACCACTGGGGCGAAGTAATTTAGATGCTGACAACGCTAAAATCGGCACTAGGCTACAAGTCAAGATGAAGCCTAGTAGATATTCATAACCATTAAGGACAAACACAGATTATTCATAGTTATGAAGGAATAACGATCGCTCCCAGTCATCAAGCAGTTAACAACTCCACCCTCAATCCTCAATCCTCACAATAGTGATGAGGTCTGGCGGCGATCGCTAATTAGCTGCATCTGCTGTAGACTCAATCTAGATATATTTTACCAATATTAGGTGCTAGGAGCTAGGGCGTTCGATCGATTTGACCAAATCGCCAAATGGGGAGACGGGGGAGAGATTGGTAAAAGTGACCGATCGTCAAAAAATGGAACCAAGAAGTGGACAATCGTCAAAAAGCTCTCAACGTCTTTTTGACTCTCTCTTGTGTTTGAATGACCCGACCGCTAAGTAATTTACGACGAGTAATCTTGTATTGACAAGATATTAAATTTGTTTAAATTGGGTTAGACAATACTTTTGTACTTTAAACAAATTCGGTAAACTTGAACTAATCTATCTGTCAATGCCAGTCTATAATTACTCCGCAAGAGTTCGATCGATAGTGCGAATGACTCAACGATCTTCTCGCAGCTTCAATATTTTTAATTCTTTCTTCTTTTCGGTGGATATCGATTGGTCTGGCTTCCCACCTACTCTTTTTCTAATCCGTTTAATAGTACCCTGATTTAATCCCTTAATAAATCGCATACTGCGATCGATTCTATTTCACCAGGCTGATAACTTTAATTGGATCTCAAGATCTATAAATATTTTCACTGATGTACTTAACCACCACACAAAGGAGATTCATCCTCTTTGAGAACAACATCTTTGACCTCATGAAGGCGATGCTCAACATGCCAATGTACTCGAATTCGCTGGGCAAACTCAGCAGCATTTTCGGTCACAGAGCTAATATAAAACACTTTCTCCTCAAAAGCCAACCGCCGATTAAAAGCCTCGGCTGTGTTTGTGTCCGGTTAGCGGGACACAAACACAGCCGAGGCAAACCCGAACGATGGGGATGCGTTACTTGCTCAGAGAACTGCTAGATTTACTTAGCATCTGGCCAAACTGTTGGAGCTTCCCGCTTTGTGAGCTATCCGCTTGTCCGGCAGTTCGCGTGGTCTCATCTCCGAGTGTGTTCAGCAACTTGCCGATCGCCGCGCCGTCAGGATGACCCGATTGCAGTTGCTGCTTAAGCTTGCCCAGGTTTTCGTTGATGGACTTGGCTCCGCTGAATTCGGCTTGCTCCAGCGTTTCCATCCAGCCGTCAATGCTCTCGATGCCCTTGGCGACACCGATCTCGGAGAGGCTATTTTGGAAGGCTTTGATTGAGCTGTCTAAAGTCATTGTCATCTGCGATTCCTCCGAATCTGGAGCGAGGAGATTCCTGCTCCGCTAGTGGGTTGATTCCTAACATGAAAAACCTTTCCTGATCCTCCTCAGTGATGAGACTCAGTTAATTAACAGTCTATAATTCAAGCGATAAGAAAAACTCTGTCTAATGGAGGATACTGAAGTATCTAGAAAGCTAAGATCGGGTATCGCCGATCTTACCTCGATCGAGTAAAAATAAAGCGATAGGTTGTTAGTACTTTAGATCTCATCTAATTAAATCAGACAAATATCGTCACGCTCGCGAACTGTTATTTAAGTCGATCCAGTAATTATCACAGT
>Ga0209390_10005944_pt1 | contig 16765 bp, 14 predicted proteins | sample BON01_FD_187212 | JGI IMG/M metagenome (GOLD analysis project Ga0209390, IMG submission 187212) | Freshwater microbial communities from Lake Bonney liftoff mats and glacier meltwater in Antarctica - BON-01 (SPAdes) (version 2) | ecosystem: Environmental > Aquatic > Freshwater > Ice > Glacier...
TATTGTGTTTCCCATGCTTATGGCTCGGTATTTGACAATCCTGACTTGATTAGTGTCGTCGTCATCGGTGATGGTGAAGCCGAAACTGGCCCGCTGGCTACTGCTTGGCACTCAAATAAATTCCTCGATCCGCGTCGGGATGGTGCGGTGCTGCCGATTTTGCACCTGAATGGTTACAAAATTAATAATCCTACTGTTCTAGCCCGCATCAGTCATGAGGAATTAGAGAGCCTACTGTGTGGATATGGTTATACTCCCTACTTTGTGGAGGGAGAAGATCCCGAACTGATGCACCAAGCGATGGCAGCGACACTCGATCGCTGTATCGAGCAGATTAAAACTATCCAATCTCGCGCCCGTGATGATGGCGATACCACTCGTCCAATGTATCCAGCGATCGTCCTCCGCTCTCCTAAAGGCTGGACGTGTCCCCAGGAACTAGATGGGCATAAATTAGAGGGTTCCTGGCGATCGCATCAAGTCCCGCTCAAGGAAGTCAAACAGCGTCCCGAACAACTACAAATGCTGTCTCAATGGCTCCAGAGTTACCATCCAGAGGAGTTATTCGATGAGAATGGTACCTTGCGATCGGAATTTCGATCTCTGGCTCCTCAAGGAATCAAACGGATGGGTAGCAATCCCCATGCTAACGGCGGGTTGATTCGGAAGGTGCTACGGCTTCCCGATTTCCGTCACTATGGGGTAGATGTATCGACACCTGGACAGATCGAAGTCTCCAATACCTATCCTTTGGGTGTATTTATGCGGGATATCATCACAGCCAATCCCCATAATTTCCGGCTATTTGGGCCGGATGAGACGGCTTCCAATCAGCTCCAAATGGTTTATGAAGCGACCAAAAAAGTTTGGTGGGGTGAGTACCTACCAGAAGACGCTGACGGGGCGGAATTAGCTCCAGATGGTCGGGTGATGGAAATGTTGAGCGAGCATACTCTAGAGGGCTGGCTAGAGGGCTACCTGTTGACGGGCAGACACGGTTTATTCTCTACTTATGAGGCCTTCGTCCACATTATCGATTCGATGTTCAACCAACATGCCAAATGGTTGGAAATTTCCCGTAAATTATCGTGGCGGGCGGATGTTTCTTCGCTCAATTTATTGATTACTTCGACGGTATGGCGACAGGATCACAATGGTTTTAGCCATCAAGATCCAGGCTTTCTCGATGTGGTTGCCAATAAGAGCGCGGAGGTAGTGCGGATTTTCTTGCCACCTGATGTGAATTGTTTACTGGCGATCGCCAATACCTGTTTTGAGAGTACTAATCAGATTAATACGATCGTTTCTGATAAACAAGCTCATCTACAATACCTGACGATGGATGCGGCGATCGCTCATTGTACTAAAGGGATCGGGATCTGGGAATGGGCGAGTACAGATCGCGGTGTCGAGCCAGATGTTGTTATTGCCTGTGCCGGAGATATTCCAACTCAAGAAGCTCTAGCAGCTACGACCATTTTACATGCAGAGTTTCCCGATCTCAAAATCCGGTTTGTCAATGTCGTGGATCTACTTGCTCTTCAACAACCGAGCGAATATTGTCATGGTTTGAGCGACCGAGATTTTGATGGTTTATTTACCACTGACAAGCCGATTATTTTCAATTTCCACGGTTATCCCTGGCTGATTCACCGCTTGACTTATCGGCGCAAAAATCATCATAATCTCCACGTCCGAGGTTATAAAGAAAAAGGAAATATTAATACACCGCTCGAATTGGCAATGAATAATCAAATCGATCGCTTCACAATCGCCATCGATGCGATCGATCGTGTGGCTAAATTATGCGTCGCTGGGGCACATACTAAGGAACAACTCAAGAATCGTCAAATCGAATGTCGTCAATACGCTTATACTAATGGCACCGACTTACCTGAAGTCACTAATTGGCGGTGGAAAAGCTTGGACTAGATGACTGGCTCGAACACCGAAGCAATTATTTACTTAGGTGCAGGGTTCAGGAGACATTCTTTTGAACCCTGCACTCAGCCCGCAATATCTAATCTGCGATCGCAGCTTTAACAGAATTTCACTGTAAACAGATCGATCGGTCTACACTATGACAATTACCGAAAAGAATTGGTTTAAAGCCGCTCCCTTTTAGGGAGAAATTAAAAGAAAACTATTCATTACTCCAATCCTCGTCCTGTAAGGTAGAGGTCATTGTCAACTGTCAACTGAATGAAGTCCGCCTGACGGTCGATTACTGTTTCTAATGAAGAATCTATCTCGATCGCAACTTCTCTTTGCGGTGGTTTGACCTGGATACTCCAAGATAGTGAAAATGTGATAGCGATCGCTAAAATAATTTTTTCAATCATATTCACATGTCCTCCTTGGGCTAGCTATTATTTGCTACTTTTTATGGTTCATATCCTAATTATGCCACGGAGATTGAATAGATCTGTAACCTACGAGACTAAAGCCTAAGTTTCGATAGTAAAGGATACGCCGTTACACTAGAAAAAGTATCGAGCCACACCTCGATCGGTATTCACTACCGTAGCTTTCGATACTGCAACTGAAGGGCATCTGCTGGAACATAAAGTTCTGCTTTTAGATCGCTGGGAATGATTTGAGGACGTTGAGATTCGACAATTGGTTTATCTTGCTCGAAGATTTTAACCGTCCGATTGTGAGCATCTTTATCTGCCCATTTACCTGTAAAGAAGGTACGAAAGTTCATCCATTTACTCACAGTTGTATTCAGATCGAGCGGCACATGAGCCGTCCAAATTGTTAACTGTCCAAACGGCAGATAAACTTCCAGAAATGTCAGGTTGGGTAAGAAAAACCCCGTACGAGTTTTAATCGGTGCGCGTTCGCCTCTGACTAATAACTTCCACAAACCCTTGGGGGGTGTTGCGGCTAGATGTACTGTGGCACTAGCACCCCCATCATAATTGTCGATCGACAACTCTTCAATTTCTGGTGCATGAGGATTACCAAAAGCTCCTGCATGTACAAAGGGTGCATGGGCAAAATCTAACCCATTTTCGAGTACCCGCTCGTAGTTAGCATTCCAATGAAATTCACCTTGGATCGATCGCAGGTTACTCGATTCAACCTGCGGAAAGTTGGGAATAGATTTTAGCTCTGGAGCATCTCCATCGCCTAGAAATAGCCAAATCCAGCCATACTTTTCCTGGGCTGGGTAGGTAGTCATTTTGGCTTGTTTGGGGATGATAGCTGTCGGCAAATTTGCCGGGATTTTGACACAAGTACCATCCGGTTGATATTGCCAGCCATGATAGGGACAGACGATACAGTCTCGATCGATCCAACCATTTACCAGTGCCGCACCACGATGGACACAGGTATTATTCATTGCGTGAATTTGACCGTCAGCAGTGCGATATAATACTAAGTCTCGGTCGAGAATTTTTAATAATTTCGGGCTGGTGGCAATCGCGCTACTAAACTCGACGGCATACCATAAGTTTTTCAACATATCAGTGGGTTCAATTTGTTCGATCGAACTAGATTAATTTCTCATCCCCAATCGCTAATTTAACGATCGAGTGGATTGGTAAACAAGTTGGGTATGATTGATGACACAGACAAACTCACTCAATCAGTAGCTATGACAGATCTATCTAAAATTATTGTCCTCGATGACGATCCAACTGGATCGCAGACAGTTCATAGTTGTCTATTGCTCACACAGTGGGATGTGGAGACATTGAAAATAGGGTTGACTGATGCTGTACCCATTTTCTTTATCTTAACAAATACTCGCGCGCTTACGCCCAGCCAAGCCGCCGCAGTAACGCAGGAAGTTTGCCGCAATTTGAAAGTTGCCTTAGCTGAAGTAAATATTACAGACTTCACGATCGTCAGTCGATCGGATTCTACCTTGCGCGGGCACTACCCGATCGAGACTGACGCGATCGCGGCTGAATTAGGTGGCTTTGATGCTCATTTCTTGATGCCAGCCTTTTTTGAAGGGGGTAGGATTACTCGCGATAGCATTCACTATTTAGTCGTAGACGGTGTAGAAACACCAGTCCACAAGACGGAATTTGCGCGTGATTCGGTGTTTGCTTTTAGTCATAGTTATCTACCCGATTATGTCGCCGAAAAAACTCACGGTCAAATTCCAGCCGATCGCGTGGTACAATTTTTGCTCGCGGAAGTTCGTAGTGGTAGTCTAGAACGACTGCTCCAACTAGAACGCAATCGATGTTGTGTGGTGGATGGCCAACAGCAATCAGACTTCGATAAGTTTGCCGCTGATATTCTGGTGGCTGTCAGCCAGGGTAAGAAATTTCTGTTCCGCAGCGGTGCTAGTATCCTCACCTCTCTAGCTAATTTGGGATCTCAACCCATCCCCGCCACCGAGATGTCCAAATATGTCCGCGATGGTCAAGCAGGAGCGATTATTATTGGTTCTCATGTCAAAAAAACCACCGAACAATTAGATCGACTATTAGAAGTACCAGGGATTGTCGGTGTCGAAATCGATGTGTCCCAATTAGTCGATGACAATGAGACGATTAGAGCCGGATTATTGGCAGCCACACTCGATCGAATTAATAGCATCCATGCTGCTGGAGATACCCCAGCAATCTATACTAGCCGTGCAGAACTCACCTTCAATAGTATCCAAACCCGACTTCAATTTGGCGAAGTAGTATCTGCACTACTGATGGATATTGTTCGCGCTCTACCTGACGATCTTGGCTTTTTGATTAGTAAAGGTGGAATTACTTCCAACGACACCCTCAGTAAAGGTTTAGCCCTACCTGTAGCCAGATTACTCGGACAGATCCTCCCTGGTTGTTCAGCGATCGTTACTCCAGCCACACATCCCCAATTCCCCAATCTCCCTGTTGTCTTATTCCCTGGCAATGTCGGAGATGCAGATGCCCTAGCAACTGCTTATTTGCGATTAGCGGGTAAAGCCTCAAGCCTAGAGCCTCAAGCCTAGAGCCTCAAGCCTAGAGCCTCAACAAGGTATTATTAGTCATACTAGCTAATTCATAATTGTGATGACAGAAGGCGATCTCAGACCTGAATACAGACCTGGATTAGAAGGCGTTCCTGCTGCTAAATCGAGCATCAGTTATGTTGGTATCCAAACAACAGATCGAGGCGACCAAGAAGGTGTTTTAGAATACCGAGGTATTCCGATCCAATTACTCGCCGAGCATAGCAACTTTGTCGAAACAGCTTTCTTATTAATTTGGGGAAGATTGCCAACTCAATCCGAACTCACAGAGTTTTCTGCCGATATTTATTCCCATCGGCGGATCAAATATCGGATCAAAGACATGATGAAATGTTTTCCTGAAACTGGACATCCAATGGATGCACTCCAAGCCTCCGCCGCCGCCTTGGGCTTATTTTATTCGCGCCACACTGTGCCCAATCCTGACTATGTGCGTCAAGCCGTAATTAGATTACTTGCCAAAATTCCGACGATGGTAGCAGCATTTCAACTGATGCGAAAAGGTAATGATGCCGTTTTACCGCGCGACGATCTAGATTATGCTGCCAACTTTCTCTATATGTTGACAGAAAAGGAACCAGATCCGATCGTCGCCAAAGTTATGGATGTCTGTCTGATCCTCCATGCCGAGCATACGATGAATGCTTCGACCTTTTCTGCACGAGTGACAGCTTCTACCCTCGCAGATCCCTACACGGTGATTGCTTCATCCGTAGGCACTCTCGCTGGTCCCTTACATGGTGGGGCGAATGAGGAAGTCATCACGATGTTACAAAAGATTGGTTCTGTAGCTAATGTGCGTCCTTATGTCGAGCAGTGCTTAGAATCAGATCCCAAGTACAAATTTATGGGATTCGGACATCGTGTTTATAAAGGTGTAAAAGATCCCCGCGCAATCATTCTGCAAGAATTAGCCGAACAACTATTCGACAAATTTGGTGACGATCCTTACTATGATGTGGCTTTAGAATTAGAGCGAGTACTAGAGGAATATTTGGGAGTGCGCGGCATTTATCCTAATGTTGATTACTATTCGGGCTTGGTTTACCGCAAGATGGGTATCCCTGCCGATTTATTTACGCCTGTATTTGCGATTGCCCGAGTAGCTGGCTGGTTGGCGCATTGGAACGAACAACTCCAGGAAAATCGGCTCTTTCGTCCTACTCAAATTTACACGGGCTTGCATCAACAGGCTTATGTCTCGATCGAAGATCGAAGATAAATCACTTGACAGTTGTCTGGTCGTGTCACCCGCCCAGTACAGTTTAAAGAAGTAGATCCACTCATCTGCTGTAAATCATCGCTAGTGCTGACTCAATTCATGAACAATCCCGTCCTAACTTCAACGTTTATCCTAACTCTACTGCTCGCCGTAGGGCTGTTTTTCTTCATTCGGGCTTCGACTAAACCTCGGATCGAGCAAATGGTGCTGGAGACTAGCGAATCAGAAGTAGCCCTGTTACCGCGTCTGCAAGCGTACTTTGCAGAGCGGGCTTACAAGATTGCCGCTGTCGATCGAGATACCGACATTGTAACTTTTGAGGGAGTAGTACGTCCGAGTGTCTTGCTGACAGTGTTACTGACTGGTTTAGCGGCTGTGGGTGGACTATGCCTAGCATTGGTACTATCGATGCTACTCCCCGATATCGGCAATCTATTTTTAGTGCTCATCCTCGTCGCACCTTTGGCTGGCTGGTTTTATTGGGAAGGATCGTCGCGGACCGAGCAAGTCCGCCTCAAAGTAGAAGTGCAAGATGGCGAACCAGCCTCAACTTCGATTAGAATCAGCGGACATCGAGATGAATTGGCAGTATTTCAGTCCGTGCTGAAATTAAGTGTCCGTGAAGATATAAAATAAAAAAGCACCCAAAGGCGATTGCGTTTGGGTGCTCACTCTAAAAAATTGAGATTGCCTAGAAAGTCAGCTAACTAGTAGATACTGCTGCCAACAGTTACTAGTTGTTGACTTTCTGTTTCTGGCTCTAGCGATCGTAGACTGGGGAATAGAAAATGGTTTTCCTCGACGTATTGTGCGCCAAATAAACCTTTCTCTGCCCAAAAATAGCGATCTGTAGTGTGTTCGTTGCGTTTGACCAACAGCAGAGCTGGTGGATTGATACCTTCGGCTAAGATATATTTACGAGCAGCGGTCACAGGTTTATCTTCACCACTTTCAATGCTGAACTGTGGTACCTGCTCCAAAATTCTCCGCCCTTCTTGCCGTCTCCGACTCTTCCGTTTGCGTCTTCTAGCCAACCGCCTTACCTCCTCTCTAGTTCAGACAGATGTAATGTCTGTTACAAAAGCCGTCGCTATTCTATCCGCTCTAGTCTAAAAACTCAAGCCCCATCAAAATTCTCCCTTAATCTGCTCAAATCCACCAATATAAAGAAAAACTAAAGTTATACTGGTAATTTGACGACACCAAATTTTAAGATTCGTAACAAATCTTAATCGAACGATCGATCTCAGATCCTGACGAATTTAGCGATCTTAGCAACTCAAATCGAGTAGATTGGCTTCTCAAGACAGCGGTCGTACCAAAATAGTTTAGTAGCGGCTATTTGCTAGTGGCTCAGATAAGTTGATAAACCAAAACCAACCAACCAAAATCGTGTGTACCGCTGCGAGTTCTGAATTCATGGCTTTGTGTCGCGCGCAGCTACGACTGTTGGCGGATAGCTTGGGCGCAAGTTTGAGCGTTGTGTATATGACGGAGGAACTAGAAGGCGGTGGGGAGTCAAAATTATTACCTATAGCAATCTATCCAGAAACTGGGATCGCTTGGTCGGAGGTAATGAATCAGAGTATGGATAGTTCATCAAGCTTTCCAGATCGATTTGCCAGACAACTAGCTGGCAATGAGGATCGCCAAGTTACAACCTTAGCCAAGCTAAAATCACCTGAACGGGGTGCAGATGAGTCCCAGAGCCAACGTCATCAGATCCTGCTACCACTGGTGTCAGATGGGACGATTTTGGGGGTGCTGGCGACCACGCGGGAGATCGAGCCGTGGAACTCCGCCGAGCAGACAGAAATTCAACAGATCGCCCAAACGATCGCACTGGCAGGTATTCTCGATCGCCGACACAATTGGATCGCGCGAGAACTCAAGCAGCAACAGCAATTGCAACTTCAGCAACAGGATCTTTTACACAATCTGTTGCACCAACTCCGCAACCCCCTCACAGCGATTCGGACATTTGGTAAATTATTAATCAAACGCCTCCAGCCAGGGGATCCCAATCGAGGTTTTGCTGGGAGTATCGTCAGAGAAAGCGATCGATTACAGGAATTATTAAAACACTTAGAAAGTGCGATCGATATTCCATCGATCGCTGATGGTGACAGATTCAAATCGCTACCAGCGGCTCAGGATGAAACTAGTTCTTACAGTGCGAATTTATTACTTCCCGATGCTGCTTTTCGGATCGAGTCTTGTCAATTGACAGATGTACTCGATCCATTGGTTGTCTCAGCGGAAGCGATCGCTCAAGACCGAAATTTAAATTTGTACACTCACATTCCTCGCGATCTGCCATTAGTGCAAGCTCATCCAGCCGCCCTGCGAGAAGTACTGAGCAATCTTATCGACAATGCCTTAAAATATACTCCCGCCGAAGGAGAAGTAGACATCGATGTCGAACTAGCAAACACTGGACACTCTCAGATCCAGATCTGTATTCGCGATACCGGAATGGGTATTCCACCTCAAGATTTAGATAATTTATTTACGCGTCATTATCGCGGTGTCCAAGCGCACGGAAGTATTGCGGGAACGGGTCTGGGACTGGCGATCGCTAAGGAATTAGTGACGCATATGCACGGTAAAATTGAAGTTACTAGTCCACCTCCAGGCGGCGATCGAGGTACTGAATTTATGCTCTGGTTGCAGTTAGTTAATAGTCAATAATTTAGCCACTTGGTATTAAGCAATTTAGCATTTCGCCACAATTGTGGTGGTTGCCATATAACTAGAAAAGAAATCTTTTATACTTAATGAGTGACTGATAATGCCGATCTCGATTGGTTGTGCTGTATGGTCTTATCCTGGCTGGATCGGTGAAATTTATCCACTTAAAACTCCAGCGCGGGAATTTTTGCGGGTCTACAGTCATCATTTCCCCGCAGTGGAAGGGAATACAACTTTTTATGCAACTCCCGATCGAGCTACAATCGATCGATGGATCGCTCAAACCCCGACTGAATTTAAGTTTTGCCTCAAGTTTCCTCGCCCTATTACTCATAGCGGACTGCTAATACCGCAGATTGTCCCCGCTCAGACATTTATCACCCAGATGCAGGAATTGGGTGAGAGATTGGGGGTGATGTCGATCCAGTTACCACCGCATTATGCTCCTGATGTGCTGGGACTAGCAGACTTGACCGCATTTCTGACAGCATTGCCGCGTCAAGTCGATCTAGCGGTGGAAGTTCGGCATCCAGATTGGTTCAAATCTCCCCATCGAGAGCAGTTGACGGAGTTATTGTTTAGATTGGGTGTGGGGCGAGTTATTCTCGATTCTCGCCCGATTTTTGAGGCAGCTTCAGAGTGGGGATCTGTCATTGAGTGCAAAAAACCTCGCGTCCCAGTTGAATTAAGTCTGACAGCACCTTTTAGCCTGATTAGATATGTTTCGCATCCCGTCCAATCGGCGAATCAGGTGTGGTTGGAGGGGTGGACGCGCCAGATTCAGGCATGGTTAGAACAAGATGCTCAAATATATATGTTCGTTCATTGTCCGATCGAGGCTCGATCGCCGATTAATGCTCGTTACCTACATCAAATTTTTACCCGATCGGGCATTTGGCTCAATCCGTTACCACTTCAACTCAATGCCAATTTACCAGTTCAATTAAATTTGTTTTAACGTCAGTTTGGGCTAAGAAGATGGATCTATAGATGGCTTTGTTTATGCTAGCTAATATCGATTTTGCGGATGCGCGCTCGCCTTTGTTTCCCGACGGTTTAGCGGCGTTTTTATTCGGGGGTTCCCCCCGAATAAAAAAACGACAAGACAGCGCACCAAGCAACTATTCGATATCAAACGAACCCACCCTCCCCACCAGAAGATCTCAAATGGGTTCTATACAAGGTAGGATGCTAGTAGGGGCAATTCATGAATTGCCCCTACTAGCGCAATCGCACAGTTATTCAATCCACGTTCCTAAGGTTGTGCTAAGGATAGAAACTCATTTGTGGTAATCCGAGCGTTTCATCCCAGCCCATCATCGCATTGAGACACTGAATCGCTTGTCCGGCTTGACCTTTGATCAGATTATCGATCGCGGAGATCACAATTACCCGTCCGGTACGAACGTCAACTTCTACCCCGATGTAACAGAGGTTGGTTCCTGCGGCCCATTTTGTTTGTGGATAAACTCCACCTTCCAATACTTTGACAAATGGCGAAGAGCGGTAAAAAGCTTTGTAGATCGTAATCAAATCCTCAGTCACTAAACCTGGATCGCGAATCGTTGCGTAGACAGTTGCCAGGATGCCGCGCACCATCGGCATCAGATGGGGTGTGAATTGGACTTTGACTTCATGACTGGCAAGATCGCTGCATACTTGCTCGATTTCGGGGGTGTGACGGTGCCCGCCGACACTGTAGGCTGAGATATTATTGTCAGCTTCGGCGAGTAAGAGGTGGGTTTTTGCTTGTCTCCCGCCGCCGGAGGTACCGGATTTGGCATCGATGATGGCGGTATCTGCATCGATCAAACCTTGCTTGAGTAGGGGCGAGAGGGCAAGCAGACTGGCGGTAGGATAGCAGCCAGGACAGCCGACGAGTTTAGCATCTCGGAGTTTGGAGCGATAAAGTTCGGGTAATCCATATACAGCAGTTGCGGCTGTCTCGCGGTCGATCCGTGGAATTTTGTACCATTGGGTGTAGGTATCGAGATCTGTAAATCGATAATCTGCTGATAAATCTAGGACACTACAGCCTTTAGCAATTAATTTGGGAGCTAGCTCACAGGCTAAACCATTGGGCAAAGCCAGAAAGACGACCTGACAGCGGTTGCCGATCGTCTCGACATCGATCGGTTCGATCGTCATATTGACAACGTGAGCTAGATGGGGATAGAGATCGCCAAACTTTTTACCCGCGCTACTATCTCCACCTAAATAGGCAATCTCGATCGCTGGATGATCTTGCAATAAGCGCACCAATTGGACACCCCCATAACCTGACGCACCGACGATCCCAACTTGAAGACAGTTAATCTGCTCACCCATGAATGTTATGACCTATATAATAAGAAGTGATTACCATATTCATGGTGGGAAATACAAACTAGTTCAACCCTGGATTCAAAACTAATGTTGAATCCAAGGCGCGGCAATGTGGATTTCTCTGCATTGACGATCGATCTAGAGTTTTGACTTGCTTTGATGGACTATATAGTTTACCAACATTTTACCGATCTGTGATAGCAACTTCTTCTACTGACCTGTCCAATTTTGAGTTTGACACGATCGCTACCGCCCTAATAGACTTCGCAGCGGGCAAAATGGTCGTGGTGGTAGATGATGAGAATCGGGAAAATGAGGGCGATCTGATTTGTGCTGCTGAATCAGTAACTGCTACAAGTATTAACTTTATGGCTGTCCACGCTAGAGGCTTGATTTGTCTAGCGATGATGGGACACCAATTGGATCGTCTGGATCTCCCCTTGATGGTGACGAATAATACCGATCCCAATCAAACAGCTTTTACCGTCAGTATCGATGCTACTCAAAAATTGGGAGTCACTACGGGGATTTCCGCAGAAGATCGCACCCGCACCATTCTACTGGCGATCGATCCTCACACTCAACCTGAAGACCTCCGCCGTCCAGGTCACATTTTCCCCCTCCGCGCCCAAGATGGCGGTGTCCTAAAACGAGCGGGACACACAGAAGCAGCGGTAGACTTAGCTCGGCTTGCTGGTTTGTCGCCAGCAGGGGTGATCTGCGAGATTCAAAATCCTGATGGTTCAATGGCGAGACTCGCAGATCTAGTTACTTATGCCCGCCTCCACGATCTCAAGATTATTAGCATCGCCGATCTGATTAGTTATCGTCTTCAACACGACAGATTCGTTCATCGAGAGGCAATTACCAAGCTTCCCAGCCAATTCGGTCAATTTCAGATCTACGGCTATCGCAATCTACTAGACGAAACGGAAACTGTCGCAATTGTCAAGGGTAATCCGGCTGATTTTATCGACAAACCGATTATGGTGCGGATGCACTCTGAATGTTTGACTGGTGACGCACTCGGTTCGCTCCGGTGTGACTGTCGGATGCAGCTCCAAGCAGCCCTAAAAATGATCGAGAATGCAGGTGAAGGCGTAGTTGTCTACTTGCGTCAGGAAGGGCGCGGGATTGGATTGATTAATAAACTCAAAGCCTATTCCCTCCAAGATCTGGGGCTAGATACCGTCGAAGCAAATAATCGGCTTGGGTTCCCCGCAGATTTACGCAATTACGGAGTCGGTGCTCAGGTTCTAAACGATTTAGGCATTAGCAAAATTCGCTTGATTACCAATAATCCTCGCAAAATTGCTGGACTCAAGGGCTATGGCTTGAAAATTGTCGATCGAGTCCCACTCCTGATTGAAGCTAATGACTACAATAATGTCTACCTCGCTACCAAAGCCGAAAAACTCGGTCACATGTTGCTCCAAACCTATCTGGTGACAGTCGGGATTACCTGGAATGAAGAGCCATTAGAAATCACTGCACGGTACGATCGATTAGACAAGCTGCGGCATATTGCCGAGTTTCACAATGTCTTGCTCAAAGAAGAAGCTCGACCTGTGGGTACGGCTCTATTCGGCAATCCTTCACTGACTTTTCATCTAGGATTTGACCAAGCAAATCTGGCAATCGAAGACTGGTACAAAGATTACAGCCATCCATACGTTCAAGCGATTGTCAAAATTCTCGATGAGATCGCCACTATCTCCCAAGTCAATCGCTTGGAATTTCTAGTGGCTAATGGACAAGATCCACTGACTGGGCTACAAATGCAACTCGATCGACATACGTACCCCAAATCCCAACCACCATCAACTCTGAGTTCAGAATTAGAACTTCAGGTGATTTATAGCTTCAGTTAGTAAGTACTACCTTCTTGCTGTCAAATTAGAATTGCACCTCCAAATGTCAATATCGATGTCAACGAAAGTAGTCCTGTCTTTCGTTAACATCGATCTAAGATTCCACTAGGGTTAGGTAGTCCTAAACGCTTAGTTCCTGGTGGTACCCGCATTAGTGCACTGTTACCATTGGGGATTGGGAATGGTAACAGTGCTATTAACTACTATAGCGATCCTAAATCAGATCTTTAGAACTTTCGTACTATTGCTCGTGCGGCAGCCTAACGCACCCTACATAAACCTAGCTTTTCATTTAGGATTGCTATATCTTTTATTAGTTTGATGCACAATCGCATAACCAATTGATAGTGAAAAGACAGCTACAGCTAGGGCAATTAAGTCACTACTACTTTTCTTTTCTAAGTCAAGAATGATGATCTTTCTAGAAACAGCAATGAGCGATGTTACAATTACTAATTCTACCTGAATTACGTGCTTTCTGAGATATGCAGTAATATTTTCAAGAATTTCTAGCGCGATCAAAACGTTTAGAAATAAACCGAATAATTCAAATAGGGTAGTATTAAATCTATCATTACTCTGTCGCTCGACCGTCAGCAGTAATTTTTCAATTAAAGCATAACTTAAATGAGCAATCGCGATAAAGGTCACAAAAATCATGCCGATCGATAGTATCTTAGAGACGATACCTTCGATCGACCCGATCGCTTCTAAAAACTTTTCATCTTCAGTCAGGATAGCTTTAAATCTTCGGAATATCCGCATCATCTTTGGTGTAGCCGCTTTGAAAAAGAATCGTACCTACCTAATTTACTCGCTATTAGTCACCAATTTTATGACATTAAACCCTCTTCATCGATCGATGAGGAGAGTTTAATTATATCTATTAAAATACCAGATCTATCAATATTCAGTAACTGTTAACTGTCAACTGTCTTGATTCGCTGTCTTGTCGTTTTTTTATTCGGGGGAAACCCTACGGGCGGCGAATCGCTATCAACTATCCTAACTAGCAGCTTGAAGTCTAGCTCTTGCTCGTTTAAAAGCTTGATTAGCTTGAATTTGCTCCTGACGACTACCTGTTGAAATAGCCGCTAACTTTTGTTCGGCTTCAGCAAATTCTTTCTGTGCTTGTTCGCGATTGATTTTTTCGCCCAATTCCGCACCATTAACTAATACGGTGACTTCATCATTGTCAACTTCTGCAAAACCACCCATCAAGGCAATTGGAGTCCATTTATCTTTACCAGCTCTAACCCGCATTACAGCAATATCTAAAGCCGTCAACAGCGATGCGTGACCGCTCAAAATCCCCAGTTGTCCAGTAATACTAGGTAGAATTACTTCGTCTGCTGTTCCATCCCATACGGTCTTATCTGGGGCAATTACTCTTACAGTTAGTGTCATATTTAGGTATTAGGTATTAGGTATTCGATTTTAGGTTTTATGTTTAAATTTTAGATTTTAAGGTTTGAGATTTTTAGGTTTCAGGTTTTAGGTGGTGAGGACTGATACATGTACCTGCCCTGATTTGGAGCAAGCAGTAAGTAGTAGATATGTTAGCCCTACTCTTTGCTTGCACCTTCAAACCTAAAGCCTAAAGCCTAATCCTAGCCTTTTAGTAATTTCTCGCCCTTAGCTTTAGCTTCAGCGATATCGCCAACAAGGTAGAAAGCTTGTTCTGGTAAGTCGTCTAGTTCACCATTGAGGATCGCTTTAAAACCTTTGATGGTGTCTTCGAGTTTGACGTATTTACCAGGAGAACCAGTAAATACTTCAGCAACGAAGAAGGGTTGCGACAGGAAGCGTTCGACTTTCCGCGCCCGAGAAACGATCAGACGATCTTCTTCGGCAAGTTCATCCAAACCGAGAATTGCAATGATATCTTGCAATTCTTTGTAACGTTGGAGGGTAGATTGTACAGCCCGAGCAGTGTCGTAGTGTTCTGCACCAACGATCGATGGTTGTAACATCGTCGAAGTAGAAGTCAGCGGATCTACTGCTGGGTAGATACCTTTGGATGCCAATCCCCGAGACAGTGAAGTAGTACCGTCCAAGTGAGCAAAGGTAGTCGCAGGTGCAGGATCGGTGAAGTCATCCGCAGGTACATATACTGCTTGAATGGAAGTAATCGAACCGTCCTTGGTAGAGGTAATCCGCTCTTGTAAGTCACCCATATCAGTACCTAGCGTCGGCTGATAACCTACCGCAGAAGGCATCCGACCTAAAAGTGCCGATACTTCAGAACCAGCCTGTACGAACCGGAAAATGTTGTCGATAAATAGCAATACGTCTTGCTTGTTGACATCGCGGAAGTATTCCGCCATCGTCAACGCTACCAACCCAACGCGCATTCTTGCTCCTGGTGGTTCGTTCATTTGTCCGTAGACTAGAGCGATTTTGGAATTATTTAAGTTATCTTTATCGATTACTCCAGATTCCATCATTTCATTGTAGAGATCGTTTCCTTCGCGGGTACGTTCGCCTACACCACCAAAAACCGATACACCACCGTGATTGGTAGCAATGTTGTTAATCAGCTCCATCATGATCACGGTTTTGCCCACACCAGCACCACCGAACAGACCGATTTTACCGCCCCGACGATAAGGGGTCAGTAAGTCGATTACCTTGATTCCGGTTTCAAATACAGAAGGTTTAGTTTCCAATTCCGTCAGCTTGGGAGCATCGCGGTGGATGGGGAATCTTTCTTGGGTACCTACAGGACCTTGATTATCTACGGTTTCACCCAAGACGTTGAAAATCCGACCTAAAGTAGCCGTCCCAACGGGTACGCTAATCGGTGCACCCAAATCGATGACATCCATACCGCGTACCAACCCATCGGTGGTACTCATGGCAACGGCACGAACTTGGTTATCACCCAGAAGTTGCTGAACTTCGCAGGTTACGGACACATCTTGTCCAGCTTCATTTTTGCCTTCAACTTTGAGGGCACTATAAATCTGGGGCATCTTGCCACCAGTAAATTCTACGTCCACAACTGGACCAATAACTTGAGTGAGTTTCCCCACGTTTGTTTTTTCTGCGGTGGTAGCCATGTGCGCGGTACTTATTATTGTGTGATTTTGTCTATAGCAAATCGATGCAACAAAACAGATTTGCGGGTTGTGAGCGATTGGAACCAATTGGTGAGGTTTTACTCATCACAACGATCGAAAGCGTCAATGGAGAGTTTACACACTCGATCGATAATCGCTGTTAGCTGTTGAGTGAATCGATTTTTGGTTTTAGCTACTTTTAATATTTTGCAATGCTGTCCCCTATTTTATCATCGAACGCGTATGGTACTGTGGATATTTGTGACGATTTTAGATCGCCAATCCTAAATATTGCCGCGAACTCGCACAGACTAGAACCCATGAGCTTGTTCAAAGGTAACTCGATTGCCCTATCCCCAAAGCCCACCGGACGACAGCAGGGGAAGAACCGCTCCGATCTCCACTGTGGCTAATGGAGATGGCGTGTTTTCGATCGATATATGTCCGTAATTTCGCGCGTAGAGATCGCTAGCAAATTTGGTGCGATTGGCTAGTTGTTCTGGTGGGGCGAATCCTGGCGTACCGACTGCCATACTGTCAAGATCGTGTCGGCTGGTAGTAGCAGCGATGTCTTTGACAATACCCAAATCTACTAATACAAAACGGCAATCGGTCGGGCATA
>Ga0209390_10005946_pt1 | contig 16763 bp, 12 predicted proteins | sample BON01_FD_187212 | JGI IMG/M metagenome (GOLD analysis project Ga0209390, IMG submission 187212) | Freshwater microbial communities from Lake Bonney liftoff mats and glacier meltwater in Antarctica - BON-01 (SPAdes) (version 2) | ecosystem: Environmental > Aquatic > Freshwater > Ice > Glacier...
TACCACCTCCCCCACTATTCCATTCCCACCACCACCCTTCTTCTTCCCCTGCTGCTGCTGCTGCTGCTGTTGCCTCCCTGCAGCAGCAGCAGCAGCAGCAGCAGTCTTTAGCCCCTCCTCCACATCCCTCCCCAAGGCACACCTCGTCTCTTCCAACAAGAGAGGCTGCCATATATCTAAATAATGCCTTGGATCCCGAAACCTCAACGGCACTGGGTCGAACGACACCTTCTTCTTCCCCCCTCCCTCCCTCCCACCCTCCATCCCCTGCTGCTGCTGCTGCTGGTGGTACTGCTGCTGCTGCTGCTGCTGCCCTCTGTCCGACGAGAGCAAATCCCCCAAACTCCACTTCACGATATGAGAGTGAAATTCCCGAGCAACAACAGGAGCATTGCTTGCCACGTCTTTCAATTGTCGAAAAATAACAAAGTCATCATCACTCCTTTGAGGCCTCACCGTCCCTCCTCCAGAGGAAGAATCCCGACGATGGGTACGAGCAGCAGCAGTAGTACCAGCAGCAGCACGAGCGGCAGCAGCGCGAGCAGCCGCGATGCGAGCGGTGACGAGGGCGGAGGAGGAGGAGGGGGTGGGGATGAGTGTGGATTTTCCTTGGCGGGCCTGCTCGAGGAGTTGTCGCTGGAGGAGCCGTGGATGCACTTGCGCCTGCCCTTGCTGCTGCTGCTGCTGCTGCTGCTGCTGCTGCTGCTGCTGCTGCTGCTGCTGCTGCTGCTGCTGCTGCTGCTGCTGCTGCTGTTGGCGTACTACTGCTCCTCCCCCTCCCCCTCCTCTTCCTTCCAACGCACCCGACATAGCCAGCAGGGAGGACGAGGGGATGGGCAAGGCGACCGCCCCTCGTGGTTTGACAGGACGAGGCTTCACAAATGCAGACTTTTTCTTCTGCTGCTGCTGCTGCTCCCGCTGCTGCTGCCACTGCTCCTCTTCCTGCTCCTCCTCCTCCTCCTCGCAGCGCTGCCGTAAGGACAGGTGTGCCTGCGCTGGTGGGAACCTGACGGGAGAAGGAAGTGGACTAGAAGAGGGAGAAGTCAAATCAATAGCTGCTGCTGCTGCTGCTGCTGCTGCTGCTGCTGCTACTGCTGCTGCTGCTGTTCGATCCGGGGAAGGTGCATAGGAGGAAGAGCCGATGCTACTAGCAGGGGTGGGTGGGTTGGTGCTAAATTGCTCTCGATACGCCTGCAGTCGTGCTTGTTGTACCTCCGTCGCTTCCTCCCTCCTGAACTCTCCTACGTAGACCACCTCTTCCTCCTCTTCTTCCTCTTCCTCCCCTTCCTCCACTCCTTCCTCCCTCTGCACACCTTTATGTGCACCCCTCCTCTCCTCCTCCTCCTCCTCTTCTTCGGGTGCCACGCGTAGGAGTAACCCTCCTTCCCCCCCTTCCTCCTTCCCTCCCTCCTCCACAAACAACAAACCCATCCTTTCCAAACACCTCGCCAACGCAGGCTCTACATCAGCAGCAGCAGTAGCAGTAGCAGTAGCAGTTGTCTTCACAATCATTTTCTCCACCCTACTTCCAAACCCCCTATTCACCCTTATTTTCCTCACCGAAAACAAGGAGAGGGCCTCCCTCAAAAACGAGAGTGAGGCCTGATGGACTGCAGGCGTGCGACGCGCCAAATCAGAGTCCTTACCCCAATCTAGCGTTAGGTCCAACCACTCACGATGCGTCTGCTCCAGTTGGGAAGAGGAAGAGAGCGGGAGGAATGCCACCGCTGCTTGAAAGAAGGCGAGGAGGAGGGAGGGAGGGAGGGGGGGTGAGGGGAGGGGGTTCTCCTCCTCATCGTCATTGCTGCTGCTGCTGCTGCTGCCACGGCCTTTGCTCAGCACCTCGCGGACAACGAGCCACCAGGCAGCGGTGGGCGGCGCGGCTGCCATTATCCCCTCCTTGTCCGGTTTCTGCTGTCGGGCTAGGAGTTCGAGGAGGAGGGCGAGGAAGGGAGGAAGGAAGGGGTGGAGGTCACCGCCGGGGGTGTTGATGATGGAGAGGAAGTTGGTGCGAAGCATGTCTTTGAGTATTTGGTTTGCCCCACGCCAGAGCCCACGGAGCCAGGAGAAAGGGAGGGAGGAGAGGATAGCTTCCCATTCTAAGGATTTGGAGGAGGAGGGGGACGACGAGGGAGGGAGGGAGGACGAGGCGGAGGAGGCAGCACCGAGGAGGAGGAGCCGGTGGAGGGCGGTGGTGAGTTCGCCTTCGTCGATGAGGAGGATGGGGATGACGGTTGCGAGTGCGGTGCCTGGTGGTGCTCCTCCTGGTGTTCGGGTTGTGAAGGGGTTGCTGCTGCTGCTGCTGCTGCTGTTGCTGCTGTTGGTGGTGGGAGTGGCGCCCGTGTGGATGGTGAGATGCGAGGAGATGGAGGTGGAGGTGGAGGAGGAGGAAGTGGAGAAGGAAGGGGTAGAGGCTTGGACGAGACGTTGGAGGAGGGAAATGAATGCGGAGGTTTGATCGTCACACGCTTGATTGAGCTGTCGAAGTGTCTGGGACCGGGACATGGTCTTAAGGCGCGGGGCCAGATACAAAGCAGCTTGTAACTTGAACAGGTCATCACGCAACAAGGGAGGGAGGGAGGACAGAGGGTGGTTCCGCGCCAATTCATGCATTATCCTCCCACACAACAAATTCGACGAGAACGTCGGCGTGGAGATCCGGCCCGTTGGCCTAGCACTCGCCGGACTAACCCCATCACTCGGGAAAAACGCTCCCCCTCCTCCTCCTCCTCCTCTCCCACCACCACCACCGCTGCTCAGCCTTGGGGTGTCCCCCCCTCCCCCTCCTCCTCCTCCTCCTGTTGCCCGAAATCCCCCCACAGACTCATCAATCATCTCTGTCACCTCCAGTCGATGCTGCTCCAATATCAAATGCACGCAGTCCCTCGCAATGTCCTCAAACACCACACTCGACATAGTGCCAAACGGCCCCAGCGCTGCTACTACTACAGGTGCCCATCCCTGACTCGACTCCAAGGGCCAAGTGCGTGAAGAAGCATCAGAAGGGTCATATACATCGTTCAGAACACGACATACAGCACTTTCCAAGTATCGGCGGGTGGTCCCCAAGGAGGAGGGAGGGAGGGAGGAAATGGTTTGCACCAGATGCTGGAGCGCCATGTTTACAAAGGAAGCACGGCTTCTGCTGCTGCTGTAGCTACTGCTGCTGCTGCTGTAGCTACTGCTGCTGCTGTTGCTGTTGCTGTCATGGGCGTGGCGGAGGGAGCGAAGGAAGGCGGGAAGGAGGTCAAGAAGGGATTTGAAGGTGCCTTCTACTTTGGATTGGCCTTGGCGGCGGGCGAGGAGGGAAATGAGGTGACAGAGCCAGTCATAGACGTAGATAGCTAACCCTTCAGAATGAGTCCAGGCTTGATCTTTCATCTTGATTAGAAGGAGACGCAAGCAGTCCAAAGCAACCCGGGCCGTGGCGGCAGCCGCAGCAGAGAAGGAGGAGGAGGAGGAGGAGGAAGCGGGGGAGTAAGGGCAGTAGGAGGAGGTCGAGGATTGAGAGGATGTTGCTGCTGCTGCTGCTGCTCCTCCTCCTACGGTTCCTTCCAAAGGTGAACAGCAAGTACGGGCGTGGGCAAAGACGATATCAGGCAATAAAGGGTATTCCGACGACAGCCACTTAGCGATGGCATCATCACTCTCCAACAGCTCCAGCATTATTTTTAACGCCTTCCACCTATTTTCATTCCTGCTGCTGCTGCTGCTGCTGCTACTCTCCGAATGCGACTCAAAATACTCCTCCTCCAATGCCTGCACCCACTCCCTCACCACACCATCCACCCCCCCCTCCCCCATCAACACATCCAACCCTACCCTCCCCCTTCCCTTCGCCGTCCTCCCCGCCCAAGCCCTAATCATATCACTCCCATGCGTCATCAAATAATATACCCCCGGCAACCTCCGTCCATTTAAAATCTCCTCATCCGTCTGCACCCCTCCCCCCACCTTCCCCATAACCGCCACAAAAATGCTCTCCAACTCCCTATCCGCCAAACACATCTTATAATGCGTCAAAAAATCCAACAACGCATACCCTAACTCATCACTCCCCCCCTCCCTCCCTCCCTCCCTCCCTCCCTCCCTCTCCCGCGCCTCCGCCCTCCTATTGGTCTCCTCCAAATGCATTTTTATAAACCCCTTGTCTAACCGATCAATACTCCCCTCCGCCTCCCTAGCAAGTTCCGCCCAATCCTCCCCATCGTGACTCCTCACATAATCCAAAATAACAGCCCGGGCCTTATGGTAAGCTGCCATACACGCAAGGCACCTATACGTATCCTCCTTCATACTCGCCCAAAACACCTCATCCCTCACTCCATTCCCATACAAAAATGCCCGAAGCCACATCTCACTGACCTCAGGGTGGTCACACCACCGATTTCCAAGCTCGGCCGCCTCAGTCAGGTACTCAATCGCCCCTTCCTCGTCCTCCTCCCCCGGAGCATCGCGCAACCCAAAACTTTCGTAGGGATCTTCCGTGTACTGACCCATCAATGCCTCCTCCTCGTCCTCCTCCTCGCCCTCCCCTGGAAACGACGGGTAGGCATTGAGCAGGTCGTCCTCTTCTTCCTCCTCCTGCGCTCGCCGTTGCCGCTGCAGGCGCCGCAGGCGTGCGGCTTCGACGTCGTCGTTTTGCTGCTGCTGCTGCTGTGCTTGCTGCTGCTCCACCTCCACCACCTCCACGGAGGAGTCATCGTCGTCGCTCTCCCCGTAGTCGATCTCGTCGTCCGTGTCGAGGATGTCGATGATTTCCTGGGCCTCGTTGTGATGCTCTTCTTGCTCCTCCATCTCGTCCTTGCTGCTGCTGCTGCTGCTACTACTGCTGCGCTTCATTCCAGGATCCTGCTGGCAAGACGCCTGGGCCAATCCAGAGGATGTGCACTCAGCGACCTGTCGGGGTGTGGAGAGGTGGTGTCAGTGCGTTGTGTGTGCGTATTGCGAGGTCAAAGGTGGGATCATAGAAGAGTGTGGAAGCAACACGAATGCTGATCGATGCTGAATGACGCCGTGTCGCTCATCAGCGAGCGTTCGATGCCTTGCTTGCTTTGGACGCACGACTCAAAACCCACAACAACATAGACACACAGGCACAAGCACAAGGGCGACAAGCACACGTGGAAGAAGCCTAGGTGGGCAACAAGGCAGATATGACAGCGCGCCTGGCCAACTTTAGGTGCGCTCACAAGCTTTTCCAATGCTCAGAAACCTCCCCACCCCCGGCCTCCTCCTCATTTCCTCCTCCATTTCCCCTACTAGAAACGTGGTCCTGATGCTTAAGGACTTGCCGTCCGCCGTGCAGTTCTATGGTAAGGAAGGTCTGGGCCTGACGCTGAAGCGACGGAGTGAGATGACGGCGGAGTTTGACACCGGAGGGCCCCCCCTTGTCCTCAAAGCGGTAGAGGGGGAGGCGATGCGGAGTACGGGCTACTCCCCCTTTTTGTGCTTCGACGTGATGGACATGGACAGTACGGTAGTGCGATTGTTGCAGCTGGGCGCGTCCTTGGACGGGCCGATTAAGTATCCGGCGTATGGGAAGGTAAGTTTACGAGGAGGCGGGTGGTGCGATCGTGTGTGGGGATGGGGAGTGAGAGCGCGAGTAGGAATGCCGTTCTGTGACGCTTCAAACCACAAATGAAGAATGGTCGCTCACGTACTAATGCATTCCCCTTTCATACTCTTACATTCGCTTCTAGGTGGGCATGGTCCGCAGTCCCGACGGCCATATGATTGGTCTCTTTGAGCCGGGCGACGCCTCTGTCTCCATGAGTAGTAGCGAGGAGGAAGGAAATAGACCATCCTCACCATCATCACCACAACAATCACAAGCTGAAGGGGGAAACGAACGAAAAGGGAAGAAATGAAACAAAGTCCAACTTAAGGAAGTACACACGTCGCTATATTGTCATCCTTTTTTGTTATGATGGATGGGTGGCTTTTCTTGGGTTTGCTCGATCGAACTTATATATCCTTGTTTACAAGGCCTGAAAGAAGGGGGGATGAGTACGGCCATTGTGGCTTTTCTTACTTTCTCTTCATACTCACACCACTTTTGTTTTGTTTCAAGCAAGCAGTTGACAACTGACACGGACAAGGGGGGATGCTGATGAAGGAGGAATGAAGAAATGAAAACGTCTATTCCCAGTTCTATATGTGCACCGACGCCTCCTTCTTCTTCTCCTCTTCCTCCTGACTGTCCCTCCTTTCTCTCTCTCTTCTTATCGTTTCTCTCTTTTTACTCCCTTTCTACATTACATAGTAGTATGATTATACACATCAAGAAGCTCAAGATCAAATCAACAACTGCATTCATTTTCACACTCCTCTCTCTCTCTCTCTATCTCTATCTCTATCTCTATCTCTCTCTCTCTCTCTCGCTCTCTCGCATACTCACAGACTCCCGCACACACCCCTACAAACAAATGATTACACATCTCTCAACAACCTCCTTTTCCTCTTTTTCAGTCGCTCCCTTGCAACGTCATTGCCGACACGTCGCACTACTTTACAACCTCCATCCCTCCCTCCTTCCCTCCTTCCTTCCTTCCCTCTTCTGGGCAGGAAGCAGTAGATAAGATGAGAATAGCGCCTTTCTTGAACCCTCAGTTGGCTTCAGCTACCGCGTCTCCATCAGTGAGCGTCCACATGATCACAAAACAGAGAAGAGGTAAGAGGTCCAAGAAACACGCCATCGTCGTCCCCCCATATCCCTCCCTCCCTGCCTCCCTCTCTCCCTTCCGCCCTCCCTCCCTCCTCCCGGGGAGGAAGGGGTAGATAGCACGACGATGGCGCCTTTCTTGAACCCAGTGATTTTCGCCCGAATCAATACCGCGTCTCTATAAGTGAGCATCCGTATGATCACAAAACAGAGAAGAGGTAAGAAATCAGAACGTCCACCAGGTCCAAGAAACACGCCATCCTCGCCCTTACCCAACCCTCCCTCCCTCCTCCCTCCCTCCCTCCCTCCCTCCCCTCCTCCTCTGTCAATGTCTTTCCGCCAGCAGCCCCACCAAACCCTCCCTCCGTCCCTCCCTCCCTCTCTAGCGTGTTTCCGCCCACATCAACGCCGGCTCCTCCAAGTATATCTCCCACAGATTCGAAAAGCGACCCCCGCCCCTCCTCCTCTACTTCGTCTCCGCCAACATCAACGCCGGCTCCTCCAAGTACATCTTCCACAAATTCGAAAACCGCGCCATCGTCGCCCCATCCACCACCCTATGATCCCCCGCCCACGAAATAGCCATCACCCTCACCGGCAGCACCACAAGCCCCCCCCCCCCCCCCCCCCCCCCCCCCCCCCCCCGCCCCCCCCCCCCCTCCCTCCCTCCCTCCCCTCCGGCCCCCGCAGCGCCCGCAGGGGCCTGCACATACCGAGGCAAAATCTGAATCCTCCCCACCGCGCCAATCGCTACCTGAGGAGGAACAATTTTCGCATCCATATACGTCCCTCCCACACTCCCAATGTTACTCATCGAGAAGGTCGCCCCCTGAAAATCCTCTTCTTTGAACCCACCCTGCCCTTCCCTTCCTCCCTCAGCCTTCGCTTGGAACACGGCCAGTTCTCTCGCTATCTCCATCAAAGATTTCTCTTGGACTTTCCGCAACACAGGGACAATGAGCCCTTTGCTCGTCGCCATTGCCACACCAATCTCGTGTGAGCTATGATAGACCACCTCCTTCTCATCCTCCGTCAAACTACTATTCAAAATCGGAAACCGCAGCAAAGCCAAACTCGCCGCCTTCAGCATCAAAGGCAGATACGTAAATTTCAGCCCTTGGCCCTCCGCTAAGGGACGGAGGGAGGATCGGAACGCAGCGGCTTTATCCATGCACACCTCGTCTTGGTACCCAAAATGAGGAATTTTGAGAGAAGCATTCATTGATTTTACCATCTGACGCATCACCCCTCGGACGGGCACGCGTTGGGAAGTGCTGAGATGCAAGGCGGAGAGCGGGGAGGGCGGGGTGATGGAAAGGGTGGACGAATGAGGGGCTTGTTGGGGTTGTGCTGGGGAGGGGGAGGAGGGGAGGGAGGGTGGGGTGGTAAAGGAGGAAGAGAAGGAGGAGGGCATGCTCATGGCCGCGCCGGCGCCTTTCAACTGGTAAGAAGGAGACGAGGAAGCAGCAGTAGCAACAGCACCGATGCCACCGCCGCCGTTGCGGGTGTTGATGTGATCCAAGACATCACCCTTCAAAACGCGGCCTTGGGGACCAGTGGGTCGGACGAGAGATAAATCTACTTCATACTCCTTCGCTAGACGACGGACTGCTGGGGTAGTAGGCACGATCTCCCCTCCCTCCCCATCACGATTATTGTTGTGCTGGCTGACAGGCTGTTGTAGGTGGTGCTGTGGCTGCTGCTGAAGAGACACCGGTTGGAGCAAAGGAGGAGATGTGAGGAGAGGAGCCGCTGCTGCCACCATTGCTGGGGAGGGTAAATCAGCATTGTTCATAGTGGGGGCTGCGGCGAGCGTCGCGGCGGTAGTGTGGTCGTTTTGCCCGGCTACTTCAATGTCGACTAGGGCACTGCCGACTTTGACTACTGCGCCTACTGCGTGATGGACTCGAGAGACGACCCCGTCGTAGCGCGAGGAGATTTCCACGGTGGCCTTGTCCGATTGCACCTCACACACCCGATCAAACTGCTTGACGCTCTCCCCTTCCTGCACGAACCACTGCATAAGCTCCACTTCGGCAATGCCCTCCCCAATGTCAGCTAGGAGGAAAGGCACGATCTTCCCACAACCGCTGCTGGGCACAGGAGAGGCGGCGGGAGAAGGTGGGGAGGGTGGGGAGGAGGGCGGGGACGAGACGTAGTCGTAGGGCGGCTCCTGCAGGGCACTCATGGAGAAGGCCCGGTGCTGCTGTGTTTGTGTAAGGTAGGTGGGTATAGGTGTGTGTGTGTGTGTGCCTGAGTCAGTACGGCTGGTGTTTGTTTGCAAGGTTCGTCGTCCCGCCCATCCCTGACACTCACTCACCTGCTGCTGGAGTTGCGGGGGCTGCTCGCGGCTTAGGAGAAGGGCCACGGACCCGGCGCCCTGGCAGTGGCCGACGATGCTGCTCCCCTTGCTGGTGATGCTGACCAAGCCCCTGGCTGCCGCTGTGGTCCATGCCTACAGAGGGTGTGGGCAGAGGGGGAGTGTAAGGGCAAGCCCCCTCGCCGAAAATGACGCTGTTCTGTTTGCGTACCTGGGTGCTACGGGGACGAGGCCGACGACGCACGCCCACGGCCACTAACCTGTCCACGCTGCGCCTGGTGCTATTGGCAAGCATTTGTTTGTACTGTAGGTGTGCGTGGGGTGGCTTGAGTGTAGGAATAGTGAAGGGAAAGACAAGCCAGGGCCTAGTCGATGTGACACGGCGGCGAAAAAGCTCGCCGAGGCCCTCCGGGTCGCATATTGGAAAGGAAATGATGGCGCTGCCGCGTGAAGTTTGCGTCTATCTTCCACTAAATTTCGTGCGTTTGACGAGCTATACCAACAACATGGGCGCAAACTTATTCTCATTGATTTCTTCACCATTTCTTTTCTCACTCACGACCTCTCTCCTCGTGCTGCTGGGCCTCCTCTCCCAACCCCACACCAGGCCTGATGTGGGTCCCCTCCTGTTTTCCATTCAGATCTTACACTTCTAAAGGCCTCACACTCCTCCATCCTAGTATCTTCCCCTCCTAACTCACACTCAAAGTCGTTACTCGCGCTTTTATAAAGGGCTCTAGTCCACCCACCCCACCCTGACTTACATTTCAAGTCTCTCGTCACGCCTTCCACAAGCCTTCTCTACTCCTTCACACACCCAACCCTCCTCTCTCTCTCTCTCTAGCTCTAATGCCCCATCAACCACGGATGGTTGTGCTTCTTCTTCGGCGCCCAAATCACAAAGGTGCTCTGGCTCGGCTGCTGATACACACGATGCAAAGGCTTGTAAATGGTCGGGTGGTGCTTGCCTTCGTAAATCTCGGGCCGGTCAATAGGAATCAATTCGGTGATTTTGGGCATCTCGTGGTGGTGGTCATGATGGAAGAGCATGCCCTCATCCCCTCCTCCTTGTAGCCCCTCCACGGCCGAACCAGTACCACCGATGTACACATACATAGCCTGCAGCTGCTCCTGCTTCTTCAGCTTCCTTACTCCCGTCCTCGCCGTCCCCTTCCCTCCCTCCTTGAGCCGCTGCTGCTGCTCCTCCTCCAAACTACGTCGTCGCCCCGGGCAATACCCCTGATCGCACAGCGTATGCTCATAGTCCATGGGGGCATGATTGAAATGCGCGGCCATTTTAGGGTGGATGAAATGATGCTCCCCCATCACAAGAGGGATAGGCTTGGCGGAAGGGTGGAACTTTTGCCCATGGTAGAACGCCGGGACGACAGGCTTATATTTTTGAATTTGACGAGGGGGAGGGGCGTGGTCGATCGGCCCGGGAGGGAGGACAGGGGCAAGCTTGTTGGCTTTGCCTTCGGCTAGACGGGCCAGGGCATCAGCGATGGTTAGGTGGGGTTTTGGTTGTTGGTGCGCTTGGAGGAGGAGGCCCTTGTCCCCTCCCTCCCCTTCGGTGCTGCTGCTGCTGCTGGCCATGGAGGCTCCCTCATACCCAGCAGTGCCACTCAGAGGAGCACCACCAGCCAGACCACTAAAAGCTCTTCCTCCTCCTGCTCCTCCTGCTCCACCTGCTGCTGCTGCTGCGGCGGCGGCGGCGGCGGCGGCGGCGGCGGCGGCGGCGGCGGCGGCGGCGGCGGCGGCGGCGGCCCCGGCCAGGAGAGGGATGCCTTGCTTCTTCAACAGCTTCTTCTTGCCATGCTTCCACTTCCTTCCCGCCTTCTTCCATTTTCTCCCCGCGTGCTTGCCCACCTTTTTCACTTTATGCACCCCTTTTTTCAGCCCCTTCTTGATGAGACGCTCTGCCTTAAGCTTATCTTTCTTTGCCTGGCGGCCGTTGCGCTTGGCTTGCGCAACTTCATGGGCAGGACCAAACCCAGCAGCGCCCTTATCTCCTTCTCCTGCTGCTGCAGCTGCTCCTGCTGCTGTATCATCACGCCCGTCCGTCATCGTCGCCTCCCCCAAAATATCCGTTCCTGCAATCCCTCTCTCCCTTGCTGCTGCTGCTGCTCCGGTTTCCGCTGTTGCTTGCATCCTCCTCACAATTCCATATCCCCGATATCTATTCGTATTAGCCGGGAAAGGGCTCAAAGCCGCCACGGCTCCCAACCCATAATTGACCACGTCCGACCGCGCGTCCATCTCATCCTGCATATGTACATTGGTCACGGCCCGAATCCCCGCAAAAATCGGTTGATTGAATATATCCATTTGTATCTTGAGAGGGTCTCGATTATATTTCCCATTAATATTCCGCAAGAAATTATACTGAGGCGCCGCAAGCTCCGTATTGACCTTGAGTAGCTGGCCAGAGCCGTTTTGGGTGGCGGCGCGTGCGAGCACGTAATACCACGAGAAGTGATCTAGACCGAATTGAAGCAGGTGCTGCCCGGTATTGGGTTGGGAGGCCATGGAAGCAGCAGTGGCTAAAGCGGCGAGCTTGGCAGCATCGTCCTCTGCAGTGGTGATGGAGCGGTCGGCGGAACGACAGATGCTGGAGGGGCAGGCTTGGTTGATCCTGAAGGATGTAGGGAGATAGGTGGGGGTGGATTAGAGATGGAGGGATGGATGGGTTGATTTGACAGGGGGATGGTAGGATCGATAGGACTAGAGGACTTGGAGCTCACGGGCAGTTAAATATGGAGGGAATCACATTGCACACAAGTCAAAAAAGACAAGCCAAAAAAGGGAAGGACGGCACACATAAACATATAGAAGAAGACCGAGAGTACTCACCAGGCACTGACAGCATAGAGATCGTCCGACGTGTATCGAAGTGCCGGAGGGCTGAACTCCCCCGCGCGGCCTTCCGCATACTCAGCCAAGTACTTGGTCCACCCCGGCCGATTCAAGCCTGATTGTGCCGGGTCCGTCCAGGTGGAGCCCGCGGGGGCTTGGGCATATTCCTGCTCATAATATTCATTGAGCCAAGGAGGCATGTATCGACTGTACGTAGTAGGGAAATCGAGAATCTCCCGCAGTTGCCGCGCAGAGTAATGCTCGACCTCTCCTACTACACTCTCGGGAGAGACTGCGGCCAACAAGGCGCAGGACAAGATCAGGAGGGTGGTCCGCGGCAGGGTGCTCCTCATAGTCGTCCTTATCGTGGTGCGATGCGGTCCGTCCCTTGTCGTTCTTCTTCTTGGCGGCTGCTCGTCCTCGTTCCCAGGGCGTCCACGCCGATGCATGATTATCTCTGTAAGTAGAAGGGGAAGTAGAGGAGATGGTTCGTGAGCTTGTGTGCGGCCGACCTAGAGACGGAGGGGAGAGTGTGGACATCGAAAGCAAGGAAAGAAGAACGGAGGGACGTGAGCTTTTTGGGGTTTTGAAATCAAATTTGAAAGCACGATTGTTCTTCTTTCGACCGTTCAATGCCACCCTACAAAAGAGGTCCTGAAATTCTTTGGCATCATAAATACTAAAGTTTCATTGTAGACAAATTATTTCTTTTTCCTTCTTTTTTGTTCTTTTGACCTTCTCCTTTTTTCTCGGGGCCATTTTCAGTCAGTCCCCTTTTTGCTTTGAGGCCACCGACCCTACTCCCTTCACATGGGATTGTTCTAGCTGCCGCTGCTGCTGCTGCTGCTGCCGCTGCTGTTGCGGCTGCTGCTGCTGCTGTTGTTGTTCTATCCATTTTCCTTCTCTCCAATCAAATAATAGGGGTGCGCGTCGTTAGCTTCGACGCACACACGCGGGGACCATAAAAGGAGGGACAAGACAGAATGATTGCTCTCTTCTCTTCCTCTTATTTTCGCTTGACTGCCCCTCCTTCTTGTTTTTTTCGTCTTCTTCTGTCTCTCTCTCTCTCTCTCTCCTCTTTTTCTGGTGTTCTTTTTTAATCCCTACTTTGGCACGCACTCACAAACAAACAAATTCTTCTTCTCCTCTTGACTACCCTACCCTACTTCCTCCTTCCCTTCCTTCCTCTCCCTCTTCTTCCCATCCTGCCTACTAATTTCACACATACGACTTGTAACACAGCATAATTCTCATTCATTCCTCCCCTCCCTCCCTCCCTCCCTCCCTCTACCAATCATCCTCATCCCCCAAAATCGCGTCCGTCTCCGCCTTCAATCGCGCCGCCTCATCCTCAGCCGCCTTCTTCGCAGCAGCCTCCTCCTCCTCCTCCGCCAGCTGCAACAACCGGACCTGCTCCTCCTCCTCCTCCGCCTCTCTCCTCGCCGCCTCGGCAGCAGCTTGGGCCGCTGCTGCTGCTGCTTCTGCTGCCGCAAACTCAGCGGCCTCGGCTTCTGCCGCTTCCAGTGCCAGCCGTTGTTGCTCCTCCGCCTCCCTCTGCGCCTGCGCTGCTGCTGCTGCCGCTGCTGCTGCTTCTGCTGCTGCAGCAGCTGCTGCAATCTCCTCCCTCACCTGTCGTCGTTCCTCCTCCTCTTCTTGAGCCCGCGCCGCCGCCGCCTCCTCCTCCTCCTGCTGCTGCTGCAGCTGCTGCAAGCGCCTAGCCTCCGCCTGGGCTACTGCTGCTGCTGCTGCTGCCGCTGCAGCCTCCTCCTCCACCGCCCGTTGCGCTTTCGCTTGTGCTGCTGCGAAAGCCGACGCCTCAGCAGCAGCGGCTTCTTGCCTTGACCGCTCCTCCTCCTCCTCCTGCTGCTGCTGCTGTTGCTGAAGCAACAATTGCTGCTCGTGCTCCTCCTGCTCCTGCTGGAGCTTGGCAGCAGCAGCAGCAGTAGCAGCAGCAGCGGCCACAGCGCGGGGGGAAGGTCCTGCGGGCGCTGCTGGTGGGGGAGGGCTGGAGGAAGGGGGGGAGGGAGAGGCAGCTGCGGCCTTGACGGGAGGAGGGGAAGGAGCCCCAGAAGCGGTCTTGATGGCGGCGGGAGGAAGGGAGGGAGGGGTGGGGAGGGCGGAGGCGCCGCCGTTTTTGATGAGGGAGATGAGGTCTAGTTCCATGTCGCCTTTGGCGGTGGGATAAGCGCCGGCAGCGAGGGGAGTAGATCGATTCTGGAGGAAGAGCTGCTCCACTTGCAGAGCTACATCCAGGTCAGGAAAGAGGGCGGGGTAGGCGGAGGGGTCCGCGAGCGCCTCAGCAGCAGGAGGGGAGACCTTGCTTAGGTTTTCCTTCCACAAGGCCACCACCCGTGACATCTGCGAGGGGAGGTAGGTCCGCGCGAGGAACGCTGCTTCCGGGACCCGATCGGTCTTGATCAGCAATTCCAAACATTCCTCCATCTTCCCTAGTAAAAAGAAGGCCAAAAACCCCACATTCCCCTTGCCCTGCGCCGTGGCCTGCTGCGCCAGCTTGAGCAAGCCTGCACCATCACCTAGCGAGGTATAGAGCAGCAACAACCCACTCCAATCCTGTGCCTCCCACGCACACTTCTCAGCAAGGGCAAAATCAGATTTTACTAGGGCGAGATCCCCTAATTTACGCCATTTATTCTGAGTGTCCATGCTGTCCTTGTCCTCCTTCCTGATGGCCGCCAAGAGGTCCGTGGCAACCGAGAGCTTCTTCAGGTCCAAGGCGAGCTCGAACTGCTGGTCAGGATCACGAGACACCACCAGCGCCTCCTCCTTATAGCCCTGGCTTTCGAGGAAACGAGCAACGTTGCTCAATTCGCTTTCAGGGATGGAGGGAAGGAGGGCGTTGGCCACGGCGAAATCTTGACGGACGACCGCGGTTTGGTATTGGAGGACGGCGAGGAGGACTTTGTAGGAGACGACGTTGAGTTGCTTGTCCATGAGATAGACACGGTCTTCCTTCGCCAGGTACCCGAGCATGTACTTGGGGGAGTCTAAGTGGCATAAAGTCATGATTTGCCCGCCGACGTAATATTGAAGGCGTTGGGTGTTGTTGGTGTAGAGGAAACAATCCCCCACCCACATCCCCGTGCGGACCTTATCCGACAATTCATGCAATAGCTCAAACGCTTCCTCGATCCCTTCCTCCCCAACCTGGCCACTCGCCACGGCCGCCGCGACTGCCTCCTTGTTATAGCGCAGGACGAAATAAGAGTCATCGCAGGCCAGCAACACGATCTCTCCCGTCTCATTCCAGTAGATCGCACGGGGGGTCACATCAATACGACGAATCAGAGCCCCTTCCTCCCAGTCGAGAAACACCACGCAATCACTCCCCTTCACCGCCAGGCAGTGTCCACCAAAGATGCCCTCTGCGGAGGGAATAGGGGGCTTGAGCGCCTTCTTCTCGACGAAGTTCCTGAGGGGGGGAGGGAGGGAGGGAGGGAGGGAGAGAGGGAGGGAGGGTTGAGTGCGTGTCTTGACTAGAGGGTAGATAAGTAGGGGATGGGGGGCTTGAGCGCCTTCTTCTCGACGAAGTTCCTGGGGGAGGGAGGGAGGAAGGGAGGGAAGGAGGGTGAGTGTTTTGGGTGGAGGGCAGAAAAGGAGAGATAGACACATTTACTCACACACACACACACACACACACACACCACATCTATTCATCCACCTTCCCACTCCTCCCCTCCCTAGAAACGCACCTAAAAATCTTAATCCGACTAATACTCTCCCGAATCGCATAATCCCCCGTCCCCACCGCCGACCACACAAAGTCCAACGCGCTCCCAAAACTCTTGTTCCTCAACGCCTGGCTCGTATAAATGATGTACTCCCCATCCCCACACACAACAATGAACCGCCCATTGCAATTATGCGCCAGACTCTGCGGGAAAATCTCCGTCGACCCCAAATCCCTCGGAATAATCGACAACCGCTCCCCATCCCCCAACGCAGCCGCCGCCGCCGCAGCCGCAGCAGCAGCAGCAGCAGCAGCCGCGGGGGTCTCACTCCCATCTTCCATCCCTCCTCCACTCACCCCGCTTGCCAAGCCCTTGACTGAGGAAGTGAAGATATCGTTGTTGACAGCCCAGACGAGCTTGCCTGTATTGGTGTCCATGGACGCCACGGGCACCTCCTGTCCTAGCTTCACCACGATCGTGCCCTCGTCATACCCAATGGCCACCTTGTTCGAATCACGAGAAGCCGCCAAAGACCACACTCGCTCCATGCCATAATTCAACGTCGTCTCCGCCCGATAAGTCGTCGAATGCCAAATTCGAACAGTCCCATCCTCGCTCCCCGAGATGATAATAGGCAATCGCGGGTGAAACAACACAGCAGCAACGTTATGCGTGTGCCCCTCCAGCGTCTGCACGCAGGCCTTGGTCTGATAGTCCCAGATGCGCACCTGGTTGTCATCAGCGCCCGAGAGGAGGTAGGGTTTGTCCCCCCCTGGGTAGTAATCGATGCTGTTCACGCCCTTTTCGTGGCCTGAGGGAGGGAGGGAGGGGTGGGAGGGAGGGAGGGAGGGAGGGAGGGACGGAGGGAGGGTGAGTATGTGGTTGCTTTCACAGTCAGAGAAAAGATAGGGCTTGTCGTCGATCTTCTCCCTCTCTCCCTCCCTCCCTCCGCACCTACCTTCGAGCGAGAAATGCGGGGTGTGACTGCCCAAGCCCCACACCTTAATCGTCCGATCCAACGAGGCAGAAGCAAAGACAGAGGTGTCCTTCAGGTTGAACTTGACCATCATGACGTAATGCGCGTGCCCCTCAAACACTTGGGTGCAGTCCCAGTTCTTGTCCCAATCGAACAGCTTGATGGTCATGTCGTCGGATGCGGAGAGGACGTAGGGTAAGGTGGGGTGGACCTCCACATATCTACAGGGGGGGAAGGGAGGGAGGGAGGGGGGGAGGG
>Ga0209390_10005948_pt1 | contig 16758 bp, 14 predicted proteins | sample BON01_FD_187212 | JGI IMG/M metagenome (GOLD analysis project Ga0209390, IMG submission 187212) | Freshwater microbial communities from Lake Bonney liftoff mats and glacier meltwater in Antarctica - BON-01 (SPAdes) (version 2) | ecosystem: Environmental > Aquatic > Freshwater > Ice > Glacier...
CAACACCGCGGCGGCCAAGGCCGCGCCGGGTGTGCTTGATGTGTTTGTCGGCGCGGACGTGGCGGCTGACAAGATCAACGGCCTGCCTTGCGGCTGGTTGATCACCAGCACCGACGGCAGCCCGATGAAGGAGCCGCCGCACCCCATCCTGGCGCAGGGCAAGGTACGTTATGTCGGCGACCACGTCGCCATGGTGGTGGCCGAAACGCTGGAGCAGGCGAAAAATGCCGCCGAGCTGGTAGAGGTGGACTACGACGTGCTGAGCGCCGTGGTCCGGGTCACCGACGCCGCCAAGGCCGCGCCCCTGCACGACGCTGCCCCCGACAACCATTGCTACAAATGGGCCATCGGCGACAAGGCCCAGGTCGATGCGGTTTTTGCCGGCGCCGCCCATGTGACCAAGCTGGACCTGACCAACAACCGGCTGATTCCCAACGCGCTGGAACCGCGTGCCGTGATCGGCTCCTACAGCCGCGCGAAGGACGAGTACACGCTGTATGTGTCGAACCAGAACCCGCATGTCGAGCGCCTGCTGCTGACGGCCTTTGTGATGGGCCTGCCTGAGCACAAGGTGCGCGTGATTGCGCCCGATGTGGGCGGCGGCTTCGGCTCCAAGATCTACCTGTACGCCGAAGACGTGTGCCTGACCTGGGCCTCCAAAAAACTCAACCGCAACATCAAGTGGACGGCCGAGCGTAGCGAAGCCTTTGTCAGCGATGCCCATGGCCGCGACCATTCCAGCCACGCCGAGATGGCCATGGACAAGGACGGCAAGTTCCTTGCGCTGCGCGTGCACACCGACGCCAACATGGGCGCCTACCTCTCGACCTTCGCGCCGTGCGTGCCGACCATCTTGTATGCGACCTTGCTGGCGGGCCAGTACACCACGCCACAAATTTACGTCGAGGTCGATGCCTGGTTCACCAACACCGCGCCGGTCGATGCCTACCGCGGTGCCGGACGCCCGGAAGCGACCTACCTGCTGGAGCGCCTGGTCACCCGCGCCGCCTGGGAGCTAGGTCTGGGCCAGGACGAAATCCGCCGGCGCAACTTTGTGAAGGATTTTCCTTACCAGACGCCAGTGGCGCTGCAATACGACGTGGGCGACTTTCATGCCCTGCTGAATCGCGGCAACGAGCTGGCTGAAGTGGCCAGTTTTGCCCAGCGAAAGGCAGCGTCGGAAGCCAAAGGTTTGCTGCGCGGCATGGGCTACTCCTGCTACATCGAGGCCTGCGGCATCGCGCCCAGCAACATTGCCGGCGCTTTGGGCGCACGCGCCGGCCTGTTCGAGTGCGGCGAGGTGCGGGTGCATCCGACCGGTAGCGTGACGGTGTTCACCGGCTCGCACAGCCACGGCCAGGGCCATGAGACCACCTTTGCGCAGATCGTGGCGGCGCGCCTCGGCATTTTGGTTGACCAGGTCGATGTGGTGCATGGCGACACCGGGCGTGTGCCTTTCGGCATGGGCACTTACGGCTCGCGTTCGCTGTCGGTCGGCGGCACGGCCATCATGAAGGCGCTCGACAAGATCGAGACCAAGGCGAAGAAGATTGCCGCCCACCTGATGGAGGCCAGCGACGCAGACGTCGAGTTTGCCAACGGCGAATTCACCATCAAGGGCACCGACAAAAAAGTGACTTTCGGCCAGGTGGCGCTGACGGCTTACGTGCCGCACAACTACCCGCTCGACAAACTCGAGCCCGGCCTCAATGAGACAGCGTTTTACGACCCGACCAATTTCACATTTCCGGCCGGCACCTACATCTGCGAGGTCGAGATTGATCCCTCGACCGGCCAGGTGCGGGTGGACCGTTTCACCGCGGTGGACGACTTCGGTAACATCATCAATCCAATGATTGTCGAGGGCCAAGTGCATGGCGGCCTGGTGCAGGGCATAGGCCAGGCGCTGCTGGAGAACTGCGTCTATGACCCTGAATCCGGCCAGTTGCTAACGGGCTCGTACATGGACTACGCCATGCCGCGCGCCGACGACATGCCCAACTTCACGCTAGCCACCCTGTGCACGCCGTGCAGCCACAACCCGCTGGGCGCCAAGGGCTGCGGCGAGGCAGGCGCCATTGGCTCGCCGCCGGCGGTGATCAACGCCGTGCTGGATGCCCTCAAGCCGCTGGGTGTGACCGACTTTGACATGCCCGCATCCCCCAGCCGCGTCTGGGAAGCCATCCAGTCCGCCAAGCACTAACAACATCCAAGGAACCATCACCATGTATGCATTCACCCTGGAACGCCCCACCTCCCTGGCTGCCGCCGCGCAGCTAGCCGCCGCTGGCGCCAAACCACTGGCCGGCGGCCAGACTCTGCTGGCGTCCATGAAGCTGCGCCTGTCGAGTCCGGACCAGCTGGCCGACCTCAGCGGCATCAAGGAATTGACCGGCATCAAGCGCGAAGGCAATTCATTTGTCATTGGCGCCATGACGCGGCACGCCGACGTGGCGATCCACGCCGAACTGAAGGCGGCGCTGCCCGCGCTGGCCGATTTGGCCGCCCACATTGGTGACCGGCAGGTTCGCGCCATGGGCACCTTGGGCGGATCGGTCGCCAACAACGACCCTTCGGCCTGCTACCCGGCCGCGGTGCTGGCGCTGGGCGCGGCCATCCACACCACTACGCGCAAGATCGCCGCCGACGATTTTTTCCTCGGCATGTTTGCCACCGCGCTGAACGAGGGCGAGCTGATCACCGCCATCAGTTTTCCCATTCCCAAACGTGCGGCTTACATGAAGTTCAAGCAGTCGGCCTCGCGCTTTGCGCTGGTCGGCGTGTTTGTCGCGCAGTTTGATGCGGGCGTGCGCGTGGCTGTCACCGGCGCATCAAGCGGCGTGTTCCGCCACAAAGGGCTGGAAGCGGCCTTGAGCAAGAGCTTCACGCCCGAGGCTGCAGCGGCCGTGAAGATAGCCGCGACGGATCTCAACAGCGACATCCACGCGACGGCGGCTTACCGTGCCAACCTGATCAGCGTGCAGACGCAACGCGGTGTGGCGCAGGCGCTGGCTGCTTGATCTGTCATTGCGGGCTTGACCCGTAATTCCATTTCCAGATCAATACGATATGTTGTTGCTTTGCCTTGCCGTGCTACAGCACTGTCTGCGGCTTCGCGCCTAATCTCGTATCGATCTGAAAATGGAATAAGCCATGCGATGACACCTTTCCTCACCATTGATGCGCTGGCGCAGGCGCTGCAGGGCGCCGGCTACTTTGCCGACCGCCGACTGGCGACGGCAGTTTTTCTGGCGCTCAAGTTGCAGCGTCCACTGCTGCTCGAAGGTGAGCCCGGCGTCGGCAAAACCGAGCTGGCAAAAGCGCTGGCCGTGGCGCTGCAGCGGCAATTGATCCGCCTGCAGTGTTATGACGGGCTGGAGCAGCGTGAAGCCCTGTACGAGTGGAACTACGCTGCCCAGTTGTTGCACATGCGTGCGGTGGAATTAAGAGCCCCCACGCTCGGCACTGGCGTGTCCTCGCTGCCCCCCGAGGGGGCGTCCGCCGCCTTGGGGCGGCCCGGCGGCGGCGGGGCACACGGTGACCCCGCTGACGTCGAGCGCGAGGTCTATCAAGACCGCTACCTGATCCGCCGCCCGCTGCTACAGGCGCTGCAGGCACCCGCGCCGGGCGCAGTCTTGCTGATCGACGAGGTGGACCGCGCCGACGAACCATTTGAAGCCTTTTTGCTGGAATACCTCGGTGAGTATCAGGTCAGCATTCCGGAGATCGGCACGGTGCGCGCGTACATCACGCCGGTCACCATCCTGACCAGCAACCGCACACGCGAACTCAACGACGCCGTCAAGCGGCGCTGCCTCTATCACTGGCTGGATTACCCGGATCGCGATCGTGAGCTGGCGATTGTGCGGGCCCAGGTGCCTGAGGCCGGTGAGCAACTGTCGGCCCAGGTAGCCAGCTTTGTGGACAAGCTGCGCCGCTCGCCGATGGGCAACGCCTTTCAGCGCGCCCCCGGTATTGCCGAAAGTGTCGAGTGGGCCAGGGCGCTGGTCGCGTTGGACACCCTGGTGGTCGACCCCGAGGTGGTGGCCGACACCGCCGGCATCTTGTTCAAGCAGCGTGAAGATGTGGCGGCGCTCACGCATGAACTGGCGGTCGAGCTGCTCAAGCCTGAAGAGGTGGCGTGAGAAAGGTCGGGCGGGAAGCCCGCACCCCCTGGGGCAGGGTTAGGGTGAGGACTCCCCATGTTGCTGGGTGATGCACGCAGTGGCAAACTCGCCGACAACATCACCGGTTTCGGACGGGCACTTCGACGCGCCGGCGTGAAGATCGACAGCCAGCGTATTGCGCTGGCCAAGGAAGCGGCACTCGCCGTCGGCGTCAGCGAAAAAGAAGACCTGAGCGCCGCCTTTGAAACCGTGATGGTCAGCCGCGAGCAGGATCGTCTCGTTTTCCGCGAGTTATTCGACGTCTATTTTCAGGACCCGAAAGTGGCTAACAAGCTGCTGGCGCAACTGCTGCCCAGCGCCGAGGGCCAGGCCGAGCCCAGCAAGCGCCGTCCGCGCGTGCGTGAGGCGCTGGCGCCGCAAAAGGCTTTCGGCCAGCAGGCCAAGCCAGCAACCGAAGACCAGAAGGTCGAGTTTGATGCCGCCATGACGGCCAGCGACATCGAGCGCCTGCAGCACGCCGACTTCAACGCGCTGTCGGCCACCGAATACCGGCTGGTCGAGCGGCTGGCGCGCGACATCAAGCTGCCGCTGCCCGTGTTTGCGTCGCGCCGCAGCCGCCCTGCAGCTTCGGGCGCGCGCATGCACTGGCCTGGCGTGATGCACCAGGCCGCACGCACGGGGGGTGAGCTCATACACCTGCCACGCCTGCAGCGGCGCGAGCAGGCCCTGCCTTTGCTGGTGCTGGTCGATGTGTCTGGCTCGATGGAGCGTTATGCTCGCCTGCTGTTGGCCTTTTTACATGCGGCCACACGGCGTCACCCGCAGCGTGACGTGTTTGCTTTTGGCATGCACCTGACCGATTTGACGCCGGCCTTCCGCCAGGCCGACACCGACGAGATGCTGGCCCATGCCAGCCTGGCGATTGAAGATTTTGCCGGCGGCACCCAACTGGGCACGTCGCTGGCCAGTCTGCGTGAGCAGCATGCGCGCCGCTTGGTCGGGCGGCGTACCATCGTGCTGGTGATCACCGACGGGCTGGACACCGGCGAGCCGTTTGATTTGGCGCGTGAGCTGGCCTGGCTGCGCAGACGCAGCCGTCGCCTGCTGTGGCTCAACCCTTTGTTGCGTTTTGACGGCTACGCGCCATTGGCGCGCGGCGCGGCCGTGCTGCATACGCATGCCCACGGCATGCTGGCGGTTCACAATTTGGCCAAGCTTGAAGAACTGGCGACCAGCCTGGCCGCTCTGATGAAACGCTGATTTCCCCCATTGCAACTGACTGAAAACGATAAGATAGGATCTCTCCATGGATATGCAAGCAAGCCGCCAACTGGCCGTCACCCAACAACAAGCCTGGGACGCGCTGAACGATCCCGCGGTGCTCAAGGCCTGCATCCCCGGCTGCGACAAGGTCGAGGCTACCGGTGAGAACCAGTACGCCATCGCTATGAAGCTGAAAATCGGCCCGGTGTCGGCCAAATTCACCGGCAAGATCACGCTCAGCGAGATCAACCCGCCGGCCAGCTACAAGCTCTCGTTTGACGGGCAGGGCGGCGTGGCCGGTTTTGGCAAAGGTAGCGCCGAGGTCAGCTTGAGCCCCAACGAGGACGGTTGCGAGTTGTCCTACAGCGTGCATGCCTCGGTCGGCGGCAAGATCGCGCAGCTTGGGCAGCGGTTGATTGATGGCGCGGCCAAGTTCATGGCGGAAGATTTCTTCAAAAAATTTGACGAAGAAATGCAGCGCCAGCATCCCGAGAGCTATGCCGAAAAAATGGCAGTGGGCGAGGTGAACACCCAGCCTGGGCCCCGGCTACAGAATCAGCGCATTCCGGTGTGGGTCTGGGTGCTTGGTGCAGCAGCCGCGCTGGCGCTGGCGGTATGGCTGGGCAGTTGATGCGTCCTGCGCCTTGTTCTTTTTTCTAATGCGAATGGGACTCAGGCGGCCCCGGTAAAATCATAAACGCTAGCGCCCCGGCAACCAGCAAGGCCGCAATGCTGGCCAGCACGGCGGCAAATGGTTCAATGCCGTGGGAAATAGCAATCGATGCTGCCAGCCCCGTTAACCACTGCATTACGGCCACGCCCAGAAACATTGCCATCGTCAGTACCGCCATGGCTCGCCCGGTGATGGCTGCCGGGTAAGCGCTACGCACATCGGCGTACTGCAACACCACGAAGCCCGACAATAAGCCGATCACGATGGGCACCGTAACATCCAGCAGCGCCTGGTGGGTAAAGGCCAGAAAGGCAAACAGCACCGCCACCAGCAGCGCAAAACCGACTATCCAGCGGCGGCGATGCGGCGGGCCAGGGTCTAGCCTGCCAAAGAGTGGCGGGCCGATGAGCGACGTGAGCGCCATGACCAGCGCCACATTGCCGATTTGCACCAGCGAGAATTCATGCCGCTGCATCAACAGCGGCCCCAGCCACAGGCCGCGCAGTGCGATAAATGACGCATAGCAGACGCCCGCCAGCAGCACAATGCCCAGCGTGTGTGGCATTAAAAACAGCGCGCCAAATTTGGTGATGGCCTGGCGTATGGATTCTTTGGGGCTGGATGTCGGGTCATGAATTTCTGGCTCATGTACCAGTCGCCATATCAAGAGCCACGCCAGCGCAGCCAGCGCACCCAGCACCACAAAGCCCATGCGCCACGATGTACTTTCCACCAGCCACGCCAGCGGCGTGCCAGTGGCCAACATGCCAATGCCGCCCAGCCCCAGCGTCAGGCCCGACACTGCTGCAAAGCGTGCAGGTGGAAAGTGACGCGCGATAAAAACCGTGCAGACCAAAAACGCTGGCGCACAACCGATGCCAATCAGCATCTGACCAAACACCAGCATGGCAAAGCTGTCCGAGAGCGCCGACACCGCAGAGCCTGCAATCGCAACCGGAAATGCCAGCAGCACGGTGCGCCGCACACCATGCAGGTCAATGCCTATACCCATAAAAAGCTGCATGGCACCAAAGGCAAAGTGAAAGCTGCCGGCAAACAGCCCGAGCGCCTGCGGACTCAAATGAAAGTCGCTTTGCAGCGGCGCAGCCATGATGCTGGCCACCGTGCGGTAGGCCTGGCTAAGTCCGAATGCGGTGGTCAGCGCATACAGCATGACCCAGGTTGAACGGACTGGCCCATGGGGTGCAGGTAGGTTTTCTGCGCTCAATGATGGTGCCCGTGCTCGCCATGCACATGCTGGTGGGTAATTTCTTCTTCACTAGCCTGCCGTACTTCAATGACCTTGACGGTAAAACGCAACTCTTTGCCGGCTAGCGGGTGGTTGCCATCGAGCAACACGGTGTCGCCCTTGATTTTCATCACGTTGAAGACTTGCATTTTCCCGTCGTCACCATGGCCTTCAAGCTGGCCACCAACCTTAACGCCGGGGGGGAACTGCTTTTTGGGCAGGGTACGCAGCAGGCTTTCATCGTGCACACCGAAAGCATCTTCAGGCTTTAGTTGCAGCACCACCTGATAGCCGGGCTCCTTGCCGTCCAGCGCTTCTTCAATCTTTGGCAGCGTGTTGCCGTAGCCGCCATGCAGGTAAACCGTGGGGTCTTTGTTGTCTTCAATGACTTTGCCGTTGCTGTCTGCTACTTTGAAGTGAAGCGTGACAGCGGTGTTTTTTTCAATTTTCATGGTGCGGGGTTTTAAAAAGAGTGGGATTTTGCAAAAACGATGAATTTTAAGGATGACAGGCTAGCAGCGACTTGCCAGCCAGTTGCGGCTTGAGTTCTTCGAGCTTGGGGCGCAGGCTGGCGGTAACGGCTGGCAGGCGCAGCTTTTGGCCGCGCACTTCAAGCTGCGCCTGAACCACCTTTGCAGCATGCACGCCGCGCTTGGTGATGCGATCCAGTTCGGCATTGGCGTCTAGCTGCGATGTAAAAGTACCCAGCGACAGGCCTGGCTCCAGCGCCGGGTTGTTCAAGGCCTCAAAGGGCACGCGCATTTGCTGCAGCTCGCCGCGTCTTTTGGCTAATGCCTCCGCACTGCTGTACTTACCCATGTAGACCATCCAGCGGGCGGGCTCGACGGCGCTCTCCAGTACCCAGCTGCCTGCGGGTAACACGCTTTGCAGTCGCTCGCGCAGCACGACGGTTTGCTCTTCGTTGAAAAGGCCAACCTGCAGACATTCTGCGGTGCTTGCTGATGCAGCGGCCAGTGTGGCGCTTGCTACCGCGCTTGTGGATGTTGTTGCTGTGGTGGTTGGCGTCGTCGTTGCGGTGGTGCTGATGTCGGTGCTCAACGGGCTGCTTGTGGGTGCTGCGGATGCTGCCGCTGCCGGTGTCGATGCAGCGCTAGGCGTACTCAGGATGCGTATCGCCTCGGGGCGTATCTGCAGCGTAAGGCGCTGCGGCTCGGACTGGCTAACGGGGGCCAAACCATAATCTGCCAGCAGCCCTTTGCTCCAGGCGAAGTACGCCCCATTGGCCAGCAGCAAAAGCAGCACCAGCAGCCTCAGCATGGGCGCTGGCCCTCATTTGCCGATTTATTTGCCGGGTTTGCCTGAACCGGCCGGACGCTAACTTCGGAGCTGGTGATTTCTTTCATGCCAGCAGCAGTATGCACCAGCAGCGCGCCGTTTTCACCTACGCCGTGGGCTGTACCTTCTAGGCCGTCCGACAGCAAGACGGCGCGGCCAGCAAGCACATCGCGCCGTGCAAAGCGCGCCTGGAACGGCGCAAAGCCAAACTGCGCGAAGGCTTGTATGTTTTGCACCAGCTTGGGCACGATGCGTAGCAGGGCGGCGGGGGCATCTAGGGCAGGAAACAGGTCTTGTAGGGAGCCGAGCGGTATGCCTGTTGTGGACGGGGCCGCGGCGCCAAAATTGATACAGCCGAAAATATTGATACCCACGCCAATCACCACGTAGCGATGACCGTCCAGCGTAGCCGTCTCAACCAGTATGCCGCCCAGCTTGCGCTCAGCCCCCGGTTTGCCCATCCACAAATCGTTGGGCCATTTCAGCAGGATGTTCGGCGCAAGGCGTTGGCCCGCGTCAAGCCCTTCGTCAAGCCGGTCATCAAGGCTCTCGGCAATGCTGATGCCCACTACCAGCGACAAGCCTGACCAGTCCAGCGGCTCCAGCGCCATGCCGAGTGAAAACGTCAGGCTGTCACCGCGCTGGCTGTGCCACTGCCGCCCGAGCCGACCACGCCCTGCGGTTTGCGTTTCGGCCACCAGCAGCGTCGGCTCGCACCTAGAAGCGATGCTTGGTGCCCCTTTAAAGCGTCGCATCAGCTCCGAATTGGTCGAGTCGATGCTCGGCAGAACTTCAGCCGTGAAGCCCTCCAGCGCAGGCGTAAAGCCGTTGATGACCTCCCAGATGGCCTCCAGGGGCCAACGGATAGGGGTGATAGGGGTGATAGGGGTGGACGGGGTGATAGCGGTCAAGCCTGCTTCTTTTTCTGGTCTTTTTTATCGGCCTTATCCTTCGGTGCCAGCAGCGTCCCACGACATTTCTTGGCACCGCACCAGCATGGGTATTCGGCCAGCAGCTTGGGCGTGTACCTCGCATCAATGATCAGGCCGTAGTCATAAAATAGCTCTTCACCGGACTTGATGTTGCGCAGCGCCTTGATGAAGACGCGGCCCTTTTCTTCATCGGCCTCGCAATTGGGTTTACAGCTGTGGTTGATCCAGCGTGACGAGTTGCCGCCCACCTTGGCATCAATCACGTGCTTTTCATCGATGTGAAAGTAAAACGTGTGGTTCGGGTCTTTCGGGTCGTGCGGGTGGCGGCGCAGCGCTTCTTTCCAGGTGACGACCTCGCCGATGTACTCGATCAGGGTTTCGCCTTCAGCCAGGTTCTGCACGGCAAACACACCCTTGCCATGCACGCCCGAGCGCCGCGCCTGGATGCGGCGGCCCGCCGTGTCGATGGGATCGGCGGCGGGGCTGGAACGACGGGCTAAGTCATGAGTTTTTGACACGGCGTATTTTTTTGGGGTATGGTTAAGTCATGCATGTGCGCGCACATGCGGGTGCGCGTGTGCGTACGCGCGAAGCCGCTATTGTAGTGATCCGACTAAGGAGGAATAAGCCATGTTGAAACGCCGCAAGGTCATAGAGTCTGTCGTCGCGCTGGCCGCTGCGGGCCTGGGTCTGCCCGCGTGGGCCAAGGCGCCGGTAAGCCCTTTGCCCAAGGTCGGCAGCACCATGGCTTTGCCTGACGTGACACTGCTGGACGGACGGCTGTGGACGCCCGGGCAGGTGCAGGGCAAGCTGCTTGTGGTGTACTGGTGGGCCAGTTGGTGTCCTTTTTGTGCGGTGCAGTCGCCGCATATGGAGGCACTGTGGCGGGCACAGAAGGCCAGTGGCCTGGAGATGCTGTCGCTGTCGATTGACAAGGAGGCCGCCACGGCGGCCAGCTATATGAAGGTCAGGGGTTACAGCTTTCCCGCAGGGATGCTGACACCCGAAGTGGCCAGGGTGCTGCCCAAGCCGGCCGGTCTGCCGGTGGTGGTGGTCGTCAAGGTCAAGGGGCGGAAAGGCGAAGTCGTCGTTGCAGAAGCTGGGGAAATGTTCCCTGAAGCTATTGAAGGTTTGAAAAAGTACATATGAAAACACTGGTCATTGCAGAAAAGCCCTCGGTCGCGCAGGACATCGTTCGCGCCATCACGCCCACAGCGGGCAAGTTTGAAAAGCACGACGAATACTTTGAGAGCGACAGCTACGTCGTCACCTCGGCCGTCGGCCACTTGGTCGAGATCCAGGCACCGGAAGAGTTTGATGTCAAACGCGGCAAGTGGAGCTTTGCCAATCTGCCGGTCATCCCACCCTACTTTGACTTAAAGCCGATGGACAAGACCAAGACGCGTCTGAACGCCATCGTCAAGCTGACCAAACGCCAAGACGTGGGCGACATCGTGAACGCCTGTGACGCGGGGCGCGAGGGCGAGCTGATCTTCCGCCTGATCCAGCAGTACGCCAAAAGCAAACACCCGGTCAAGCGGCTATGGCTGCAGTCGATGACACCCGCCGCCATACGCGACGGCTTTTCAAGCCTGCGCACCGACCAGCAGATGCAGGGCCTGGCCGATGCAGCACGCTCACGCTCTGAAGCTGACTGGATGGTCGGCATCAACGGCACACGCGCTATGACGGCTTTCAACTCGCGCGATGGCGGTTTCTTTTTAACCACCGTGGGCCGGGTGCAAACGCCCACGCTGTCAGTGGTGGTGGAGCGCGAAGAAAAGATCCGCAATTTTGTCAGCCGCAATTATTGGGAAGTTCACGCCTCTTTCCTGGCCGAAGCTGGCGAATACCCTGCCAAGTGGTTTGACCCGAAGTGGAAAAAAGCCGCCACCAACGCAGCGAACGGAGAAGGCGCCGAGCCCGATGCCGAGCTGAAAGCCGACCGCGTCTGGTCAGAAAAACAAGCCCGTGCGATTGCCGAGGCCGTACGCGGCAAGTCCGCCACGGTGACGGAAGAAAGCAAGCCCACCACGCAAGCTCCAGGCCAGTTGTTTGACTTGACCTCATTGCAGCGCGAGGCCAATGGCAAGTTTGGCTTTTCAGCCAAGACCACGCTGTCGATTGCACAAAGCCTGTACGAGCGCCACAAGGCGCTGACCTACCCGCGTACCGACTCGCGTGCGCTGCCTGAAGACTATTTGCCCGTGGTTAAAAAGACGTTCGAAATGCTGGCCGACAGCGGTATGCGCCACCTTGCACCGCACGCTGCTGTGGCCATCAAGGGCAACTACATCAAGCCCAACAAACGCATTTTTGACAACGCCAAGGTGAGCGACCACTTTGCCATCATCCCCACGCTACAAGCGCCCAGCGGCCTGAGCGAAGCCGAACAAAAACTCTACGACCTGGTGGTCAAGCGCTTTATGGCGGTGTTTTATCCGAGCGCTGAATACATGGTGACGACCCGTATCTCAATGGCGGTCGGGCATAGCTTCAAGACCGAGGGAAAAGTACTCGTCAAGCCCGGTTGGTTGGCCATTTACGGCAAGGAAGCCGAAGACGAAAACACCGACAAAGAGGATGTCAAAACACTGGTGGCAGTGAAGCCCGGTGAAATGGTGCGCGCTGAAGTGGTCGATGCCAAAGGCCTTAAAACCCGACCACCAGCCCGCTATTCAGAAGCTACCTTACTCGGTGCCATGGAAGGCGCAGGCAAGACGATTGACGATGACGAGCTGCGCGAAGCCATGCAGGGAAAAGGCTTGGGCACACCAGCGACCCGGGCCGCCACCATCGAGGGTTTGCTGAGTGAAAAATACATGCTGCGCGAAGGCCGCGAGCTGATCCCGACGGCCAAAGCGTTTCAGTTGATGACCTTGCTGCGCGGGCTGGATGTGCAAGAGCTGTCAAAGGCCGAACTCACAGGCGACTGGGAGTTCAAGCTCGCGCAGATGGAGCACGGTAAACTAAGCCGTGCTTCCTTCATGGCCGAGATTGCCGCCATGACCGAGCGTATGGTGGCCAAGGCCAAGGGCTACGACAAAGACACCATCCCCGGCGACTACGCCACGCTCACGGTCCCCTGCCCCAATTGCGGCGGCATCGTCAAAGAAAACTACCGCCGCTACACCTGCGTGGGTAAAACGGGTGACGATGGTTGCGGTTTCAGTTTCGGTAAAACACCGGCAGGCCGCACTTTTGAAGTGGCCGAGGTCGAGCAGTTTTTGCGCGACAAAAAGATTGGCCCACTCGACGGCTTTCGCTCCAAGGCGGGCTGGCCCTTCAGCGCTGAGATGGTCATCAAGTTTGACGAAGAAACCAAAAACTACAAACTCGAATTTGACTTTGGCGACGACAAAAATTCCGAGACTGGCGAGATCGTGGACTTCAGCGCGCAGCAGTCGCTTGGCCCCTGCCCGCGTTGCGCTGCACACGTGTTCGAGTTTGGCAAAAACTACGTCTGCGAAAAGTCAGTGCCCACTATCGAGCAACCCACACCCAGCTGCAACTTCAAAACTGGCCAGGTGATCTTGCAGCAACCGATTGAGCGCGAGCAAATGCACAAGCTGCTGGAAACCGGTAAAACCGACCTGTTAGACAAGTTCGTATCCATGCGCACTCGTCGCCCCTTCAAGGCCATGCTGGCGTGGGACAAAGAGGCCGACAAAGTCAACTTCGAATTCGCGCCATCCAAGTTTCCGCCACGCAAACCCGCAGCATCAAAAACCGGAACGCTGAAAACACCGTTCGGCAAAACGGTAGCCGCAAAAACTTCCAAGGCCGCCGGCCCCGCTACGAAAAAAGTAGCGGCGAAGAAAGTGGCAGCCAAAAAAGCACCCGCTGCTAAAACTGCAAAACCAAAAACACCCCGCGTAGCCAAGCCCGGTTCAGGACTCAAACCCAGCGAAGCATTAGCTGCAGTGATAGGCAGCGAGCCGGTAGCCCGCACGCAAGTCATCAAAAAACTCTGGGACTACATCAAGGCCAACAAGCTGCAAGACGCCGCCAACAGGCGCGCCATCAACGCCGACGCCAAACTGCTACCGGTCTTCGGTAAACCGCAGGTGACGATGTTTGAGCTGGCTGGGATTGTGGGCAAGCATTTGAGTTGACGGCTGCTATTACTATTAACCAGCCAGAAGGCTCGGTACTAAAAGGGGTCTGGCCGCTTTTAGTCAACCCGCCTTAATCGCCCAGCGCAGCTTGGCAGAGCTGGCGCGCGAATTGGCGCGGCGCTCCTCGAAGGACGCGCGCATCGGGTCGGGCGCCACCCGGGCGTAAGTGCCATCGCGCTCACCGGTTTGAAAGGCCTTTTTCACCCGACGGTCCTCGCCCGAATGAAAACTCAAGATCGCCACACGCCCGCCCGGCTTGAGGCACTGCGGCAGTTGCGCCAGTAGCGCGTCGAGCGCGCCGAATTCGTTGTTGACCTCAATGCGCAGGGCCTGAAAGGTGCGTTGCAGTGCCTTCTTGGTTTCGGCCAGACGCTCGTCTTTGGGCATGCTTTTCTTGAATGTTCGCTCCAGCGTGGCGCGCACCAGATCGGCGAGCTGCACAGTGGTCTCCAGGTACTGGCCTTGCATGGCTGCGGCAAGCTGCACGGCGTAGGGCTCGTCGGCGTTTTCGGTCAATAACTCCGCCAATTGCTTGCGCGTAACCGACTGCAAGAGCGCGCTGGCCGACTGGCCTTGCGCCGGGTCCAGCCGCAGGTCCAACGGGCCTTCGACCTTGAAGCTGAAGCCGCGCGAGGGATTGTCGATCTGCATGGACGAGACGCCCAAGTCGGCCAACACGAAATCAAAACCGCCTTGGGGAACAAACTGCGCCAGCTCGGAAAAATTGCTGTGCTGTAAAACCAGCTCGGGTGGGCCAAAGCCCAGGGTTTGCAAGCGCTCGCGGGTGCGCGGCAGCTCGATTGAATCCACGTCCAGCCCGACCATGTGGCCGCCTGGCAGCACGCGTGGCAGCAGCGCCCGGGTGTGGCCGCCAAAGCCCAGCGTCGCGTCCAACCCGCATTCGCCCGGTTGCGGGTTCAAAATCGCCAGGATTTCGTCGACGCAAATCGAGCGGTGCATGCCCGCCGGCGTTTGCCCGCGCTGCATGACCTTCTCGACCTCGTCGGCATGGGCCTCGGGGTTGAGCTCTTTGTATTTTTCCTCGAACTGGCGCGGATGCGTGCCGCTGTAGCGCACGCGACGCTTGTGAGCTGGCGCAGCTAGCGCAGCGGGGGGAGTGGCTTCGCCGTCGGTCATAGGGCATTATCGGCGTCCGATGGACCGGTCACGAATATGGAAATTCAACCCCTCATTCCAATTCGCATTAGAAAGGAGAACAAGGCGCGAAGCTGCTGGCAGTGCTGTAGCACGGCAAAGCGAAGCAACGCAGTTATCGTTTTTAATGCGGATTGGAATCACACCTGACTCTTTCGCAGCGTAGGCAAGCCCACACCTGCCGATTCAAACCCGCCATCAACCGCCAGCACCTGCCCGTTGACATAGCTGGCCGCTGGGCTGCATAAAAAGCCTACGCTGGCGGCTATTTCTTCTACGCTGCCGTAGCGGTTCAGTGGAATCACGTCGTGGTAGTCAGAGCGAATGGCTACGCTGTGAACCAGCTTGGCCATCTCGGTGTCTACCGGGCCGGGCGCCACCGCGTTGGCGCGAATGCCAACTGTGCCCAGCTCCACCGCCTGCTGTTTGGTGAGCTGGATGATGGCGGCTTTGCTGGTGCCGTAGGCCACACGCAGCGTGCTGGCACGCAGGCCGGAGATGGATGCGATGTTGACAATCGCACCGCCGTCTTGCGCGCTGGTGCGCCGCATGATCGGCACGCAGGCCTGGCTGCATAAAAACGCGCCGTCGAGGTTCACGCTCAAAACACTACGCCACTCTTCAAAACTCGTCTCGCCAATCGGCTTGAAGACTGCAATGCCGGCGTTGTTGACCAGTGCATCAATACGGCCAAACGCCGCATCGACTTTAGCGATGGCGCTTTGTACTTGTGCCGGGTTAGACACATCGCAATGCACGGCCAACACGGCACCTTCGCGATACCAGGCTTGTAATTTTTCAACTGCTGGCGTGAGCGTGGCGATGTCAACATCGAGCAAGGCCACGCGGTAGCCGTGCGCTAAAAACCATTGGCCAATCGCCAAGCCTATGCCTCTTGCACCGCCGGTGACGACGGCAACGCGGTCAGGTGCTGTAGCTGTGGTCATGCTGTGTGTGCTTTCAGTGTGTTAAAAATTAAAAATCGAGAATGAAAATTTATACGCTGGCCCGTTCTGGCAGCCATTCTTCAAGAGTGACTTCAAAGGTCATGCAGACTAGGTTGCCACCGCTCACAAAAGGGCCACCCACCAGATTGCCCTGCATGTCGGCCACTACGCCTGAGAGCGCTGCACGTAGCGCACCATCAGACCCGGTGCGTACTTCACCGCCCAGACTGACGACCTCCAGCGCTGGCCCGGTGATGTGGCGGCTCTGGCCATTTGCGGTGCTTATGCAGGCATCGACCAGACTGCCTAACGCGCCGCGCACAAAAGCGTTTTTAAAGCCCTGTGCCATGCAGAACTTTTCAACGCTCTGCACCAGGTCTTCGTTGGGGGCTATGCGTGCGAAGGCGATGCGGCCCATGGTTCCGCTTTCAACGAGCACAGCAGATGGTGGGTGATGTTCAGGCATGGACTTTTTCATGGTGCGGTTGGAACAGCGAAATATTGGTTTCTGCATCAAACGTCACGCGCAGCTCAAAGTCGTCAAACGCCGTGACCAGCACCACCAAGGGCTGCGCGCCAACGATGCTGGCCTCGGTCACAATATGGCCGCCTTTAACCTCACCGGCCTGCGTGCGCAGCGCGGCATGGCAATGCACGGCGGGCAAGCCGTCATGGGTTTTACCCAGCGTTGCGTTGCCAGCCATCATGTATGCAGCGCCCGCCTGGCGGGGTGCAGCGTAATTGAACAAGGCGTTTTGGGTCGGATCAACTTGCCCTACGCAATAGTCCAGTCGCTCAAAGTAGCCGCCAAAAATAACCATGCCAGCGCTTTGCACGCCGACTTTTGCAAGCGGCTGGACCAGCGCATCAAACAGGCTTAGCCCCGGCTCTAGCTGAAGGCGAAAATGGCGACTGCCAGCGCCAGAGCGGCTGTTGATGCGCAAGCTGCTGACCGGCCCCGGGTGTTGCAGCGTGTGCGGGCTGGTGTTTAGCGCAGG
>Ga0209390_10005954_pt1 | contig 16744 bp, 8 predicted proteins | sample BON01_FD_187212 | JGI IMG/M metagenome (GOLD analysis project Ga0209390, IMG submission 187212) | Freshwater microbial communities from Lake Bonney liftoff mats and glacier meltwater in Antarctica - BON-01 (SPAdes) (version 2) | ecosystem: Environmental > Aquatic > Freshwater > Ice > Glacier...
CCCCCCCCAAAAAAAGAGCAAGCCCCAAACCAAACGAACAGACAGGAACCGCCGACCGCAACTCACGCCGCCACCGCCGCGTTGATGCGCCGCACCGCGTAAAGCAGGCACGCGCCCGGCACCACGACCCAAACGGCGTTGATCGACACAAAGTAAAACCAAAAATAGAGCGGCTCGGGCCGCGAGTGCGCGCCAAACGCCCGCAGGCCGACCTCCCCGCCGCCGTGCAGGCACGTGCCGTAGTAGAGCACGTCCCCGTAGATCTGGCCCAAGGACGCGAGGGCGATGCCGGCCAGGCGCCAAGGTGCGCGCGAGAGGATGGCGGGCACGAGCGCCAGGCACAGGGGGCCCCACCCGAATGCGGTGACCGCCTCCATCGAAATCGTAAAGTCGTCGCGCGTGGCGTAGCGCGAGTCGGCCTTGGCGTACTCCTTCCAGATCTCGTGGAGGAGGTTGCCCGAGGCGTCCTTGTAAAAGGCGGGGAAGAGGACGACGTCGCCTGTTGGTGGGCGTGTTTTGTTTCGCGTGTTTGGCGCCCGGGTTTTTTTTGCGGCGGGGGGCGCTCGGCAGCGTGTGAGCGAGGGCCGGGGGCGAGAGAGCGCGCGCGGCGGAACAGGGACAAGACGATGCGCCGCACCTTCGACAATGAGGTGGATGAGGCCCGTGCACAGGAACCAGGACGCGAGGAGGCGCTCTTGGGTGGAGAGGTGCTTGTAGCGGCCTGTTGTTTTTGGATTGCTCATGGTTGGGCGGAGGAAAGAGGGGAGAGTGTTGGGGCGGCGTCGCCCCTTGTTTCCTTTACATCGAGCGGGGGGCGCGCGCGCTGCGCGCCCGAACCCGAGCGTCGAGCAACGACGACGGCGGCGGCGTCGCTTTGCGATCGACTTCCCCGTTCTCCCCCAATGACAAGTCGTGCGCGATGCCACCGTCTACCCGCACACATCGAACCCATCGCCAATGAACGCACCGCTGTAGAGCCACACGCCGAGCATCACCGCGCCGCACGCGGCGAAAAAGCATGCGAGGACGAGCTCGAACGCCATCGTCGGGGGCACGTACCCGGGCAGCTCGACGCTGCGCGGGAAGTAGGGGTGCATGTGAGCGGTGGATGCGGCGTCCGCCATTGTCGTGGGCCCCGCGGCCACGTCGTCCATCGGGTGCGATTGATCGGCGGTTGCGGGTGTTGGTGTCGTTTGTGATGATCGGTCAAATTGAACGCGGCTTCCGTGATGCAATCGAGGGCGCAGAAGCTCAGTCCGGTAGAGTTGTTGTCTTTGCTGGTGCAGCCGAGGTGTAGAGTTTGCAGTCCGTGGACCGCAAGGAGCGACGCAAAAAGGATAAAACGCGACCAGCGAGCGCGTCGTCGTGTTCGGGCGGCGGCGGCGGCGTCGCTCGTCCGTTGACGTCGCCCGGTCGCCACGCCCTCTTGTTCCGCCCGCGTCCTTCCGCTCGGCGCCCGCCGGCCAGACAACCGACTTGTTTCATCGCATATACACGCATCAGTCCTCAAACACCTACCTACCGAATAAGACGACCCACAGAAGCACGGGCAGAGAGAGACGCGAGTAACGACTCGGGAGAGCGCCCCGCGATGGTGTTCGGCCCGCTCATCGGCGGCGTCTTTGGCGCCGCCGCGGGCATCGGGGTGCGTTGAATCCTGGGTTATACGACCACGGGGGAGCCCTTAGAGGTCTCCTTGAGAGGTTGGGCGTTTGTTTGCGTTTGCGGGGATGGAGGTGTCACTCGGTGCCCCCCAACGACCCGTTCATCCGCGCTCGCCCTGTCGACCGCTGACAGACGTCGGCGCGTGCGGGTCGCCATCAGCCTGTTGGCAAGCCTGCCTTCCGCCGGCGCCAACGCCACGTCGCGTTGCCGCATCGTCGAAAAGCGCGAAAGCCAAAGCTTCTAATCGCCGACGCGCGACGCGCCGACGCCGCCGACGGTCGCACGTCTGCTTCTTGCTGATTGCTCGCCCCCATCCAAAACTCACATCAAACAACAACAGCTCGGCACCGCCATCTTCTCCCAGGACCGCCCCCGCTCGTTCAAGTTCATCACCTCGGCCGCCGACGCCGACGCCAACATCCGCACCCCCGCGGTCGCCGGCAGCGTCCGGGCCGACATGCGCGCTCTCCTGCCGCTGACGCCCGACTGGACGGCGCAGCCCGACTACGAGCGGTGGGTGATGGTGACGCGCATGCTGCGGCTGATGTGGCCCAAGTTGACGGGCGCGGTGCTGAAAGAGGTGGTGAAGGCCGCGAAGCCCATCCTGCAGGCGGAGCTGGGGAAAATCCCCGCGCTCCGGGGGGTGCTGCTGGATGTAACGCTGGGGGGCCACTCGCTCTTGGACGCGGAGCATTCCGACGCGGCGTGGGCGGCCGCCTCCAAGGAGCTGCACCTGGGCGAGCACCCCGTGCGCGTGGCGGGGATGAAGGTGTACGCCACGGCCGAGGACACGTGCATCCTGGAGACGCCGGTCATGTGGGGCGGCAACATGGCGCTGGACCTGTCGGTCTATTTAAAGATCGGGCCCGCGACCGTGGTGGTGCCGCTGCGCTTGTCGGACGCGCAGTTCAAGGCGCGCGCGCGCGTCACGCTCTGCCCGCTCGTGGACACTTTCCCCTGCATCGGCGGCGTGACCCTCTCCCTGCTTGACGTGCCGCATTTCGACTTCAAGCTGCGCCTGTTCGGCGGGCCGGACGTCATGGCGTTCCCGGGCGTCAAGGAGGCGACGCGCGCCGCCATCGCCTTCGTCGTCACGGAGGTGGCGCTCTACCCAAACAGCGTCTCGGTGCCGCTGATGCCCAACTACGGCATCCCCGAGGCGCCAAAGGGCATGGTGCACGTGCGGCTGCACCGCGCCGAGGTGAGTTTGTTGTGTTCGAATGCTCCTTGTTCCTTTTTCTACCGGCGGCGAGGGGGCACCCTGCCAGAAAGAAGGAAAAAAGACGACAACGGAAGAAACTTCAATGTGAGGCCGTGCTTTCCCCCCCCCCCTCGCTCTTGACCTCACGACCCATACCCAACCCCTCGACACCAAACCAACACACAAACCAATCATCAACATCAACAGGGCCTCCGCCGCACCGACATCGCCTCCAAGCCCGACCCCTACGTGCACTTTGAGACGCGCGAGGGCCGCGGCCAGCGCGGCCGCACGGAGCGCGGCACGCAGGCGCCCGTGTGGGACCAGGAGCTATTTTTAGTGGTGGACGACCTGGTGGCGCAGTCGCTGAAAGTGCGCGTGTGGGACGAGGACCCGGGGCCCTCGGACGACCTCATGGGCGTGGCGGAGATCTTCTTCACGGAGGAGACCATCGCGCGCGACCCGCTCACCGGCGAGCTGGCCGTCACGTACGAGCCGGCCGCCTGGGTCGCCAACCCGGGCCGCGAGGTGGCGCTCACGGTGCCGCTGCGGCCCGGCGGCGGCTTCTTCGCCGGCATGGCGGCCATGGCTCGCACGGACAACAAGACCATCCTCAAGGTGGCCAAGGCCCTGGACGAGGCGCAGTCGCGCGCGGCCGCCAAGGCCGTCGACCAGGCCACGGCCATGGCGGAGAAGCTCGCGAAAAAGCAGGGCGACGGAAAGGCGCTGGCGGCGATGGAGGCCGAGGGCGCGAGCCGCGCGGCGCAGCAGGCGCGCGCCGACGCCTACCGCCTGGCCGCCGCGGCCTTGAAGGCCAACGGCGCGGAGCTGCGCGGCAACGGGGCCATGGACCCCGTGGACCCGCGGGACGCCGCGGGCACGCTCTACATGACCGTTTGTTTTCTGCCCTTCGTCAAGCCGGCCTACGACGACGACGTTGAGACGGCGCCCGTCAAGGAGGGGCTCTCGGCGCTGCTGCCGTTCGACGCGCCCCCCGCGCGCGAGATCGTCACCTCCGTCTCGGACTTTCAGAAGGGCATCCTGAGCGTGACCGTGATCGGCGGGAAGAAGCTCGCGGGCCAGGCGTCGTCGAGCGTCGACCCCTACTGCGAGGTTGCGCTTGCCGACTGCGACGCCGCCCGGCCCGACGAGAAGCAGCGCACCCGCACGTGCATGAACGACGACTCGCCCCGCTGGAACGGCAAGATGGACTTTGTGTGCGTCAGCGCGGGGAGCTACCTGACCGTGACCGTGTACAACAAGACGAGCCTGGTGGACATGGTCCTGAGCACCAACCTGTCGGCGGGCCGCTTCAAGGACAAGGTGCTGGGCCGGGTCCAGATCCCCGTGCGCGACGTCGTCCGCAACGGAACGCTCAAGGACACGTGGGCGCTGCAGGAGGCGGAGAGCGGCACGGTCGAGATGCGCATCGAGTGGCGGGACGCGTTCATGGACCGGGACCTGGGGACTTAGACGGAAAAGGAGGGGAAAGAGGGGGCCGGTCGCCAGGAGACGGCGACGGGGACGACGACGGAGGAGGGAGGCTCTGCTTTCGTTCCTTCTTCTTGCCCGCGCCACCGCCGCCGCCGCCGCGACCGCTCGCGCCCCCCTTTCACCCTCCCCCAATTTGACGCCCGACCTCGTAGCTTGCTGCCCCCCGACACACACACCCTCTTGTCTCTCACGCGCCCTGTGGCGCTCTCCCCTCTCTCATCCCGCTATTTTTACAATCTTGACCGGCAAACCACGTTGCACTCGACTTGTGTAGTGACTAGATCATAGTAAGACAGTCTCACCACGAATAGAAAAAACACCCGGCGTCCTGCGTCCCCCGTCACCTCGCGTCGTCCAGTGCCCAGGCGGCCGCCGCCCGCGCAAGTGCCACGCGCGTCGCCTCGGCCGGCCCCGACGGCGGCCACGCGCCCGCGGCGTCCAGCGCCGACAGCACCGCCGCCGCGTGCCGGTGCGCGTCGCGCGGGAGGCGCCGCGTGCGCGCGGCGGCGGTCGCCGCGCTCGCCGCCGGCCTCCTGCCGACGACGCCGTCGCCGCCGGGCCCGCCCGCGCCGTCCTCGTCGAGCTCCTGCTCGAAGTCGTAGCACAGTGGGTCGTCGTCGTCGTTGTGGCTGTCGCGGTGGTGATGGTGGGGGTCGGAGCCGCCCGCCGATCCTCCCGCGCCGTCGGCCGCCAGCAAGAGGGCGTCCTCGAGCAGGTCGTCCCCTCCGCTCTCGCCCCCCTCGCTGCTACCGCCGCCGCCGGCCCCGCTGCGGCCCCTGCGCCCGCCTGCGGGTTCGCGTGCCTCGTCGTCGTCCTCCTCGGCGTACAGCTCGGCGTCGTCGCCGGCCCCCTCGCCCATGCTCGTGGCCCACGCGCCCTCGGACGCGGCCGCGGCCGCGTGCGCGGGGCTGACGTGGCGCAGGCGCGCCGCCTCGTGCGGCGGGAGCGACGCGCGCCGGGCCATCCACGCCGCCAGCTCGCGCAGAGCGTCGTGCGCGCAGGCCACGGCGGCGCGGCGGAGCTCCTCGGGCGACGAGGGGGCCGGCGGGGCGGCTCGCCGCTGCTGCTCCTGCTGCTGCTGTTGCTCTGTCGCGGCGCTGGCGGCCGAGCTGGGGTCGGAGCCGCCGCCGCCGCCGTATGCCGCGGCGGCCGCCGCCGCCTGCTGCTGCAGCCGCTGTTGCTGCCCGGCCGGGTAGACGCCGTGCGGCGGCAAAGGGGGCGCCGCCGTGCTGGGGATGGCCGACAGCGGCAGGGGGCGCGCGGGCGTGGCGGCGGACGGCAGCGGGGGCGCGGGCAGGCCGCCGGCCGCCTCGATCGCCGCCGACACGGCGGCGGGGAAGGAGCTGCGGCCGCCTGCGTGCGCCGTGGGGCGGCCCGTCAAATACCGCTGGTGGCGGGCAGACACGACGACGCGGGCGTGCGCGGGGAGGCCGAGGGACTCGGCCGTCGGGGCGCGGACGCCGGGGGAGGGCGGGGCGTCGGGGAACCAGGGGACGAGGGGCGCGGGCGGGAAGGCGGTGGCGGCGGCGCGGGAGGCGGTGGCCTCAGCGGCGGCAGCGCCCGCGAGCTTGCTGCCGCTGACGACGCCGCCGCGCTGGAAGGGCCGGCGGTGCGGCGGGAGCTGCTCTGGCAGTTGTTGCTGCTGCTGCTGCTGCTCTTCTGCGACCGGCGCTCGTCCCATCTCGATTGCTTGTGCTGGCGACGATGACGACGGCGACTCCGACGCTGCAGCTGCCGCCGCGGCCCCGCTTGCCGCCGCCGCCCCACCTGACGCCGCCCCCCCGGCCGCCGCCGCCGCCCCGGGCGGCGCCAGCGTCGTCCGGCACGCCCGCGCCAGCGCCCACGCCATGTCGGCCACCTCCCCGGCGTCCAGGCCGCCCGCCCGCAGCAGCTCGCGCACGCGCGGCCCCGCCGCCAGCACCGTCGCCGCGTCGAGCGCGCCCGTGCGCGCCAGGCCAAACAGCGCCAGCGCGAGGTCCCTGCCCGTGCACCCGCCAAAGGGCGGGCCCGTCGGCCGCTCGCCCCAGGGCCCTTGCCCCACGGCGGCACCCCTGACCGCCGCCAGCAGGCCCGGGTCGGCGTGCCACCAGCGCAGGCAGCCCCACGCGTGCAGGACGAGCGCGGCGTCGCGGGGCAGCAGGCGCCCCTGGCGGCAGAAGAGCCACAAGGCGTTTCCCAGCTCGCCCAGGGCGGCGCCCGCGGCTAGCTGCATGGGCCCGATGGTGTCGGCGCCGCCGGGCGGCTCCTGGTGGTCCGAAGACGGCTGCTGCTGCTGCTGCTGCTGCTGCTCCTGCTGCTGCTGCTGCCGCTCGTCCGGCGAGGAGTCGTCGGCGGCAGAGGCGGCGGAGGAGGAGCGAGGGCCGCCCCCTGGCGCTCCCGCCGCCGCCGGGGCGCCCGCCACCCTGCGCCGCTGCTGCTCGTCCCGCCGCCGCCGCCGCTCCTGCTGCTGCGCGTGCCGCCGCTGCGCGCGCTGCGCCGCCGCCGCCACCCGCTGCAGCGCGTGCATCGCCTCAGCCGCGTGCGCCGGGCCCATCGACGCGCGAAAGCGCAGCAGCAGCCGCCGGAGCTCGCCGATGGTGGCGGCGGCGCGGAACTGCGCGGTCAGACGGCCGGAGAAGGCGCCGGGCGCGCCGTCGCCCGGGATGCCGTTGCTGCTGGCGCCGCGGGGGTCGGCGGCGGAGGCGGCGGTCGCGAAGGGCTGCGGCCGCGGGCGTTGCGGCGGCGTCGGTGGTGGAGGCAGGACCGCGCCGGGCGACGTTGGCGCGGCGACAGAAGCGGCGGCGGCAGCGGCAGCGCCCTGCCGCGAACAGTGCGGTGCGGCGGCGGCCAGGGCAGCGGCGCGCGCCGCCAGGAGCAGCGAGGCCTGCGTGTGGTTGGGTTGGTGTTGTATTGTTGAAAAGTGGGTTTGGCGGGTTGTTTCGGCAAAAAAGGCCCATCGAAACGGGCTATTCAGGTGGTGAGCAACGCACCCCTCGCCGCATCCTCGGTCAATGGCAAGGACGACGCCCAATGCCGCGCATGGATGCGCAGCTGCGGATCGACGCGCGCGCCGTCACCCTGCTCGGTGCGCGGCGCGAAAGTCTGGCGATTCTTTTGGTTTTGGTGATTCGCATGCGTCGCTGTGTGATTCGTATTCGTTGCTGTGTTGGAGTGAGGTGATAAGCAGTGAGCGATGTGCGCTTACATGGCTGCGTGCATTGAATTGGAAGGACACAGCAGTGCGCTCGCGCTCTGTCCGACGCCGTGGACTCCACGGTCGGCGTGCGCGCGGCAAACGTCGAGCGAGGGCGCCCGTCATCGCTGCTGCACTTGCTGCTGCTGCTGCAATTGCTGCTGCTGCTGCATCTGCTGCATCTGCTGCATCTGCTGCAGCATCTGCTGCAGCTGGGCCGCCTGCTGCTGCTGCTGCTGCTGCTGCTGCATCTGCTGCTGCTGTGCCGCTGTCCCCCCCCCTTGTCGCGCCAGCCGCTCCGCCTGCACGCGCAGGTGCTGCCCGACCGCGTCCGGCGGCGGCGCCGTGCCCGGGCCCTCGTCCGCGTCCCACGCGCGGTCCCACATGGCCGCGTTGGACGGGTCGGCCTGCTCGGGCCCCCAGTCGTCGACGTCAAACTCCTCGAACTCGTCGTCCTCGTCGAGGGGCTGGCCGCGCTTGGCCGGGTCCATTATTGCGGGGTTTTTTGGGGGGGAAGGGTATCGCCTGGCGTCGTCGGCGTCGGCGTCGACAACGGGGCGCGCGCGGTCACGGCGACGCCGCGGTTGCCCTTTGCTGCTCCGGCTGCTGCTTTAGCCAGCGGGCGGTGGACGCTGCGGGCAGAGAGATAATGGCGTCTCGGGCGACCCCCAGCTCTGGGTTTGGAGAGAAAGGGGCGTCCGAGAGAGAGGAAGAGCCGACGAGAGTTCGTTCGTAGGTTGGACGTTTGATTAGACGCAACCGTGCTGCTGTAGTATGCGTGTTGCATGTGTCGCGTTTGTTGAAAAGGACACTGGCTCGTGTGCGCGCCTGCTTGTAGCTGCGCGCTCATTCATTCGCTCAACGCGGACACCGCCCGCGTTTCCCGCCCGCCGATGACGCCCCAATCCGTCGACGACGACGAGCGCGCTGCGAGAACGACAAAGCAGCCCTTGCCGCCGCGCCGAGGCAGCCCAATTCATTCGCACACTGGTCGTCACATCCCATACTTCGTGCCCTCTAACACCGATTGACACGCCAGGCATCGGCGCGCAGGCAAAAAGTTTTTGCCAAAAACGCTCGACATCACACCTCCCGCAGCAACAAGAACCCCCCTACAGTCTCACACGCTTTGGGATGATCGTGCTGAGTGCACCACCACCTCCAGTTCCTGCGACGAGGTGCCAGGTGGCGGCGGCCGATTCCTGCCGCCCGATATTGGCCGCGGTCCCGACGTCGTCGTCCCCGTGAGCGGCAGCGCGCCAGGGCGGCTAGGCAGATGGGCGGATCGGCAGCGCGCGCGAGGGCGCTCGCGGCCGCGGCGGCGTCGCTGCGCCGGGCGGCAGGAGGGACCGTCGGGGCAGCGCCTGCAACAGCCGCCGCGCCGTCGGCCGCCGCCGTGCCTCTTTGTCTGTTTCGGGCACGGGGCGGCGGCGGCGGCGGCGGCGGCAGCGGCGGCGGCGGCGGCGGCGGCGGCGGCGGCGCGGGGGGCTTTGGGGTGGTGTGGCAGCAGCAGCAGCAGCAGCGGCCCTCTCAGTGCCACCTGCAGCAGCCACATCGGCAACCAGAGCAGCGAGACCCCACCCTGCTACTGCTGCGGCGCTCTGGATTGCTCCCGCTGCCGTCGCTCCAGTTGTCGCCGCCGCTGCCGATGCCGACGACGCAGCAGCAACTGCCCCCCCGCCCCTCGCCCCTCCCCCTCTTTTCGCCCCGATCCCTCTCCACGCGCGCCGCCGGGCCTACCCAGCAGGACCAAGGTCCTCAACGAGGCAACGCGGCCAAAGATGATCCGGTTGAACAGGGAGGAAATGGACAAGGCCCGCCCCGCAAAAGCACAACCACCCCCCCCGCCGCCCCCCGCCGCTCAGGCGGCTCCCTCTCCTCGCTCCCCAACGCGCTGTCGCTGTCGCGCGTGGCCGCCGCCCCTGTGGTGAGCTACCTGCTCGCGACGGGCTCGCCCGGCCCCGCCGCCGCCCTGCTCGCGGCCGCGGGCCTCACCGACTGGCTGGACGGCTTCCTCGCGCGCCGGCTGGGCCACACGTCGGCGCTAGGGTCTTATCTCGACCCGCTGGGCGACAAGGCGCTGGCGGCCTCTGTCGCGCTGACGCTTGCGGCGCTCGGCGCGGCGCCCTGGTGGCTGGCGCTGCTGGTGGCCGGGCGGGACGCGGGCCTGGTGTGGGGCGTGTGCGCGGCGCGCATGCGGGCGTTCGGGGGGCGGTGGCCCGGGGCGAGGCGGTTCTTCGACGTGGACGGGGACCAGGGGGCAGAGGCGGGGGGCGGGGGCGAGGGCGGCGGCAGCGGCAGCGGCGGCAGCATCGGCGGCGGCGGCGGCGCGATGCCGCCGCTCAAACCGCTGCTCATCAGCAAGGCCAACACGGTCGTGCAGCTGGCCTTCTTCGGCGGGTGCATCGGGCGCCTGTGGCTCGGCGAGGCGGCCGTGCCGCGCGCGTGGCTGGACGCGGGCGAGGCGCTGACCGCCGCCACCACGGCGGCGTCGGCGGCCGCCTACCTGTCGGCGTGGCGCGGGGGCGCGCTGCCGTCGGTGCTCGGCGGGGCGGCCGGGGGTGGTGGCGGTAGTCGCGGGAGCAATGATACGAAAGGAGGAAAGAGAGCGGTCTGATCGTCGGTCAAAATTAAACAAAGAGGAGGAGGATCAAGATCAAAAGACACCAGATCGAGAAAAAAAAAAACAAAAAAAAACGAGATCAAGTCGCCGCGAGCGGGGCCCGCCCGCCCGTCCCGGCCACGTCCAGCGACGCCTCAAGCGCCGCGGCCAGCGCCAGCATCTCGGGCTCGCCAAAGGCCCTGCCGATCAGCTGCAGGCCCACGGGCAGGCGAGCGGGGGGGGGGGGGGCAGCCCCCCCCCCCGCGCCACCGCCGCCGCCGACCGCCGCCGCCGCCGCCGCCGCCTCGTCAGCAAACCCGACCGGCAGCACCACGGCCGGCAGGCCGCTCAGGTTGACGCCGACGGTCATGACGTCGCCCGCCCACATGGCCAACGGGTCCGACAGCTTGTCCCCCAGGCGGTAGGCCGGGGTCGGAGCGGCGGGCGTGGCCAGGGCGTCGAACCCGCCCCCGCCAACGGCAACAGGAGCCAGCGCCGCCGCCATCTCGGCCCGCACGCGCTCGCGCACGCGCTGCGCCCGCGCGTAGTAGGCGTCCACGTACCCCGCGCTCAGGGCGTACGTGCCCATGAGCACGCGGCGCTTGACCTCGGCGCCCAGCCCTTCGCCGCGCGTGGCGCCATACATGGCCCGCAAGTCGCCGCCGCCGCCGCCGCTCGCGCCGGCCTCGCGCCGCAGGCCATACCTGACGCCGTCGAACCGCGAGAGGTTGGACGACGCCTCGGCGACCGCGAGGACGTAGTAGGCCGGCAGGCCCGCCGCGAATGTGGGCAGGGAGACCTCGGTGACCTCGGCGCCCAGGTCCTCCAGGCGCCGGGCGGCGGCGCGCACGCACGCTGCCACGCGCGGATCGACGCCCCCGCCGGCGCCGAGGGTCTCGCGCACGAGCGCGACGCGCTTTCCCGCCAGGGGGCGCGCGTCGCCCGCGGCCATGCGCGCGCGTGTGGCCGCGACGGCGGAAGCGCAGGGGCCCTCGCCCCGGAAGACGGCCGCCGCAGCAGCTGCCGCGGAGGAGGACGAAGACGAAGAAGAAGAAGGAGGAAAACCACCGCCGCCGCCGCCGCCGCCACCGCCCGCGCTCGTCGCGTCGCGCGCGTCGGCGCCGGCGATGGCGTCGAGCGCGAGCGCCGCGTCCTCCACCGTCGGCGCCAGCGGCCCGACCGTGTCGAGCGACGACGCGTACGCCACCAGGCCGTACCGCGACACCCGCCCGTACGTCGGCTTGACCCCGACCACGCCGCAGAACGACGCCGGCTGGCGGATCGAGCCGCCCGTGTCGGACCCCAGCGCCAGCACCACCTGCCGCGCGGCCACAGCCGCCGCCGAGCCGCCGGACGACCCCCCGGGGACGCGCGAGGGGTCCCAAGGATTGCGCGTGGCCTTGTACGCCGAGTTCTCCGTGGTGGAGCCCATGCCGAACTCGTCGAGGTTGAGCTTGCCGAGCATGATGCCGCCCATCAGTGGGGAGGATGCTCCCGCCGCCGCCGCCCGCGCTGCTGCTGTTGCTGCTGCGGCAACGCCGCTGCCGCCGCCGCCGCCGCCGCCGTCCGCGCAGGCGCCGCCCGACAGCAGGCGCGCGACGGCGGTCGCGTCGTACGGCGGCAGGTAGCTCTCCAGCACGCGCGACCCGGCCGTCGTCGGCACCCCGCGCGTGCACAGGTTGTCTTTAAAGGCGACGGGAACGCCCGTGAGCGCTCCCGCGGCCGCGCCGCGCGACAGCGCGGCGTCGACGGCCGCCGCGCGCACGAGCGCCAGCTCCCCCGTGACCGCCAGGAAAGCCTGAACGCGCGGCTCGGCGTCCTGGAGGCGGGCGAGCCACTCGGTCGTGACCTGCACGGCGCTCTTCTCGCGGTCGGCGATCTGGCGCGAGATCTGGCGCGCGACAGAGGCGCCGGGGAGGGCGGCGGTGGCGGCGGGGGGAAGGGGCGCGGCGGCGGCCGCGGCCGTTCCCGCGGCGGCCGTCGCTGCGTGGAGCGCGCGGCGGCGCATCGTCGGCAACGGCGGCGGCGGCGGCGCGGCGGCACGGGCTGGTGTTGTTGATGCCGACGCCGCGTTGTGGCTGTTGCTGATGGTAATCCGGCTGCTGCACCCGAGGGCCGCGCCACGCAGCATCGTGCGCCCTCTCTCTCTGGCGACCTTGTATTGCACAAAGAGCAGGTGATTGGGCGGGCGAGCGTGTGTGCAGTCAATCGAGCCGTGATTGATGGAGCTAGGGTAAAGTTTCAGGTCGGGATGAATGCAGCAATGCCGGTCGTGTGATTGGTGGGACAGCAGCGCGTGAGCGGGGAGGATTGTGAGGATTGTACAGTTGGATTTTGGTGACATGGTCATGGTCTTCCCCCCCCTCCTGTCGAGGCACGATCGCTGCTATCCCACAACCGCAAAATCCTAGACTTTGCGACGCAAGGCGATGCGCGTGCGGCAGACGGGGCACTCGGCGCCGCCGCCGCCGCCGCCGCCCAGGCCGCCGCCGCCGCCGCCGCCGCCGCCCAGGCCGCCGCCGCCGCCGCCGCCGCCGCCGCCCAGGCCGCCGCAGGGCGGGCCCGAGGAGGGCACGGTGCGACGTGTTCGTTTTGCGCGCGCGTTGCGGGCTTTTGCGCGAGGTTGCACGAGAGGCGCGGGTGCGAGGTCGGTAGACGGAGCGGTAGTTTGGTTGGTTGTGATGAGGGGGGCGATCGCGATCGTGGGGTGTGATTGTCCTTTTTCTCTTTGAGTTGTCCAGATGCCCAGGCCATGCCGCTCGACAACCTGGACGACGCTGCCCAGCGCGCGTTCGACGCCCACGTCCGCCCGATCTCCCAAGCGTGCGCGCGGTGCCTCGACGGCGTCGCCGCACCTTGCGCCGCCGCCGCCGACGCCGACAGAGCCGCCGACCCCCGCCTTGCGGAGCTGACGGCGCTGGCGACGGCGCTGGCCGAAACAACCGCCACTACACCGGGGGAGCTGCAAGCGAGGGACAATCACATCTCGCTGCTCTCGGCTCGCGCCGCCGCCGCTGCTGTCCGTGCCGCCGCCGCCGTCCTCCTCGCTCGACGGGCCGCCGCCGGCGCCGCGCCCTTGCGCCGCTGCTTCCCGGCCCCTCGCTCCTCGACCCTGGCCTCGCCCGCGGTCTCGCCGCCCAGCTGCCACCCGAACCGCGCCGCCAGCGCCGCGCGCCGCGCGCTGCCGTCGTGCGCCAGCGCCAGGCGCCGCGCGACGGGCACGGCCGCGCCGCCGCCGCCGCCGCCGCCGCCGCCGCCGCTCGCGCCGCCGCCCGCGAGCACGCAAAAGCTGGCGGCCAACACGCAGACAAACGACGGGAAACGACAGGTCCGCGTGATGACAGTTGCATCATCCGTGTATCACCATCACGATCAAACTGCGACCCACAGCACACGCATCGCGAACAAGAGAACGAGAGACAGCCTCTGTCCCCCTCCTTGCTTTCTGCCGTCGTCGTCCGCGCGCCTGACAACAGACACGAAGTGGTGCCGGTCAATCGTCCATTGGAGGATGATGCAGGCGCCGGCGCGCGGCGCGGCGGCCGCTGGCGTGACGGCGCGATGGCCGCTCGTCGCCGCGTGCCGCCGCCGCCTTGGTTGCCGCGCGGCCGCCGGCGCCTCGTCGTCGTCGTCGCACGCCGATCGCGGCAGCAGGAGCAGCAGCAGCAGCAGAAGCAGCAGCAGCGCCGATCCTAGGCGGCCAGACGGAGGAGGAGGAGGCCGCGGCGAAAAGAGCAAGGCAGCAGCACCGCTGCCGCCGCCGCCGCCGAAGCAGCAGCAGCAGCCACAGGCCGCCGCCCCGGCCAAGGCGCCAACGGGGGCGGCGGCGGCGGCGGCGGCCGCGGGCGCCGACAGAGCCAAGGGCCGCGCGGACGTGTCTCCCCAGTACGCCACGGGCATGCTCATGCGCGCCGCGCTGCCGCGGCACCTGCTGTCGTCGTGGGAGCGCGTCGCCGACGCGCGCAACGCGCGCCACATTAGCGCCGCATCCAAGCGGGCGGCGCTCATGGCGCCCGAGGCGCTGCGGCGCGCGGCGGAGCGGCGCCGGGCGGCGGGCAGGGCGGTGGCGGCGGGCGCTGGTGGCAGCGGGAGCGGGCGGCAACAGCAGCAGCAGCCGCAGCAGCAGCAACAGCCGCAGCAGCCTGCCGGCCGCAGCCGCAGCCGCAGCCGCAGCCGCGGCCGCAGCCAGAGCGGCAGCGCAGCGCCGCCGCCGCCCGCGCCCTCCTCCGCCGCCCCCCGCCCGCCCCCGTCGCTCGAGGCCGAGCTGCGCGCGCTCGCCGCCATCGCCGTGGGCGCGGCCGGCGCGGCCCTGGCGCTCGGCGAGGCCGCGCAGGGCGGCGCCGACGACGGGACGCTTGTGCAGGTGGCGTCGGCGCTGGCGGCCGTACGCGTGGCGATGCAAAAGGCGCGGGCGCGCGGCCTGCTGCTGCCCGAACGGCGGCCGCCGCCGCCGCCGCCGCTGTCGTCGTCGGCGGCCGAGGAGGCCGCGCTCGGCGTCTCGCTCGCGCACGTGGCCGACGCGCTGCTGCCGCGCCTGCCGCACCTCACGCCGCGGGGCCTGCAGCAGGCGCTGTGGGCGCTGGCGTCTCTGTCGCGGCCGCCGCGGCTGCCCGGCGGGTCGCTCGAGCGGAGAGAGGGAGGCGGGGCCGACGGCGACGACGACGGCGACGGCGACGGCGACGGCGACGGCGGCGCTCTTGCGGCCGCTGCTTCCTCGTCCTCCGCCCCGCTCGTCCGCGCCCCTTTGGACGCCGACCCCTACCAGGGCCGAGACGACGGCGGCGGCGGCGGCGGCGCGAGCCCGTCCGTCAGCGTGGCCGTGCGCGGCGCGGGCGTCGCCGCGCGCTACCCGCGCGCGGGCGCGTGGCTGCGCGCCTTTGAGCAAGCCTCGGCGCGGCGGCTGTGCCAGTCTGCGGCCCGGGTGGCGGCGGCGGCGGCTGCGGCTTCGGCGGCGGCGGGCGGCCCTGCTCCGGCGGCGGCGGCGGCGGCGCCCAGGTGGAGCCCGGGCGAGATCGTGTCGCTGCCGTCGCTCGCGCAGCTGGCCGCGTCGCTCGTGCGCCTGGGGTACACCCCCGGGTCCGAGTGGTGGGCGGCGTTCTGGGACGCCAGCCAGCCGGCGCTCGTCGCGGCCGCCTCGGCGCCGGGCTCGGCGGCGCCGCCCCCGCTGGCGGCGGCCGCCGGCGCCCCGGTCGACCCGTCGCTCGCGCAGGAGCTCCTGGGCGGGTACGAAAGGAGCCCGGGCTCCCGGGCCGCGGACCTCGCGCGCGTGATCCAGGCCGCCGCGCGCCTGGGCCAGAGACCGCCCCAGTGGCAGCAGCAGTCGGGGGCCGGCGGCGCTTTCGGCGGCGCCGGTGGCGGCGGCGGCGGCGGCGGCGACGGCGGCGGCGGCGGCGATGGCGGCGACGGCCCTTGGACGGAGTCGTTCCTGGACGCCTCTTGCGCGTCCTTGCCGCACAGCAGCCCCTCCGACCTCACGCATACGGTGTGGGCCTTTGGGGTCCTGGGCGTCCGGCCCCACCGCGCGTGGCTGATGCTCTTTTTCCTCGTCTCGCGGCGCGCGATGCAGCAGCGTCCGCCGACGCCGGGCGGCCGGGGCGGCAGGGGCGGCGGCGGCGGCGGGGCCTTGCCCGGCGACCTTGCCCTGTGGCTGCAGGCACTCGCGCGCATGGGCTACACCCCGTCACCCGCGTGGCTCGGGGACTACGTCGCCGCGACGTACCCGTGCATTGCGGCGGCGGCGGCGCTGGGTGCGGCGGCAGGCGTGGGGGGAGCGGGCGCGGGGGAAGCAAGGACAGGGGCCGTCGGCGACGACAACGACGACGACGGCGGCGGGGGCGAACAAGACGGCGGGGGGACCAAAGCGGACGGCGCCCCGGCCCCGCGGCCCATGGGCCCCGCCGACGTCGCCAACGTCGCGTGGGCCGCCGCCGCCATGGGCTGGCAGCCCCCCTGGCGCTACTGGCTAGGCTTACTGGATGCGCTGCGCGCCGCGCTGCCGCGCCTGTCGCCGGGCGACGTCGCCAACGCGGCCTGGGCGGTCGGGCGGCTGGCCGGCGGCGGCGGGGCGGGAGGGGGAGACGGGGACGGGGACGAGGAGGCGCCGCCGCTGTCGCCCTCGTGGGGCCCTGGTTCGTCGTCTCTGGCGGAGGGGAACGAGGGCGGGGGCGCGGGAGGCGCGGCGCGCGAGAAGGAGGAGGCCGCGTTGGCGGCGTCGCGCGGCGGCGGCGGCGGCGGCGCAGGGCGGGCGAGCGGCGGCGTGCTGCTGCCCGAGGGCTGGTTGTCCGACTTTTGCCGGGCCTCCGCGCCGGCGCTGTCGGCCATGTCCGGCCGCGAGCTCGCGCTCACGGCCGCGGCGCTCGCGTCCCTCCGGGCGCTGCCGGGGCCCCTTTGGCTCGAGGCGCTGGCCCGGGCGGCCGGCGCGCGCCTGGCGCACTGCCGGTTGCGCGCGGGCGACTGCCGCGTGCTGGCGGCCGCGCTCGCGCGCCTCGCGCTGCGGCCCGCGCCGCCCGCGCTGCTCCGGCTGCAGGGAGAGCTGCTGCGCGCGGCCGAGGAGGAGGAGGGGCTGTGGCCGGGCGGCGGCGGCGCCGGCGAGACGGGCTTGCGGGAGCAA